>Ga0105093_10000164_pt1 | contig 24946 bp, 17 predicted proteins | sample PPLLak3March2015_2_FD_79111 | JGI IMG/M metagenome (GOLD analysis project Ga0105093, IMG submission 79111) | Freshwater sediment microbial communities from Prairie Pothole Lake near Jamestown, North Dakota, USA - PPLs Lake P8 Core (3) Depth... | ecosystem: Environmental > Aquatic > Freshwater >... | reverse complement strand
ACCAACTTTACGAATATATACCTCTGCACGCGTCAACGACATGACAGATGGTTTGAATGATTGACCACCCCAACGATGAGCGTATACCGTGATATCGTTATTCCACTGGGTCTGCTGCTGATCGATTATATCGATAGGATCTGAATTTACAATTGGTAAAGAAGTTCCGATGATAAAGATACTGATGAGATAAATTACGATTATTTTATTTAGAAATCGTTTCTCAAAGTTAATTTTATTCTTTTTATTTATAGTTAATTTTAGGAACATAATTATCCTCCTTTCCGCATCGTTGTAGAGATGTATACTATTTATATTATTTTAATCATACGTTTCATTAATTGTATAACTAAAGTAGTTCTATTGAATATTTATATAGTTATCGATGAAACAATTTATCAGATATAATCAGGAGCGCATTTTGATAAATTCTCGATTAATTTTTGAGTATAATTAATAAAAGGAAAATCTCAATTGTTGTGTATTGTTTTTTTTATTTATATTTTCTTTGTTGAATCGTCGAATCATCCGACATAGAACCAGAGGTGAAGTTCCCTGTAGGCATTTTTAATACGGGCATCGATACTATCCTTGTAATCTTGTTCAATATCAAAATGTTCCGATGGTGTGGTGAAAAGAAGGAAAACTAGTTTAAAAAATCCAATTTTGTTAATTTTAAAGGTGTAATTTTCTTCCCAGTTAATGGTTTCATTTTTTTTATTAGTAATCTCGGTATGTTGTAGTTGAACCTCTTTTTTATCAATGAACCACGCATGATAATAGACCGTATCATTTTCTTTTTTTGACTCATTAAATATAGCAGATTCATCGAGGAGCCAGATTTCAATTGTATAATCCATTGTCGCATATTCATGGTTAATTATGCCAAGGGTGCAGGTTGTATTTTGTCCTGCTAGGATATCCTGTGGATAATTGGATATATTACGATCTTGTGAAAGTATGTAAAACTCTGTAAATGATTCTCCAGTGACAGGTGCTACTATTATATACATTATCGAAGTGCTTGCCGCGGCTATGGACAGCACCAAGAGGATTGGTAAAATGGTGTTACTCTTTTTGTTTGATTTGGTCTGAGATGTCGTTAGTGAAATGATAAAGCGTTCGTCTTTATTGGTTATTTTCCATCGATAAATCGCTATTGCCGCTAGAATCTCTGTAAGTAAGAACAATGTGAAAAGAATTGGTTCAAGGCGAATCCCCCAAGGGGTATAGTTAAGGAGTAACCCCGCAAGAGATACAAGTGCGATTGAAAAACCGAGGCTTAATCCTATTCGTTCTAATCCCTTTATACTGTTATATTCTTTTTTTCGTGGGAAGAGAATGAATATTAGTAAATACCCGGGTATAAATAAGAGGAAGGGGAGTCCTAGTGCTATTCGTAATATTTCTATCATGTCAAATAATACAATTGGAAGTAAAATGATACTCCATAAAATCAGTAAGATTATGTCAATTGGGTATTTTTTGAATTGGATGTTCATGGTTTTAGTCCAGATAGATAATTGAAAGGTTTATTATCTTTTTTACAATGAGTATTACATAAAGGATAAGCATGATATAGATGAGGATATTCAATCGTATTTGAAGGCTTGGATTGATAAATTTTTTAATAAATTCTTCTAAAATGATTAACTCAATAAGGATGAGCGTAATAAAGATATCAAAATCTACATCATTCGTAATAATAAATGCGACGATGATTAATAAAACAATAATTAATATTATTTCAATGTCGGATAGTTTCGTTTTATCATATTGATTATCTGTTTTTTTTTCATTTTTAAAAAGAATAATTATGAAACCAAAGAGGAGGAGTATACTGCATATTTGAAGGTTTAACAATGATCGATAATAGAGGAAAAATAGGGTAAGTGCTAAAAGAATCATTCCAAGTATCCCAAGATGGAAAATTTTTTTGGGGTGTTGCTTCAATTTTAAACCTCGATGGTAGGATGTGCAATCCGTTTATCAAAAATGCTATTTAATAGTATTGTGATAAATTATGAAAAATTTTTTTTTAATGATGGAAATTAGTAATAGGGAGATTTAGAAAACTATTTTTTATTAATTATGATTATAGGAGTTATAAAAATATTCTTTGGCTTAATATTGAAGCATCTTCCAAAAATGTTTAAACCGATAAACGATTCAGAGTAGTGTTAGTAATAATTGAGGTGTAAGAAGAGATAAATTATTTCGTTAAATTTGGGATAATAAATCTGATATGAGTTGAAATTGAATGAAAATATTGATATTGGCACCAGAATTTTTACCATTACGAGGTGGGATTGGTACTTATATTGTTGAGCTTATAAAAAACATGCCGAAAGATTTTGAAGTACATGTGTTAACTCCGAAAAGAAAGACTTTTACTAATTCAATAAAAGATATATTTTCGGATAATGTAACTGTTCATTTTACAGGAATTTCTCGAGATGATATTTTAAATAATTTTTTATTTCAGATGAATTGTCGGAAAATGATTCCGTATATTGTTAAAAAATATAACATTGATATTGTTCATTCGCAAAGTACATTACCAGATTTATATTTATCTCCAGAATCTATAAATGTTCCAATTATTACTACCATACATACAACGATACGAGACGAGATAAATTCCATTAAAAATTTTGATACAAAAGTTATGCATCTATCAAATTCAGAAAAAGCAATGCTTTTTGTAGGTCCTCTATTAAAATATTTTGAAAATACATACTACTCTGGAAACAGACATTATATTACCGTTTCAAAATGGATGAAAAACCGTTTTATAAATGATTTTAACAATGTCAATGAAGATAAAATTAAGGTTATTTATAATGGAGTAAATACCGATATTTTCAATCCCTCAGAAAAACGTAACCTGAAAATGAATTTTCCAGAATTATCTGACATTAAAGTACCTAAGGTCTTGTATTTATCCCGGTGGGCTGAACGGAAAGGTATACGCTTTTTTTTAAAAGCCATCCCGGACATTCTGAAAAAAACAGACGTCCATTTTGTTTTTGCAGGTCCTAACATCAATAATAAAAATCAGATCCCTTCAGAAAATTGTACGTTTCTTGGATATATACCCCAAAATAAATTACCTTGCTTGTATGCATCATGTGAAATATTTTTATTACCCTCTCTGTTAGAGAATTTCCCATTTGTCCTCCTAGAAGCAATGTCATGTGAGTCAGCTGTTATTAGTAGTAATGTCGGTGGAGTCTCTGAGATGATTTCTCAGAAGGAAAATGGTTTGTTGATACAAGCAAAAAATATTGAAGATATTGTTAATGCAGTGGTTTATTTCGCTTCGAATGATACGGAACGGATTGAAACAGGCAAAAGAGCTCGAAAAATTGTTAAGGAACGTTTTGTTTGGAATAAAATTGCTTCCGAAACTTGTAACTATTATGAAGAAGTTTTAGCAAAAGAATCAAAAACAAAATAATGAATGATTCTTTTTAGATTTTATGCGTAAATGAGATATGATAGGGTTTATAGATTGAGATATAAATTCCAGAGTTGATGAGAAGTTTTTTCTATATTAAAATTATTTTTAATATTTTGATATTGTTGTTGAGACACATCAGAATATAATTTATGATTTTGTATAAGATCTAGAATATGTTGAGCTATAATTTCTGGATTATTTAATGTTAAACCCCAAATGATTTTATTTGGTGAAGAACCATAAATTTCTGAAATACCGCCCACATCAGAAGCAATAGTTGGAATTCCTATACCGCCTGCATTCAATATGACAAAAGGTAGATTGTCTAAAAAACTGAGGTGAATGAAGACATCTGCCCATTCATTTTCTCGATTATTATCACAATACCCTAAAAATTTTACTTTTTCAGTTTGGTATTTTTTTTTATATGCATCTAATTTTGGGCCTATTCCCCCGATTCTCAGCTCGGTGTTTATTCCTTTCTTTTTTAATATATCATTTACTTGTATGAGAAGATCCACACCTTGTGTTTTTAGCGTAAAAACAAATGATGTTACTGAAAGTATATTTAATGGAGTATTTCCCTTTTGAATCTGGGGTAATTTTTTTAGTTTTTCGTTAATTAATTTTTCTGGATACGCTTCAATGTTTATTCCATTAGGGATAACATGCTGATTCATGAGTTTAGGTTTTTTAGTAATTTCAACATAGTGATTTATTTGTGTCTGTAGATATCGAGTTGGAAATATTACAGCATTAACATTTTTTATTACGAAGAGATGGGTTGGAATCCATAAGAAATTAATTGGCCAGCGTTTATCTTTCGATTCAACAAAAAAATTACCATGTACCGTATACACTGTTTTTTTACCTAACATTTTAAAAAGAAGGAAAAAGAAGGCTGCCCCAGGAGATTCTGAATAAAAATGAAAAACGTCAAATTTATTTAATTGCAATATGGTTGAGATAATGGATCTAAATTTTGTCGTGTCTACCAATGAAATATGGTCGTTCTCAGTCCTATTATTTTTTTTGTTCAGTTCTTCGAATAAGTTTTTTGTCCCGATATTGGGACCTTGATTTAATTTCCCTTCTAATGCTATTAAAATTTTCATCTTATATTTATTTGAATTAGATTTCTCTATTTAATTATACCGAATTATTCTATTCTTAGTCATCGCAATAGATAAGAATTTCTTCCAATATCTATTATTGGTATTATCGTTATTTGTTTGAGCTGGTTATATGAATATTTCTAGAAGAAAGTAGGTACTGACATCCATTTAGTTATTGTATTTTGAAGTTAAATTGTCTTTTTTGATACTGTAGAACCAATCGGGGATTTCATTTCGTTCTCTATAAAGTTTTTTGTACAACGGGAGAAAACTACACAATAATTTATTTGGGAAATATTTGAACAATTGATCCAGAATTTTAATAAATGTTACCTCTTCGTTTGTCAACACTTTAAATCGTTCTTTTTCAGAAGTAAATTTTGTATTTGGTTGATATTCATCTTCTAATAATTGTTGTTCAAAATCTATACCGATAAAATCGCAGATTTTTTTTGTCGCTTCTACTCTATTTTTTTTTACATTCTCATATTCGATGAATAAACAGTTTTCTTTTTTTCTTTGGGAAGAAATATTGGAATAATAGAGATAATAGCGGAATGCAAGAAAAATGATGAAAATAATTTTTGATAATTTTGTTTTTCTTTGCATATCTTCATTGAAATATCTTAATCTGATGTCGGATTTTATCGAATCTATAATATTTCTTTTTACAATGATAAATTTTGCAGTAGGAAAAATTGTTAACAATTCATTAAAATACATGGTATGAGCGGGGGTTTTTTCAAGCCAAAATTCTGTTTTTTGTTCTTCGGCATATTTATCCATCATCATTTTAAAGAATTCATCGTAAGAATTTGGTCTGTTTTTGTAAAAATAGTTTTTATCTAAGTTACTTAAGATAAAGTAGTCGCTATTGGAAAAGGTTTCAAGGAATTCTATGTAATTATTATCATTTCGTATATCTCCAAATCTATCTTTTACCGTACAAAAAAAGGCACTTTCATGTATCCCATTGTGTCGTGGAGCTTGAATGCCGGCAATTTTGCTATGGGAACAGAGAATATTAGCAATCCAGGTAGTTCCACTTCTATGTACTCCTAGGATAAATATTGGTTTTGCCATAGAACTTGAATCAACTCTTTGCCAATTTAATCTGATTTTTAATCATAAACGCTAATTCAATATAAAAATGATTCTAAAAAATGTTTATTTTAACAGGAATGAAAAATTGAATTGTAGATGGTTTCATCGTAATCTTCATTGGTTATTTTAAAAAAACCCTAGTGCATATCGAATGTTGTAAATCGAGAGAAATTTTATTTGATCTTAAAATTTTTATTTCGATAATAAAACATGAAAGATTTTATAAAAAGGATAGCTATGACAGGGATATATTATTTGAAGATAATTGGAGTTCCTGTCATTATAACTAGGAGATAAAAGTTGAGGTGTGAGTATGCAAAGGAAAATTTGTTTCGTTGCTTTGGCTAGTTTACCGATACTTTCTTCAGATGATAATTCTAAATATATTGGTGGATCAGAGTTAAAAAGTGTTCTTATCGGAAAAGAATTGGCTCGTCGAGGTTTAAATACAAGTTTTATAACCTATCACGAAGGGACAGGAAAAAAAATGATTAGTGGAATTTCTATAATCGAGACATTTTCCCCTCATGCAAATTTCTCAATGTTTAAGAGGGAACTAATCATGTGGAAATCTGTAAAAAATGCAAAAGCAGATTTCTATTTTCAAGCGAGTGGTTTATCTGGAAGTATTCCGTTTTTTTGTATTTTGCATAGAAAAAAATATATCAAATGGATAGCAAGTAATTCAGATTTGATGCTCAACCGTATCTATGATAAATATTCTGTTATAAAGAAAATCACCGCGTATTTTGGAATTAAGTTAGCAAGTATTGTTATTGTACAGAATAAGCTACAAAAGGAGATGGTTGAAAAAAATTTTAATAAAAAGTGTGTTTTAATAAAAAACCCTACGATCATTCCGAATTCCACGGTCAAGAATAAGAAACTAAATAAAACAGTGTTATGGGTCGGTACAATTAGGAATGTCAAACAACCTGAAATATTTTTAAAAATTGCAAAAGAATTCCCCGAGTATAAATTTATAATGATCGGGGGAGAATATATCCATAAAAATCTCAAAGAACAAGAAAAGGAGATATTTGAAAAAATTAAGAAGGAATCAACAACGGTTTCAAACCTTGAATTTTTAGGTTTTATCCCTCACCACAACATTCGAAAATATTATGAAGAAGCATCAATTTTGGTAAATACATCCCGAATGGAGGGGTTTCCGAATACATTCCTTGAAGCCTGGGTGAATTGCACACCGGTCGTAAGTTTAAATATTGATCCTGATGACGTGATTTCTAATGAGAAACTTGGATTTCATTCAAAAACATATGAGCAAATGATTATAGATATTCGTTCATTATTGCTGAATGATAATTTAAGAACTGAAATGGGTTTGAATGCAAAAAAATATGTCGAACAGAATCATGATGTTAAAAAAATCGCGGATCGGTTTGAAGAATTAATCGAATCATTTGGAAAAAAATTTTAGATACGAGTATTCTCTTGATGTAGGTTAATCATAGAAACGTATTTATATAGGATTAACCACCTATATGTATTGTAAGCTATATCACATAGTATTTCAGAGGAACAATATGCGGCTTAGTACATTGATTCAACTTTTTTTTATAGTGATTACCGTTGGAATTATTAGTGGATGTACGGAATTTGTATCTGATAACAATACGCAAAATAATAATGGTTCTCCTGCATCAATCGTGATAGAACCAGATTCTTCTTTAAGTCCTATTCAAAAATATTTTACCACCAAAAAGATTATTTGGACATTTGATGATTATTATATTCATTTGAATTATCACCCGCCCCATAAGGGGTTCGATGGTCTTTCTCAACAAATACACACTTACGGGGGAAATATCAATATTATGTGTCCTTTTATTCCAGATTGGATTAATAAAAATTATGGATATGAGGTTCGTAATTATTCTGTTATAGAAGAATTCTCTCAGTATCATCCCGGTTTTTCCCAGGATCATATCAATTTAAGTTTAGAATTCTTTAATCGAGATTATATATCTGTTGGAGCTCATAGTTGGAATCACTCAGAAAATCTTGGTTTTGCTAATTTAAGTTATGCCTATAAAATCATAAATTTTACCTTTTGGAATTGGGATAATAATTATCATATTCGGCCAAAGTTTTGGCTTGGTCATAATACTGATGGGAACTATAATATTAGTGTGGCCTTAAAGAAATTTAGTGATACATATTGGACGGTGTATTCTGAAGCATTCCGCGCTAGCTGGAAAGATCGTTTCCCGAATGGGATAGCCCCCGCTATAGAATATATTGGTGCTGATTTTGACCCCTATTTTGGAGTTAGTTATGGTCATCCTTGTAAGACCCTTGAAGAAGCTCAACAACTCTATTACGATTACGCTGAAGATCGAGAAATCATAATTATTAGAGGGCATCCTGGTGTTTTAAATCAAACGAGTCAACAGAATAATCTTACATTATGGCAAGAATTTATCGATTGGATCTACCAAGACAATGAGTTCATTAATATCAATCATACGCAAGCAATTGAATATAAAGTAGATAGGAACAATTTTGGTGTGAAAAGAAATAATGAAGACAATTATACAATTGATCTAACCTTGTGTAAATTTAATCACATGATCCTTTTTTCATTACCTGATGGTAATAGCGATCAGTGGATATTGTGCAATGAGAATGGTGAGCACGTCGGAGAAATAACAGGAGATACCTATCTGTTTTTAGAAAAGGGTCGTAACTATTTTTTTAACCGTGCATAAGTTGTTATCGGATTCGTTTTTTTTAATACTATTAGTTCGGGATGAACAACGCGGTCTTTGGTGACAAAGTGTAAGACGCTCCATTCAGCATGAACGTCACATCACCTGAATTTAACAAATCAAAGTTTGCTACTACATAGTAATTTGCGAATTCACGTCCATAAATGTTCGGGTTCGATATCTTGTAATAGTCCGCTACAGGTTGTCCAAGAACGATATCCATTTCAGGGTACCATCCATGGCTATTGTCATCATTGAAGAATTGCCATGAGAAGTACGCTTTTGACACATCCACAGTTGCGAACGCAAGACACGCATAACAGAACAGCGCCCATCGTTTCGCTTCTACGGGGTGAGCGTTTGCATCAACACATCCACTGTTGGTCGCTATGATGTTGCCAAGCTCTGCTTGTGTATGTAATTGACTGATTGCATACCGTATCATTTCAATGGTATAATGATTGTCATTGTATGCTTTACCCCAATGGTGGATAAAGCCTTCCCAGAAATGAATATGGGTTGTACTTTGGCAGTATGTTGTGTATTTCCATGCATTGGGCATGAGTAGATGGGTTCCAATCGCGGTTTGAATATTATTCATATGTTGAATCATCCAAGAGCCCCAATTGGTAAACACAGAGGAAGGGATTTGTGAATACGGGACAGTAAGTGGCATTCCGATTTCTTGTATATCCGTTATGACGTCATCGGAGAAGATACCATCATATTGAGGGTTGTTGTTCAGGAACTGTTGACATTGTGAGGCATAATAACTGCTCCAGCCGGAATTTGGATTCATTATATAGTTAGTAGGGTAATTAAGAGGTTGGACGCGGTTTCCGTTTACATCATGAATGAACCAGTCCTCATGTTGAGTCACATAATCCCAGTCATCAAAATCACTGCTCTCAATGATTGAGTCGTAATAACCGTAGATGATAAGGCTTGGTTTTACCTGTTTCATTGCTTGTGTCTGAGTGGTGTAGTATCTGGGGCAATCGAGGACATCGAAATGCTCAAGGATGTAATTTCTGTTGTTGGCTGATCCCATGGCGCCACTATACGCAATAGAGAGTTTCAGGATGCGATTCATATCGTTAGACCAGCCCGAGGTCCCATAATGGTTAGAAATAAAAATTATATCATGGATGTTGATATGTCCATTCTTATCAGTGTCCTCTCGGATCCAGCCAGGTGCGCCTGATTCTTCCAAGCGGTTTGCTGTGAGAACGATATCTAGAATATTACAGGAACCGTCACTGTTTACGTCATAATCCGGTATTTCTGATGAAACTGAAGGTGTAAGTATAAATATAGGTAAACTGAGTAATAGGAGGAATATGAAGACAGTCTTTTTTTTATTTGGCTTTGATATTTTTTCCATTTCCATCTCATCCTACAGATTGTGTTATTTATTAGCATGAAAATGTGTGTCACCCATCTTATTTAAAGCTGCTGCGATAAAATGTCAAACTGGAAAAAACGCCTTCTTATGGCTCTGTCACATAAGGAGAAATTATTCTTCCCCGAATTTTAGATATATCCCAAAAAAAGAACAACGAAAAAGTCAATAATGGCCTTAAATAAATTATTATCATTAATAAATAATAATCTTAACGAAATGATATATAAATATCCTTTTCAGAATAATAAAATAATGTGTTTTTCCTGTGAGACAAAGAAATTGATACGATATTATTGTAAATGTGTACTACGTAATTTCTTTATCAAGAAAGATATCACTAAGCTCCCATAAGGTATTAGTTTGGGTACCTTGACCCAACAAATTGCGTTGATAAATAAGAAGAAAGGAAAAGAATATAACTGCGAATCTATTGCTTAATGTTTAAAAAAATACACAGAAATATTTTAAAAAAAAAACTTTGAACGTAAGAATATGATAAAAAAATATATTTCACTCATATTTTTCTTCTGGAGTGTTGTTTTTTTTTGTTTGAACCTACAGTTTAGTTATTCAGATAATCTGAAGGTTATAATATTCTGGGCGTCAACAGTTGTTATGATCGGGATTGTTCTCTATCAAATTTTTTATTTAGAAAACTATCACTTTATCCTGTTTGAAATTATCATCTTATTTTTCGTACTTCATTTGGTGTACCAAATAAATTATTATGGTTTTATTGACAAAGATTGTTATCGGGATTATGATTTCCTAAAATCAATTATTACCAATCAGCGTATTATCTTCGAACCTATTGATATCGATGTATCCGGGTGGCCATTGTTGCATCTTTTTACCGCTATTACCTCAATAAGTTTAAATATAGACCCCTTGGTAGTTGGAAAAATCCTTCCTTCATTCATTGAATCAATTATTGCTATCCCAATCTATTTACTGGTGTATGCTGTTTCAAAAAATAAAAAGGCAGCACTCTTATCTTGTTTGATTTTAGGTTCCATCCCTCAATTTATCAGTTTTGAGTCAGCATTTGTACGAGAAAGCTATGCTCTTTATTTTTTAATTTTGTTTTTCTATCTGTTGTATGTTGCAAAACAAAGAGACGATCATCGTTTATTGACATTAGTAATTATTCTACTACCAATCATGGTGCTTTCCCATCATTTTGCCTCATTTATGCTGATTGTCCTGTTATCCTTCTTTTGGATTTTTTTAAAAATTATTCCATGGTTACACCGGAAAAAAATACTGTTCTTTTTATTTCCTAACAAGGAGAAACTTACCTTTACGAGAATAAATATTGATGCTTTTTTTATCGTACTGCTTATTGGTGTCTTTGCATATTGGTGTTATTTTACGCCATATATTATTAATAATTTTTTCTCCATATTTTACGAAGCAATTGGGATTAAAGAATTCGGTAGTTATGGACAGACGATTGGTATCGATGAGACGATTGTTACCTTGCGAGGGAATATCCAGTATTATGGTTTTTTTATCTTCCATGCAATTTTTTCTTTAATATTGTTTTTTGCATTACTTTTGAAAAAGCAAAAATATTTGATTGAAAATGTCACCTTTACATTTTATTTATTTTTTTGTTTGTTTCTTGGAAGTTTATCTCTTTATGTTCTTGGTTCTCTGATTTACCCCGATAGATTTTTACCTTTTGGGTGGCTTTTTGGAGTAATTCCCCTTACACTTCTTATTTTTAATTTGAAGAATATTCCAGTAAAAAAAATAATTATTGTTTTTATCGCTTTATTTTTAATTTTTAATATCTACAATATCGATCCGAAGTATTACACAGGGGATGCCGCGTTACGAGGCAGTATTGCCACCGAAAAAGAATATGCTATAGCACAAACCATTGATGTCACAAGTTCGTACTATGGATATCTTGGTGTGGCATGTGCGATTTATGATGTACAAGGTTTTGAATTCAGATTTCACGGTATGTTAAATCCTGTGCAGTCGTCTGATTTTTTTAATAAATCTCGATCAGCGATTATTTATAAGGACATGTATTTGCAGTTTTTCGAGTATGAAAAAATAAAATCACCGGTCATGTATCATAGGATTATCGCACTCTTATCATATGAGAATTCTAGGGATATCAATAAAATCTGCGATCTCGGTGACATCTTTTTTATTACATGGAAAAATACATGACGTTCCAAGCATCTACAGTTTATTTAAATAATAACTGGAGCATACCCCGGTATGAATAAGAAACAACGTTTGTACGTTCTTCTTTTATCACTTTCGCTATTGTATTTGCTTTATCTCATAATCAGCATTTATAGTGAAGGGAAATTATTTTATCCTCAGTCATATGGTATACAATTATTTTTTTTGGAGTTGACTGTTGTCATTATCATCATCCTTTCGTTTTTATTTTTATTTGATCGATACGAGGTGTATAAGAAAATTGGGTTTTTTTCTATCTATATTCACATTGTCGAGGCAATTGGTATCGCCATATTGATTATCTTTGTATCTGCTCTTGGTGGTGTAATCCTCTATAATTTTAACAGCTCGTCTCAAAATATAAAAAAGAATCATTTTTCCATTGGAATCTACCATTCAGAATCAATTGATCCGTTGAATTTCTCAGGCGAATTTGTGGAAAATCCGGTGTTAACTGCCCTTGACATATCAGATAGAAAAGCTAAATTTATCGCTGATCCGTTTTTAATCTATGACAATGGTTCTTTTTATATGTTTTTTGAGGTTTTTAACACCATTACCTCAAAAGGAGATATTGGTCTAGCAGAAAGCACTGATGGTATCAATTGGGTCTATAATCAAATTGTTTTGGAAGAATCTTTTCATCTGGCGTATCCGTGTGTTTTTAAGTATGAGAATGAATATTATATGATTCCAGAAACGAAAGCAGCGCATTCTATAAGGTTATACAAGGCTCATGATTTTCCTTTCAACTGGTCTTTTGAAAAGACCCTCCTTGGAGGAGCAGGGTTTGTTGATAGCACCATTTTTTACTATAATGATACCTGGTGGTTGTTCACAGAATCAGAAAATGATTACAGTCTGTATCTCTATTTTTCTGATACACCTCTTGGTGATTGGGTGGAGCATCCGCGTAATCCGATTATTTCACATGACGCAAATATCTCAAGGCCTGGGGGAAATATCATAGTGGATAATGGTCGTATTTTTCGATATGCGCAGGATTGTTATCCAACGTATGGGAATCAGGTATGGGCATTTGAAATAACGGAACTAACCAGAAATGCTTATACTGAAAAAAGAATTGGTACTACACCGTTGTTAAAAGGGTATGATAGTTGGAATATTATTGGGATGCATCATATTTCAATATGCAAAATTGAAAATAAATGGATTGCATCTGTTGATGGTAACGGATATTATTCATAATATGAATGCACTCCGTCTAAGAATGAAAAAAAAGGATTATATTTATCGTTTTTTCTTTGTTCAAAAAAAATTTCCGTTGTTGCATTAAGTGAAATGATTCGACTGCGGATTGGGAAAAAATAAAAAAAAGAAGAGTGATGGACTTGGGGATTTAGATTGATATTCATTTCGTGTTAGTTCATTGAATTCGTTTCTTTCTCCAGAGGAGAAGAGATATCGTAATTGCACAGAGAACGAAGATGATTTCAAAACCAGGTGTCGATGGTTGTTCCTCTATGTTTATTGTCATTTCCGCAGATGATGTTGTTAGATTATCTGATACGGTTACTATGATGGTATATTGTCCAGGGTTTGTCCATGAATGACTAAAATTAAATGGAGTTCCACTTGATAGTGGTCCACTCCAATTTTCATAGGAGGTTTCATCTCCCCATCGTATTGAATAGTGGATAGTATCATTGTCTGCATCTGTCGATACAACTGTAAAAATATATGAAGTGTTTGTCGTACCATTTGTTAATCCGGTGATAATTGGTTCTGAAGGCGGTCTATTTGGTTGGGTGATGACGCATGTTGTTGTATCGGTATGTGTTGCTCCTTTATTATCAGTCACAGTAAGGTTTACAGTGTAGGTTCCTACATTTGAATAGGTATGTAGAATAATCTCTCCAGTTTCATTCGTGTAATCACCAAATGTCCAAAACCACTTGGTGATGTTCCCATCAGTGTCTTGACTTTTCGATCCATTGAATAAAAGTGGTGTATTGACATATCCTTGATACGGTTCACCTGCGGAGAGATTTGCTATGGGTTTTTTATTTGGTGGTTCAGTTGGTGGTTCTTCACCGCCTTGACTTCCACCGCCGGAGCTTCCACCTCCGCCACTATTCGAGCGAGTGGTAAATCGGTATGTCACATTTGTCCAGGATTGTTGATCATAACAATGTACACTCCAATAATATTTTTTATTATAGCTGGTCATCGTCGTCGGTTTTTGTCTATATGTTCCATTATTCACACTCGTATTAGTTCCAATGATAGTCCAATTTCCAGAAGCATTTGTCAAGAATCGTATGGTCATGGGAAACCCGTTCGTTTGTTCAGCATGTATTTCTAAAACAGGGTTAAGCTGAACATTTTTTGCTAAATCAGCTGGTTTAATATTTGACAATAGAATTGTATCTAAGGTTTTAAATTTATATATTTTTGTCGTGGTTTGTGCCGTTGAGTCTGTGACTGTAACACTCCACCAATAGTAGGTGTGCGGGGCGTTTATACCGGGTATATCAGCGGTATACGTTCCTTCGTGTTTGTTTGAGTATACCTTGATGGTATGCCATATACCTGTTGATGCATTGGTTTGAAAAGTTATTGTCATTAAATCCCCTTGATAGTCATGCACGGAGACGGAGATTTGAGGGTTGTAGGGAATATTGATGGCTTCATCAGCAGGATTTTCATTGAAGACGAGGGGCGCTAGGGGCACAAATGGTGCATAATACGGTGATCGACCGCGGAGTTGACTATAATAGTTGAATTGCGATAACGCTCGTGGGGTTGGTGCAGGTCCAATGGTATTGTAGGTATAAAGTCGGATTCCTCTGTTTAGAATCAACTCTACTAGACCATCGTTGTCGATATCTTGTGCAATGATCATTGACATTCCATAAAAACCGTCATATCTCGAACTATTTGGACCAGTATTGTTGTTCGGAAGTGGTATGGAGCCTATGAACGTATAGTTATGATCGAAGAATGAGATATTGTCAATGGTACATTGAATAATTTCAACATATCCATCTCCATCGAGATCTGCGATAGCTGGTGGTTCCCAGCAATCGAAGGGAAGCCAGGCTTTAAGAGTCCAATTGTAGAGATCCCAAATGATTGGTTTCGACCAAGAATCACTCCCTCCACCGAATATTATCTCAAGATTCCCATCGTGATCTATGTCATGTACTGTTGGTTGTGAATGGGCTTTGAGACCCGGTATGCGATCTGTGATGTTATGAATGACACTTCCATCAGCGCTATTAAACACAGTCGGGCCGGTACGTTGATGGAGGACTACCACATCCAGTATTCCATCTTTGTTCGTATCGACAAGTGTTGGACAATGACTGCTTACTAGCATTTCTGGTTGATTCCATCGTTCCGTGAGATTCGATGCCCAAAATGCTCTGACTCCTTTCCCAACGGTATTTCCTTCGAAACCAACGTTTCTCTCACACAGGTAGAGTTCGAAAATACCATCAAAATCGGTATCCCCGAGGGATAATCCGCCCCAGCAGGGGTAGTAGGTTGGTGTCTGAGCAAATATAGTTCCATTATGATAAAGAGCAGTTACTGAGCCCATAGATGACCCATTTTGTTCACCGTTTATACAAACGTATATTTCTGGGTATCCATCTGCGTCGATATCGCCAGCAACAGGGTGTTTATCGGCTAGTTGAGCATCTGGATTTTGCCAAAGAGTTGAACCGTCGTTTCCGTTTAGAGCCATGGTTCCTGTTTTGTTTGTCGCAATGATTTTATAGGAGCAAATAACATCGAGATATCCATCTTTGTTCAGATCGATGACTTCGAGTGGTATATGGCTACTCCACATTGGTAGTATTTTTTTCCAAACAACACCATAATTCCTATTGTAGACAACGATGCCGTTATCTCCTGAGCGTATGATTTCCATGTATACATCGTTATTGATGTCATCAACAGCGGGAGCTACTCGAGATTCATTGGACTCTGATGAAATAAACCATTTTAATGTCGGTATTATCGGATTAGGTATTGTTCTGAAGGTAAATGTTTTATTTGTCCAGCTTTGTCCATCATATGCGCTTATGGTCCAATTATATTGAATTGCATATGCAGGATTAGAAATGTTGCAGTTTTTCGTACCATTGGACTCATTATTCCCTGAGCTGCTTCCGATGTTTGGTGAGGTAATAATCGTCCAATTAACGGGGTGCCCTTCAGGGTCCTGAATGATTATACTAAGAAGGGGAGTATTAATGTTAACATTCATTGAGTTGTTCGCTGGGTTTTCATTTGTAAGAATCGGTGGTTGATTGATTGGATCTGCAATAGTCGGTATTATTGAAAAGATTCCTGTAAAGGAAGTCGCTAGCATAAGCGATAAAACTATTATCGTTATTCTTTTTGTCATATCTTTTTATCCCCGTTTTCTGGTCGTATGGTGATTCCCTATAAGAAATATTTTATATATAGTAATTTTGTTAATTTATATAGTTTTTGTTACGTTTTTTAAAAGAGCGCAGAGCACAATTCTTTTTTATTTGTTTACAAATGATTGTGTGTAGAGATATTTACCACTTTGAGTTGCGGGGATTGTATCAACAAACTCCCAGAGTATTTTACAATCTGACCCCATCTCCACTCTGATTTTTTGTTCGATCTCATTTTTTTCAGATTCGGGTAAGCCTTTATCCTGGATTGCGATAATCTTTATTTTATCGAAATCTTCTTGGATGACTCGGAATTTTTTAATAAAACCTTTATTGAGTAAAACTCCTATCAGATGGACAAAAAAATAACCTATCACTATTGAACCATCTTTTTTAATAAATTGTTCTTCAAGACGACCGCTAACCTTTTTTAAACAGGGGAGAAAATTTCCACATGTACATGTTTCTGATCCAGGGATTGCTGCATCTCCAATCTCATATCGGATAAATGGCATTGAATAATTATGGAGATTTGTTACAATGATGCGTCCTTCTTCACCCTCAGTAACCGGTTTATTATTTCGATTAAGTATTTCTAGAATGTTGTTGAAGGAAAAAACATGGATACATCCATTCTTGCACTCTGCTGCAATTGAAGCAGTTTCTCGTGAACCATAAAAATCATATAATTTCGTTCCAAAGACAGCTTCTATTTCCGTTCTCATTTCGCTTGTTAATGTTTCAGCTGAGGCGACAAGTATTTGTGGGGTATGGAGCGGGAGATTGTTTTTTTCTGAGAATTTTGCAAGCTCATACAATGAACCGGCGTATCCTCTTATGAATTTTGGTTTGTAGTCATTTATTGTTCTTATGTAGGAATTCATATGTTTTTCAGTCATTTTAAAACTGTTTAGAAATATCTTGTTTGTGAACCAATTTTTTATTTTATTTGTTATGCCGTCGCTTCCCTCAAATAGATCCTGTGGGTTTCCCCAGAGTAAGACTTTTTTTTCATTGTTTTCGTCAATACCAAGCATGTCTTCGTAATAATATTTGTTGGTAGCCATGTACCATTTGTAGTAGGAGTGATCCTGTAAAAACATCGTTGGTTCGCCGGTTGATCCTCCAGAAAAATTTTGAAATGATTTCCGTTTGGCGCTATCCTTTGAAACCAATTGTTTCTGATGCTTTCTTAAGAGTTCTTTTGTGAGTATTGGTATTTCATGAAATTTTGATAAATTGATTGTATTTTTTTCAATAATGCCTATACGATCAAAGATATCGTGATAATAGGGGACGTTCTGATATGCATGATACAGGAGTCTTTTGAGGGAGGTTTCTTGGTATGTTATCAAATCGTTCTTATTTTTTAATTGTCTTATTTCTTGATATTCTTTTTCAATGGAATTTCCTTTGAGTTTCGTGACAGTGTTCCGTATTAACTCTTTCATTTCGTGCACCGTTTCTAGTTTTTTGAGATTTATTTTTTCATTCGATGGAAAGATGTATCTAGTTTTTCATAAAATTTTTTTAACCCAAGTACTAAGAAAATATTTCGTAGTTCATCTTTTGAAAAGCTTTTTAGTAAAAGAAGGAAGCCGAAATAGATGGCAATCCCTATTATTATCGATAGAATAATCCATAAGAGAGTATCTGGATTTATTAGCCAAATCACGAGAGCCATACCGCTGGATGCAAGGATGCTTTTTACTATAAATCTAAAGTTAAGGTTAAACGTAAATTGACGGCGGGATGCATATCCGATGATGATGGTGATTAACATATAGGCGATTAATGTAGTCATTGCAGCAGCGACCACCCCATAGAGGGGGACGAGGAGTATGTTTAAAATGAAATTTACCACGGCGCCAATGATAAATGCAATTACAAATATTTTACGACGTTTGAAGATGTATAAGCATATTGCGAATATCTGTTCTGATCCCCAGAAAACAATTCCAGCGACTACAAAGGGGATGATATATATACCATCGGTGGTGAATTGCGAGGTAGTCATAGTCTGTAATATAGGTCGTGCTAAGATAGATAACCCAAAAGCAGAGGGAATTGAGAGCATTAAGAGATATTTCCAGGAATATGAGAGATACATTTTTACTTTCTCTACTTGACCGTTATCATAGAAATTATAGACTGTTGGGCCTAGGACGTACACAAGATATCTACTGAGGACTAAGGGGATCACCCCGAGTCCATAGGCGGCTGAATAAATACCTACTTTTTCTGCTCCAAGGAAGAATCCGACGACGTAACGATCGCTTATGTCGACAACGAAAATCGCAAGTGACATTGGTATCATTGGTAAGCCAAAGATTAGGTATGGTTTGAATACGGAAAAATCCGGTTTGGCGATTCCGGCATGTGAGATAACAAAATAAAGCATGATGAACAGGGTCAGGACTGATGTGATAAGGAGAGCGATGATTGCACTGACGAGTCCATATCCAGATAAAATAAAATAATTTATGAATACAATTTCTAATGTTGTCTTAATAACGAGGACAAGGGCGTATTTTTTTATCATGCCAAAAACACGGAATGAACCTAAGATGATGGTATTCATTGAATCTAAGATAATAAATGGTGATGCTATTTTTATGACGGAGACAACGGAGGGTTCTTTTAGAATAATATTTGCTAATAAATCTGATGAGAAGAAGAAGATGATGGATGCAATAGTTCCCGTAATAAGAATGATGATGGCTACTGTTATGAGCCCTTGAACGATTTTATCTTTTGATTGTGGTGAGAGAAACCGTAAAACAGCGTCTTGTAAGCCCAGTAAGATAAATGGTTGTAATACTGCAGCGGTGGTTAAGATGAGTGACCAGGTCCCGTATTCTGCTGTGCTGAGATATTTGGTGAGAACTGGGAGGAGGAATAATCCTTTCATGTTGTTATAGGTTTGGGAAACTCCGACCAATCCAATTCTTTTTAAAAATAATATATGGTCTTCAGGCAATTTTTTTTACACCGCCATGCATTCGTATCTCTATTTTTTAGATTCCATTCTCCTTAAATAGAAAGCAGAATAAAAACTGAAAATAAATAGCTTTGGTAGGAGCGGAAAAGCTACACAGCTTTACCGTCTGGCATTATATGTGTTTGTTCTTCGATGTTCCTATGAAATTGGGACACCATTTTTTTCCACAAGGGTGATATATCCAATACAAAAATATATATATTTTATAAAATATATTAAATTTAGATATGGCGCAGCAGACGTTTTTCGTTATAGGCGGGCATTGCCCCAGAAGTAAAGAAGATGCTCAGACTATCTTTAATTACTTTTTACAAAACGGATTGACACCGGTAAATAAAATAGACAAAGCAGATTTCATATGTATTTATACCTGTGGCGGTTTTGATGATACAGAAAAATCATCGATAAATACTATACAACGTATCTTGGAAAAAAAATCAAAAAAAGCCACCGTCATTGTTACTGGATGTCTGACAAAAATAAATCCAAAATCAATGAGCAATTTTCATGATATTGCAGTGATAGAGTTTGATAAACTCGAACAACTCGATTCTCGTATACATTCAAAAATACCATTCACACAGATTCCCAATGCAGGGATTGTTGGGAAGATTCCTCCATTGGATAGTGATGAAAATATACTTGATAGACTTACAAATCCGAAATACATCAAAAACTCACCGCAATACCTGAAATATTATCTTTTTAAGTTAAAGAAAAAGAAACTGGATGCAGAAGATATCTACCACATTCGTATATCAAGAGGTTGTCTTGGCAGTTGTTCTTATTGTTCAATTAAACTTGCGCATGGACGTCTCCAGAGTAAACCAGTTGACCAAATACAAAAAGATTTTAACGAGGGGATAAGAAAAGGATATCATACATTTAAGCTCATTGGACAGGATATTGGTAGCTATGGAATCGATATAAAAACAAATATTGTCGAGATATTAAAAATATTTTTTAACTTACCCGGGAAAAATAAGATAATAATCACCGATTTTAATCCGCGATGGTTCATTAAATATTACGATAATCTAGAACCATTGTTTATTGCGAATTATAACAAAATCCTAAACATTCGATTCCCTATTGAATCAGGGAGCAACAAAATACTCACACGTATGAGAAGGCAATATCAAATCGAAGACGTAAAAAAACATATTTTGACTTTGAAAGAAAAAGTACCGAATCTGAAAATTTATACGCATATGATCGTCGGGTTTCCTGGAGAAACTGACGAAGACTTCCAACAAACATTATCCTTCCTGAAAGAAATCCAGTTTGACTCGGTTGGCGTCTTTTCGTATTCTGATAGACCCATGACGGAGTCCTATAAAATGCAGGAAAAAATACCTGCAAGAATTCTACAGAAGCGAGTGAAACAGATCAAGAAACAGATACCAATAACTGATTAGAGAGGGACAATTTCTGCTTATTTTCTTTTATATCAATATTGTTTGAATATTGATAGTTTTCATTACGAGAAAAGGCATATATTTTTGAAGTTGATGTTGGTTATCATGTTGATTACTAAAGAAAGTGATGAAAAATAATTTTTCGGGTCAGGTGATCGAATGAATATCTTACGAACTATTAAAAAAGTTATAAATAATTATAGAGCCGGATTAGAAATTAACAGTTATAATCAATATACCATTGAGGACTATTTCAGGAAAAAAGGATATGATATAGGGAAAAATAATCGGATATTTATTCGAGATTTAGGCAGTGAGCCGTATTTGGTGAAAATTGGAAATCATGTTGCTATTGCTGCGGGCGTCTCTTTTATTACTCATGATGGTGGGTGTTTTATTTTTCGAGATGAGCTTCCAGATTTACATGTGTTTGGAAAAATTGAAGTCAAGGATAATTGTATGATTGGGATGAACAGTATTATTTTACCAAATGTAACGATAGGACCAAATTCTGTTGTAGGTGCTGGGTCTGTGGTCGCTGAAGACGTTCCACCAAACACAGTGGTTGGGGGAGTACCAGCTAAATTTATATGTTCTGTTTTGGAGTATAAAGAGAAATGTGTGAAACGATGCAAAGAACTTAATTTACAAGGTCCTCGGTCCACGTGGGAGATGCAGTTGAAAAAACATTTTGGATTGAAATGAAAAATATAGTTCTAACATAAAAGAAAAAAAGATTTTTTTGATTTTTGAAATAAGGTATTGTTTGGTGTCAGACTCGAAATCATTGTAGTGAATTTATAACGTTGAATAACGGAAACCCTTATTCTCGACGTCACGGCGCTTAAACATTCCTCGCACGTCAATGAGAATAGGGTTTTTTGTCATAAATCCCTTCATTTGATCCAGTGTCATTGTTTTAAATTGATCATGTGCGACAGCGATGATCACACAATCAATATTCGAAACCGATGCATCGAACATTTTAATATTGAAATGTTCGATATCATTTTTGCTTAAGAAGGGGTCATGACCGTAGATTTCACATTTAAACTCTTGTAATTCTTTAATAACGTCAACGACCGGTGCCTCACGAGTATCATCAACATTTTCCTTAAACGTTAGACCCATAATGAGGATCTTGGAGTCTTTCACGACCTTGCCGACTTCATTGAGTTCCCGAATCACCATGTTTGCTATAACCTGTGGCATATGGTCGTTAATCGCACGACCGGCGAGAATCACTTGTGGATGATATCCGAGTTCTTTTGCTTTGTATACCAAGTAATAAGGGTCGACAGGAATACAATGGCCACCGACTAACCCTGGGGTGTATCGATTAAAATTCCATTTTGTTGATGCGGCTTCCAATACTGCTTTGGTATCTAATCCTATTTTGCTAAAGATAATTGAAAGTTCATTCATGAGAGCGATATTTAAATCTCTCTGTATATTTTCTATGACTTTGGCTGCTTCAGCAGTTTTGATGTCCGCTGCTTTAAAGACGGTAGTTATTGTCCCATAGACCATGGATAGAAAATCGGTTGTTTCCTGGTCCATACCAGAGACAACTTTAGTGATCTTCTCAATGATATGCTCTTTATCCCCAGGATTCACTCGCTCAGGGGAATACCCGATTTTAAAATCCTTTCCAGCAGAAAAACCAGATTCTTTTTCTAATATCGGAGCTACGATATCTTCTGTGACTCCAGGGTAATAGGTGGATTCTAACACCACAACTGCACCTTTTTTCATATGTTTTCCAGCTATTTTTGCTGCTGATAATACGTATGATAAGTCAGGTTCTTTTTGTTTCGTGACTGGGGTTGGGACTGCGATGATCACCACGTCACCCTGTTGAATTTCTTTCGGGTCTGCTGTTAAATTGAGTTGTGGGTATTGTGTTTGTAATGTCTTTACTTTCTTTTCATTGATGTCAAAGCCGATCACGCGCATATGTTTTGAAAAGGCCTCTGCTAACGGCATTCCGACGTATCCTAATCCAACAATGCATATTACGACATCGTTTACTGTTGTTTTTAAAACCATTTTATCGTCTCCTTCAATCCTTCATTTATCTTATATTTAGGGGTATAACCAAACCCTTCTTTTGCTTTTGATATATCTGCCAGGGAATGTATAATATCTCCTTCCCTCGGTTCAATATATGTTGCTTCGATTTCTTTGTTACATAATTTAACGATTTCTTTCGCCAAATCATTAATTGATATTCTTTTTCCTCCAGCGATATTAAAAATACCGGTTGAAAGGCTTTCGGCAGCAAGGATGTTTGCATTGACAACATCATGGACAAAAGTAAAATCTCTTGTCTGGCTTCCGTCTCCATAGATGATGGGTGATTTATCATTTTTAATATTGGTGATAAATCGTGGAATCACCGCAGCATATTCGCTGGTAGGGTCCTGGGAAGGCCCATAGACGTTGAAATATCGTAAAGAAATGGTTAGGAGCTGATAAATCCGGGTAAACACATCACAGTAGTATTCTGCAGTCAGTTTACTGACCGCATACGGTGAGAGCGGACAGGGTTTCATGTCTTCTTTCTTGGGTAATGTTGGGGTATCACCATAGACGCTGCTTGATGATGCATAGATTACTTTTTTTACTTGATTATCTCGGGCGGCAAGGAGAACATTAAGCGTTCCATTTGCATTTACGAAATTGGTTTTAAACGGGTCTTTTACACTGCGAGGTACCGATGGTATTGCTGCTTCATGGAACACATAATCGATGTTTTTGAATGTGTTCTGTAACAAGGCTAGATCAGTGATGCTTCCTTGTACAAATTCTATTTTTTTCGAGGTGACAAGGTCTTGTATGTTTTTTAGATGTCCTGTTGATAAATCGTCGATTACAATAACATGATTTTTTTCATGTAATTTTTTCACGAGATTTGAACCAATAAATCCCGCGCCTCCAGTGACAATAACGTTTTTTTCTTGCATAGTTACCTACAGTTTCATTAATAGTTGTGTTGCACTCATCCAAAGGGCAGAATGAAGAAGTAATTTAATATTTTTGGGGTGGATCCCGATGTGTTTTATCTTGATTCTTCTATTAAAACATCTACGGGTTCGTTATTGATACAGACCCGTTTCCAGATAGAATAATTCAGCATATTCCAATAGGTCATTGCTCTATGTAAATCAGTTGACTGCATGTTACGGATTTCTTCTTCAGCAAAACACTGTGTTGTGAGTGGTATTAACGATTCGAAGATGCAATCCTTTTGTCCCCAGAGCTTGGGGTTCACTCCGAAAGCACTTTTCGGTCGATAAATAATTTCTTTGGGGATTTCTATTTGACGAGCGATATGGCGTAAAATATTTTTTGGTTTTTTTAATTTTATGTTCCAGGGTACTGAGAAGATATAGTTTATTAAATCGATGTTTGTGTATGGATAATACAGTATTTTTTTCTCGCCTTCCCCGAGTTTTGACCATATGGCTTGTGTGGCAGAGGCGGATCCTAAAAACAATAAGATTGAAATGATATCGTAGATTGGCCGATCGAGGGATTTTTTAATTTCTTCATATCGGTTTTGTATGATCTCTTTTTTTGTTACTTTGAAATAATTCATGGCCCAGTTTTGGTCTCCGTGAACACCAAGCGACCAAATGAGATTATTATCCGTATCTGTTATGGGAAATGTTGCTTGTTTATAATCGTGAACGGCGGTTCTGTAATTCTTATTTTTCTCTATGAAATATTTGATGAAAATGAGGTTTTGGTATTTTGTTAATAGTTTCAGTAACAGATTTCGTTTTATGCGAAAAAGATTGTATTGTGTGCTTGTTCCAAATAAATCATCTGCGCCTAGACCTGATACCACGATATTTTTATTCTCAGGGATTCTTTTAAACAAGAGATATAACGGGACAGATTGTAAATGATGAACAGGTTGTTCTGCTTTGGAGACTGCTTCGAGAAATCCATTTAGGTATTCTTCAGAGGTTGTTTCAACAAAATGGTGTTTTGTTTGAAAGTAATTCGCTGCGGTAAGTGAGTATTCTTTTTCTACATTATTGGATGGGTCTTCAAAAGGGAATCCTGTTGAGAATGTTGTATCTGTGTGAAAATTGTTT
>Ga0105093_10000162_pt1 | contig 24998 bp, 21 predicted proteins | sample PPLLak3March2015_2_FD_79111 | JGI IMG/M metagenome (GOLD analysis project Ga0105093, IMG submission 79111) | Freshwater sediment microbial communities from Prairie Pothole Lake near Jamestown, North Dakota, USA - PPLs Lake P8 Core (3) Depth... | ecosystem: Environmental > Aquatic > Freshwater >... | reverse complement strand
TTGGCGCAGCGCTCGTACTTTTCATTGGAAGTGACCTCCACCCCGGCAGCAAGAGTCCATTTCGACACTGATGTGTGGCAAAGCGTTGACCGCATGGACGAAGTCGTACTCGCCCTCAAGGCCCCCCTTGAGCGGGCCTCCGGATCTGTTGACCTTGGCGGAGCCGAGGTCGATCAGGGCGTAGGCCGCGCCCACAGAGAAATCTGTTCCAGTCGTACTGAACGCCGGCCGAGTAGGTGAATGTGGCGCCCAGGGGCAGGGTGGGTGAGCGCTGACTGCTGCTGGAGGTTGGCGAGGTATCGTAGCCGAACCCTGCCATCAGCAGCCAGGGGTCGGCCACGCGGTAATAGAGCCCCAGGCCCGCGTGATAGGTGTCCTGGTAGTCCAGGTCGGAGGTGACCGTGTTGCTGTCGGCCACTGCAATCTCGGGCGCGCCGAATTTGCTCCAGTTCTGCCAGTTGACTGTGCCTACCAGTGCCAACTTGTCGGTGAGGGCTTGATAGGCCCCTATGGACAACTGCGCCGGGATGGTCACGTCGATTTTCAGTTGAGCATCCAGCAGCCCCGAGGACCTCAGGGCGGCCCCCAATATAGTGCCATCGAGGTTTTTGAACCGCAAATCGTCCTTGAAATCCATCTTGACCTGGGAGACGTAGGTGACGCCCACGCGGGTCTGGGGACTCAGTTCGAAGAGCACGCCGAGGTTGTACCCGTAGCCCACGTCCGAGGCATCGTCTCGTGGATGGTTCCTTTGGATCGCAGCGCCTTAGCGATCAAATGGATCAAATCCTCCTCTCTTATGGGCTTATGCAGAAATCCGATGGCCCCTGCACGCATGGCCTTCTCTTCAATTCCCTCTTCTTCGTGGGCGGTAATGAAAATATTCGACAAACGATCGTGCCCTCGCGCCCGGAATCAAAACGACTGGCTTGAACCGAACGCTATCGGGTGAAGGAACTCGGTAACGGCCCGGCAGAATGGAAACAAATTGAAACCTCTGCCGGGGCATTCCAATTTAAATGAGGAACAGTTTCTTTACAACTTTATTATCAGCCAAGATGAGAGGTTGGCTATAAGACCTTGGTCCTATCCCGAGAGGAATCGGAAGGAGAAAACCATTTACGCGGTTGAGAGGGCCGAAGGCAACTTCATACCGATATTTTCTGAGCAGCCGCAGCAGGCAGGCTGAAATAAAACGTCGCCCCACGGTCAGGGTTGTTTTCAGCCCAAAGGCGTCCTTGATGGCCTTTGATGATCGAATGACAAATGGACAACCCCATGCCCAAGCCGTGGGGTTTGGTTGTGTAAAACGCATTGAAAATCTTTTCGGTCTCTCCAGCGGAGATGCCCTTTCCACTGTCGGTCACAGCCGCCAGAATCTCGGAGTCCTGCTGCCAGGTCCGAATCAGCAGCCTGCGCCCAACGAATGAGCATTCCTTCATGGCCTCGAAAGCGTTCAGCACCAGGTTCAAGGCCACCTGCTGGAGTTGAATCCGGTCCCCTTGCACGGCAGGAAGCCGGAGATCTAATTCTAAAGAAACCTTCGTATTGCGCCGCGCCGCGTCGCTGTTCAAGAGGGTGACGACTTCTCGCAAAATCAAGTTGAGGTCCAGCGGCTCGAACTCCATTTTCTCTTTTTTCAAAAGGGCTCGCAAGCGATTGATGACCTCGCTCGCCCGGGTGTTTTCCTTGACGATGTCGTTCAGGATCTCCTTCACCTCATCCAAATCCGGCGATGCGGTAGCCAGGTATCTGCGGGCCGCCTGGGCGTTGCTCATGATCGCGCTCAGGGGCTGATTGATTTCATGGGCAAGCATTCCGGCCAACTCCCCCATGGTGGAGACGCGCCCGGCATGGAACAACTCATCCTGCAAGCGCCTGGACTCCAGCTGGGCGAGGTTTCGCTCAGTAACATCCAACGCGATGACATAGATACCTCGCACGACACCCTGTTCACTCAAATCCGGCACATAGATGGCTTCCATCGACAATGGCCGCCCATCCGGCATGGCAACGTCCAAGGCGCATCGAACGTGTTCGCCCGACAGAGCCCGCTCGACGTAGGGTCTGACGCTGTGGAAGAATCCTTCTCCGGTCACCTCCGGGATGGTTCGCCCGCGGGCCTCTTCCGGGTTGATTCCGAACCACACCCGGTACGCTTCGTTGTTGAATTGATAGCTCAGATCGGCACCAACATAGGAAATGAGCACCGGCAGGGCATTGGTGATCAGGCGCAGCCGTTGCGCGCTTTTCACAAGTTCGCTCTCCGCGCGCTCCCTGGCGAGGGCGTTGGTGAATATCTGTGCCACCAACTGAAGCCGCTTCACGATCGTTTCCGGCCACGTACGTTCCGCCTGCATGGCATTGAAGCCCAGTGCACCGATGGGCGCCCCATTCCCCACCGCCAAAGGGAAAACGCAAGTGCTCTTGATCCCGAAATAGGTATAACTTTCAACGTCGCGGGCGGCCTCTGGCGGAAGTTCCGCCATGGATGAGACAGCAATTATTTTGCCCGCATTCACTTGCTCTCGGGACCAGGGAAAATATTCTTTTGCATCCATCTGCTCGGGCAGCTGAGGACCATCCTGGGAGCGGTAAATGTGGGTCATCGTGAGCAGGCCCGTGGCTTCGGCCGACCACTGCCAGAGCGCACAAAGGTCCAGCCCGAGGTATTCGCAGACGCTACGCTGAGCATCTTCGATCGCGCCGTTGATCTGATCCGACGGCAAGTTGACGAAACGTGCCGAGATATCGGCGAGCAGCATTTCGAACTGCAGACGCTCTTTCAGTGACTTTTCGGCCTGCTTGCGGGAGAGGGTATTCGCAAATATCTGTGCGACCAGCTTTAACTGTTGCACGACCGCTCTGGGCCAGTATCTCTCATCACGTGTTACGGCAAAGGATAACGCGCCGAATACCTTCCCTCTTCCTACTGATAACGGAACCAAAACGGTCGACTTGGTGCCGAAACGGCTGAAAACCTCCCGGTCGCGTTCTGCTTTCGCCGGAAGCTCGTTCATTTTCGAAATGGCAAGTGTTTCCCCAGATAGAACCTTTTGTGCGGTCCAAGGAAAAAAATCCCTTGTATTCATCCGCTCAGGAGGTGACGGGATCTCCGGCGGCTGGTGAATATGAGTAAGCACCAGCATTCCAGAATCGACGTCCGAGGCAATCCAAAGTGTGGAGCGGTCAAGATCAAGGGACTCACAGATGCGTCTCTGGGCAGCGACAATTTCGTTGTCTATCTTGTCGGCGGGAAGATTGATGAAGAGTGTCGAAATCTCGGCTAACAGCCTTTCAAATGTCAACAGCTCGTCTATTCCTTCTTCCGGTTTGATTCCTGATTGAGCCATCATCCCCTTCCATTTATGAAGGCCGAGGCCAGATCGCGGTCAGCCAGACGCAGCCTCTTGACCGCGGCTGCGCCGGGATACATTACATCACCTTGCTTATGGAAGCATCGGTGATGAAGCCTGTGAGTACCGTCCAGGCATTTTCTATGTATCACAAAATGAGCAGTTGGGCACCAGGCGGAGATCATCCCCATTGGCAGGTCTTCTCGGTTCTTGAGGCAGGACATCAACAAACTTTCCAACCCGCCATGATTATGAAGGATTCGATCAGCAACGCTCATCCGTTGGCGGGGCAATCTTAGTATGCGAATATTGATTGCAGCGTGGAAATGACTTTAGCCTGGACTTGAGGATCAACTCTACCGATTTTCTTTATTAGCCGGAATTTATCAATCTTCCAAATTTGGTCCAACACGATTGCCCCTTTTTTCTTTGAAATTCGCATGGCACCCGTACCAAGCGCCCAACGATTCAAAACGCCGAGGGCTGTAAGCCATCCGCCGGATTGTTTTTTAACGGAGCCCACCGAGCGTTGAAACACTGACTATATAGTCGGTTTTTGGATTACGCAAATAAGATATGAGGTGGTTGGAAATAGCAGAACGAGAGTTCGAATTGAAAGTCAGCGTGTCTTTTCGCTGGCGCACTCTTAATTCTTGAGGCTGAAGCGCCAGGCGCAGTACCAATCGCCGGGGTGCGGGTCCGGCGGGCAGCCGATGCACTCGGTCTGAATCCGCTCGTCGATGCTGCGGGCGAAATAGGTGTATTCCACCAGCCCGGCGGACTTGCAGGGGTAGTCGTCCAGGCCTTTGCGTTTGCGGGCGGACTGCACGCGGCATTCGTTCATCCGGAAAATGATGGCGTCGTCGCCATCGTCGATGGTGGACTGGATGTTGATCTGGGCATAGATCCTTAAATTCAATGCTTTCTTCAGGCCCTCAAGCCCCGGCCGCTCGGGCAGGTTGAGCAGACGCTTGATGGACCAGGCCTCGATCGGCGAGAACTGGCCCCAGACGGAATCGTTGCAGCGCTTGGCATCGTTCATCCCGTCCTTGAACTCCACGGCCTGGAACCAGACGCCGTCGTTGGCCAGCCAGTTGGCGCAAAAGCCGTCCAGCAGTTTTTTAAGCTCCCCCCGCTCCATTTCGAGCAGGGCCTTGGGCAGGCCGTCCTTGAGCTCGAACCCGAACACCTTGGCGAGCCGGTTCATCTGGATCTCCAGGCTGCGCTCGTAGGCCGTCTTAAGAACCCCGAGCGCCCGCGCCGTGCCCATCTGGTGCCGGACCTCCGTGAACCAGAGACCGTAGTGCAGGATGGAGCGGTGGATGATGTCCACGATGAAGCGGGCCATGCCCTCTCTGCTGAGATCGTCTATTTTTTCAAGATTGTCGTTCATAACGCTTTCCTTTCACTGGCGGATACGCAACGCAGGATGCACTGGACGCTCGATCCTCGATGATCGCGGCTGGAAGCCGCTCCCACACGGGTGAAAAGTTCATCGAGGATCGCGCATCGCACGGGCAGCGCACCCTCACCCAGCATCTTGAACACGCTGCCGCTGCTGCCGAAAATCGGAACCCCCGGAAACCCGGAGTCCTATTTCGCCCTGAACCGATCCGGCAACTTCGCCGCTTTGCCCCAATCGGCCGGGATCTTCTGGCCGGCAGCTTCGCCCAGCTTTTCCTTGATCTTTTTCAGGCCCGGACGCGCGAATTCGGGATGCCCTTCCTTGAGCGTGCGGCCGTTGATGACCGCTTCGCTGCGCAGCCGGTGGCCGACGGTCCGCTCGACCTGACGGCCCAGCCACAGCACGCGGTCCACGTTGTAGCCGTGCTCGATGCCCATTTCGTCGACCTGCACCAGCATATCTTCCAGGCAGGTCAGTCCGACGTAGCGCGGATCCTCGTAGTAGTACTCGCCGGTTCCCGGCACGGGGCAGTCGTCCAGGAAGTTGGCCGGCTGGCCGCCCATGCCGCCCAGCGTTCCCTCAAAGTGGGTGATCCCGGCCTGCAGCGCCGCCAGGACCGACGCCGAGGCGACGCGCTTGGTCTCGTGGAAATGGGCGATGTGCACGCGGGTGTCGGGGATCTCGTCCAGGATCATGGAAAAATAGCGGTAGACCTGCGGAGCCGAGGCGCTGCCGTCGTGGTCGGCGTGCTCGATGTCGGCCGCGCCGATCTCCAGCCAGCGCTTGGTGAATTCCACGGCGTCCTTGAGCTCCGTCGCCCCGGCGATGGGGCTGCCCCAGATGGTGCTGACCGTGCCGCACATCTTCATGCCGGCGTCGTTGCACTTCCGGATGGCGCGCTCGCACTCCTTCCAGTACTGCGGCAGCGTGCAGCCGGAATTGGCGAAGTGGTGCTCCTCTTCGGTCGAAACCATCATCAGAAGCCGATCCGGCCCGACGCCCTTCTTGCGCAGCTCGATGGCCTTGTCGACCCCGGGTTCGCGAATGGTCACGGCCGTGATGCAGACCTCATCGATGTTGACGCCTTTCTTCGCGCAGCGCTCGCGGAACCGGTCGCTGCGCAGATGGGCCAGCACCTGCTCGGCGTCGCTGAATTGCGGCATGAGGTAGGGATTGCCGAGATTGGTCACCTCGATGTTCTTGCAGCCGGCGAATATCATCTCTTCGGCGTAGAAAATCTTGGCCCGGGTGGAGATGAACTTTTCCAGATGCTGAAAGCCGTCCCGGACCGTGATGTCGCCGAGGGTCACCTTCTTGGGCATGCGCGGGAATATTTTCCAGTAATCGTACTCGGTCATGATTTTTGCCCCTTTCTCTAACTAGTCGTGTTCTGTAATAATTTGGTAGTAGTCAATAAAGGATTCAAGGGTTCGAAGGGCCAAGGGGCCAAGGGAAGGGGATTCTTTCACTCGACCCCTTGAACCCTTCATTTTCCCCTGTACACCGGCTTGCGTTTTTCTTTGAACGCCGCCAGGCCTTCCAGCCGGTCTTCGGTGGGGATGCAGACCCAATAGGCGTTGGATTCGATCGCCAGGCCGGTGGCGATATCGGTCTCAATCCCGTGATTGATGGCGTATTTAGCCTGTTCGATGGCGATGGGGCCCGTTTCGCAGATCAGGGCCGCCATTTTGCGGCATTCCTCCAGCAGCGCCTGGGGCTCGCAGACCTGGTTCACGAGGCCGATGCGCAGGGCCTCGTCGGCCTCCACCCTCCGGCCGGTGAAAATGAGCTCCTTCGCTTTGCCGCGCCCCACCAGGCGCGGGAGCCGCTGGGTCCCCCCCGCGCCCGGGATGATGGCCAGGCGAGTTTCGGTCAATCCCATGGTGGCGGTCTTGGACGCGATGCGGATGTCGCTGGCCAGGGCGAGTTCGGTGCCGCCGCCCAGGGCGATGCCGTTGACCGCGGCGATGACCGGTTTGTTCAGGTCGCTGATGGCGGTGAACAGATTGCGGATGGTGAAGATGTACTCTTTGACTTTTTCCGGTGGCAAGCTGGCGCGCTCTTTGAGGTCGGCTCCGGAACAAAAAGCCTTTTCCCCCGCGCCGGTGATGATGACGACCCGCACATCCCGCCGCATGCGAAAGCCTTCAACCGTGTCTCTCAGCGCAAACAACAGGGGAAAATTAAGGGAGTTCATAACCTCGGGTCGGTTCAACGTCAGGGTGACGACGCCGTCCTCTTCCTTAACCAGCAATACATCCTCACTCATCGGGTCCTCCTGTGGAAGCGGATAAGAGTGTATTTGGTTGCGAGGGCAACTCTGTCAGCATGCGGCAGCTCACGGCGGCGCGGTGCGCGAAAAAAACGGAAACCTTGAGGGATAAGGTCAAGGCCCAGGGAATTATGAGCGAGCGCTCGTTCATATTTAAATCATCCCACTCCCTCTTGTCAATCGTGAATTGCGGCCAAGGGTGGGCCGGTCGACGGATTTCATTTCGAACGTAAAGTGGTATATGCTGTACGTCGTGAGTGATCCTTTTCGGGTTCGCGCTCCGAATGAACGACGCCATATGCCATCAAAAAAATTAGTGAAAAGCGAAGGCTATCGTCTCAAAACCGATTGTCATGGCTGAGTATCGCGGCAGGAAGAATAACCTCTTCTGGGGGTGGTATGTCGTGGCCGGCGCCTTCCTGCTCATGGCAGTGAACTACGGCGCGCGCTATTCGTTCGGCATCTTCGTGCAGCCTCTCACGGTTGAAAATGGCTGGTCCCGCTCGGCGGTATCGCTGGCGGCTTCGGTCAACCTGATCGTGTATGCACTCATGGGGATCAGCGCCGGCCGGCTCCTGGACCGGATCGCCCCCCGATGGATCGCCACCGCCGGGGCCGCCGCCGGCGCCGCCGGGCTGTTTCTCAGCACCATGGCCCGAACTCCGCTGGAACTTTATCTGGCCTATGGGGTGCTCTATGGAATCGGGTCGGCCTGGACCGGAACCGTCCCCGTGACCTCGTCCGTGGGTAAGTGGTTTGTCCGCAAGCGGGGTCTGGCCATCGGTATTTCCAGCATGGGGGTCAGCCTCGGATCCATCACTCTCATACCGACGGCCGCCTTTGTCATGGAACGGTTTTCCTGGAAGGCGGGGTTTCTCTTTATCGGCCTGGCCCTGCTCGTTCCGGGGGTTCTGGTTGCCCAATTCCTGTTGCGCCGGACTGTGCCGGAAGACTATGGGCTGGCGCCCGATGGAGATAATCCGGCGCCGGACACGGATACGGGGGCTCCCGGACCGGCCTCGACTTCCGCGCCGCCTTCCGCAAGATTCATCATGGCGGATTCGCGTTTTCGCATGCTGGCGCTCTGCCATGGTACGGCGGTCCTGACCTCTCTGATGGCGTTTGTCCATCAGGTGCCCTATGCCCTCGATAACGGCATCGAAAAGATCGCCGCCGCCACCTCCCTGGGCGCCATCGGCTTTGCCGGCCTGATGGGGCAGTTCTTTTTCGGATGGGTCAGCGATCGGATCTCAGACCCGAAGTATTCCGCCGCCCTCGGATACGGGCTCATGGCGGCGGGAATGATCATCCTGCTGCAGACCCGGACGGTGGAAATGCTGCTGGTTTACGCCGTGGTGTTCGGGTTCGGCTACGGCTGCCTCGGGCCGCTGCTGCCCATCCTAGCCGCCGACCGCTTCGGCCGGCAGGCCATGGGCGCGGTGTTCGGGCTGCTGGTCTTTTTCGTCGTCGGCGTGGGAGGCGCCCTGGGCCCCTTGCTCGGCGGACTGGTCTACGATCTGACCGGGTCCTACCGCTGGGCATGGCTGTTCAATCTAGGATTGCTCATCGCGGCCGCGGCCGGCATCATCACGCTTAAACGCAACCGGCCGGACCCGGGAGCACGGGCCAGCGAATGACGAACGCTTGACATCGGTTTTGGCCCTGTGTAAAGTCGAAATCGATTGAGCGCTCGCTCGGCGAACGCATCCGACGCATCTTTTTCTCCATTTTGCCCGGTCGACGGAAGACAGCAGTCCGGCAGCGAGATTCCATGCGAAACACGACCCGTGCTGACGCGATCCCCACCCAGGTCAAAGATCCGAATCTGGTGGAACGCCGCCGGCGCCAGATCGCCGATGCCGCCGTCCGACTCTTCGTCGAAAAAGGGTTTCATAAGACCACCACCCGCCAGATCGCCCGCGCGGCCGACATATCCATCGGATCCCTCTACGAGTATTTCACCAGCAAGGAAGACATTCTCTATCTGGTCTGCGACTATATCCACTCGGAGATGGAACAGGGGGTTGCCACCGCCATGGCCGATGCCGCCGGCGGACGCGATGCGCTGGCCAAGGTCATCCGGGAGTATTTCATGGTCTGCCATCGGATGAGCGACTTCATCTTGATGATCTACCAGGAAACCCAGTCCCTGCCCCGGCAATGGCAGCAACGCGTTCTCGAAAACGAGCTGCGGATCACCGGACTTCTGGTGGGGGTGCTCGCCCGGCTCTCGCAGTCGGGGGAGCTGCCGCACCTGGACGAGCGTTCCATTGAACTGACCGCCCACAACATCGTGGTCATGGGACACATGTGGACCTTCCGCCGCTGGTTCCTGGGCAAGCATTACCGCATCGAAGACTACATCACCCTGCAAACTGCGGCGATTCTGCGGATGTGCACGGGCGGCCCCCGTGAATGACAGATTTCGAGTTTGTTTCGGATTTCGGGTTTCGTGCTTCGGATTTTACTTCATTGAGGAGGCTTCATGAGCGTACCGGTTGAGATTTACAAACCCCGCAATCCCATCCGGGTGGTGACGGCCACTTCGCTTTTCGACGGCCACGATGCGGCCATCAACATCATGCGCCGCATCATCCAGGACACGGGCGTGGAGGTGATCCACCTCGGCCACAACCGCTCGGTCCAAGAGATTGTGGACGCGGCCATCGAAGAGGATGTCCAGGGAGTGGCGGTCTCAAGCTACCAGGGCGGCCACATCGAGTTCTTCAAATACCTGGTGGATCTCCTGCGCGAGCGCGGAGCGCCGCATGTCAAGGTGTTCGGCGGCGGCGGCGGGGTGATCGTGCCGGCGGAAATCCGGGAACTGGAGGCCTACGGGGTTGCCAAGATCTACTCGCCCGAAGACGGCGCCCGCATGGGCCTGCAGGGCATGATCAACCATATGGTCACGACCCTCGACTTTCCCACCGTCAACGATTTCAACTTCGCCATGGACGGCCTCGCTCCCGATAACAAACGATTGGTGGCCAGCCTGATTTCCGCCGCCGAACTCGCCAAGGCCCGGCAGAACGGCCATCTGGCGAAACTGCGGGCCGAGTTCGCCCGCCGGATCGGAACCCGTAAGGTGCCCGTCATCGGAATCACCGGCACCGGCGGAGCCGGCAAGTCCTCGCTGACGGACGAGCTGATCGTGCGCATCCTGCACGATCTCAAGCAGGTCCGCGTGGCCGTGCTCAGTTGCGACCCGTCGCGCCGCAAGACCGGGGGCGCCCTGCTGGGGGACCGCATCCGCATGAACGCCATCGGCAACCCGCGGGTCTTCATGCGCTCGCTCGCCACCCGCAGCTCGGCCACCGAGATCCCCGCGGCGCTCGCCGACGCCATCCTGGCGGTCAAGGCCGCCGGATATGATCTGGTCATCTCCGAGACCGCCGGCATCGGCCAGGGCGATTCGAGCATCGTCGATCTGGTGGACGTCTCGGTTTACGTCATGACCAGCGAATACGGCGCAGCCTCCCAGCTCGAAAAGATCGACATGCTGGATTATGCCGATCTGGTGGCCGTCAACAAGTTTGAAAAACGCGGCAGTGACGATGCCGTGCAGCATGTGCGCAAGCAGGTCCAGCGCAACCGCAAGGCGTTCGGCCGGAAACCCGAAGACATGCCGGTCTACGGCACCATCGCCTCCAAGTTCAACGACGACGGCGTCACGGCGCTGTACCACGCGATCATGGACGCGGTGGCCGCCAAGACCGGCGTGCGCTTGGACGCCCGCCTGCCGCGGCCGACGGGCAAGACCTCCTCTTCCAAGACCATCATCATCCCGCCCGAGCGCGTGCGCTACCTGGCCGAAATTGCGGACACGGTGCGCGGCTACCACGGCGAGACGCGGCGGCAAATGGACGCCGTGCGTAAACCCTGGCACCTCGAGGAAAGCGTTAGAACCGTCGAGAACGACCAGCCTTCGAAGGACCTCCAAAAGCTGCTGGTGCGCTTGAAGGCAGAGGCCCGCAACGCCCGGGAGGCGCTCGACCCCGAAATCCGCAAGACCCTTGAGGAATGGGCCGAGATCAAGGACCTCTACCGCCGGGACGAGCTGGCCTACTCGGTGCGCGGCCATGAAATCCGGCTGCCGCTCTACTGGGAATCTCTGGCCCATTCCCGCATTCCCAAAATTGTCCTGCCGGGTTTCGAGGACCCGGCCGAGATCTACCGCTGGATGCGCGAGGAAAACGTGCCCGGCCGCTTCCCTTTCACCGCCGGCGTCTTTCCGCTCAAGCGCGCGGACGAAGACCCGACCCGCATGTTCGCCGGCGAAGGCGATCCGGCGCGAACCAACCGGCGCTTCAAGCTGCTGTCGGCCAACTACGAGGCCAAGCGCCTGTCGACCGCCTTCGACTCGGTCACCCTCTACGGGTTCGACCCGGACATCCGACCCGACATTTACGGCAAGGTCGGCACCTCGGGGGTCAGCGTATGTTCTTTGGACGACGTCAAGGTGCTCTACGGCGGCTTCGAGCTCTGCGCGCCCAATACATCGGTCTCGATGACCATCAACGGACCGGCCCCCATCATGCTGGCCATGTTTCTCAACGCCGCCATCGACCAGCAGGGGGACGCCTTCCAGGCGCAACACGGCCGTGCGCCCGACCCCGCCGAGCGCGAAACGATCCGTGCCCGGGTGCTGTCCAACGTCCGCGGAACCGTCCAGGCGGACATTCTCAAGGAGGACCAGGGCCAGAACACCTGCATCTTCTCGATCGACTTCGCCCTCAAGATGATGGGCGACATTCAGGAGTACTTCATCCAGCAGGGCGTGCGCAATTTCTATTCGGTGTCCATCTCCGGCTACCATATCGCCGAAGCCGGCGCAAATCCCATCACGCAGCTGGCCCTGACCCTGGCCAACGGCTTCACCTACGTCGAGTACTATCTTTCCCGCGGAATGCCCATCGACAGCTTTGCGCCCAACCTGTCCTTTTTCTTCTCCAACGGCCTGGACCCGGAGTACAATGTCATCGGCCGCGTGGCGCGCCGCGTCTGGGCGATCGCCCTGAAACGCAAATACGGCGGATCGGTTCGGGCCCAGCAGCTCAAGTACCACATCCAGACCTCCGGACGCTCGCTGCACAGCCAGGACATCCAGTTCAACGACATCCGCACGACCCTGCAGGCCTTGTGTGCGATCTACGACAACTGCAACAGCCTGCACACCAACGCCTTCGACGAGGCCATCACCACCCCCAGCACTGAATCCGTGCGACGGGCGCTGGCCATCCAGCTCATCATCAACCGCGAATGGGGCCTGACCAAGAACGAGAACATGAACCAGGGCAGTTTCATCTTCGAGGAGCTGACCCGGTTGGTGGAGGAGGCCGTACTGGCCGAGTTCGACCGGATTACCGAACGCGGCGGCGTGCTAGGGGCCATGGAGACCGGCTACCAGAGAAGCAAGATCCAGGAGGAATCACTGTATTACGAGGCCCTGAAGCACAGCGGCGAGCTGCCGATCATCGGCGTGAACACTTTCCGCGACCCGCACGCGTCCGAGGACCAGATGAGCGAAGCGCTGGAACTCGCCCGGGCGACCGAGGAGGAAAAGCAATCCCAGCTGAAGCGCTTGGCCGATTTCAAGAAGCGCCACGAAAAAGAGGCTCCGGCGGCGCTCGAGCGGCTCCAGCAGGTCGCCCTCGCCAACGGCAACGTATTCGCCGAGCTCATGAACACCGTGCGCTCCTGCAGCCTGGGCCAGATCACCCGGGCGCTGTATGCGGTGGGCGGGCAGTATCGTAGAAATATGTGATCGGGAGCCGCCGACGCGGCTTCTGTAATTTGTTTTTCGACAGAGGAGAAAAACAATGAGGAAAGCAGTCATCGTCAGTGCCGTGCGGACAGCGCTCGGCAGCTTCAACGGAACGCTCACCGGCGTCGGCGCCACGAAGCTGGGGGCCATCGTCATCGCCGAGGCGATCGCGAGGGCCGGAATCGAGAAGTCGGCGGTCAACGAAGTCATCATGGGCCAGGTGCTGCCCTGCGGCTACGGTCAGAACCCCGCCAAACAAGCCGCCGTCCTGGCCGGGATGCCGTGGGAAGCGGAGTGCCTCACGGTCAACAAAGTCTGCGGCTCGGCCTTGAAGTCGGTCATGCTGGCCGCCCAGGCCATCCAGGCCGGGGACGCCGATGTGGTGGTCGCCGGCGGCATGGAGAATATGAGCGCTGCCCCTTACTATCTCGAGAAGGCGCGCTTCGGCTACCGCATGGGGCCGGGAACCTTGCAGGACCATATGGTCCACGACGGGCTGTGGGACATCGTCAACGACTTCCACATGGGCATCTCCAACGATCTGTGTTCGCAGAGATACGACGTCAGCCGCGAGGACCAGGACCGTTACGCAGCCGAGTCCTATCGTCGAGCCCTATCGGCCGTTCAGAGCGGTCGCTTCGACGAGCAAATCGTTGCGGTAACGATTCCGCAGCGCAAGGGAGCTCCGATGGTTTTCAAGCGGGACGAGTGCCCGCGAGAAACGAGCTATGAGCTATTGGCCAAAATGCCCCCGGCCTTTCAGAAAAACGGCGTCGCCACCGCCGGCAACGCCTCGGTCATCAGCGACGGCGCGGCTGCCGTGGTCGTGATGGCGGAGGAGCGGGCGCGCACACTCGGCTGCCGGGTGCTGGCGACCATCGGCGCCCAGGCCTCGGCCGGGCTCGACATGAAGTACGTACTGGTCGCTCCCATTCTGGCTGTGCCCAAATGCCTCAAAAAAGAAGGCATCGGCATCGACGACGTGGACCTGTTTGAGATCAACGAGGCCTTCAGCGGCTCCACGGTGGCCGTGCTGCGCGAGCTGAAGCTCGACCCCGCCAAGGTCAACGTGAACGGCGGCAGCGTGGCCCTGGGGCACCCCATCGGCGCGAGCGGCTGCCGGGTCCTGGTAACCCTGCTCTACGAAATGATCCGCCAGAACAAAAAAACCGGCCTGGCATCGCTGTGCCTGGGCGGGGGCGAAGCGGTAGCCTTGATAATCAAACGATAGGTTGTCGCGAAAAATTTTAGGAATCGATGCGAAAACTCTTTACATGTGCCGCAAAATTCGAAGCACGAATATCGAAATACGAAACAATACCAAAATTCAAAACCCAAAATGGTTCAAGCACGTTTCGAATTTTCGTCACTCGGTATTCGGATTTGTTTCGAATTTCGGATTTCGGATTTCGAATTTGCTTTTTCAGACAAATGTTAACCTAAATTACTAAGGAGGAGCCGATGGAAGTAAAGGTATTCGGAGTCATCGGGGCCGGCCAGATGGGCAACGGCATCGCGCAGGTGGCTGCCGCCAGCGGCCTGAACGTCATCATGAACGACATCCAGCAACCGCTCGTGGACAAGGGGCTTAAAACCATCGCGGGCATTCTCAGTCGCAGCGTCGAGAAAGGCAAAATGACCGCGACGGACAAGGACGCTCTGCTGGGGCGCATCCGGACCAGCGTGAAGCTCGACGACCTGGCGGCCGCGGATTTCGTGGTCGAGGCCGCCACCGAGAAACAGGATATCAAATTCCAGCTGTTTCGCGACCTGGACCGGATCTGCCAACCCGGAGTGATTTTGGCGACTAACACCTCCTCGATTCCCATCGGCCGCATCGCCGCTCAGACCCAGCGGCCGGACAAAGTGATCGGCATGCATTTCATGAACCCGGTGCCGGTGATGAAACTCGTGGAAGTCATCCCCGGCATTGCGACCTCGGAGGAAACGTTCAAGACCACCTGGGCGTTGTCCGAAAAATTCGGCAAGACTCCGGCCAAGGCCAACGACTACCCCGGCTTCATCGCCAACCGTATCCTGCTGCCGATGATCAACGAAGCCGTCTACTGCCTGTACCACGGGGTCGGCTCCCGCGAGGACATCGACACCGTCATGAAGCTCGGCATGAACCACCCCATGGGTCCGCTGGCGCTGGCCGACCTGATCGGCCTGGACACCTGTCTGGCCATCATGGAAACCCTTTACGACGGATTCAAGGATTCCAAGTATCGACCCTGCCCGCTGCTGCGCAAATACGTGGAGGCCGGCTGGCTCGGCCGCAAGACCGGCCGGGGTTTCTACGAGTATAAATAGAAGGACGTGGACCCGTAGTCAACCTACATCTGTCGGAGGACCCATGCCTAACCCCAGGACAACCCAACGCGTGCCCATCGGCGGTAAGATCAAAAAGGTGCGAATGGAGAAGAAGGTCCCACTGGAGCGCATCGCCAACGAGACCGGTTTTTCGATCGACTACCTCAAGCAGGTCGAAGCCGGCAAGGCCATTCCTCCCGTCGGCGCCATCCTGCAGATCGCCCGGGCACTCGAAATCGACTCCGCCTCCCTGCTGAAAGAGCCCGGCTCCAATTTGGAGAGGCGCATCAAGGCTCACACCAAGCGCACCCAAAACTACGCCTACACGACGCTCACCCCCGGCGCAGAGAACAAGCATCTCAAAGCCTTCCGGGTGGTGATCGAAGCGCAGCAGGAACACAAGGGCGTCGATTATGTTCACGAAGGGGAAGAGTTCGACTACGTGCTGTCGGGCCGCATCCAGGTGACGGTGGGCCAGCATGTCAACACCCTGGTCGCCGGCGACTGCCTGCATTTTAATTCGGGCATTCCCCACAAATTGAAAAGCATCAGCAACGAGCGCGCCGAACTGCTCGTGGTAATTTACACGCCGTGATGGGCTGAACGCCGAGCCCTCAAGCTGCTTAGCCGAAGACCCCGCCAAGCGGCTCAACCTCAAACGCAGTTGCAGACGGCCCGGGCAGAGGAGCACACCATGTCTTTCAAACTCACCGAAGAGCAGCTGATGATCCAGTCGATGGTGCGCGACCTGGCGCGCGAGGAGTTCGCCCCGCGCGCCATGGAACGCGACCAGAAGAAGCTATTTCCCGCGGACAATTTGAAAAAACTGGCGGAACTCGGGCTCATGGGGATGATGGTGCCGCCGGAGTACGGCGGTTCCGGCGCCGACACGGTCAGCTATGTGCTGGCGTTGGGAGAGGTGGCCTACGCCTGCGCCTCCACGGCCGTGGTGATGTCGGTGCACAATTCCATCGTGTGCGAAAGCGTTTTAAAGTACGGCACGGAAAAACAAAAGGAGAAGTTTCTGACGCGCTTGGCCTCTGGGGAGATCATCGGGGCGTTCTCGCTGACCGAGCCCAACGCCGGATCGGACCCCGCCCGGCAGACCACCAAAGCCGTGCGCGACGGCAACAGCTATATTCTGAATGGAACCAAACGCTTCACCACGACGGGCAAAAATGCGGGGCTCATCATCATAACCGCGAAAACCGACGAGGGTAAGGCCCATCGCGGCATCAGCGCCTTTCTGGTCGAGCAGGGAACCAAGGGCCTCAAAACCGGCCCCCTGGAAGACAAGATGGGGCTCCGGGCCTCCGACACCTGCGACCTCATCATCGAAGACTGCCGCGTCCCCGCCGATCAGATGCTGGGAAACGAAGGCGACGGGTTTCTGATCGCCATGACCGGTCTGGACTGCGGCCGAATCGGGATCGCCGCCCAGTCGGTCGGAGTGGCCCAGGCGGCCTTGGACGCTGCCGTCAGGTACGTTCAAGAACGGGAGCAGTTCGGTCAGAAGATATCTAAATTCCAGGGGATCCGGTGGAGAGTCGCCGACATGGCAACGGAGATCGAAGCGTCCCGGCTGCTGATGCTTTCCGCCGCCCAGATGAAGGACAGCGGCGAGCCCTACACCCTGCAAGCCTCAATGGCCAAACTCTTTGCCTCCGAGATGGTCAACCGCATCGCGGCCCAGGCCGTCCAACTCCACGGCGGATATGGCTTCACGAAGGAGTATGCCGTGGAGCGCTTTTACCGCGATGCCCGCGTATTCACCATCTATGAGGGAACCTCCGAAATTCAGCGGATCGTCATCTCGAATCATATTCTCAAAGACCGGCGCAGTCCGTGACCGCGACGAGGCGGAAATTTTAGTTGTAATCTTTTCCAGTATCCAGTATCCAGTATTGAACATCGTTTCCGCCTCGTGAGGGTTGGACAGGAGGACGACATGGTCCGCACGGAGATTTCGCTGTTTTTAAAAAACGTGCCCGGCGAATTGGGACGGCTTTCGGCGCTGCTGGGGGCCAACGGCGTCAACATCGACGCCCTCATGATTCAGGACGCCTCGGCTTACGTCCAGCAGCTGTTCCAAGCCCGGGGCAAGTCCTTGCAGCGCATCGCCTCGGCCGCCAGTTACAACTCCATGCGCAAGGACTCGGCCGAGTTTGCGTTGATCCGCATGCTGACCGACAACACCGACCAGGCCGTCAGCCTGCTTTCGGAGCATGAGTATCTCTTCGACCTCATGCCCGTAGTGGCCCTGCAATTGGAAAACCGACCGGGCGAACTCGCCGCCATCACCAAAAAATTCGGAGAAGAAGGTATCAACATCAATTACGTCTACGGCTCGGTAGCCGGACCGGACGCCAAGTGCCTGTTCGTCTTTTGCCCGGAGGACATCGACCTGGCGACCCAAATTTTTAAATAGAGGGAAGGTTCCGACGATGCCACACCTCATCATTCACGTGTCCAATATCATGGACGAGGGAGCCAAGGTCGCCTTCCTGAAACGCACCCGTGAAGTCGTGATTGAAACGTTGAGGCTGGACCCGATCGTCGGGCATGTGATCCTGTATGAAAGCCCCCACAAGCACCGCTGCACGTATGCCGACCGCGACCCCAACTTTGTGTTTTTCGAAGTGTTCATGTATCCGGGGCGCAGCCCGGACCTCAAAGCGAACCTGATCGAGCGCATCACCTACCTGATCAACCAGTACACCGGCGTCGATTCCAAGAACATCCACGCCGTCATTCACGAAATACCGCCCCATGATTACTTTGGCGGCATCAAACACCAGCACTGAGCCGGCCTCCAAAGGAGGGACCTTGACCCTCCGAGAGCAGCTCCGCAGGAGTTTTCTATGGCGAAGCTTTTGAATGGACAATTTTCGTTTTTTCAGGAGTTCTTGAAACATCCGCTCCAGATCGGGTCGGTTATTCCCAGTTCCCGCTTCCTAGAGAAGCGCATCTTGGAAGCGTCCGGGGTCGCTTTCGCCAAAACCATTGTGGAGCTGGGCTCGGGCAACGGCGGGACGACTCGCGCCATACTCAACGAAATGCCGCGGCAAGCCCAGCTGCTGAGCATTGAAATCAATCCGCATTTGCATGCGTCCGTCAGCAGGATCTCGGATGATCGCCTTATCGCGCACCTGGGAAACGCATGCGAGCTTAAGCGTATTCTTGATCAATATGCGATGGCTCGGCCCGAGGTCGTCATTTCCGGCATCCCCTTTTCCACCATGAGCCAACGCTCCGGATATCAGGTCGTCGAAGCCATTTCCTCACTGCTGGCGCCGAAGGGTCGTTTTGTGGCCTACCAGGTGACCAAGCGCGTCGCCGAATTGTGCCGACCCTTTTTGGGGTCCGGACAGATGGAAGTGGAGCTTCTCAACATTCCGCCGGTGCGTGTCTACCAGTGGGAAAAGAACGGCGGATAGCGGCTTGGGGAAATTTAATCCACGGTGTGGCCCAGAAAGGAGATCGTAGATGCGGCTTACCGGCAAGCGCATCGCAATCCTCGTCGCCGAAGCGGTCGAAGACCTTGAATTCTATGTCCCTCTCATGCGCCTCCAAGAGGAAGGTGCGGATGTCATCTCCGCGGCCATGGACCTCACGCCGATCCGCGGCAAAAACGGGCTGGAAATCATCCCGGCTGCATGCATCGAGTCGCTTCACAGCAGCGATCTGTTGGCCGCAGTGATCCCCGGGGGTTGGGCTCCCGACAAACTGCGCCGCTATCCGGCTGTAACCCGTTTGATCCGCGACATGGATGCCTCCGGCAAGACCCTGGGAATCATCTGCCATGGCGGGCTGGTGGCGATTTCGGCCGGAATCGTGCGCGGCCGCCGGGCGACCGGCTCCCTGGGCATCAAAGACGATCTGGCCAACGCGGGAGCCACCTGGGTGGATGCGCCCGCGTTTCGAGAGGGAAACCTCGTATGGGGGAGGGTTGTGGCGGACATTCCGCTTTTTTGCCGCGAACTGGTTGCGGCCCTGATCGACGCTGCAAAGGGAGCTCCTTGAAGCCTCGGCCTTGTGAAGGGCTTTGAACATGAAACCCTTCTCCTTTCTCCTGCGCACCCTTTAGGGGACGGCGCCCTTTTTCGGCTCTTCCACTTTCTTGGACCCCCGCCAACCGGTTTTTCGCTGATGGAAACAAACCATTCGATGAAAGTAAATCCTCCAGATAGAATGCGTGGCAGCCACCGCCATGAATGACCGCGAGCCCAAGAAGACCAGCGAGGGTGTCGAAGTTTTTTCCGATCAGTTGGAAAAAATGGTGGCGGAGCGCACCGGCCAACTTCAAACCACCGTGGCTAATTTGGAGAAGAAAGTTGAAGAATGCAAGCGCATGCAAACCGAGCTGCATAAGCTGTCACGCGTCTTTCGAGATGCGGCCGATTCGATTCTCATCGAGGATTTGTCCGGGACCATCGTCGAGATGAACCGGGAGGCGGAAAAGTCCTATGGGTGGGACCGGACAGAATTGATCGGCAAATCCATCAAGACCCTGCTTCTGCCCGACCGATATCCCTACGCGTGGCAGCTGCGGAAACAATGCTTAAAGGGCAAAGATGTGCGTAACTGGGAAGGGTTTCGAGTTGACAAGTATGGACGGGCTTTTCCCACCCTGGTAACGGCATTTCCCTTGACGGATGAAAACGGCAGAATAGAATTCGTTGCGACGATTACCAAAGACATCTCTTTGTTGAAAGAGTTAGAGCTCGAATTGCAGGAATCCCAACATCGTCTGAAGGAGTTTTCGCGAAAAAGCATTGAAGCCCTGGAAGCCGACCGCAGAACCGTCTCACGGGAATTGCACGACAGCATCGGAGGAAACCTCGCCGGTGTAAAGGTCGCCCTGGAATCGATCGTCAAGAAGATATTTGAAAGGCCGGACGAAGCGGCCAGCTCTCTTGAGAAGGCCATATTGCATTTGGCCGAAACAATTAAAGAGTGCAAGCAGATCTCTGCCAATCTGCGGCCGGAGATAATCGACGACATGGGGCTTCTGGCCACAATCGATTGGCACGCCCGCCAGTTCAACCAGTATTACAACCACATACGGATCGTACGGCAAATCGATGTGGATGAGCAGGAGGTCCCCGAGCCGCTTAAAATAGTGATCTACCGCGTGATCCAGGAAGCATTGAACAATGCCGCCATGCACAGCAAGGCCGATACGGTTTATATCCGATTGAAAAAAACCGGCCATTATATCGAAGCGGAGGTGGAGGACAACGGGCGTGGCTTTGATTTCAACGCGGTGTCCCATCGCATCGATGGTATGAGCGGTTTTGGATTGAAGAGCATGCGAGAGCGGGTTGAGATAATCGGCGGTTCATTTTCCCTGCACTCCTTGCCGGGAACCGGTACGTGCATCCGCATAGAGTTCCAGATCGGCGAAGATCGTGCAAGGTAGGATTTGACAGAAACGATACTCCGGCGACCCCAACGAAAACTCGGTGATGACATGGAAACCAAGAAAAAAATTATAATTGTCGAGGATAATGATCTTTACCGCGCAGCCCTGAAAGATCTGCTAAACGCTCAGGAGGATTTGGAGGTTGTGGCAGAGACGGCCAGCGGCGGAGAGGCATTGAAGATGATCAGGCAAGTTCCTGCGGACTTGGTCCTCTTGGACCTTCGGCTTCCAGAGAAAAGCGGTTATGACATTCTTCCCGAACTATCAAAAAGCACGGATGCAAAAATATTGGTACTGACCATTCTTGAATCGGATCACAACATTCGAGCGGCTTTCGAGGCCGGAGCTGGCGGCTACTGCTTCAAAGATGCAAGCAGTCAAGAAATCTTAGATGCCATTGCGAGTGTCTTGGCGGGAGTCCGTTATGTATCCCGACCGACCTTGAGCCATCCAGGGGAGCGCCGGGCAGAGCAGCGTCAGGCCTGCGACTACACGATTGTTTGGACCTATTTCAACAAAGACAACTTGGCCCCTGCCAGAGTGCTCAATTGCAGCCGGGGGGGCTGCTATTTTGAAACGCCCCATCCCCTGGCAACGGGTTCAACGGTCTCGATCCGCCTGGAAAGGCCCGCAGACGGGTCTCCGGGGAAAACCACGGGATCTGTGCGGTCGAACGCGGTGGCAGAGGTCAAGTGGTGTGACAAGCGGAATAATCAATACGGTGTTGGAGCCAGATATCATTTTCAAGGATAAGGATAGGAATCCCCGCGCGATGCCCTCGACGTGGATCTTGGCCCCGATGCTCCAGAAAAAATACACGCTGCTGATCGAACGGCTGGCTATTTCTGCTCGCCGCCGAATTTCTCCTTGACCGCGGCCCGGTCGGGAGAGCCGTTGGCGAGCATCGGCATCTCCGCGACGAACTCGACGTACTGGGGCTTCTTGTAGCTGGCGATGCGTTCACCGACAAACCGGGCGAGGTCCCTGGCCACCAGCTTCTGACCGGGCTTCAGTTTGCAGACGGCCTTGATGCCTTCCTTCCACTTGGGGTCGGGCACCCCGAACACCACCGTCATTTCTACGGCCGGATGCTCCAGAATCGCCTTCTCCACCTCCGCCGGATAGACATTCTCCCCGCCCGGCTTGATCAATTCTTTCTCGGGTTTGCGCCCTGAGTAAAACAAGAAACCGTCCTCGTCGAAGCGTCCCATGTCGCCGGTGTGGTGCCAGCCGCTGCGGAAGGTGCGGGCCGTGTCTTCGGGCAGGTTCCAGTAACCGCTGAAGACCATCGGTCCCTTGACGGTGATCTCGCCCACCTCGCCCACCGGAACCACGCGCTCGTTTTCGTCCACCAGTCTGACGTCGGCCAATGGGATGGTTTGGCCGGCCGAGCCGGGCCGGTCGCTGTAGCGGCCTAAGGTGGCGATAGCGGAGGTCTCGGTCTGGCCGTACATGACATAGAACGTTCCGCCGGTCAGCTTCTGGTATTTCTCGATGGGGGCAGGGGTCTCGATGCCGATGACATGCCTGAGCGAGCGGATGTCCTTCCCGGTCTTGGCCTGCTGTTCGAGGATCGAGCCCAGAATCGGCGAAAAGTCGAACAGCACCGTCACCTGCTGGTCCGCGATCAAATCCACCGCCTGTAAGGCGTCGAACTTGCTCATGTTGACGTTCAAGGCCCCGGCGTGGAAGCTCATGGCCGCCATGAAAAGCCCGCCGACGTGAAACAGCGGCAGCAGGTTGAGGTGCACATCCGACGGCGACAGGTGCATGAGAAGGTTCAAGTGGACATTGGCGCTGATGAAGTTGCGGTGGCTCAAAAGCGCACCCCGCGGCCGACCGGCCACGGCGGCCGTGTGGATGATGACCAGGCCGTCCTCGTCTCCGATTTCGACCGGCTTCAAGCCGGTCGAAATTGGAGCCAGCGTGTTGAAATCGTTAAATTTGCCTCCCGGCGGTTTGAGGTTGAAATACCGTTGGACTGAGGGCAGCCGCTCCTTGGCCGATGCGATCATGGTTTGGTATTCGGGGTCCACGAAGAGCAATTTCGGCGATCCGTCATGCAGGTTGAAAATGACTTCTTCGGCCGAGAGCCGCCAGTTGATCGGAAGAATGATAGCACCGAGGGCGGCGGCCGCACCGTAGAGCAGGAAGTACTCGAGGCTGTTCTTGCCTAAAACGCCGACCCGGTCGCCTTTTTTAATCCCCGCCTGCTGCAGCCCCCCGGCCAGACGGTCCACCTGTTCTTTGACTTCGGCGAAGGTCAGCGAACGACGGTCGTCGACCTCCAGCCAGGCCGGCCGGTTCTTGAAGCAGACCGCATTGCGGTTGATCAGGTCGTAGAACGTGTAGTCATGAAGTGCCATGGCATCACCACCTTGGCGTCCGCAGCGGCGCACCGAAACAAACACCTCCCGTGCCCCACTGCCTGATGAGCGTAGGTTCGGTAACTGAATCAAATTCTGCTGCGGGATTCTTTTGGGCATCCGCCTCCGGGCCCATGCGGCCCGGAGGCGGCCGTCACGATTCGAATGGTTCAGTCAATCACGGGTACTTCGCCTTGAATGCCGCGACCTTGGTGATCCCGTCCGCCTTGAACACGGCGGAGCCGTTCCGGACTTCCACCGGGAACGAGAAGTCTGGGGCGGTGGTCCACCATTTTTCAAGCATGTCCCAGGGCTTCTTGCCCATCTTCTGCAGATCCATGCCTCCAACGACCCCCAGGCTCATAAAGGCTTCAAACATACCCAGCACGCAGGGCACCCGCAGTTGGGTGGTCTTGCCGGCCGGGACCCATATTTCGTCCTGAGACCCCACGGTATTCAGTTCAAAACCCTCCAGGGCGACCGTGAACTTCATGTTGTCCATCAGGACCGGAAAGTCGTTTGAATTCTTTAAGTTGAAAATGAACGCATAGATCAGTGGAGCCCCGTTGTTGCCCGGTTTGGCGTTGTCTGGAAGGCTGGGCTGAACTTTGGCGTTGTAAAACCAATACCCGAAATAGCTCGGCACCTCGGCATGGCTCAGGGTGACTTCCGGCGTTTTGAAAGTGGCATCCGAGGCCTTTTGTACTCCGGCGCAGCCGGCCAGCAGAAAAGCGGCCAAGGCCAAGCCGAATAACGTCATCAAGACCGATTGCTTTTTCATGACATCCTCTCCTGTCACGTTGATTGTTAGGTCAGCCATCGTTTGCGGCGTTTGTAGTGCTTCACGTCGCGAAAACTCTTCCGTCCTCCGAGGTCGGTCATTCCTAAATAGAAGTCCTTGATGTCCGGGTTCTCGCGCAGCTTTTCGGCCGAGTCGTTCATCACAATGCGGCCGGTTTCCAGCACGTAGGCATAGGGCGCCACGTTCAGGGCTAGCTTGGCGTTCTGCTCCACGAGCAGGATCGAGATCTTCTCCTCCGCGTTCAGGCGCGTGATGATGTTGAAGATCTCGTGGATGAGCAGCGGCGCGAGACCCATGGACGGCTCGTCGAGCAGGATCAACTTGGGGCTGGTCATGAGTGCCCGGCCTACCACCGTCATCTGCTGTTCGCCGCCGCTGATGAAACCGGCGGTTTCGTTGCGCTTCTGGTAAAGCCGCGGAAAGTAGTGGTAGACCATTTCCAGCCCCTCCTTGATGGAGCGGCCGAATTTGCGCATGTGGGCGCCCACCTTGAGGTTCTGCTCCACCGTGAGGTGCTCGAAGACGCGCCGGCCCTCGATGACCTGCACGATGCCCAACTTGGCGATCTTCTCCGGCGGCATCCGGTCGATGCGCTGTCCCATGAACAGAATCGAGCCGTCAGTGACCTGCCCGTCTTCATGCTTCAGCAGCCCGGAGACGGCCTTGAGAATCGTGCTTTTGCCGGCTCCGTTGGCGCCCAGAAGAGCCACGATCCCGCCCTCGGGGACTTCGATCGAAACCCCTTTGATCACCAGGATGACCTCGTGGTACTTCACCTCGATGTTGTTGAGCTTGAGAATGCTGTTGTCGTCCTGCAAGGCTTGCTTGACCTCCTTAGGGAGCTGGTCCGTGCGCTTTACCAACCCAGCCAAGACTGCCATTTGTCCGGCCAGCGGCCCTTCAGATCGGTGACCTGGACCAATTGGAACTTGCCGCCCTTGAGCTCATAGACCGGAATGGCTCCGGAAATACGATGGTCTGTTTCGGTATAGGTGAGCTTAGCACCTCCCAGCCCAAGCTCGAAATCCCTCATCGTTTCGAAACCCTTCTTGAGGATGCCTTCGCCGTTTAACTGGCCGGCCTTGTCAGCTCGCTTCATGGCTTCCCACAAAGCCAGAACGTTGGACCAACCCTGGATGGTACGGTTCAGGCGCTTCTCTTGCGGTACGCCGGGATTGAATTTCTTGGCATATTCCACCACCGTGGGCATCAGGGGGGTGCTTTCACCGTAAAATCCGTTGATGACAGCGGCCATGGCCCCTTCGGCGGCCTTCTCCGCCAGACGCGGCAGGTTT
>Ga0105093_10000160_pt1 | contig 25170 bp, 24 predicted proteins | sample PPLLak3March2015_2_FD_79111 | JGI IMG/M metagenome (GOLD analysis project Ga0105093, IMG submission 79111) | Freshwater sediment microbial communities from Prairie Pothole Lake near Jamestown, North Dakota, USA - PPLs Lake P8 Core (3) Depth... | ecosystem: Environmental > Aquatic > Freshwater >... | reverse complement strand
TGGACGCCGCATACATCGTCGGACTGGAAGCCCGCGGGCTGTCTCCCAATGCCCGCCGCTACATGGAATCGGGCGAGGTCCAGGTCTGCGAGTGGACGAACTACGCGCTGGCTGCCCGGTTGAGGGCCGCGGCCGAAGGCGTTTCCTTCGGCATCGTGCGCTGCATGCTGGGAACCGACACCTTCAAGATGTCCGGCGCCAAGGTCATCGAATGCCCCTTCACCGGCAAGAAGTTCGCGGCGGTGCCGGCCCTCTGGCCGGACGTGGCCGTCATCCATGTCCACGAGGCCGACATGTACGGCAACTCCGTTTTCAAGGGGATCTCCATCGCGGACATGGAGCTGGCCCGGGCCGCCAAGCACCTGATCATCACCGCCGAGCGCCTGGTGACCAACTTCACGATCCGCAGCAACCCGACTGCCACCTCGATTCCTTTCTACCTGGTGGACGCCGTGGTCGAGGTGCCTTACGGCAGCTACCCCGGCAACATGCCCTACCTTTACTTCTCGGATGAGGAGCACCTGGCTGCGTGGATGAAGGCCGAGAAGGATCCCAAGGAATTCGAGAAATTTCTCGACCATTACATCTACGGGGTGTCGTGTTTCGAGGAATACCTCGAGCGCTGCGGCGGCTTGAAGAAGCTCAAAGAACTGCAGAAGCAGGAATCTCTGGTCGACAAGTGATGACCCATGCCCGCGGGGGAACCCGCTTGAGGAAGGAGCTGGATCGTATGGCACCGGAATACAACACGATGGAAATGATGATCTGCGTAGCCTCGCGCTATCTCGAGGACGGCAAGACCGTGGCGGTCGGCACCGGCGCACCCTGCGCCGCTGCCATGTTGGCCCAAAAAACCCAGTCGCCCAATTTGATCATTCTCTTCGAGGCCGGGGGGATTTCGCCCATGTTGCCTCAGATGCCGATCTCGGTGGGCGACTCGCGCACTTTTTTCCGCGCCGTCATGGCCGCCGGCATGACCGAGATGATGACGACCTGCTGCCGGGGACAGGTGGACTACGCCTTTCTGGGAGGCGCCCAGATCGACAAGTTCGGCAACATCAACTCCACGGTCGTGGGGGATTACTACAAGCCCAAGGTCCGCTTTCCGGGCAGCGGCGGCGCCAACGACTTTGCGTCTTTTTGCTGGCGCACGATGATCATGACCGTCCACAGCAAGTCGCGGTTTGTGGAGAGGTGCGAATTCGTCACCTCGCCGGGGTTCCTCACGGGCGCCGGCGCACGCGAGGCCGCCGGGCTGCCGGAGGGCGGCCCCTACAAGATCGTCACGGATCTGGCGGTCATGGGGTTCGACGAAAAGACCAGAGCGATGATGGTCGAGTCCCTGCACCCGGGAATCGAGATCGACAAGGTTCAGGCGGAAACAGGCTTCGAACTGATTGTTCCTAAAAAGGTCGAACGGACGGCGCCGCCCATGGAGAAGGAGCTGAGAATCCTGCGGGAAGAAGTGGACCCGCTCAAGCTAGTGATCGGCCGCGCCTAAAAATCTTTGCCGCGTGACAGCGCGGCAAAGATTTTTATCATGAAAAATTGATGAAGGAATGATCGGGGAGGGTCGGGGTCTGATCTGATCAGGAAAAATGACCAGGCCAGAGGCTGGCCGCGAGTTGAGCCTCGGAGACTCTTGCCCGATCACCTAAGCCCTTTCCTGGTGTCAAAAACAGGAAAGGGCTTTTTTTTTTGCCGAAGATGAGTTTATTACGAAGCCGCTTTCCAAGCGGGGATGGCCTTGCCGTGCGCGTCGCGATGATAGGGCAGCCAGACCAGGCCGAAGAATTCCGGGGTGATGCCTGCCGGCGTCGGCGCCACGGAGATCTCCTGCAGCTTTTCAACGGACGGGTCGAAGGCGGCCTCGAGTTTGGTGATATCCGACTGCAAGGCCCGATCCAGCTCCGCTATCTGGGCTTTGACCGCCTCGGCACTCTCCTGAGCGCGGGCGGCGTCCATGCTCTCCTTGCGCAGGCGGCCGGCGGATTTCGCCGCCGTGCCCATGCGTCCGGCCGATGCGGCGCTGACGGCCTTGCGGCCCAGAAACGCCCCGAGAATGGCGGTTCCGAAGGAGATGGCGGTTTCGACCTTCTTGGCGGAGAGTTGCTCCTGCTCACGCATGACGGCCTGCTCCGCGCGCATCAATCGGTCTTTGAAGCCGGCGAACTTGTCGGCATAGCGGCGGCGCAGTTTTTCGACTTCCAGGTCGCGCTGCTCCCGGGCGGCTTGAGCCAGCCGCGGCAGGAATTCGGCTTGGGGTTCTTCCGGGTATGAGGCGATTCCAAAACGTTCGGAGCGAAGCAGCCGGAGGGAGCAATTCTGACGCACCCAGCGAGTGAGGTCTTTCCGCCAGGCGTCGTAGGCCTTGGGTTTTTTCGCCTCCGCGGGAAGCTCGCCAAAGCTACATGGGGCAGCCGGCTTGGACTTCAGCTCGGAAGGGTCCAGAGCGACAGGCACGGCCTGATCCCAGTTCAGGGGAACCGGCCCCTCGGACAGTGGCGCCGCATACGCCAGACGGCGGGACAGGTCGATGCGGTGTTTGGCGCTGGTGTAATGAATGTCCAGGCTGGCAGCCACTGCGGGGAAATATTCAATTCTCGACGCGCCCTCGGCGGCCGGAAGGTAATAGGCGGTGATCCCCGGCGGCAGCAGCGGCGGGTCTGATTCATGGACGGCGCTCGCAGAGAGTGCTGCCGGCACTTGCGGTTGCGAGGCTGTTTCGGCCGCCGTGGCCGCCGGTTTGACGGCCGCGTTAGCGGCCGTCAGGAGCTTGATGTTCTCGCGCGTCATGGGTCCGCGTAGATAGGACAGCGTCCAGCGCGTCTGAAAGATGGCCGGTTCGTTTTCGTGGACGTTGTTGAGCAGAAAGACCCGCTTGCCCAGCCCGGCCAGGATCCGCTCCATCCGCCCGCGGTCGAAGTGCTTGCCGGCCGCGGCCCCCTCCAGCCCGGCCATGACGCGCTGCTTGTCCCCTTCGGTCTGCAAGCGCCCGATGAACCAGGTGCCGGTGTTGGCAAGCCCCTTGTAGTCAAGGTCCACCGGGTTCTGAGTGGAGAGCACCACCCCCAGTCCGAAGGCCCGGGCCTGTTTGAGCAGGGTCAGGAGGGGCTGCTTCGAGGGCGGGTTGCTGACCGGTGGGAAATATCCGAAGATCTCGTCCATATAGAGGACGGCCCGCAGACTGGCGGTGCCGGGCTGGGTCCGCACCCAAGCCAGGATCTCGGTCAGCAGCTTGGACACGAAGAACATGCGCTCGCTGTCGCCCAGGTGGCTGATGGTGAAGATGGAGGCGCGGGGCTTGCCTTCCGAGGTGAACAGGAGTGACCCGATTTCGAGGGGCTCCCCTTCCAGCCAAGCCTCGAAGCCCGGCGCCGCCAGCAGGTTGTTGAAGCGCATAGCCAGTTGAAAGCGGTCCTTGGCCGGATAAAAGGATTCGAGATCCATGACCCCCACCCGGGTGAGCGCAGGCTCTTGTATGGCGCGGACCAAGTTGGAAAGATCAAGTCCCTTATTTTGAGACCAGGCGGTGTTCAAGATGTTGGCGATCAAAATGTGCTCACGACTGGCGAGAGGATCGGCATCGATTCCCGCCAGCGCCAACACGGCGGTCGCTGTGCTCTGCACGCGCTCACGCAGCAGATCAGCGTCCGCGGCGATAGCCGGGTCGGGCGGCGCGAAATTTCCCAGGCAATTGACCGGCCGGCCGGAGCGGCTGCCCGGGGTGTAGACCGCGAATTCAGCCGCCGCGCGCAGCCGGGCGATGCGTTCAGGCCCCTGCCCCCAATCGGCAAGACCTTTGCGCCAGAGTTGGGACTGCTGGGCGGCAAATTGCTGGCGGTTGAAGCCCGCGGCGACAGCCTCCTGCTCGTCGATCCAGGGAAGAAATTCAGCGGCGGATAGGTTCGGAAAGGTGAGCAGCAGGTTAGGCAGATCGCCCTTGGGGTCGATGGCGATGACGGGGATATTGTCGATCAGGGCCTCTTCCAGCAGCCCCATGGCAAGACCGGTCTTGCCGCTCCCGGTCATTCCGATGATGACGGCATGGGTGGTGAGATCCTTGGAGTCATAGAGGATCGGATCCTCCTGGAGTTTGCCCGAACCCAGGTCGAACGCCTTGCCAAGATAGAACACGCCAAGTTTTTCATAAGCGGTCATGGCCGTTCCTCCTATAGTTTGATACTGACAATGGTCACGGAAGTCAATGACTCCTATTGCATTTTACTTCCCAGCGTTTGAAATTATCCCAGGATTGAGTATAATGCGCGCTTTCAGACGGCCTGCGGCAGCAAACCCCCGGCCCATCTCAACCCATGCGGGAGGCGGTTGTGTTTGAGATCCGAGAAATTCTGGACTTGGCGATTCGGTTGGAGAAGAACGGCGAGGCCACCTACCGGCAGGCGATCCTGCGATCCGGCGATGAGGGGCTGAAGGCCGCGCTCGATTGGATGGCACAGGAAGAGGCCCGACACGCGCAATGGTTTTCCAATCTCAGGGTTTCTCTCGACCAGGGAGGGAAAAACCCATTTTGGGAGGAGATGAGCCGGGAGTTGTTCGACGACTTGGTAGGCAGCCAAAGCTTTTCCCTCAAGGAGGTCAATTTCGCCGAAGTGGAAAGCCTGGAGCAACTGGTCTCGATTTTTATCGAGTTCGAGAAGGACACGGTGCTCTTTTATGAAATGGTCGCACCCTTTATCGAAGACGGCGAAACTCGCAGCCACCTGCAAACCATCATCGACGAGGAGAAGCGCCACATCGCGCGCCTCAGCGATTTCAACCCGGAGACTCTGAAGGTGGCCCTTTCCGTGCCCTGAGCAACGGTGTCCAGCCGGTCGGCGTCAGTGAGGTTCAAGTCCATCCGCCGTTTGCGGTTGTGATGGCCTATCCGCTTGAGTCTGCTTGGCTTGAAGTTTGGCGGTATTCGACGGCGGAGTACCTCCCTCGGCCGCCGTTCAGGGCGAAAACCAGGAGAACGATGGCTGACCCTAATACCGTCCGAACCACACAGGCCCCATCGATGTCCTCTGAAACGGTGCCGATCAAACAGCCGCCGCCGCCTCCACTGTCGTTTGCGCTGCTGCTGCCTCCTGAGCTGCTGTCTTCATTGCTGCCCCCGCCGCCGACAGGCGGGGGGACCGATGAGGCCGCATAATACTCCAGATCCAACAGAACGCTGGTGGAGCCGACGGTTGCGGATTGAGTGAAAATGCCGGTCAGATCGCCGCCCGAAAAGGTCACGGTATAGGTGTCGTTGGATAGTATGGGTATGGCATACCCGCCGCTGATGGCGGTGACTGCATAGTAGATTCCTTTGTCGGGCATCACCGTGACACCGGATAAGCCTTCGCCGGGGTCGTACTGGCTGTTCGAGTTCGTGTCCTCCCAGACCGTACCGACGATAAAACGATTGTGGTGATCGGCGAAGCCGGTGTTGGCCTCGCACAAGTTGCCGGAAATCACTTGGGGGCCCACCTCCGTGGCCGGGTTGACCTCGGGCACCACGGCGAGCCCGGCGTTGGTGTAATTGCCGCTGAGGGACATGATGCTTTGGCGGTGTCCCGGCGGGTCCTGGGTGCCGCCGCTTCCGTTGCCCCAGTCGATATTGAAGCCGGCATAGCCGAAAATCGTATGGTCCGAGTACGAAAAAACGATGCCGGCCGCCTGGCTATAGATGAAATCGGCATTGCTGATGCGGGCGATTTGATTGTCGTGATTCTGGTCGTCGATGCTGATCAAATAATCCGAGTGAGCCTTGGCGGCATAGTAGAGCCGGACGTCGAAGGCGGCCGGAGGCTTGGCGGCATAACCGGCGAATTCACTTTGGAGAGCGCTTGCGTCGACGTTGAAAAAGTCCCGCGCGGCGGCAACGTCGGGATCGTCCATCGTCGCCAGCCAGATTCCCTCCTGCGCCGGGTCGGACCGCGCGCGATTCATGAGCCATAAAAACTGCTGCTCGTTGCCATCGGGGTGCAGATTGTCGCTGGTCTTATGGTAGGTCCATTCGGTCGCTGCGGCCGTCAGGCTTTCAACCGCAGCCGCCGCCGGGACTCCAACCTCTCCCAGGTCGACGGTCGGCGGATCGGGTTCGGGAACGCGGTCATAGCCTGCCCAACCGCTCGGAGGCGCCAGCAGCTGTCCTGCCCATAGACCGATGAGCAAGGCACACGCAGCGGCCAGACTCCAGCGTGAAATTGATTCTATCATGAGCGTTTCCTTTCTTGAATTTGGAACCAGGGCGATAAAGTGTTTGGATGAAAAGGGCCAGCACCGGATAAAACGGGCGCTGGTTATGTCCGTCGAAGCTGCTCAGAATTGAAGCACCCTACTATTGGGCCGGCCGCTTGCTCAAACCGGTCAATCCGAGAGAAACCACCACCAGCCCCAATGCCGCCAGCTCGTAAAGTCGAAGGGGTTCGTCCAGCAGCAGTGCGCTGCTGAACACGCCGATCGCGGGGATGCTGAGCGTGCTCAGGGCGGCGACGTTGGCGGGGAAGATCTGGACCACCCTGAAAAACGCCCAATGACAGAAAATGATCGGCAGCAGGATCAAAAAGATCAGAGTCCAGAGAGCGTGCAACGAAATGGTGGCGAGGGCCCCCACCGGCTCCAGGAGAAAAGCGCCGAAAACAACCGGAACGCCGCCGATCAACAGCTGCCATCCCATAACAAGGGTTGCCGGCATGTGCCACTGGAAGAACTTGACCAGCACCGTCCCGGCCGCCCAGCAAAACGCGGCGCCCAGCATGAACAGCGCTCCCGCCGGGGCCGCTTCCACTGCCTGGATGTCCGGCCACAGCAGCAGAAAAAGCCCGGCAAATCCGAAAACCAGCGCCCACAAGCGCATGGGCGTTACGTGTTCCTTCAGCATTAGGCGGCTGAGGAGAATGGCCCACATGGGCATGGTGTAGGCGATGATGGCCGCTCGCCCGGCCTGCATGCGCGCGATTCCGTGGGCGGAGAGGATGTGCCAGCCCGTGATGTTGATCAACGCCGTTATCAGGAGCGGTTTAAAATCAGCGGAAGGCACCTTCAGGCGCGTGCCGCCCATGCGGGCCAGACCCAGCAGGCTCAAGCCGCCCGCCAGGAGACAGACCGTTCGGAAAGTCCAGGGGCGGACCTCGCTCAAGACGATTTTCATGGCCGGCCACCCCAGGCCCCAAAACAGGCTGAGCAACGCCAGCAGGATCAGGCCGTTAAGCGACGAGTTGGTCTTTGGAGCTAATGGGTTCTTTTCGATTTTGCAGACCTGTTCCCTAAGCCGGCGTTAGGATTTCGGATACATCACACTGACCTTGAACATGATAGAAATTCCTTTCGGGTTGGGCCCTGCTCATGACATGACCGAGGTGAGCCTAATTGGCTCGCCGGAACAGTATTGATCGAATTCCATGGCGGATCCACCGACCGGCCGTTCAAACTTCAGGGGACGCCCCGTGAAGGGGCAGTCGAATTCCAGGCCGTAGGCCGTCCGAAATTCGCCCCTAACTGCGGTTGTGCGAAAAACCATCCGCCTGGCCGCGGCACGTATCATGAAATGATGACCCGTTTTTTCGAAGCGCGGATCATAGGTGGGTCTCCCTCCAGATGTGTTTCCATTTTTCCATGCTCTTTACTACTGAGGTCGGGTCTTGATCAAAGACTTCCAGAGTGACGGTCCCGTCATAACCGGACTGCTTCAACGCTTCTGCGATCCCTTGAAAATCGATGCTTCCGGCGCCAAGGGGCAAATGGTCGTCCCGCTTGAGCCGGTTATCACTGACGTGCAGGTGGCCGATCCGCTTGCCGAAACGCTGGATGAACTCGAGCGCTCGGGCGCCGTTCCGGCAGCCGATATGGGCGTGGGCGATGTCCAGGGTCAGCATGAGCCCGGCGTGCTGTCGGAAAATGTCCACGAAGGCCACAGGTTCGAAAAAGGCACGGTAGCGAGGAAACATGTTCTCGATGCAAAGTATCACTCCCAGTTGATTTGCCCTCTGGACGACTGTCGATAACGTTTCGGCGGCATAGTGCATCGAAAGCTCCATCACCGTCGATCCCAGCGGGTGGATGGCGCTGGGATGCAGCACCGCCTTGGTGACAGCGAGTTCAGCGGCGACTTCCAGAGATGTCAGGATTTCCGCCAGGGACGCAGCCCGGATACTGGCGGTAAGGTCTGCCGTGTGGACAAAGGTCGGCAGATGGCCGACCAGGCTCATTCCCGCCCCCCCGAGCGTCCGGCGGATAAACGGAAGGTTCTCTCGAATGATCGTGTGGTGTGCTAACGGTGCATCCATGCAAAGCTCGAGGTAGTCGAATCCCAGGGACGCAACCCGTTCGACTTCCACAGCCAGCGACTTCAACGGATTGTTCATGGCGCCGCATTGCATATGCGTTCTTTCTACCGTGGCCGGTTAAAAACTGCTGGATTCCTCCGGGATTCGGAATCTGCCCGTTGCAAGCCGGAGATAATAAGCACCATTCGTGAACTCAAGCGCATCTGCAAGTTTCATCAATGCCCGTTCTGTGAACTTGATGCGTTCGTCCCCGCGCCGAAGGTACAGGCTATCGCTTGCGATAAACAGGTTTTCGGGCGAAAGGGAAATTTCCTCTTTGGTGTTCAGCACGAGGATGGCGCTCTCGGAGATGATCACATCGAAAACGAACAGCGCCGTATCCTCATATGGAAAGTAGACTTTTTCCGTGATGTTTTCCCTCTCCTGGCAGACGAAATACCCGTCTTCGTCGCGGCGGATAGCGGAATGAAAGTAGTCTATGATCTTACGGTTCTGGAAGACTCCGTGGACATTGCACCAGCGACCGCGGCCGTCGAGCCGAAAAACGGCATTTTCTCGAAGGATCACGATTTCAGAGGGTTTGGTCGACATCCGTTTTCGATCTTCTCGGAGCGGCCCTAGTTGCGGGGCTTTTTCCAGAGGCGCCGGCTCAGGGCCTCGATATGGCCGGCAGCCTGAAAAATGGCATTCAGGCTGAACGCAGGCAGTTCTTGATCGTTTTTGATGCATGCCGCCAGAAAGCCCTCAGGAGTCGCCGCCAGCCCCTTGCGGCGGCAGACCAGCTGGGCGACTGCGGCGGCTTCGATCTCGATGCATTCGCAATCGAGGTCCTTACGGTCGGGCCACCAGGCCTCCCTGTCGATGCCTAAATGCCCACAGAAAATTCGGCCGAGCTCCAGACTCAGGGACGCATATTTCGTCTCTACGCTCAACCCGGCGTCCAGGAGGACCAGATAGCGGGTATTCGGCTCCAAGCCCAGTTCGGCATGCTTCCTTCGCAACGCCGGCGTCAGCCGGATGGCGCGCTCGGCGGAAGGGGCAAGCCCTGTGGCTTCGCGCACCGCCATGCGCTGGATGCCGCAGTTGTGCCGCGCGGTGTCAAGCAGGCGGGCCGGTCGCGCCTCGAGGGCCGTTGCCGAAAGGGTGTTCGGGGTCAGCGGAGGGCCTTCCGTATCGCGGATGTCGAACACAAACAGCACCGGTGACATGGGGGCCAGAATGACAATCGGGCGCGCCTCGGGCAACAATCGCCGCTGGTATTTGCGGGCCCACATCCGGGCCGTGGCCACCCGCGTGGCCGCAGGGTCCTGGAGATGGATCAGAAACGCATTAAGCGGCGAATAGGCCCTCAGCCGGGCAATGAATTCGAGCAGTGCGAGGAAACCGGAGCGACTGCGCCAGCGACGGTCACGACGAAAAAGTTCGTCTACGGCGCCGCCATCCGATTCACCGGGAACCGGCCCGGCGGCGATGAGGCCTTCGATGGCGCGGCCCTCAGGGGCTTGAAACAGGCTCAGCTGCTCGGTCATGGACTCCATCATTCGCCGGCCCACAGACGGCGGCACCCGCAGGGCAGAGGATCGTCCTACGTTAATCGACTTACTCCGTTCAAGTCAAGGGGGTACCCCCATTTGACAACGCTGGGGGCGATGCTAACAATGCGCATCCGAAAGCAAATTTAAGTGGCTCGGATGTGTGCGTTCGATAACGCCATTCGAATTCGAAGACGATTAAAATCAAACATAAGGATAGAAAAAAATGATCGGAAAGAAACTGAACGATGCCATCAACGCGCAAATCAAGAACGAGCTGGAATCATACTACATCTACCTGTCAATGTCGGCCTATTTCCATTCCAAGTCTCTGGACGGCATGGGGCACTGGATGCGCGTGCAGGCCCATGAGGAGCTGACCCATGCCATGAAGTTTTTCGGCCATCTGATCGACCGCGGCGGCAAAGTCGTTCTCAAAGACATCAAACAGCTCAAGACTGCTTGGAAATCGCCGCTCGAGGCATTTCAGGACGCCTACAAGCATGAGCAGTTCATTTCGGGCACCATCAACGAGCTGACCGCCATTGCGCGCAAGGAGAAGGAATACGCCACCGAGCCCCTGCTGGCGTGGTTTGCCGACGAACAGGTCGAGGAAGAGGCCAACGCCGGCAAGATCGCGGAGCAGTTGGAGATGGTGGGCAGCGACAAATCCGGGCTCTTAATGCTTGACCGGGAGCTCGCCGCGCGGGCCTATCCGCCGGGCAGCCCCCTCAACCCGGTCGCCGCCCCTGGCGCGGCAGGGTAATCGTTGCCACATGCGGTCTTGCTCCGGTGCCAAGCTATTTTCCGGCAGTTCCTGAATTTGATTTGCGGCGAGAGCTCCAGCGCCCGGTGCAATTCAAGGCACGATGATCCGCGATTCCGGCGTCTGGATAATGGGGGAGACTTTATCCTGTCTCATTTTATCGGCTTCTTCCATCAGCTGTTCCATGGCCTGATGCATGGTTTCAGGGAAGCGTTTGAACGCTTGCGACAGCTCTTTGGCCGGTATGGCATTCTGGATCGGCAGGGGGCCATGGGGCGTGTATAGGCTGGTTTGCCCGAGGAACAAGGGCTTGCGGGTCTTGTCCAGGGAGCCGTCCGGAAGAACAGGCGTGAACCGTTTCACCGTTCCGGCCTTCAAGTCCGTGAACGTCTCTTCCAGGTACAGATTGGAGCGATCGATGCTGAAGTCGATTCCGGGCTCTATGTCATCCATCGGGGGCCGGTCGGTCATGGTCATTACCTCATCTTTGCATTGGAAATCTTGCGGTTGCGCCTAACCCGACGAGACCCTAACAGATCGACGCCTGATAAACAACAGCTTCAGACCTGATATTGATGTTTCCCGAATGGGTTGGATGCATCGGTACGTTGTGACAACAAATAGTGCTGGCGGTCGGTCAAACCGACCCAATCAGCAGACAGGAGGATTTGGAAATGGCAAAGCGTGTCGTGATCGATTCAGAAGAGTGCGTGGGCTGCCAGACGTGCGTCGAGCTATGCCCGGACGTCTTTGCTTTCAACGATGCGACGGAGAAGGCCGAAGTGGTCAAGGAGGAGGGAGGACCGGAGGATTGCATCGAAGAGGCGATGAGTTCCTGTCCGGTGGAATGCATCAAGTGGGAAGAGGACTAGCTGCGCAGGGCGAAAAGAGCCTGCGACCGAACGTGTTCGTTGAGTTCATTCCGGCCTCATCGCGCATGGACATGGGGCATGGCGCCGAGAGTATTATCCTCGCCGCTATGCCCGCTTTGTTTTCAATGCCAGGCGCATCGTCGCCGATGACGCCAGGCTACCCAGCGGCAGGCTGGCGGCTCCGATGAGACATCCGGGCACGCCGGCCTTTAAGGCAAGGATGCCAGCCGCCGCGGCGGTGAGCAGGAAAACGGCGTGTCCGCTCAGCACGATCAATGGTTGTTTGCGCCAGGTCGCCAGGCCTTCACTCTGAGCCCTCAAGGCCACCGCTAGTGGCAGCACCACCAGGACCGCTGCGGTTTGCCGAACCCATCCCAAATCACCTGCATCCAAGTTTTGCAGCCGCACGTAATAGAACTCCGCTGGGCCCGGCAGAATGAACACGAGCGGCAGAAGCCCCAGCAGGAATCCGGCGGCGACGGCGAAGCGCAGCGTTTGTCGCCGGTGTCGATCGGCCGGAGGGAACGCGAGCACGATCGTTTGCAGGCGAGTGGCGGCGAACGCCACCGGGCTCGCCAAGCCGAGGGCCAGATAATACACCGGGAGCATGCGTTCGGGCTCGGGGGCTCGGGCGACGATTCCCGCCAGAAGGATGGTCGACAGCGACAGGAAATATCCCCCGATGGTCAGGGGCAGCGTAAACAGAAAAAGGTCCCTCAGACTGGGTGCGTTTCGAGGATCAAGGGGTTGGTTCTTCAGGAATGGTCGTGCAAACGCCCATGACACAATCGCCTCAATTCCCACGGGCAGCGTCAAGGCCACCACCGCCCATACCGGCCCGACCAGCCCCGCCCAGCAAAACAAGGGAGAAAGCACGGCCGTGAGCACCACCCGGCCGATGGTGGCGAGACTGGCGATCCCGGTGGCCTGGTTCAGGTACATGACGACGAAGTATGGGATGCGCGAGAAGAACAGCATCTGCAAAGGGATGCTGGCCAGAAGCGTAATTTGAGCCGGGGCTTCGATCGATGGCGGCAGGCCGATCAATCGGCCGAACAGCAGGTGGGAGAGTCCCGGGAGGCAAAGAACCCCCTGCGCTACCGACGCGCAGATGCCGGCCGCGATGGAAACCCGGTAGAATTGGCGGTAACCTTCGCGGGTGCGCGCGAACACCATGCCGGTCGGAACCAGGCTGATGGCGAACATGCCGAGAAAGAACAGGATGGTGTTGGATTGAGCCAGGCCCGCTAAGTCCAGCGGCCCGCCGGGGCCGCGGGTGGCCACCATGGCCACCAGCGGGTAACACAACGACTGGGAGGCCGCTTGTACCGCCAGCGGGAAAAAAAACCGCGCCAGTCGCCAAAAGCCCGGAGAGGAAAGACCTGTCTCGGTATCGTTGCGTAGCGCTGAATCCATCATGATTGCGTCGGACCGGACGGTTTCCGATTCTTCGGAGACGTCTTCACGCGATTCGCCCTTGCCCGGCCGGCGGCCCGTGTTCGATACTCCTCTGCAACGAACCTCGGCTCAAGTTGGACCTGTTTCCCTGCCGGAGTTATAATCATCGAGGTCCGCTTCGCTGAAATCGCCCACCAAGTGCACTTCACGCTCCAGCCGAATGCCGAACCGCTCGAAGACTCGCTCCTCGACCCGACGGATCAAACGGTAGACATCCGCTGCAGCGGCGTCGGCGACATTAAGGATGAAGCCGGCGTGCTTGCGGCTGATCTCCGCGCCTCCGACCCGTTCGCCTTTTAATCCGGACGCTTCGATGAGAGCCCCGGCATAGTAACCGGGAGGACGTTTGAAAACGCTGCCGCAAGAAGGATGCTCTAAAGGTTGCTTGCGGCTGCGTAGCGCCAGGATGTCATCGACTCGGGCGCGGAGCAACGCCGTGGATTCCGTCTCAAACCGGAAACGGGCCGATGTGATGATGACTTCCTCCAGTTGCGGCGCGCGCCGGTAGCCGAAGGCAATGTCTGGGCGTGCGATCCGACAGGGGGATCCATCGACCGTGAACCCCGCCACCTCTGCCGTAACCGACTCGATATCGCGGCCGAAGGCGCCGGCATTCATGCGCAACGCCCCACCGACGCCGCCCGGGATGCCGGCCATCTGTTCCATTCCGCCCAGCCCGCGATCCACGGCCGCCCGGATCACGTCCATCAAGAGGGTGCCGGCGCCGGCCTCGGCCTGCACCTCGGAAAACCGAAGATCGCTCAGATTCTCGCCGATGTAAAGCGTGACCCCGGGCCAGCCGCGGTCGGAGATCAGCAGATTGGAGCCGCGGCCGAGGACGAACAGCGGCACTGCAGTCGCGTGGACCGCCTTCAGGACACGCCGCACACCGTTCGCGGAGCGCGGGGCCGCCCAGATGGCGGTCGGCCCGCCGATCCGATAGGAGGTATAGGGTGCCAGGGGGGTGCCGGTCGAGACATCACCTTCTGCCACCGCCCTTAAATGCGATGCCAGGTCTTCGATATTTTTTCGGGTGGGGTTTGCGGTCATATGGTTTCAATTGAAGGCATGTGGAACATGGCAAGGCGCCGGCGATCCTTCGGAAGCCTGTGGCTCTAAACCACAAAAGCAGTGGAAAAGCAATTCAGCGCCGTGCCGATGTGCATCGCATACGTTCTGGTCTAAAGTTCCAACGTCACCCCGCCGATATTATCATCAACTGAAAACGGAGAATCTGCATGCAGACCGAAGAGCTCATGAACGTCATCAACGAATGTGAAGTCCTTCGCGATGATATCGACGACATCCGGGGCAGAATCCAGCTGACCCCCACCGAGGGAAATAAGTTGAATCAGGCTGTTTCCTGCGTGGACAAAGCCAAATTCATCCTGTCCGGACTTTTTCCGGCCATCAAGTCCCTGAGCGAAGACGTTCGGGAAGAATTGCAGGGCGAATTGGGAGAAAGCGATTGAACCGGAATTGAGCGGATGATACCTCGCTCAATTCAGCCGATGGAAGCACCCAGCCTCTCATCCTGGATCTTCGACCCCTCCGAAGTTGCATTTCATAACCGTTCTCCGTCAGGGACCATGCGTCTGGGCTGAGCCCTGTCAACGACCCGCTGCCGATGTCTGGACAGACATCTTGCCAGAGCGATGCGTTTACTGGTAGCATGACGGCATGCATGAGTTGACAGAACCCAATGACCTCCGGCAGTGGGTCGTGCGGTCTTTCAGCGCACCGGTTTTCATGCTGGGCTTGGTGTTCCTGGTCCTGATCGTATCCGAGCTGAAACTGAACTGGGCTGAGCGTACCGTCGGCGCCTACCTCGTCGCGGTCAACGATGACCGACCCGAGTCCGGTGCCATTTGGGAAAAGGGGCGCAAAACCCAGACCGCGCGCCTGGCGGTGGATAAACTCGCTTCCGACCGCGAAGCGCATCAGCGTATGGCCCGCAATGCCGGGACATTGAACGAGGTTATTGCGGCGCTCACCCCCGGCCAGGGCGTCATGCTTTCCGCCGAGCACTTCCGAGAGCTGTATCAAAAGATTCCCTCCGGAATCGCCGCTGAAATGATATCCCCTTTCGACCTGCTGCGGTTCACCAGCGAAAAACGGTGGACGCGGGCTTATCTCGAAAAAACGGCGGACGGCCTCATGGTGTATCTGCTGGAGCCGAACAACCAGGTCCTGCGGCAGTTCAAGGTCGCTGCCGCCACCCTCGCCCTGGTGGCTCGTCGAAGCGACATGGCCAGCCAGTCCTTGGAAGATCTGGCCAGCTTCCAAAATCGGATTTATCCTGCAGAACGTTTTTTTGCGGCGCTGGCCTCGCTTCCGGAAGAGGACCGCCGCGGGCTGATATCCCAGCCGGAACGGCTGCTGGAAGTCTCCGGACAGGTCACTCGCGTGGGTATTTCCGATGAAGCGGTGGCCGGATTCGTCGACGTCGGCGTGGAAATCCAAGCGGGATCCCAGCGCCGGGTTCTTCTGCTTCAGGGCCAGGATTGGGCGGTCTGGCGCCTGCGGTCGCTTTTGGAGGGCAAGCTCTCACGGCCGCGCGCCGGCAAGGGGTCCCAGGAGGCGTATTCCGCGCAATGACGGCATGGCTTTCCTGGTTCAGGGTCGTTTTCTACGCCGGGCTGTTGGGGATCGGCCTCGTCGCCGCCGGACTGCTGATCTTCTTTTTTGTCAGCGTGGGGGACCTGCCGCGGGTGCCGGACCCCTTGAGCCGCATCATCGAAACCCCCCCGACCGAAATCTATGCCGCCACCGGCGAGCGTATCATGATCATCGGGGGGCGGGAGACCGTGCCGCTGAACCGCGTCTCCCCTTTTTTCATCCAGGCCGTCATCGCCACCGAAGACCACCGCTTTTGGAGCCACCACGGCATCGATCACCTGCGGATCCTGAAAGCCTTTTGGGTCAATCTGTTTCGCAGCAACCGGGTTGAAGGGGCGTCGACCATCACCCAACAGCTAGCAAAAAATCTTTTCTTTTCGTTCCAACGCACCTACCAGCGCAAATTCCGCGAACTCGCCGTCGCCCTGCAGATCGAGGCGCGCTACGCCAAGAGCGAGATTTTGGAAGCCTATATCAATCAGATCGCCTTCGGAGTGGGCGCTCACGGCATCGAGCAGGCCTCCCAGGTATTTTTCGGTAAACCCGCCCTTCAGCTCAGCCTGCCGGAGGCAGCCCTTTTGGCCGGGTTGCCGAAGTCCCCGACGCGGTACAATCCGCTTCGCCATTTCGAACGCGCCCGAGGGCGCCAGAAGGTGGTTCTGGCGCGCATGGCGGCCGTCGGCGCCATTTCAGCTGCTGAGGCCGAAAGGGCCTATCAAACCCGTTTAACCCTCCGGGCGCCGGGGGGAGGCCCGGTGGCGGGTGATTACTTTGTCGATGTCGTGCTGAAGGATCTTGAGGAACGCTTCGGAAGTGACGTGGTCCATCATGCGGGGCTGAAGGTTTTTACCACTTTGGACCCTCAGTTGCAGGCATGGGCCGTGGAATCGGTGCAAAACGGACTGGCCAGGCTCGACCAGGTTCTCCGGGTCCCGGCCGCGGTCGGCGGCGATTCCAGCGCCCACCCGCAAGGCGCGCTGGTGGCCGTGGAGGCGCATTCGGGTGCGGTGCGGGCGCTGGTCGGCGGAAGGGACCATGCCGAGACCGAATTCAACCGAGCCCTGCAGAACAATCGGCAGCCCGGATCGGGGTTCAAGCCGTTTCTCTACTATGCGGCGCTTGAAAAGGCCGGTTTGAATCCGGCGACGGTGTTCGTGGACCGCAAGGTGGCGATCCCCATCCCGGGCCAACCCCCCTGGACTCCGCGGAACTTCAGCGGGGAGCACGAAGGCCCGATGATTCTCAAGCGCGCGTTGGCGCACAGCGTGAACTCGATCGCGGCGCAACTGGTGGGCCGCATCGGCCCCAAGGCCGTCATCGAGGCGGCCCGAAAATTCGGGGTCAGGAGTCCGCTGGCGCCGGTTCCCTCCGTGGCGCTGGGGACTTCGGGAGTCAGCCCTTTGGAGATGGCGGCGGCTTTCGCCAGCCTTGCCACCGGCGGCATTCAGCATGAACCTTTTTGGATCCGCCGCGTGGAGGATTCCGCCGGTCGGATTCTGGAAGAGCGCATTCTAAGCGGTCGCCGGACGTTGGATGCCTCCATCGCCTTTCAGCTGGTCGACATGATGCGGGCGGTCCTCGACGAAGGAACCGCAACCGTGGTCCGGCAGTTGGGATTTCAGCTGCCTGCCGCCGGAAAGACCGGAACCACCGATGACTTCAACGACGCCTGGTTTACGGCGTTCACACCGAACCTGAGCGTGTGCGTGTGGGTCGGATTTGATCGTGGAATGAGCATGCGGGATGCCCAGGGGCGCGGCATCACCGGTGCCCGGGGCGCTGCACCGATATGGGCGGAGTTCATGCGCCGGGCGACCGAAGGTTCGCCGCGCCGGGATTTCGTGGTGCCGTCCGACATCCGGTTCGTTCAGGTGAATCCGCTGAGTGGACATCCGGCCCTGCCGTGGGGCCCACGCAGCATGGAGGTCGCCCTGAGGGAAGGCCAACTGGACGCATTCGTACCCGCTTCCGGAGGCCGCGAGCCGAGCCCCACCGGCGGTGGAAATTGAAAGGGACGACGCAATGATCATTCATTTCTTGCGCCGCGTGTCCCTTTGCCTCTGGATCAGCCTGCCGATCGCCGGCTTCGGCAGCTTCTGGGTCCTGACGCTGCTCCAGCCGGAGGTGGGCGCGGATGCGGCACCGTTGCTGGCTGCCGGTTTGTTGCTGGCGGTGTTTGCTGCCGTTGCCTGGGCGGCCAACCGGCTGGGGGTGAGCCGGGTGCAGCGGCTGATGCACCGGGCGGACCGGGCGGAGCGTGAAGGGCGGCGGACCGAAGCCGAAGGTGCGTTTCAGGGCGCCTTGGGTGCACTCGACAGTTTTTGGGTATCCCCGCGTATCAGACAACGGATCCTGCTACCCCTGGCCGGCCGGATGGCCCGATACTATCTGTTCGAAAGTCATTTCAGCGCCGCGGCGGAGGATTTCATCGTTCGTTATCTGTGGGTTCATCCTGAGGATCAGGAGGTCGCCGAGCAGTGGGTGCGGCATGCCGAGCGGCAGGGCGGACTGCGGGAGGAATACCAGGGCCTGGCCGACCGGCTCGGGAATGCCCACCCCCTCCATCCGATCATCCAGCATGCGGTGGCGCGGCTTTGCCTGGTGTCGGAGCGCACCGACTACCCGGCGCTGAAAACTTATCGCCGGGTGTGTGCCGAGGATGGGCGGGTCCCGCCTGAATTCTGCGCCGACCTGGCGCGGTTGTTCCGCAAGGACGACCGCTGCGACGACTGGGCCCAGCAGGTGCTGCGCCAGGCGGAAACAGCGCTGCCGGCACCGACCGACGCCATGATCGCAAAAACTCAGGAGCCTGCGCGCCGCCCTGGACCCCACGAACCCTCGGCAAGGATAGGCTTGCCGACGACACCCGACGAAGAGGACGTGGTCTTCCGCCTGGCGGGAGAGGCCGATGACGTCGACGAGGAAGAGGAGGAAGCGCGGACGTCGTTGTTCGCTCAAGCCTGGCGCGGCCCGGCGTGGGTGGCCGGGAGGGTCCGCCAGGCTACCGCCGCCTGGGAATTCCTCCGCGATCGCTTTCGGGATGGGGCCGCCGTTTGGGCCGGTTGGCTGCGGGGCATTCGGGGCGCTCCGAGCATGCGGCGGGCGCTGGTGCTGCTCTTGATCGTGGGCATCGCCGCCGGCGGCGGCTGGACGGCCCTGACCCTGGTTGGCGTTTTCGGGCCTTCGCCGATTGAAACCTCCGCCGTGGAGCCTCCATCCGCCCCTGCGCCTCCGACATCCGATCCATTCGCGTTGCAGGTCGCCGCGTATCTGAAGCAGGACTATGCGTTGAAGCTGGTGGAGGATCTCAAGAAAAAAGGAATCGATGCCTATTGGGTCGAAACCGCGAGCAGCGGAAAAACCTGGTACCAGGTGCGCATCGCCCATTTCGCGGATCAACAATCCGCGCGCGAGTTCGGTCGCAACCTCAAGGGAAAAGGTATCATCGATGATTTCTATGTGACCAGCGCCAGCCGTTGAAGGAGCGGGCGGTCATCGGCGCGAACCCCGAAGGTCCCAGCGGCTACGACCGGGACGGATCGTGCTGCCGGATGTAGGCAGCCAGTCGGGCGGCAAACTCCGATTCGGTCTGAATGGATTCGTACGAAGCGGCGAAATGGTTCAGGTGTTGCAGAATCAGCGCGTCGCCGGAAGGGAGCCCGCAGGGAAGCACGCCGGCAAAGAAAAAGCCGAGCGCTTCGAAGCGGCTGACGAAATGGGCGGTGGCGGGGTCCCCCAAGCTGATCAGCAGATGGATCACATCCCATTTCTGGCGGCCCAGCGCCTGGATCTGCGCACGAAGGAGCTCCATCGCGTTGCGACCGTAGCGGTCGATTCGAATCCGCGCGAGATTCAACGACCGGCTGAGATTGACGGTGACAGCGGTATCCATAGCCTCCGGCCGCCCGGCGCCCGGCGGCGGTTCGCGCAGATCCGGCGCGTGCTCGAGGTTGGCAAAGATCTCGGCGATGATGGTGCGATGGGCGGCCGGTGAATAGATCGGCGCCGGCGAGGGCTTTTGCAGGTATCTGAACTGAACCAGCATGCTGCCCCGGTCTCCCCGGCTTCCGCCCAGTCCCTTGAAATCCGCTGCGGCCGGTATCAGCCCCAAGAACAGGGCGCAATCCCGCAGCCCGAATTGGATCGCCGTCTTCTGGGAATAGGGATGGGTGGTCACCGCCTCACCAAAAATTCCGGCAAGTTCCATGCGGCGGGCGGTTTCGATCAGGTATTCGGTCAGCTTGGCGAAACATCCCCGGGAACGGAACTGCGGCTTGATGACGCCCTGGGTCATTTCCGCAATCCTCGGGTTCTCCTCCCAGCGCTTCAGAGAGCAATGCCCGGCGATTTCATGGCTCTCGGCTACCGCGACCGCCGAGAAAATGTCCCCCCGGCGATTGAGTTCGGCGATTTTTTCCGGATAGTAAACGTAATCATGGGGGTAGGAATAACCGTAGGCCCTGTAAACCGCTTTGGACACTTCATGGGCCTCGGACGGCTTCATCGGGCGGACGGTGCAGTGACCCTCCGTTTGCGCATCGGCCGGGCCGGAACCCGGGAGCTCGCTTGATTCCCAAGCGCAGGCCGCCTCATAATCGGTGATGGACGGGTCGGGCAGGTGTTTGCTCAGAATGATTTCTTTGCCCTCCCGGCCGCGGTTGTGGAAGCGGACTTCGTCGAAATACGCGTTGAGCCTGTAAAGCGGATTGCCGGCACTCGCATCCCCGCCGCCGAGGTCCGCTGGGCTGAGGGGCAGCCCCTGATCGCGCAGGGACAGCCTCAATCCGGCCGGGATCCGTTCGCAGACCAGCTCGACCGCTGCCCGTTCGTTCGGCTCGAAGGAGTACCGCAGCAAGGTGGTGAGCGCATGGCGCAGCCCGACGGAGATATCCTGCGTCTGGAGGACGTCGAAACCGATTTGACCGGCGACCGCGGCGGCGTAACGGCAGGCCGGCTCTATGTAGAAGGGATCATTCGGAATGGAGAGCGTTGACGGTGCGCAGCCCGATGGACCGGTTTCGCCGGGCCTGACGGCGGAGGTCGTTGGGTGTGTGTTCATGGCTGGATAGACTGCACCGGCCATCGTTTGGGAGCGATGCCGGTCGACTCGGGTCTGAAGCTTGCGTTTCGAACGACGTGCGGTCTCAGGTGAGGCGGTCCGGATTGATGGTCAGCACGGGGACCGGGGAAAGCCTGACGACCTTCGCGGCGACGCTGCCGAACAAGGAGAATTCCAAGCCTTTGCGCCCGTGGGTCCCCATGACGATCAAGTCCGCTTTTTCTTCACCGGCCGACTTGATGATTTCTTCGGCCGGGTCACCGGACACCACCCGCTTGTCCGCTTTGGCTCGGGCGTCCGGGATGTCGAGGCAGAATTCGACCAGGGATTTTTGGGCATGCTCGACGACTTCTTCCTGCTCCAGGTCCAGGCGCTTGTGGGGCATGTAAAGGCCGGCCCAGTTTCGCAGGTCCTGCACGACATGGAGAATGCAGAGCCGGCTGCCGAACGCATCCGCCAGCCCCAGCGCATACTTCAAGATTTTTAACGAATGCTGGGTCAGATCGCAGGGAAACAGGATTTTTTTGATCGCTACCATCGCCAAGCCCCTCCTCTCCCTTTCAGGCAGGTGTGAACTCAACAAAGATCGCGGGACCGCAACTTCAGAAGAATCGGTGACAGGTTTCGACGGCAAAGGCGCCGCCTGGTTCAGCGCGAGTCAGAGGATTTGCCGGACGGTTTCCGGGAGGCATACCCATCCGCATACCACCCCCCGCCCTTCAGCTCAAAGGAAAAGCGCGAAATGATTTTGGGGGCTTTCTTGTGGCAACAAGGACAACTGATGGCTTCCGTCCCCATGGGGACCCAACGCTCGGTGACGGTTCCCTTCGAGCATTCGAATTCGTAAATGGGCATAGGTTTCCTCTCCAAACGGATGATATGAAATTTAGTTTATCGCATTCTGTGCGATTGTCAAGATTTCGATGCGCCTTAGGCCGTTTTACGGAGCCGAGAGCCGAAGGCCCGGGCGGCGAATCCCCAGCGGAACCTGCCTCTTGACAGCCGGCGCCGGGCTTATGTAAACCCAGTCCAGGGAGATCGGGCATGCCAGCTTTGGCCGTACCCAATGTTCAGCGCCTGCGGCAGCCGCCGGGAGGGCCGCAGGCGCCACCAGCGCCGAAGCCCGGAACCGGAGCCACCGGGGAACGGGCGCCGCACGAGGGGATTTATCTTCTCTGTCGGGCCTGCCTGCACCCGATCGCGCGGCCGGAGGACCGCATCCGCGTGCAGGGCCTGCATGTGCATACCTTCGCCAACCCCCACGGAATCGTGTATGAAATCGGTTGCTTTCAAAGCGCTCCGGGATGCGGGGCGATCGGCCCGGCCTCGGATGAATTCACATGGTTTTCAGGCCACCGCTGGCGCGTGTGCATCTGCGCCGCCTGCCTCGTGCACCTAGGGTGGGTATTCCTTTCGGCGGCGGCCGGCGGGTTTTACGGACTGATCATCGATCGGCTGATCGAGTCCACCCCATGAATGAGAAAGCATGGAGCAAGAGCTTATGGGGCAACGGGTTTAAACCCGTTCATCGCTATCCTGCCCGCTAGGCTCCATGCCTGTTGCGCTTCCCTGCCAATCGGCGATAGATCTCCAGCGCCTGTTCTCGGGTGTGCTCCAGGGACCCGGAGTTGTCGATCACTCGCGTCGCCCGCGCTTTTTTGGATTCGATCGGCATCTGCGCCCGGATGCGGGCGAGGGCGTCGGGTTCAGCCAGGCCGTCGCGGGCCATGAGGCGGTCGAGCTGGACCTGCTCCGGCACGTAGACCACAATGACCTCATCCAGCCCCCGTTGCATGCCGGCCTCGAACAGCAGGGGGATGTCCACGACGACCAGCGCTTCCGGCGCCTGCTGCCGGATCCGGTCCATCCTCCGATCGACCTCCCGCTTGACCAGCGGGTGGACGATGTGCTCCAGCGTTCGCTGCTCAGTCGGGTTGTTGAAAATGATAGCCGCCAAGCGCTTGCGGTCGATCTCTCCGTCGTCGAGCAGGACCCCCGTACCGAAATGAGCCACGATCTCCCGATGGGCGGGAGAACCCTTCCGAACGACTTCTCGAGCGATCCGGTCCGCATCGATCAGGCGAGCGCCGGCCTCCAAAAAAATGCCGGCGACCGTCGATTTCCCCGTGGCGATACCGCCCGTTAGGCCGACGACGATCATGTGCGATTCTCCTGAGCATCGATTGAAGTCGATTTCAAAACCCCCCTTGCCCCTGATGCGCAAGGGCTTAGTCGAGGCCGGTTGCCTTGTCAATAGGCGTTGCACACCTTGAATTGTTCTTTCAAGGCCTTAGCTTCAAATCAATCAGATCGAGCGCTTCAGGTTGCCGATCGTTGAATTTCAAATAATCAAGGAGGTGAATTCGATGGCCGAAGATAAACTGAAGATGGCCGCCGATGTGTGCTCCTATGTGAATGAGGACGATCAACACATTCACTTGGAAATTTGTGTCCCGGGGGTCAAGAAACAAGCGATTAGCCTGAAAATCCGGGATGACAGCTACAGTCTGTTCGCGCCGCGGGACGATTTCGACTATGTATCCGCGGCGGCGTTCTGCTGTCCGGTGAACGCCAAGAAGGCGAAGGCCTCCTACAGGGATGGGATGCTCAAGGTGACCGTTCCACTCAAGGACCCCATGGAAGGCGCCCACGTCGTTAAAATCCACTAGCCAAGCAGCCACCGGGCCCAGCGTGCCCGGTGGCTGCTTTTATGCATTCAAGAATTGGAATTGCGTTCCCCCCCCATGCTGAGCTTCACCTCTTCCCGAAAAAAAAATTATTTGACAAGCCGCCGTCTTCTTGACTAAAAAGGTCGGCAAACTTCCTGACTTATTTAATCGACAAGTAATCGCGACCGCCGCAGCCGGCGGACAGGGCGGGTATCTATGACCCCGATTACGCCCAGAAAAAACCAGTATGCCTTGCGGGCAGTCCTGGAGTTGGCCAAGCACCGGGGCAAAGGACCTGTCAAGATTTCAGATATTGCCGACGCGCAATCGATTCCGGTCCGCTTCCTGGAGGTCATCCTGAACAAACTCAAGGGCAGCGGGCTGATTGATGCCAAACGCGGTTTCTACGGCGGCTACTACCTGACGCGCGCTCCGCAGCAGATCACGGTCGCCGACATCATGAATTTCATGCAGATTCCTCCCAAAAAGGAAATGTGTGCGGCCTGCCTGGCCAAGACCAAATGCCCGCACGGGCACCGCTGCGCCTTCTCACCCATGTGGAACCGGGTCAATCGGGCTATTTTGCAAGTCTACACCGAGACCACGATCCAGGACCTGCTGGACAACGAACGGCAGCTCCAGGCCAAGAAACCCAGCCCCCGCAAGCGACCTCCCAAGACGCGACAAGGACGTTCACTATGATGAAGGAAAGATCGTTGTTTCACCGGACGGGACGAATCCTGACATTGGCCGCGCTGATGCTGACCCTTGCGATTCTGAGCGTTCAGGGGTCGACGCCGTCCGCGCCGCCCGCCGATGACGCAAGCAAGCCGCGGGCCGACATCATCCGGATCGACGGCCTCAAGCAGTTCGGCAACCTGGAGCGGCCGGCGGTGGTCTATCTGCACGAGAAGCACACGCAGGCCCTGTCCAAGAAAAACAAGGACTGCGCGACCTGCCATCTGCCCGACAAGAAGTACATGTCCACCAAGTTCAAGCGCCTGACGGACCCCTCCAAGAAGACGGTGATGGACATCTACCACGACAACTGCACCGCCTGCCACCGGCAGACGGCCGGCGCCGGCGAGAAAGCCGGCCCGGTGGTCTGCACCGGCTGCCATCAGGACCGGGCCGCGGCTTCCTCCTGGACGGAAATCGGAATGGACAAGTCTCTGCATTACCGCCACCTGAAAGCCCAGGAGACCAAATGCGAGGTCTGCCATCACCGGTACGACCCGGCCGCCAAGAAACTCATCTACGTCAAAGGCAAGGAGGACAACTGCCGCTTCTGCCACCTCGAGGAGACCGTCGACAATGTCATCTCGATGCGGCTGGCGTCCCACGGGCAGTGCATCGACTGCCACCGCAAGCGGCTGGCTCAGAACCAAGACGCCGGGCCGGCGACCTGCGGCGGATGCCATGATGCCGCCCTGCAGAAAAAGATCCAGAAGCTCAAAGACGTCCCTCGGTTGGTGCGGGGTCAGCCGGATGTCACCGTCGTCCAAGCGATCAGGAGCGACGGTCAGAAAGTGGCGCCCTTCACCCGCATGAGCGTGGTGCCTTTCAACCACATCGGGCACGAGACCTACAACGACACCTGCCGGGCCTGCCATCATTCCTCGATGGACGCCTGCGGCAAATGCCACACGCTTCAAGGCTCCAAGGACGGCAAGTTCGTCAAACTGCAGACCGCCATGCACCGCGTCAGCGCCCAGGCGAGCTGCCTCGGCTGCCATGCCAGTTTCCAGGCGGATAAGCGCTGCGCCGGCTGCCACGTATCCATGCCGCGCAAGGATCCGCCGGGGCTTTCCGGCTGTGTCAGCTGCCACATGCCCAAACCCGCCGCGGCGACGCCGGAGACCGAGCCCAAGGTCATGGCCGCCATGCTGCTGGAGGCGCGCCAGCCCGTGACCGCCACC
>Ga0105093_10000159_pt1 | contig 25247 bp, 20 predicted proteins | sample PPLLak3March2015_2_FD_79111 | JGI IMG/M metagenome (GOLD analysis project Ga0105093, IMG submission 79111) | Freshwater sediment microbial communities from Prairie Pothole Lake near Jamestown, North Dakota, USA - PPLs Lake P8 Core (3) Depth... | ecosystem: Environmental > Aquatic > Freshwater >... | reverse complement strand
GATTCCTATCGTCAACCATTTCCTTATAATCATTTCCTTCCCTCGATAGAAAAATAATCAACCCTTGTCTATTTAAATCTTCTTTTGGAGGGAAAAATTATGCAGGGGAAGGGATTTGAACCCACGTTTACCAGTACGACAAGGATTATCAATGATTGAACTCCAGGAGAAAACGAAGTATCGGGAAGGCATTTGGGAATCTTTCTAATAACCTCATCCAGAATTGTAGAAATGGTATATTGAATGAGAAAGGCATCGTGACTTCTAATGTTCCATATGGTCTCCAAAAGTTTTGTGTATCCTTTGCTCTTGCTCTTATGGTATAATCTCCTTTTTCACTGATTTTCATCACGCGTCATTCAGACAATTTCAGATGGTCACTTTTCAAGTCATCTCTACGATATCATAGGGTTTTTTTGCATGTATCCATTCGATGTTTAACCATTTTAAATACATAAATTGTGGGTCTTGGGGATATGGTTGAAATGGAGAATATATTTTTAATTCACCAAAGATTATCTTAGGTCCTATTGGAGTGTCACCCCAGTAATTTCTTTTCCATGTAATTCTGGTTAAAGATAAACTAAAGTCATTAGGGGCGACAACAAATGATGCATCATGATGATTTTGATAGATATTGTTTTTTTCAACAACTGTATGAAAACAGATGTTGATAAAAATTCCATACTCTAAATTATGGATTATGGTGTTTTCAGAGATAAAAGTATTATCTGCTGAACCTTCAACTAAAATTCCATATGAATTATTTTCTATACGGTTTTGTTCAATTTTATTATTCTCTGCGTTAAAATTCCAAATCACTATACCATTGTTATTTTTCCTTATCACATTTCTGGAGATAGAATTATTATCTGCAAATGCTATGAAGATGCCCTTTGGTGATTGTCCCATGGTATTGTTTTGTATTATGTTGTCGGTAATGATATTATTTTCAGAATAGATGGATATACCAATTGTGGCATTTTGAATAGTAAAACCGCTGAGCGTGGTATATGATGCTGGCCACTCCAAATGAAATACCCGATTCATTTGGCCTCCATCTATAATTGTTGTATTTTTATCCTCCCCTTTAATTGTGAGGTATGTTATATTTATTATACGAATGTCACTTTCTGGGTAGTAACCACTATAAACAAACACAGTATCCCCATCACTCGCATTATCAATCGCATCCTGAATCTTCGTATAGTTCCCAGGTCCACTGCCACCGACATACAACCAGTTACCTCTTGATGTTGATTGAGAAATCTTAGTATTCTGTGCTATTGTTGGTGCTATGGTCACACCAACGAACAATAGAATGATTCCAATCGCCAAACATTTTCTTATCATTTGATATTCTCCTTAATAATTCACTCCAGATGGAACGATATTCCAAAAACAATTCAGTATCTTTCCAATATATCCCATGGTCTCAACAAAATAAAATCCATAATTAGATACAATAGCAAGTATTGCGGCAACTATCCATAAGGGAGCTAAAAGTATACAAATAATAGGAAATCTCCACTCGATTGCATTTTCATTCTCACAATCACACTTAGAGTTCTGTAACTGAGTCATTTCTGCATTGAGGGTAACATCCTTTTCGATAACACCATTTATTCCCTCTTGTATATTGGGATTTTGTAATTGATACTGCTGAACCATTGATTGAATCCTTGACTTACTAACAACATTTGACAAAATCAATCCAAGGAAATACATCTGTCTGATTTGGTTCTTTGTTAAAACAGGACTCTCTGATACTGGGAATATCCCTCTGCTCATCTGTGATTTGAGTATAATTCGTTGTATCTCTTTGTTGTTTGCAATATCAACGATGGTTTGGAACAACAACTCTTTCTGATTGACCTCATTAGTTATTGTGTTTTGGTTTGATGATTGAACAGTCTGAAATCCAACGACATTGCTCAACGAAGCAAGAATGAGAACAATAACTGCGACGATACTAATTCCAATGAGAGGATATTTCTTCATCTATTTCCTGTCCCCTATATGAAAATAAAGACCTCTTGTCTATTTAAATCTTCGTTCAAGTGATTTGATTATGGTTTTACCAGTATTTAGGAGTTCAAATCATTTTTTAGTCCCATGGCATGTTTCTCCTGGGAAAATAAGAAAAAAGTGCAGGGGAAGGGATTTGAACCCCTAGAGTTATTCAAAGGGGCTTGAAAATAGGGACCGTAGACGCATTAAGACCGTAGCGATAAGGCGAAGGGTCGTTCCGGTATTATAGGGCGTTATTCTTCGTCCTATTCTCTCCTGTTAAATTAAGAGATAAACTCGGAATATTACCGAGGATCTTATTAAAGATGTGATATTTATGACTTATTTAGATGCATTAGAAGAACTTCTTGATATGGAGAGTCGTTGAGTTAGTATGCCCCTTGCTGTCATATACACGCACATCAATATGATATTCACCCCACGAAAAACCAGTCCATGTCCAAGTAAAAGGTTCTGACATCACCGTTGATTTTAGATTATCATCAATAAAAAACTTCACTTCAGTAATCTCAAATCCATCCTCTTGCGAAGCCTCAACTTCGATAGTGATTCTCCCGATGATGAACGGTGATTTCGTTGGAAGAAGCTTGATATTGAAAAAATAGAGTGCATTGGTCGGTTTCACAATAGAGACCGTTGGTAACGCATAATCAACAACAACCGATGCAGTATCACTACTACTATTGCCTTCTGAGTCCATTACCGTGAATGTCGCTGTGTAGTTCCCACGGTGGTTGTAGATGTGCATTGGTTTTCTTTCCTCTGATTTGTTTCCATCTCCGAAATCCCAATGAATGGTATATGGCGGAAGACCGCCGATTATTGTTCCTGTGAATTGAATCGGTTTTTTGGCATTTCCTTTATAAGGACCATTTGCATCAACACTCATTGGACCTCTACCAAAAGCACAGAGATAACCATAACTTGAACCCGTCTTATAGTCTAGGGATACATATACGGTTCCATCTTCCCCAATTGCTGGAGAAGATTCAAAGACACCACCTTCCATATACTTCCATTTCTCTGCCCCCGTTGAAGCATTGACTGCATAGAACCCTGATGAACCCCCCATGAAACTCGTGGTTCCAAAATAGACGGTTCCATCGGAAGATAGCGCAGGAGATGCCCCAAACCAAAATCCAGCACTAATCGGATACCTCCATTTTATGGTTCCATCATCTGGATTCACTGCATAAAAACTACCACGAGAACTCCCAACATAGATGGTTCCATCAGAACCAATAATTGGAGTTGTCCATGTACAATCATTCACTTCGCTTATCCATTTTATGCTTCCGTTATTTGGATTTAATGCTACGAGATTTATATCAGTAGCTTGAATGATTGTGCCATCATCTGCAATCGCTGCAGAACCATGCACCCAAGTACCTACATTGTATCTCCACTTTCGAGTGCCATTGGGATTCACAGCATCCACATAACCTTGATTCGTATCGGGACCTAAAGAACCAACATAGATAGTTCCATCAAGCCCGATAGTTGGTGAAGAAAAAGCAATATAGCCTGCATCGAGATAATAGGACCATTTTAATGTACCGTTTTGGTTCAGTGCATATAACCATTTTTTCTCAGCATAAACATAGATTGTCCCGTTGTCATCAATTGCAGGAGAACCCCATGCCTCAGCACCTAAACTAAACGTCCATTTTAATGTACCATTTTGATTAATTACGCGGAGGCTACACCCTCTTGTAGTTACATAGATATTTCCATTGACATCGATAGCAGGTGTCGAGCAAATATCGTAAAAACCTGATAGGGACCATTTTTCTGTACCATTCGGATTAACAGCATAAAAGATATTCCCTCGACCACAATATATAGTACCATTTTTGTCAATAACGGGAGAACCTCCATTAGAATAGCTATTATGTTTAAAGAGCCATTTTACTACCCCGGGATTATCTTGAGTCGAGTATAGGCTTCGTCCAGTATGACGATTGTCATGACAATGCATCGGCCAGGAACTGTTCATCAGACCTCCCTCCATGGGTGCATTTGATGTATTTATATCAATAGATACTTGTTTATTAGATACTCCTATAAATGATGTCGATACCAACAAGAACAGAACCAGTAATGAGACAAGATGTTTCTTCATCCTTTTTCTTCCTAATGAAAAATAAAGTGTCCTTCATTATTTAAAACCTTTGTCAGAAGGGAAAAGTTATGCAGGGGAAGGGATTTGAACCCCCGAACCTCTGCAGGAACAGATCTTGAGTCTGTCGCCGTAGACCAGGCTTGGCTACCCCTGCACGAGCAACACATGAACAGTTCATTCATAATAAATTTTTAGGTTCAAATTGTCAAATCCCCTCTCCAAGAATGGTGATTAAAATTCAGATATGTTTATAAACACGCGAGAGAATTAATCTTCCTCGTTGGGGGAGACATCATTCCAGAAAAGGAACTATGGAGCTCACGACTTGCATTTGTTATGGCAGCGATTGGTTCTGCCGTCGGTCTGGGAAACGTCTGGAGATTCCCCTACATCGCTTATACGAACGGTGGAGGCGCATTTCTCATCCCGTACTTTGTCGCTCTCTTCACCGCAGGTATCCCTATGCTCATCCTTGAATTCTCGGTGGGTCACTGGAGTAGACAAGGCGCACCAGAATCTTTTAAAAAGATTGGAAAAAAATGGGAATGGATCGGTTGGTGGAGCTCACTTGTACCATTCGTCATCGTCACCTACTATATCGTTGTGATGGCCTGGTGTTTTTCCTACTTGATTTACTCAGTGGATCTCCGCTGGGGGATGAACGCGGAATTATTTTTCCTTACTGATTTTCTGAGCATCAGCACAGGTCCTTTAGAAATCGGAGGAATCCAAATCCCTATTCTTCTCAGTCTTATCGTGATGTGGCTTCTCGTGTTCATTATTCTCTATAAGGGAGTAGGTCGGATTGGAAAAGTCGTCATGATCACGGTTCCGCTCCCCTGGATACTGCTTGCGATTCTTACAATCCGAGGATTGACTCTGCCTGGTGCACTTGAAGGAATCAGCTATTATCTTACGCCAAATTTTTCTAAACTTACTGATCTGAACGTCTGGCTTGCCGCTTACGCACAAGTATTTTTCTCAGTCGGCATCGCGCAAGGCATCATGATTACCTACGCAAGTCATTTGCATAAGAAATCAGATATCTCAAATAACGCATTCATCATCGCGTTGGCGGATTCTGGGACTTCGTTTCTTGCCGGGTTTGCCGTGTTTAGCGTGATTGGCTATCTTGCGATGTCACAGGGCATCGGGGTAGAAAATCTTGGAATCGCTGGACCGCAACTTGCCTTTATCACCTACCCAACCGCTATCTCCCTGTTTCCAGTCGCAACTGCTGTGTTTGGGATATTCTTCTATCTTGCTTTACTGACGTTCGGGATAGACTCTGCGTTTTCTATGATTGAACCGATGACAACTGGGATACAACATAAATGGAGGATTACAAAAGGAAAAGCAACTGCAATCATCTGTCTCGCAGGGTTTTTTGCTAGCATATTGTTTACCACCGGCAGTGGACTGTACTGGCTGGAAATGGTGGATTATTTCGTCTCAAACTTCGGCTTAGTCTTAGTCGGACTTGTCGAATGCCTGATTCTAGCGTGGGCGTTCCGTGTCTCTGTTTTTCGGGAGAATGCAAATAAAACATCAGATATCCTGATTGGACGATGGTGGGACATACTCATAAAATATGTGGTACCTTCCATTCTTACAATCCTTCTCCTCGCCGCGGTATACGAAAATATCCTACGACCCTATGTGCAACCATGGTGGATTGCTCTTCTTGGTTTACTTCCCTGCATCGTCATCTTCTTCGCGTCGTTTATCTTCATGAAACAGAAAGAAAAAAAAGAGGAGACACCATGAATGGTCTGTCGCTTCCTGCTCTTATTATGCTCATTTTTGGTGCTGTGGTTTGTTATGGTGGTGTTACGTATTTTCTCTACCGAGCTTTTAAGGGAAGACGCACGTAATGATGTCGATCTTCTTTTAACTCGGAATGTTTTAAAAGCAGAAAACGATTTCAGTATAACACTAGGTGATGGATGATGGGTCAGGGAAAATATATTGGAGTTCTCTCAAGCGGGGGTGATGCTCCCGGGATGAATGCCGCGATCCGTGCGGTCGTACGCACCGGGATTTACCATGGAAACACCATGTTTGGAATCAAACGCGGATACCAAGGGATGATCGAGGGGGACATCGAGCAAGTCAACCGATACTATGTCAGCAATATCATAAAGGACGGAGGCACAGTCCTGCAGACCGCTCGAAGCAGCGAGTTCCTCACCAAGGAAGGAAGAGAAAAAGCATTCAAATCCCTGAAACGCTTTGGTATCGACAGCATCATCGTCATCGGAGGAGATGGATCGTTTCGCGGACTGCATCAACTCATCCAGGAATTCCAAATTCAGGGTATTGGGGTCCCTGGGACGATTGACAATGATCTCTATGGAACAGATTTTACCATAGGGTTTGATACCGCGGTCAACACCGCATTGGAAGCGATTGACAAGATTCGAGATACCGCATCATCGCATTCAAGATTATTTATCATTGAGGTCATGGGGCGGACCTCAGGGTACATCGCGCTTTACACCGGCATTGGTGGTGGTGCTGAGGATATCGTCATCCCTGAATCACCCATGCAGATACCTCAACTTGTTGCAGAACTGGAAGCCCAATATAAAGCAGGGAAACATAGCAGCATCATCGTAATCGCCGAAGGAGAAACAACCGGCGGAGCAGCGGAGATAAAAACAGCCATTGAGAAAGTCATCAACTGGGACATCAAAGTAAGTGTCCTAGGTCATGTGCAGCGCGGTGGGGATCCTTCTGCGTTCGACCGGGTGCTTGCAAGTAGACTTGGTTACGAATCAGTCCTTGCGGTGATGAACAATGAAACTGATAAAATGGTCGGGATGGTCAATAAAGTACCGACACTCACAGGGTTACAAGACACATGGACGAAGAAAAAAGACATGGACCTGACATATCTGAAAATGAACGAAGTGCTAGCAGCCCAACAAGTCAAAGCACTTGAAGTGACAGTCTGAAAATCTCTGCAGAAACCATCAGCAGAGCGAAGAGATGATACTGTTCTCCAATCTCAGAAGCTTCTTCTCATATTCCTTTACAGAATCGAAGTAAAAATCATATAATACGTCTTTCAGGATCAACGGCTCAGAATCAGCAACCTGAAAATCAACCTTTTTTTCAGGATGCTCTAACGCCTGACTGACAGCATTTAGCGAAAGAGTCCCGCCCCCAACCTTTTTCACCGCGGACACAATCCGCCGGATTTGATTCCAGAGAAACGTCTGTGCATAAAAATCAAGAATAAAGAACTCCTGAGTTTCACCTACAATAATGTTGTCGATAATCCGGACCGGGTTTTTCAACGGTTCAATTCTGGCGAAATTCTGAAAGTTATGCTCCCCGGTAAACAACCCCGCAGCAGAAAGTACAAGGTCAACGTCCAATCCATTTTTAGAAAGATAGTAACGGTATTCTCTTCGCTTTGCATGACGAGGAAAAAAATCAGGCGTCACCTCGTGAACCCCATAGAAAAACACCTCAGATACATCCTTCGGAAGCAACGCGAGAATAACATCAGCTGAAACCGTCGTATCAAACGCACAAACATTCCCCAGAGCAGATACACCCCGATCAGTCCGACTCGCGGTACGAAAACAAGACCTCTTAGCATCCTCAATGATGCCCGGTTCAATCAAGATATCCAGCAGCACTTGTTCAACCGTCCGCTGACCCGGCTGCCGCGCATACCCTGAAAAACATTTCCCATTATAGGCGAACTTTAGAGCGATTCGCATAGATGAACGACAAGTGTTCCTCCCATAAAATCATTCTCATCAATAAGAAGATTATTCTATAAAAACCAATGAGATATGACACAGTAACACGAACATTCCAAAAAAAAAAACAGGAAGAATACTGCATCCGATGAGAAAAGAAGACCAATGAGGAAGCATATTAATTTAAAAGATAGGACTATCGTGGATATCGAACCACCAACCGGCAGGGAAGATGCTAAAGAATTTCAACGTTTTATCAACGCGCTCACCAGAAAAACAACGTATCTTCTTGTCGATAAGCCAACAACGCTGAAGGAAGAAAAACAATGACTTAAAACGCAAACGACAGATCAAAAAAAGGACAGCTAATCTACCTCAAAGCACTCGGAGAAGGTCTTCTTATTGGAGATTGTTTTGCAAAGCCAGGTTTTGTAAGAAACCATGGGAACGTCAACCTTGGGATCGCAATTGCGAAAAAATGGAGAGGAAAAGGTCTAGGAAACATCCTTCTGACAGAGTTGATAAAACATGTAGAGAAAAGATGGCATCCAAAAAAACATATACCTCCACGTTGTTTCAGCAAATACCCAAGCAGGTCACCTCTATGAATCCCTTGGTTTTTGCATCATCGCACCGTTTCCCCAATGGTTTGAATACAATAAAGGATATCTTGACGAGCATCTGCTCATCCTTGAAAAAAAATGCTTTTTAGCGCAAAAAAAAAACCCCATTTAAGTAGGGATTAAAAAAAGATACCCATCCAGCTTCACGGTGCTGACCATCGAAGCCTCAATCGTAACTACAGTTGGTTTCTGAATCTCAACGGTAAAATAAGATTTCGGGTCCATCAATTGAAGCTCTTTTTTTGACTGACTCACCACAATCATTTCTCTAATGAGTTCCTTACCACCAAATATCTTCGAAGGCTGAATGTCTTTCCCATCAATCACTTTCTCCGACCAGCTGGAAAGCTCAAGAGCACGGACCTTATTTTCGTGGAGAGAAACAATTAAGAAAAACGAGTTGTCGTATGAGAAGAAATCACCTTTGCGGTATGCTGGGATCCGGACCAGATATGTCATCCGAAAGACCTCTTTGCTGTCTTTCATCCCAGCAGTTGACGCGGATTGTTTAAACTCACCGCCGAACTGCTCCTGGATTTTTTTTGCTATGGAGAACGCGGTTGCTTTTTCACTGAGGAAAAAATCAAGTCCTTGACGTGTTTCATCAAAGTCAGTGATATATAACCCTCGTTTACCGTTCTTTTGTAATTGCACGACCAGGGATTCTACGGCAGACCGAAGAATCTTCAACTCTTCCTTCGGAAATGTTCGTTTCTCCGCTCGTATCTGGATGATCGCCTCATAGTACCCCCCAGCCTCTCGAGAGCAGACATCACAAGTGTTCCGCCTGATGCGTACAGTCAGTGGATGTTGCTCCGTGATCTGTTTGTCTTCTAAAAAACCAGAGATGAATACCGTACAACGCAGGATGCGATCCTGTTCCTTACACTGGGTTTGTATTTCGACGTTTTTTAGTTCAGGGCTAATCGAAAAAGTATCTTTGATATGCTGTTTCAGGGTATCGCCAAAGTCTTCTTGCACCCAGGTGTTCTTGTGTTTATAAGAGGAACAACGCGGACAAAGCGTGATATCCATAATGGTTGGTCCTTTGGTAAACTGCGTATGCTTCAGATAGCAGCTGAGGCAGACACCGTTTCGAAAGATTGGTTCGTCTTTCCCGCATTCAACACAAAACATGATTTTTAATCCATACCTGTTAGGTTCTTTGTGTGAGATATACACCATAGATTATTAAGCCTGCCCCCAGAAGGAAAAACCAGGAAAGGTTCGTACCAAGGAAAAACGACATCAGAATCGTGAAGAGAGGGATGAAATTCAAAAACACTGCTGCTTTACTCGCGTCAGTATGTTTTAACCCATAATACCAGCCAAGATACCCAAATAATGAACACGTCAATGCCAGGTAGAGAACCGCAAGCCATCCATCCAGTGAGGTCTGTTGGAGAACCGGACCGATATGGAAAATAACAAAGGGAAGATAGAACAAGGTCCCAAGACCGAACGCATACGTGGTAATCACAAACTCATCATAGGTCCGTAACAGACGTTTTCCCACAAGCGAGTACAGTGCCCAACAGAGTGCAGACAAAAGCATAAGAACCCCGCCGATGAAAAAAAGATTATCAAAGGTCACCTCTTGTTTTGACAGATCGGAAAACATAATGGCAAAAACCCCGATAAACGACAGGGCAATACCAGCAATCCTTTTTCGCGTCAATTCCTCGTGCAGGAAGAGACTAGAAAGAATCGCAATAAAAATCACATTGGTGTTGATGAGCACCGAAGCGGTGGGAGCATTGGTATAATGAATCCCAATGAACTGGAACAGATACAACAGCGTCACCCCGGTCAGTCCTAGGGCGATTAACCAGGGTAACTCCTTTTTCGGAAGTTTCAAGGGTTTCTTCAGCAGTACCACAAGTAATAACATCAATGGAGTAGCAACCAGAAACCGAAGGAATCCTAAATCAATAGGGTCTATCTGCTTTGTCGCTCTTTCGACAACAATAAAAGATCCAGCCCAGACCAATGAAACAAGAATGAGCAGAAATGCTATGAGGATATTCTTGTTCATGAGCATCGATAAACAGGAACATGGTTATAAAACGATATCATAAGAAGGACCCGAGACAGTTGAGTTGTAAGAATGATTCATTTTGTAAGAATAAAAGAATCAAAAACAAGACCATCAGGTTTTTTTGCTTCAAATATTAAGGTCGTCGCATTCACGGTTAACAGACAATAATGATAGGTTTTTTCTGAATACACTGTCCAGGGGCTGTACCCATTGTCGTAAAGGGGAGAACCGCCGCCACCGGTGACAATATACGTAACACCATTGACATAACTATGTTCATAATTATGATCATGACCATTAAAAACGATGTCTATGTGATAATATGCAAACACTGGTGCCCATATCTTCTGCAGAATGGTTGTGTTTCCATGTTCACTTGAGCTATAAACCGGGTGATGGAAAAAGACAATAGTGAAGGGCGCATGATGCGTCTGTAAGTCATGAACAAGCCAGAGGAACTGAACAAATCGATACCTATTGTATTTATTTGAGTCAAGACCGATACAATGCACAGGTCCATTCTCAAAGGAATACCAGCGTTCATTGAACGGAAGGGAAAAATAAGAAAAAAACAGGTGGCTATAATTTTCATGATTTCCAAGAACAGGATAAAGCGTACTATTATGAACAAAAGGTGATGCAGTGAAAAAATCAATCCAATCATTTGCGTTCTTGCCGTCATCGACAAGATCCCCGGGTTTGAGAACAAACGCAGGTTGTTCTTTTTCTATTGCCTGAGATACCAATAATACGGTCTGCCAATTATCCCAAACTCCCTGCGAATCACCATAGGCGACAAATCTGATCGTGTCATTTCTGGGAAATGCTGTCCAAAACGTATAGAGTGGGCTTTCGATTTGATCAGAAACAACAGTATAGTAATATTTCTGACCCGCAGTTAAACCCTTGATATTTACGGTATGTTTTGTTTTAACGCACATACATTTTTCCACCGTCACATTACCAAGCATAGGACTGCTTCCCCAATGCACCTCGTTTTGTGCAGTCGGTGTTGTTGTTTTCCAAGAAAGGATAATCGAGTCAGATTGCGCATTTTGAGGATATGGACCAATGAGAAACATTGCATGAGCACCACTACTACTTAATCCAACAAACAAGAGAAGGAAACTAACAACCATCGTAGCGAGTTGTATGGTGTTTCTCTGAGATCCCCCAACTATCATGTATCCTTACATATGATATAATTTGATATAAATTTTTGGATAAGAATACTTCTTTATTCGCTTCCAATGAAAAACGCCGGCAATCATATGCTTTCAAAACACGGTAAAAATGATTTCTTTTCGGAATCAGGTAAGAACCGTACAGAACCAGGGTACCTGATGTACAACAAGACGCTTTAAAGCAAATACACACAATAGGAAGTGAGGAGTGATAAAAAATGATGATTGTTGGTCAAGTATCAAGCCCGGAAGAAGCAAGCGAAGTGGAATTCATCGCCAAATCCTTTGTCGTAGCAAACCGCGCACGCGTCCTTGCCTTACGGCTCCGAGAGGTGTAAAATCATGGAGAAAAAAATAAAAAATAAAAAGAACGTCCCAAACGATATCCCTATCGTCTGGGTGAACATCGTGGATGGGGAATAACCCAATCCCCTACCTATGATTTTTCTAAATGAACTGATTTAGGGTTTTTTTTTGTTGTTTTTCCATCATTTGATTCATTGGAGTCATTAATCTTTTTCCCACTCTCAAGGGTTCCATCGGAGAGTTCTTCATCTAGGAGAAGATCGTATTCTATCTTGTATTCACCAGGGTCACCTTCGGAGAATCGGAAGCCTTTTTCTCGGCATAAAGCAATCATCGGGTAGTTGTCCTTCAGGACGATGCCGTTGATCTTTGATAATTTCTTATCCTCTGCAAATTCAATCAGGAAATCCAGGAATTCAGAACCAAGTCCCTGCCGCTGGCATTCATCAGTGACAACGATGGCAAACTCAGCCTCATCCGGTCGTGCTGGGTCCTGAATAAGACGAGCAACACCAAGGATTTGCTTTTTGCCGTCTTTTTCTATCTCAGCGACAATTCCCATTTCTCTATCATAATCAATGTTACAGTACCTCGTTCGGACCTCATGGGGCGTGTCTTTGATGATTCTGAAGAAGCGGAACCGAACAGTCTCCTCAGAGAATGTTTTAAACATCTCCATCCACATGTTTTCATCCTCTGGTTTTATTGGTCGGAGGAGAACCTTCTGCCCATCTTTTAATGTGATAGGTTTCATATATTTGGTCGGATAAGGTGTGATAATGAGATGGGGATGTTTCTCAGGCTCGGGATCAAGAATAATTCGTGCGTCCACCGCGATGATTTCATTTCCCTCTGGAATCAAGGGGTTGATATCGACTTCTTTTATCTCAGGATGATCGATAAGCATCTGTGAAAACTTAATCATGGTTTCTTCGACTTTCTTCATATCAACAGGAGGGATGTTTCTGAATCCTTTCAGGAGTTCAGACGCCTTGGTCTTTTCTATGATGCGCTGCGCCAAGGTTTGGTTCAAGGGGGGGAACCCTATCGCCCGGTCTTTGAATAATTCAGTATAAATCCCGCCCAATCCAAAGAGAACTACGGAACCAAAGACTGGGTCTTTTTTCGACCCCAGAATCAACTCATACCCGTAGCTTTTCACCTGTTTTTGAATCGTCACACCAAGAATTGTTGCGTGGGGGACTTTTTCTTTTGCTCGTTTCGTCATCGCTTTAAATGCGGTTTTTACATCATCCCCGCAACGCAGGTCAAGAACGACGCCACCCACATCACTTTTGTGGTTGATTTGTGGAGATAATATCTTCATAACAATGGGATAACCGAGTTTCTCGGCTGCTTTGAATGCTTTTTCTTCAGTATCTGCAATGATTGGTGTTGTTGTCTTGATTCCATAGAGTTCGAGGAATGTTTTCGCTTCACTTTCATTGAGTAAGGTTCTTTTCTCTTTTGCTGCGACATCCAAGATTCTTTTTATGATATCGGTGTGCGCTGGTGTTTGGATGTTGAGTTCAACAGGAGTGTCATATAGTTGGGCAAGATGCCGTTCATAATGATAGAGATACATGTAGGATTCAACAGCTTCATCTGGTGAGGCATAGGTCGGGATATTGTTACTGTTCAGGATTTCTCGCGCGTGATTCACCGTTGCTTCACCGATCAGTGACGTCAAAATAGGTTTGGTGGATTTTCGTGCGATATCAATCAGTCGATCCGCGAGTTTCTTTGGATCTGCCATCACTTGAGGGACACAGAGAATCAACAGACCATCGATGTTCTTATCTTCAAGGCATATCTCGATTGCCTTCTGATAACGATCCTCGTCACCATCTCCGATGATATCCACCGGGTTCGCATGACTCCAATGAGCTGGTAACACTTTGTTAAGCTTCTCAATAGTCTCAGCTGATAGTGCTGCGAGTTTACCACCCTTTTCGATGATGGAATCAGTGGCTAAAACACCAGGTCCTCCCGCATTCGTAACAATCGCGATATTTGGTCCCATGGGGCGAGGTTGTTTCGCAAGAATCGATGAGCAGTTGAACAAATCCATGATGTCCATGACACGAACGACGCCAGACCTTCGGAAAGCCGCCTCATAAATAACGTCCTCACCAGCCAATGCCCCGGTATGAGACGAAGCTGCCTTAGCCCCTTCTTTATATCGTCCGGATTTAATCACAATGATTGGTTTTGCACGGGCGAAGGCTTTGGTCGCACTCATGAACTTTCGTGCATCAGTAATCGATTCAATATACAGAACAATACTTCTAGTGTGGATATCCATTCCAAAATAATCAATTAAATCACCAAAATCAACATCAAGCATAGAACCAACGGAGACAAATGAACTAAAACCAACGTTCGCTGCCGCAGCCCAGTCTAGAATCGCGCCACAGACGGCACCACTCTGAGAAAGCAACGCGATAGATCCTTTAGCAGGCATGGACCCTGCGAACGTCGCATTTAAATTCAAGTAGGGCATGATGAAACCGACGCAGTTAGGACCGACGATACTTAATCCATATTTTTTCTTCAACTCAAGTAAACGCTGCTCCCGAGCAACTCCCTCAGGCCCGATTTCTTTGAACCCTGCAGAAATAATAAGAATACCTTTGATCCCTCGAACCCCACATTGTTCAACGATATCACAGACAACGGTTGCTGGTGTGACAATAATCGCAAGGTCAACAACCTTAGGAACCTCATTGATGGATGGATAAGCCTGCACTCCTTGAACACTTTCTCGTTTTGTATTCACCGGGAAAACCACACCATCATATCCAGATCCTATCAGATTTCTAAAAATTCGATATCCAGCAGTTCCAATGGTTTCGCTTGCACCAATCACTGCGATACTTTTCGGTTTAAATATTTTATCTAATTTTGCACCATTCATTCTGCTTCCCTCCATATAAAACCGTATAGGGCACCGTAGCCCCGAAACCAGAGACAGTTATATATAGGTATCGTCACCTTTGATTTTTCTTTAAAAATATAAAGAAAAAGAAAAAAGGGAAAAAATGCCCTTTTTAATGCTAGGTTTTCTGTTCCGCCATGTTTTTATACGCTTTATAACGGCTGATGGTACCTTCCTCAAGCTGTTTATGCAACTTTTCAGCTTCCGCAGGGAACGTCTTCACTAAGGCTGCGTATCGTACTTCACCCATGAGGAATTCATGAATGGAGCCATTAGGTGGTTGGTAATCAAGTTGGAACGGGTTTTTTCCTTCTACGACAAGGCGAGGATCATACCGGTATAACGGCCAATATCCAGATTCAACAGCACGTTTCTCCTCTTCCTGAGTCTTCCCCATACCGGCCTTGATCCCATGGTTAATACAAGGCGCATAGGCGATAATCAGTGATGGACCGTGGTACGATTCTGCTTCTTTAATTGCTTTCATGAATTGATTCTTATTCGCGCCCATTGCGACAGAGGCAACATAGACGTACCCATAGCTCATAGCGATAAGACCAAGGTCTTTTTTCTTTGTCTTCTTGCCGGATTCAGCAAACTTCGCAATCGATCCAACCGGTGTCGCCTTTGACGACTGACCACCAGTATTCGAGTACAACTCTGTGTCCAGCACTAAGAGGTTGATATCTTCGTTCATCGCAAGCACATGATCAAGACCACCATAACCGATATCATACGCCCAGCCGTCACCACCAACGGACCAAATGGATTTCTTCGTCAGCATATCCCGAGAATCCCAGATCTGATCTAGGGTCTCATCACGGTGGTCCTTTTCAAGCAAGGATTTAATCATTTCACTATACTGCTTAGATTTCTCTGCATCATGCATGTTCTGCAGCCAGCCAGTCAATGCGTCTTTTAGCTCACCCTGGGCGTTCTGGACTGCTTGAGTAATTAAATTTGCTAGTTTCGCACGACGTTGTGTGGTCGCAAGCATCATACCAAACCCATACTCAGCGTTATCCTCAAATAAAGAATTAGCCCATGCGGGACCAAACCCTTTTTCATTTGTTGTAAACGGAACAGATGGTGCAGAGCCACCCCAGATAGAAGAGCACCCGGTCGCATTGGCAATGATCATCCGGTCACCAAAGAGCTGAGTGATTGTCTTCAGATACGGTGTTTCCCCACACCCAGAACACGCCCCAGTAAACTCAAGGAGCGGCTGTCTGAACTGTGAACCTTTCACAGTATATGGATCAAAACCACCAGACCGAGCTGGTATCTTCTCTGTGTATTGCTGATAGGGGATTTGTGTGCTCATCTGTGTCGCTATTGGTTTCATGACCAAGGCTTTCTCTTTGGCCGGACAGATATCCGCACAATTCCCACATCCCATGCAATCCTCGGTGTACACCTGGATTCGGAATGAGAGCCCTTCTGCTTCTTTGCCGACTGCTTTTTTTGCGGTAAACCCTTTGGGTGCTTTCTGGAGCTCCTCAGGGGTCAACAACACTGGTCGAATCGCAGCATGAGGACAGACCATCGCACATTGATTACATTGGATACATTTGTCGATAATCCATTCAGGTACATTGATTGCGACACCACGTTTCTCGTATTTTGTTGTCCCAGGCGGGAAAATCCCAGCAGGGGTAAATGCACTCACAGGAAGTTTATCCCCCTGTTGAGCAAGCATCGGGCACATGACCTTTGTGATGAATTCTGGTTGATTTTTCTTTACTGGTTTTTCAGGTTGTAAGGTTTTCCATGAGGAAGGATATTGTATCTCTTGCAGACCCTGCAGTGATGCGTCGACTGCCTTCCAGTTCATCTCAATGACATTCTGTCCTTTCTTAGCGTAGGTTTTCGCGATCGCGTTTTTCAGATAGCGTATCGCCTCATCAATCGGTAAGACATTGGAGAGTTTGAAAAACACAGTTTGCATGACCATGTTAATACGACCACCAAGACCAATACTTTCAGCAATCTTCACCGCATCAATCGTGTAGAACTTCAGATGCTTCTCCGCTATCGTCCTTTTCAGTGAGTTGGGTAGACAAGTTTCCATTTCCTCTAAGCTCCAAGGAGAGTTCAGGACGAATGTGCCACCATCCCGGATCCCCTCTAAAAGATCGTACTTGTCCACATAGGATGGCTGATGGCATGCGATGTAATCAGCTTTGTCAATGAGATAAGAGGAGTGAATGGGCGATTTCCCAAAACGGAGATGTGACATGGTGACTCCGCCGGATTTCTTTGAATCATACGCGAAATACCCTTGGACATACATAGGAGTATTATCCCCGATAATCTTGATCGCATCCTTATTCGCACCAACGGTTCCATCCCCACCGATACCCCAGAATTTACAACGGATCAACCCTTCAGGTGCAGTATCGATTTGTTCTCCCAAGGGAAGCGACGTGTGTGTGACATCATCGACGATCCCAACAGTGAAATGATTCTTCGGCGACGTACTCTTCAAATTATCAAACACTGCTTTGGCCATGGTCGGGGTGAAATCCTTTGAACCGAGTCCGTACCGACCTCCAACCACCAAAGGATAAAGATTGTGATCAAAAAGCACGCTACATACATCGAGATACAACGGTTCCCCGTACGCGGCTGTTTCCTTTGTTCGATCAAGCACCGCTATCTTCTTTACCGATTTTGGTAACACTTTCAAAAAATATTCAGCGGAGAATGGTCGGTACAATCGGACTTTAATTAATCCCACTTTCTCACCTTTTTTATTAAGGTATTCGACAGTTTCTTCGGCAATTTCACAACCGGATCCCATCATGATGACCACTCGATCAGCATCTGGTGCACCTACATAATCAAAAAGATGGTAGGTCCGACCGGTTAGAGCCGACACTTTTTTCATTTCCTCATCGACGATTGCAGGGATTTTCTGATAAAAGGAATTAGCAGCTTCTGTTAATTGGAAATAGATATCAGGGTTCTGTGCTGTTCCTCGTTGATGAGGATGTTCAGGGTTCAATGCTCGTTGTCGGTGTTTCTTTATTGCATCCCAGTTCACGATCTTCTTGATATCCTCATAGTCGATCATCTCGATTTTCTGGATCTCATGAGAGGTACGGAATCCATCGAAGAAATGAAGGAAGGGAACACTAGCTTGTAGTGTAGACAGATGCGCGACCAGAGCAAGATCCATAACCTCTTGGACCGAGTTAGATGAAAGGATTGCAAACCCGGTTGCCCGTGCCGCCATGACATCTTGATGGTCACCAAAGATCGACAAGGCTTGTCCTGCGATAGCACGTCCGGTAACATGAAAAACACAGGGCATCAGCTCCCCAGAGATCTTATACATGTTCGGAATCATCAGAAGTAAACCTTGGGAGGCGGTAAATGTCGTCGAACACGCGCCAGCGGAGAGAGCCCCATGCACCGCCCCAGCAGCTCCACCTTCTGACTGCATCTCTGAAACCTTCAGAACCTGGTCGAATATATTTTTCCGTCCGTGGGCAGCCCACGCGTCAACCTCTTCACCCATCGGTGATGATGGCGTGATCGGGTAGATAGCAGCCACATCACTAAACGCATATGCGATATGTGCAGCAGCGGTATTTCCATCAACACTTTTCATAGTTGTTTTTTTCGTGTCATTTTTTGTTTGCATCATGGTTTGTTGTTTGGTCATGAAAAACACCTCATGAGAAGAAAATCTCATTTGTTTTCTACAAAGGTCCTTATAGACCAACTAATCGGTATTCGGGGTCGCTAGATAAAGATTTGGTTACCAGGAGAAAGATTACAGCATCCAATACTCGCTTAGGGATGCTTTCAACTGGGAAACGACGTGTCTGACTGCCTCGGGGTCAGTGTCAGGGATGTCCTCTTCTTCCAAATATTCTTGCTGTCCTAACAGACCACTGAAGACATTAAAGTATGATTTAATACAAGCGACACTGTTATAGCCACCTCCAAGAAGGACGAGTAGCTTTTGACAACTTTCCTTCGACAGCTCTGCAACTTGTTTTGCGAGATGATAGTAGGTCTGATAGGTGAGATTCAAATCCGCGAGCGGGTCGACATGATGCGTATCAACACCAGATTGATATAGGATAATGTCTGGTTTGAACTGTCTGGTGACAGGTGGGACGATTTCTTTAAACGCATTTAGATAACTGTTGCCTCCAGTGCCTGGAGGAAGAGGAAGATTAATCGTATAACCTGCGGCATCATCCCTGCCAAGAGTCTCTATACCCCCGGTCCCTGGGTAGAGCGTTCGACCATCCTGATGAAACGACAGGTTCAGGACCGTTCGATCATCGATATAGATATCTTGAGTACCGTTCCCATGATGAACATCTACATCGATGATCATGAATCGTTTCATATGATGGTGTTCTCGAAGGTATTCAACGGCCACTGCGATATCATTAAAGAAACAGAACCCCGAGGAATGCCCCTTGCTTGCATGGTGAAATCCACCTAAGGGGTTAACCGCAATTTGGAATCCTTCAAATAGTTTTTCACCAGCACACATACTGCCGCCAGCGGCAAGACTTGCGATTTCAAAAATACCTTTTGGAGCAGGTGTATCCTCTGAGAGCCATCCGCCGGTTTGACTGAGTTTTTTTACATGCTCGACATAGGTAGGAGTATGTACCTTGAGTAAATCTGCTTCTGTTGCTTTTTTTGGGGTGAAAACCTGAAAGTCAGCGAGTAGATTTTTATCTTTCAGGTAGGACATGGTGTTCTTGGGTTTATCGCCGATGAGTGGATGGTCCGTGCCAAGATCGTATTTGTTATAGTCCTCATGATAGACGATTGCTTGCTTCATAGTGAACAAGAGGGAAACCGTAGGAAAGGTAAAAAGCTTCTCTTCATTAATTACTGAGGGCACAGTTAAACACATATATCTGTTCAGTATTTACATCAACCACCTAGTTGACTCTCTTGTGGGGGAGCTCTTCAACAACATCAACGTTTACCTCGAGTAGATAGACACATCTATCTCTCAATTATCTTGGTGATAAGTATGTCTACAGATAAGAAAAAAGAACCAAGCAAGAAACTCCAAATCGCGTTGTACTGGGCAGCCAGTTGTGGCGGTTGTGAAATCGGGATGCTTGATATCGACGAGAAAATTCTGGATCTCACCGCTGCTGCCGATATCGTGTTTTGGCCTGTTGCTGTTGACACAAAATACAAGGATGTGGAGGCTCTCAAGGATAAGAGTATCGATGTGTGTTTTTTCAACGGCGGGATCCGCACCTCAGAACATGAGCATCTTGCAAAACTTCTTCGGAAGAAATCAAAGATTCTTATCTCATTTGGGGCTTGTGCAGTCAGTGGCGGGGTACCTGGTTTGGCGAACATGGCGAATCGAAAGGAGATCTTTAAGACCGTCTACCAAGAGAATCCTTCCATTGAGAACTCTGAAAACCTAGTGCCGAAAACCACAACGAAAGTAAAAGAAGGGGATCTTACCCTCCCTGAATTTTTTGATAGTGTCAAACCTCTCCATCAAGTTGTTGATGTTGATTACTTTATCCCTGGTTGTCCACCCCCACCGTGGTTAATCCTGGATGCGTTTAACGCTATCGTGGAAAACAAACTTCCTCCGAAAGGTTCGGTTCTTGCACCTCTCAAATCAGTCTGTGACGAATGTCGGTTTAAACTCTCAGAGAAGAAAATCAACACTGTGAAACGTATTTATGAACTGGAAAAAATCGAGGAGAAATGCTTCCTTGAACAAAGCGTAATCTGTTTAGGCCCTGCAACACGCTCGGGATGCCGGGGGAGATGCATGGAGGCGAACATGCCGTGTACCGGGTGCGGTGGAGTCCTGCCCAACGCACTTGATCAAGGAGCAAGTATGATCTCCGCTCTCACTTCGATTCTTGGTGTGGAGAACGAACAGGGAATGACAGATGAAGAAGTTGACCAACTCATTGAAAAGATACGAGACGTCGTCGGCACCTTCTACAAATACACTTTACCAGCGTCGCTTATCCACCGGAAGGTGATGAAATGAAAACCATAACGATTGATCCAATCACCCGATTGGAAGGCCATGGAAAAATCACCATCTTCCTCGACTCGCATGGTGATGTCGAAAATGCGTACCTGCAGATCCCGGAACTGAGAGGTTTTGAAAAATTTGCAGAAGGAAGGCGTGCTGAGGATATGCCTCAGATCACCTCTCGTATCTGTGGCGTCTGCCCTGTTGCTCATCATTTTGCGGCGACCAAAGCATTAGATGCAGCGTTCCATGTCGATCCACCAGTTGCTGCAAAAAAGCTCAGAGAACTGTTGAATTGCGGGTATATCATCTATGACCATATCCTTCATTTCTATTTCCTAGGGGGTCCTGATTTCGTAGTCGGCCCAGAAGCACCCGCTGCAAAAAGAAACATCCTTGGTGTCATTGAAAAAGCAGGACTTGATGTAGCAAAAGACGTTATAAAACACCGGGCGTATGGTCAGAAAATCACCGCGATTCTTGGTGGTAAAGCGACCCATCCGGTCTGCGGGCTCCCAGGTGGAGTCTCAAAGGGACTATCTAAAGATGAAGTCAAGGAAATCAAAGACATGGCTACATCGTGTAACACCTTTGCGAAATTCTCCTTGAATCTGTTTGATGATATCGTATTGAAAAACAAAGCATATGTTGATTTGATCCGTTCAGATCCTTACACGCTTAAGACCTATAACATGGGTCTGGTCGACAAGCACAACAAGGTGAATTTTTATGATGGTTTGATACGGGTCACTGACCAAGAAGCAAACCAGCTTGAGAAATTCGATGTCAAGGACTATACGAAACATATTGCTGAGCGGGTCGAGGAATGGAGCTATATGAAATATCCGTACCTCAAAACCATAGGATGGCAGGGTCTTACAGACGGGAAGAAAAGCGGGATCTATCGCGTTGGTCCCTTAGGTCGGTTGAACGCAGCTGATGGGATGGCAACCCCACAAGCAGAGAACGAATACAAGCGCATGTTCGACACCCTCGGAGGAAAACCAGTGAACTCGACACTCGCATTCCATTGGGCAAGACTCATCGAATTGTTATATGCAACGGAGCGAGCAAAAGAACTCATCGAGGATGCAGACATCACCTCAACCCATATTCGAAACCCGGTGGGAACACCAGGGGAGGGGATCGGGGTCGTCGAAGCAGCTCGAGGCACTCTGATTCATCACTATCATGTTGACAAGAATGGATTGATCGAGAAGGCAAACATGATTGTTGCGACCACGAACAACGCAGGAGCAATCACCATGTCCGTGCGGGATGCAGCAAAAGGCGTCATTCACAAAGGGCAGGTCACTGACGGGTTGTTAAACAAGGTGGAGATGGCGTTCCGCGCATACGACCCCTGTTTCGGGTGTGCGACCCATACCCTCCCCGGAGGACTGCCGATGAAAGTGAATATTTACGATCATGCGAAGAAGTTATATCGAACATTTTCACAACCTTAGGAGTATAAAATGAAGACGATTGTGCTTGGTGTTGGCAACCCAATCCTGCAGGATGATGGCGTGGGGCTTCATGTTATCGATGCACTACGCCAGCGGATGAACAATCCAATGGTAACACTGGAGACCGCATCGACCGGTGGAATGAACCTGCTGGACATGATCCGTGGATACGAGAAGGTCATCCTTATCGATGCCGTGAAACAGATGGATATTGCACCTGGCATAGTCAAACGGTTTTTATTATCTGATTTCCAGACGGTTCATTCTTGCAATCCTCATGATGTGTCTCTGTCGGAGGCGTTGCGTTTAGCAGAACAACTTGGGGAAAAATACCTACCATCTAAGATTATCCTTATCGGTATCACGGTGAACAATACCTATGAGTTTGGGGAACATCTCAGCAACGAGGTTGCCTCTGCGGTACCCACCGCAGTCAGCCTTGTTCTTGAAGAACTAAAAAACAGCTAGAGGAGAAAAACATGACAAAAGAATTTGAACCAAACATCCTTGGATTCCTCTGCAACTGGTGCAGTTACGCGGGAGCAGACCTCGCAGGGACTAGTCGGATGAAGTATCCTTCTAACCTCAAATCAATCCGAGTCATGTGTTCGGGGAGGGTGGACCCAGCGTTTGTGCTTGAGGCGCTACGAAAAGGAGTCGATGGTGTCCTTATCGCAGGGTGTCATCCTGGTGACTGCCATTACCAATCTGGGAACTATAAGACGAACCGAAGGATTAAATTACTCAAAAAATTATTAGAGGAACTTGGGATTGAACCGCAACGGGTACGCTTCGAATACGTCTCTGCTTCGGAAGGACAAAAGTTCGCAACCATCGTTACTGAGTTTGTCGCAGAGATTAAAAAGCTAGGACCAAACCCCATTACGATAGAGAAGAAATAAAATAAGACCAAAGGTGAGGTATCTATGGATGAAGAAAAAAAAGGATCTGTTGAAGAAGCTGCTGAAAAAACCGGGGAAGTTATTGGGAAAGGCGTAAAAAAAGGATGGGGCGCTGTCAAAGCCTTTGGAAAAGGGGTAAAGGAAGGAGTTTCCAAGGAGAAAAAAGAAGAAAAAAAAGAGTAATTATCTCTCTATTTTTTTATATTCATCCGTATCATTCCGTTTTTTTTAAGAAATTTTTGTTGATAACTAGAGATGGTACCTTAAGACAGGAATTAAAATAGATTTATATAATATAAAATTGTATAAGTAATGAGAAGGGTTATACCGTGAAAAAAATACTATTCATGGTCATTGTCATTTTCATGCTTAATCCACTCATCCCATCGAAGGTTACAGATCAGATTCAAACAAACAATATTGAACATTTCGATCAGACAGCTTCTTCGGTAGTTTTTTTAGAAAATACTACCAATATATCCATAGAAAATATTGTTGATGGCGTTGGGATAACAGTCATCATGAAAAACAAGGGGGGAGTACCTCTTAATAATCTCACGGTGAACATTGAGAAGACTAATGGTTCCTTCGTTTTGTTAAAAACCAGGTCTTTTACCATCCCTATTCTTGAGATAAATGAATCGACAGAAATCCATATACGCCTTTTTGGTATTGGCCTTGGAAAATTGACATCGCCACCAGAGATAACGATTAGTGTATGGACAACAGAGGGCGTCCAGAAAACGGTACGAATTACAACCAGGGTCTTTGGGTTTTTTACAAAAATTATCACCACTTATTTCATTGATGATGCATTTAATGGATATACCTTGTTCTCCCCGGAGTATTCTACAAAAACATTTGTGATGAATAAGCAAGGTGAAATTGTCCATACCTGGGCAAGCGACTATGTCCAAGGATTGGGCCTTCTTCTCTTAGAAAATGGGGACCTTCTTCGCACGACACTTCCCTATAACAATCCCGTGTTCATCGCAGGAGGCGCGACTGGGGGTGTGGAGCTCTTCAATTGGAATGGAACGAAGCTTTGGAATTACACCTATTCAAATACTCAGCATTGTCTCCATCATAGCATCGATATGCTTCCCAACGGACATATCATGATGGTTGGATGGGAGTACAAGACGGCAGATGAAGCGATTGTTGCTGGACGGAACCCTGATACTCTGCCGGCAGGTGAATTATGGCCTGATCATGTCATCGAGGTTGAACGAACAGGTTCATCCCAGGGTACTATCGTTTGGGAATGGCATGTGTGGAATCATCTGATTCAGGATTTTGATCCGACAAAACAGAACTACGGGATTGTAGCACAACACCCTGAATTAGTTGATATCAACTATGGAGATATTGTAGGTAAAGAACGTGCGGATTGGAATCATATCAATTCTATCGATTATAATGAGCAGTACGATCAAATCCTTCTCAGTGCGCGTCACCAACATGAAATCTGGGTCATTGACCATAGTACAACAACAGAAGAGGCGGCAGGTCATACTGGTGGGAGAAGTGGGAAAGGTGGTGACCTTCTTTATCGATATGGAAATCCGGAAATCTACAGGGTAGGAAATTTCTCTGATCGACAGCTTTTCGGACAACATGACGCTCGATGGATCGTGGAAGGATGTCCTGGTGAAGGCCATATCCTACTTTTCAATAATGGACAAGGGCGACCTGACGGGCAATACTCCTCGGTCGATGAACTTATCTCGCCTGTTGATGAAAACGGTTCGTATTACTTAGAACCTGGTTCGGCATATGGACCACAGAAACCTGTATGGAGCTATATAGCTGATAATCCATTTGATTTTTTTGCTGGGTATCTCTCCAGCGCGCAACGTTTACCGAATGGGAATACGCTCATCTGCGATGGTGACCATGGCGTATTTTTCGAGGTGACAT
>Ga0105093_10000158_pt1 | contig 25472 bp, 23 predicted proteins | sample PPLLak3March2015_2_FD_79111 | JGI IMG/M metagenome (GOLD analysis project Ga0105093, IMG submission 79111) | Freshwater sediment microbial communities from Prairie Pothole Lake near Jamestown, North Dakota, USA - PPLs Lake P8 Core (3) Depth... | ecosystem: Environmental > Aquatic > Freshwater >... | reverse complement strand
TGGCGCACGTGCGGGATTTCGATGAGCTCGAAAGCGGCTTCGTGCATGGCGGCCTTGAACTCCTTGTAGCGTTCCCAGTCGCAGTAGGCCTTCTTGACCACGATGCTGCCCTTGAGCAGCAGCTTCTCGAGTACCTTGCGGATGTCGAATAGAGAGTGGCGCGCATCCCGCACCCCGATCGCAACGTTCTCGAAATCGCAAAAAACAGCCAGATTTTCGGTTTCCGGCGCTTTTCCCATTTTATCCTCCCCGGCGGCATGCGGTTGCCCGGGTGCTGCTGCACCTCGGCATGAAGCCGCTCTTGTGAAATTATTAGAGATGCCTGACTCTCGGCGAAAACGCCCCAGCGGTCAATGGCAATTTCAGCGCGAAAGACTCCCCAGGATCGAGGCTCCGCAGACGATCATCAGGATGGAGACGGCTTTCAGCCAGGTAATCTTCTCGCCCAGAAAGAGGCCCAGCAGCGTCACCACCACGATGCTGCCGCCGATGATGATGGGCCCGCCGATGGAAATCGGCACCCCTTGCTTGTATGCTTTGAGAATGAAGAAGTCGGCCAGCAGCACGGAGAGCCCGGCCAGCATGCACATGATTACGGACCTGAGTGAAACTCTGGGAAAACCAGAGCTTAGCACCGGCAGAAAAATCAGGGCACCTACGCTGAAGGCCGTCAGTTCGGTGATCAGCGCGCCCAGCAAGGGATGCATCTGCCGTGAGGCGGATGAGATGAAGACGTTCCAGAGCCCCGTTCCAAGGGCGCCGATGATCACGTATAATATGCTTGGCGACATGTTATCCTTCCAAATTTGAGGGGTGGCTGGTTGGCACGGATCGCATCCCTGCTGCGATCGCGGCTGGCAGCCGCTCCCCAGCGGCAACCAACGGAGAGCTACGCACGGAGGTTGCGACCCATTTTGGGCTTGCGGATGAACTCCCCGATCACATCGGTCAAATCCGGCTTGCCGATTTCCTGAAGGTGGTAATAGACGCGCGTGGTCGGTTTTTTAATCTTGATGACCCGGTTGAGATCAATGGGCGTGCCGATCACCACCGCGTCGCACGGTGTGCGGTTGATGGTGGCTTCGAGGTCCCTGAGCTGCCGCTCCCCATACCCCATGGCCGGCAGCAGGGTGCCGATGCCCGGGTAGGCTTGAAAGGTTTCCTTGAGCCTGCCTACCAGGTAGGGCCGTGGATCGACCAAACCGCTCGCTCCGAACTTGCGCGCCGCGACCACGGCCGCGCCGATCTTCATCCCGCCGTGGGTGAGCGTCGGGCCGTCTTCGACGGCCAGCACCTGCTTCCCCTTCACTGCAGCCGCATTTTGGATTGCAATCACCGATGCCGCGTCGACCACAACCGCCTGGGGGCTGACCGCAGCGATGTTGCGGCGCACGGTATCGATGCCGGCGGCATCGGCGCTGTCGATTTTATTGATCACGACCACGTCGGCCAGCCGCAGGGTCACATTCCCCGGGTAGTAGTTCATCTCGTGGCCGGGGCGATGGGGATCCACCACGGTCACATGCAAGTCGGGCTTGTAGAACGGGAAATCATTGTTTCCGCCATCCCATACGATCACATCGCAGCCTTTCGAATCGTTTTCGGCCGCCCGCAAAACCGCGCCATAGTCCACCCCGGCATAGATCACGTTGCCGCGTATGATGTGAGGCTCGTACTCCTCCATCTCCTCGATCGTGCATTTGTTTTTCTTCAGATCGCTGATCCCGGCAAACCGCTGAACCTTCTGACTGGCAATGTCGCCATAGGGCATGGGATGGCGTACGGCAACGACCTTCAACCCCTTCGCTACTAAGATATCGATGATCCGGCGGGAGGTCTGGCTCTTACCGCAGCCGGTGCGTACCGCGCCCACCGAGATGACGGGTTTGGTGCTCCGGAGCATCGTGTCCTTGGGTCCCGGGAGCACGAAGTTGGCACCTGCCGCCTGGACGACGGCGGCAACCTCCATGACATGCTGGTAGGAGATGTCGCTGTAGGAAAACACGCAATCATCGACCTGGAGCTTGCGGATGAGTTCGGGAAGTTCGGCCTCAAGGTAAATGGGTATGCCTTTGGGGTAACGCTTGCCGGCCAGCGCCGCCGGATAGTTGCGGCCGGCGATATCGGGTATCTGGGCGGCGGTGAAGGCGACGACCCGGCAGGCCGGGTTGTCGCGATAGCACGTGTTGAAGTTGTGAAAATCGCGGCCTGCAGCGCCGATGATGATCACGTTTATTGGTTTCATGGGGTCTCCTGTTATCTCAACCCACTTCCGTCCCAGTCTCTCCGGCGACGGCCCGCTCGATGTCCTCGAGATGGCAGATAATCCCCCGGTTGCCGGTTGCCCGCTGAAACTGCAGGATGGCCTGCACTTTGGGCCCCATCGATCCGGCGGGGAAATGTCCCTCCGACAGGCAGGTGGTAAGCTCAGCCCGCGTGACGTTGCGCAAGAGCTGCTGCTGCGGCTTTCCCCAGTGGATGGACACGCCGGGCACATCCGAGGCGATGACGAAGATGTCTGCTTGGATCTCGCTTGCAAGCACGGCGCTGGCGAGGTCCTTGTCGATGACGGCATCCACCCCTCTGAACCTGCGTTCCTTACGGATCACCGGGATGCCGCCGCCGCCGCAGCAGATGACGATGAAGCCCATTTCGATCAATTGCTTGATTTCGCGGTGCTCGACGATCGCCAGCGGCCGCGGCGAGGCCACCACGCGCCGATAGCCCCTGTCCGTCCGGACCATGGGGTAGGACAAGGCCTTGGCCTGTTCCTCGGAGTAGAAGGGCCCGATGGGCTTGGTGGGCTTCTGAAACGCCGGGTCCTGCGCGTCGACGACCACATAGGAAATCAGGGAGACGAACAGCTGTTCGGTGGTGACGCCGATTTCCATCAGGGCCCGATCGAGGGTGGATTCGATCATGTAGCCGATCTGCCCCTGGGTCATGGCCACGATGATCTCGAGCGGCATGTCGGGAACTTCGCGGCAGCTCTCCTGCTGCAGCAGCAGGTTGCCCGCCTGGGGCCCGTTGCCGTGAGTGATGACGATGCGGTAATCCCGGGATAAACGGGCGATTTGCCGCATGGGCCGCTTCAAGTTCGCAAACTGCTCCGCGGCGGTGCCGGTCTGACCTTTTTGGATCAGCGCGTTGCCGCCGAGGGCGATCAAAAGGAGAGGTTTCATCCCCTAAGCGCCGATGGTGGCCACCATAATTGCCTTGATGGTGTGCAGCCGATTCTCCGCTTGGTCGAAAACGATAGAGGCCGGCGATTCAAAGACCTCGTCGGTGGCCTCCATGGCCTCTAGTCCGAACTTTTTGAAAATGGATTCACCGATCTCCGTTCGCCGGTCATGGAACGCCGGCAGGCAATGCAGAAATTTGACGGAAGGGTTTCCGGTTTTCATCATGGCGGCCGTATTGACCTGGTATGGTTGGAGCAGGCGGATGCGGTCGGCCCACACGGTATCGGGCTCACCCATGGACACCCAGACGTCAGTATAAAGAAAGTCGCAGCCCGCGACCCCCAGGTCCAGGTCCGGGGTGACCGTGATCTTGGCGCCGGTATCCCCGGCGATGTCCCGTGCGGCTTGAACCAGGTCGGGGCCGGGATGAAGCTCCCGGGGGGCGACGATGCGGCAATCCATGCCCATTTTGGCGGCGGCCACGATCAGCGAGTTCGCCACGTTGTTGCGCCCGTCCCCCATAAACGCGAAGGCGACCCGGTTCAACGGCTTGGTGGTGTGCTCCTGCATGGTCATGATGTCGGCCAGTGCCTGGGTGGGATGAAACTCGTTGGTGAGCCCGTTCCAGACCGGCACGCCGGCATATTTGGCCAGCTCCTCCACGCGGGCTTGCTCGAAGCCGCGGTATTCGATGCCATCATACATCCGCCCCAGGACTCGCGCGGTATCTCGAACGGATTCTTTTTTACCGAGTTGCGAGCCGGTGGGATCGAGATAGGTTGCTCGGGCGCCCTGGTCGCAGGCGGCCACCTCGAAGGCGCAGCGGGTTCGGGTGGAGGTTTTCTCGAAAATCAGGGCAATGTTCTTGCCCTTGAGATGCTGCTTCTCGGCGCCTGATTTCCTGGCCTTTTTCAGGTCCGCAGATCGCTGCAGCAGATAGGCAATTTCTTGCGGGCTGAAATCCAGCAGCTTAAGAAAATGTCTTTTGCGAAGATCGACGGCCATGAGTTCCCCTCCTGCACCTGTCGAAAATAGATAAGGGCCATCTCGCGTTGGAAACAGCCCTTATCGACTCAACCGGATTCAAACTATCAGAAACCGCGGCCGGTTTCAATCGGTTGACGTTCGGGGCGGGGTCCATGCGGCGCAGCTGCAGGGGAGCCTGCGCGGAAATGGAACCCCCGGCTTCCCCTGCTGCACCTTTCGTGGTATAGGGCATACTCAACCGATTGACCATTTTCCTCGAAAGGATGGCTGCCATGGGGGTGCCGCAACCGTTGATCAAGGACCAGGTCGAAGCCGCTATACAGACTATTTACGACGGAATGCATACGGCCATCGGCAAAATGCCCAACATTTTTGCCGTCATGGCCCATTTCCCGGCGGCTCTGAAACGGTTCGTGCCATTTTACACAGCCGTCATGACGAAGGGCAAGGTGCCCGTCAAGCTCAAGGAGCTGGCCTACCTCAAAACCGCCAGCATCAATGCATGCCGATATTGACTGCGCGCCCACATTGCTTCGGCGAAGCAAGCGGGCGTCAATGACCAACAGATCGAGGACCTCCGCTTTTACCAGACCAGCGATGCCTATGACGAGAAGGAGCGTGCCACCATCCGTTTCGCCGATCTCGTCACTCGCGGGGCGGCGGCCATCGACGCGTCGGTTCTCACTTGGCTGGGCAACTACTATTCCGATTCCGAGATCGTGGAACTGGTCATGGTGATCGGCCTGGCCAATCTGGTCAACCGTTTTAACGACACACTTCAGGTTCAACCGGATTTGGGATAAGAGGCACATGTCGGCCAGGTCCGCAAAATAATGATGTAAGAACCCCGCCGGTCCTCACGCAGTTTCGATTTCGTGCGCTGATCCGCAGACATGGCGATTACCCTGCCAGGGTAAGCGCCTGTGCTGCCTCGCCCGCGTGGGCGCGCGTCGCCGATCCATATTCTTGCTTGATAGCTCTGATCAATTCCTTGACCGAAATAATCCGATCGACACGATAGGCATTCTGCCCGGAAAAGACGAAGCCGCGGTTGAGGTTTCCCCGTTTGGCCTGGATCAGGGCCAGGGCGATGCAATAGGGGCTTTTGCGGTGATCGCAGGTTCGAATGCAATGGTAGGGGCAGGTGAACGGGATCTTCTCCCCGCGTTGGACGGCTTCCAGGAACTCGTTGTTGATGGCGCGGCCGGGAAGCCCCACCGGGCTATTGATGATAACGATATCTTCCTTGCTGGCGTTGACGTAGGCCTGTTTGAACACGGGGCTCGCGTCGCACTCGTGGGTGGCCACGAACCGCGTCGCCATCTGCACCCCGGCAGCCCCCATCTTCAGAAACTTACGGATATCCGCGCCGGTGTAAACGCCTCCGGCCGCGATGACGGGGATGGCCTGCCCGGATTCCGCCTCGAACGGTTTCACGGCTTCCATTACTTCCGCAACCAGTTTTTCCAAGGTGAATTCCGGCGCGAAAATCTGCTCCGGCTTCAGCCCCAGATGACCGCCGGCCATGGGGCCTTCCACCACGAACGCATCGGGCAGGTGGGAAAGCCTTGACCATTTCTTGCAGAGCACTTCGGCCGCCCGGCCCGAGGAGACGATGGGGACCAGCTTGGGCTTGCTCCGCTGCCGGAGGTATTTCGGAAGATCGAGCGGCAGGCCGGCGCCGGAAAAGATGAAGTCGATCCCCTCCTCGATGGCGGCGATGACCAGGTTGGAGAAGTGGGTCAGCGCCACCATGATGTTGACGCCCAGAAGCCCCTTGGTCAGACTGCGCGCTTTGCGGATTTCATTCTTGAGAGCGCGGATGTTCGCTTCCAGCGGGTTGGACCCGATGTCGGGTTCACCCATGCCGATCATGGCGGCGGCAATGACACCGATGCCGCCTTCATTGGCCACGGCGGAGGCCAGGCCGGACAAGGAGATGCCGACCCCCATTCCTCCCTGGATAATCGGGATTTTGGCGATCAAGTCGCCGATTCGTAATGCGGGTAATTTCATAAGGTTGGGCCCTCTTTCTCCTTGCAAGGCAGATCGCTCGCTAACCTTCCGGTTTGGGCCTCAAGCGCATGCAGGCTTATCTCCAGGCGGTAGGATTCAATACGCCTATTTTCTATCTTCGCTCCTGTCGGTTGCCGGCGGCGGCGAAGGCGCCAACGCGCTCAGTCGTAGACATAGTTCAGCGCTCAGTTCAATTTCGGGGGCCTTGAGCGCCGGTTCGAGCTGCTCGACGCTGCGAGCGCCGATGATGGGGCAGGTCACGGCCGGGTGGTGCGCTGCCCAGGCGACGGCCAGGCTCATCGGCGAAACGCCCACTTCGGTGCCAATGGCTTTCAACCCCTGGGCAGCCTCGAACATCCATGGTTCGGCGTAGCGTCTCCGGTACATGGCGTTCTCCGTCAGCCGGCCGGCCGTTTGATCCGGTGCGAGACCGTATTTTCCGGTAAGCACCCCGCCCCCCAGAGGGTTGTACGCCATGACCCCCAGGCCGGCATCCTGCGCGAGCGGAAACAACTCCACCTCCGCCTGGCGTTTCACCAGGTTGTACATGGGCTGAATCACGCGAATGGGCTGGAAGCCCTTGAACGCACACACGCCGAGGGCCCTGGCAATCTGCCAGGCCGCCCAGTTGCTGACTCCAATGTATCGCACCTTGCCTTGTTGTACAAGAAAATCGAATGCGTGCAGGCTTTCCTCGATCGGCACGATAGGGTCGAAGCGGTGGGCGAAATAGACGTCGATCCAGTCCGTGTTGAGGCGCCTCAGGCTTGCTTCGCATTCCTGGAGGAGGTGGCGGCGGGAGAGGCCCTCGCGATTGGGGCCGGCGCCCATCGAGCCGCCGACTTTGCTGGTCAGAATCAACTGCTGCCGCTCTCCGGCGGTCAGATCCCCGAGGATGCGCTCCGCCTCGCCGCTGGAGTAGACATCGGCGCAGTCGAAAAAGTTGATCCCGGCATCGCGGCAGCGCCGGTAGATGGCCCGGCTGGCGCTGCGGTCGGCCTCTTTGCCGAACGTCATGGTTCCCAGACAAAGCTCCGACACCTGCACGCCAGTGGAACCGAGAAGGACATATTTCATTACCAGCGATCTCCTGCCAATGTTTTGCATTTGCGCATGAAAGTGCTCACGCGCTTTGGCTCCACCAGATTTTCGACCCGACCGTCTTTCTTGAATTGGAACCCATCGATCCGGTACACTACAGCCCGTTGGTATTGGGCTGCCCCATGCGCAGCGGGCCGCCGCGTGCGGTCGGCCAGCCCAGGCAGTTCGCGGCCGAACCGGGCACGGTGAAAACATCCATCCCGTGCTCGAAAGTCTGGACGAAAATTTCCAGCTGGCCGTCCCCGTCCAGATCCCCGACGGCCGGCGCCGCCGGAGCGCCGTTGCCGTTGCCGTTTCTTTTTCCGGGATTCGGCAGGGCAAGGTCGTGCAGCAGGCTGCCGTCCGCCCCCAGGATGACCAGATAGCCGGAGTCCAGGACGTCCGGCGCGCCGTAGGTGGTGAAAATGATTTCCGGCGAGCCGTCCTGGTTCAGATCGGCCACCGCGGCTTCCGAGGCATACATGATGGCGTTGCCGTGGGTATAGTCCCAGCGCCACAGCTCGGCACCCTGGGCCGTGAACGCCCGCATGAAGCCGTCGTTCAGAGACACCACGATTTCGGGGGCCGAATCCCCCTGGATATCTAAAGTCACGGCGGCCGGAACGCCGTTCGGCGGATACCAACCGGAGACCGAAATGGGCGTTCCGCCCCGGGGAAGCGTTTCCCAGCCGGGCTTGCGCATGGCCGACCGGCTGCCGTCGCCGTGGGCTCCTTCGAGGACCATGACGGCGTAGGCCTGGGTTACATACGGCTCGTTCACCTCAACATTGGGGACGCCCAGGACCTCGTTGAGGCCGTCCCCGTCAACGTCCACGATATTGGGCGGCGAGGCCGTCCACTGCAACCACTCCTGCCCGGTGCCGGGATTGGGCCAGGCCCCGGTGTGCAGGTGATAGTGGTCTTCCTCGACCTGCGGGTCGGCCCAGCGGATGAACTGCCCCCAGGTCATGCGCTGGGCTAAATAGGCGGTTTGGCGGTTGGTGAACCAGGCGGAGGCATTGATGGCAACGCCGTTCAGGTCGAAGGCCTGGATGTGATGGTTGTCATAGGTGGCGATGATCTCCAGCTCGGGATCGTCGTCAATGTTGCCGATGCCGACGTTCAGCCCGTAGCAGCCGTAGCCGCTGTGGCCCATGCCGTTGCGGTCGGCGTCCCCCCCGTCGCCGATGCCGGACAAATTGTTGTAGCGCGGCCAGGCCGGGTAGCTCAGACCGGCCGGTCGGAAGATGGCGCCGTTGTAGGAAAAGACAAAGACCTGCGCGCCGCCGTTCTCGGTAGGCTGGGTCTGGGTGGTGGTCGCCGCCACCTCGATCAAGCCGTCGCCGTCGAGATCGGCCGCCGCCAGCCCGCGCACTTCCGGCGACTCGCCGGCCGTCGTCGTATCGGCCGGCCAGCCGGTTTTAAGAGCCAGAGCGCCGTTGCGCCACTCGTAGGCATACACCCACCGGCCAGCCCCGAAGACCACCTCGGGCAGGCCGTCGCCCTCCAGGTCCACCACGACGTGGGGGGCGTACACGCGGCCGCTGCCGTGATCAACCTGGTCCAGCAGCTGGCCCTGGCTGTCGAATACAAAGATGGAGTAGTAGGCGGCGATCAGCTCATTATTCCCGTCGGCGTTCAGGTCCGCTACCACCGGCGAGGCGTACCAGCTGGTCTCGCCGTCGAGGTTCATCAGAAATACCGGCGCCTGGACTTCGCCGGCGCTCTGTCCGGCGGTGCAGACCCCATTGCGCGCTCCGCCCGTGGCGTTGCCCTGGACCGGCGTGCTTCCGCTTCCGCCGGCGTCCCCGCCGCTGCTCCCTGAGCCGGACCCGCCCCCGCCGCCGCAGCTGAGCGCCAGCACCGACAGGCAGATCAATCCTATCCAGCGTCCTGCTTTAGAGAGTTTCATGACGGCTCCCTTTTCCCCCATGCGCCATGCACGTTATTGGCATCGACCGCGCAAGTCGATGGGCCAGACGTCCACCACCTTGCCGGCACGCGTGATGTGCAGTCGGTCGAAAAGATTAACGGTGGGGTCGCAGTGCGATACCACCAGTTCCAGCACCATGCCGAGCTCCGGCAGCAGCGTCGCCCGGTTCGGCGCGGACAGCTTTCCGTATTCGTCTCCGAACCAGTCATAATGCAGCTTTCCGAATTCGGGAGTCGACACCCGAGGCCGCCCGCCATCCCGGTAAAGCGCCTTCAGCCCGGCGTCGACGGTCACCTGCCGGCCGTGCGGTCCGCTCACCACCGTGGTCAGCATCGTGAGAGCGGGGTGGTAGTCGGCGGCATCCGAGCCGTCCGTCGACTCGACCGCCAGGTACTCGGCATCCATCAGCGCGTAGGAACCGGCCTGCAGCTCGGTGAGCTCCGGAAGAGACAGATCGATTCGGGCGGTACCGGTGCCCGACGCGCTGAAGATGGTGCAGGCCTCCGTTCGGGCCTGCAGCTGTTTGAACACCGCGGCGGCCTTCCGGAGCGCCTCGCGCGAGGCCGACCTGCGGTCCTCGTAGCGGGGGATGTGCTGCACATGCCCGGCATAGGCCTGGATGCCGCGCAATCGGAGGTGGCTGCTGGAGAGAATGCTCTCGGCCAGATCCGCGGCCTTCGCCGGCGGGACGCCGGTCCGTCGCTGGCCGACATCGATATCCAGCAGCACGTCGAGCTGCCGGTCTATATCGGCCAGGTGGTTTTCCAGAAGCCCGATGGTGGCAGGGTGGTCGACGACCGCCATCAGAAACGGCGCCCGGCCCAGGAGCGCGACCAGGCGGTTGACCTTTTTCCGTCCGGCCACCGGGCCGGTGATCAGGACACCTGAAATCCCGGCGTCCACCAAGGCCTCGGCCTCGGAAACCTTGGCGGCGCAGACCCCGATGGCGCCGTTGGCGATCTGCATCTTTGCGAGAGTGGAGCATTTGTGGGTCTTGGCGTGCGGCCGCAGGGCTTTGCCGGCCGTTTTGACCCGTGCCTGCATTTTCTGCAGGTTTTCGTCCAAGAGGTCGAGATCCACCACCAGGCAGGGAGTGTCCAACTCCAGTTTTTTTCTGCCGATCAATTCCTTTTTGGGATCACGCATCAATCCCCCTTTCGTCCGGGCCGGCAGCTTCGAATAAAGGTTGCTCGCTCCGTGGCTTTTTTTCGATCATAATACGAATCGCAGATTGGCTCAAGAATATTGGCCGGCAGATATGCGGCGGCGCGAAAATCAGCGCGAAGATATGAATGGGTCCGAGGGTTCCCGTCAAGAGGCAAGCTTTGCCAGGCGCCGAATCTTTCAATTGATGGAGCTCGCGTCGACCCGGCATAGGTGGCCGGCGTGAGTCAACGTCATGCTGACGATCCGGTCGCCCGGGTTCAGCAATGGCATTTAATCCTCGGGTGGGTCGAAGCGGCTGTTCGTAAGCGGCGGGACCGTGTTGTTGATCGCCATAATATGGTCTAATATGAGGCTGCGAGCGGTTTGTCAATTGCCAAAGCAGACAAGCATCTGATTCGCCTGGAGCGATACGGTGACCCCGTCCGATGTGAACGCCGTCCTCGGAAAAGCGACCGTCCCCGAGCATTCCGTTGCCTTCATGGCCGCCATGTCCGATGGGGATCCGTTTCGAATGGGCCCCTACCTGTTCATTGCGGCCGAAGACTGGCTTCTGGCGGTCGGCTATCCGCTTGAAGGCGATTACACCTCGGAGGGCTTCGAGCAAGCCCTAAAGGAAACCCTGCGCCGCACGGCCGCGCGCGACTGTTGGGCGATTTGCCCCGAGCTGCCCGAGCGGTTGAAGGCGCACTGCCACGACCAGGATCACTACTATGTTCTCGCTCTCGATGCGGCGGTACCCAGGCGCCTGGAGCGGCTGGCGGAACGGGCCGCGGCGAGCCTCACGGTAGAAGCGGGTATTGCCTTCACGGCGGCGCATCGGCGTCTGTGGGCCGAGTTCACGGGCCGGGTGGCCCTGCCACCGAACGTGCGTGAGTTGTTCGCGCGCACCGAGGCCGTGCTCCAGCGGGCTCCCGGGCTGGTGCTGCTCAATGCCTGGGACCGGGACGGGAATGTGGCTGCCTGCCTGCTGCTGGACACGGCGCCGCGCAACTTCACGAGCTACCTCCTCGGGGCCCACTCCCGCACGTCTTATACCCCCTACGCCTCGGACCTGCTCTTCCGCGAAATGATCCGCATGGCCCAGCGCGACGGGAAGCGATTCCTGCATCTCGGGCTCGGCGTGAACGCCGGGATTCGAAGGTTCAAGGCCAAGTGGGGCGCTACGCCCGGGCTGCCTTACGAAATGGCGCAGTGGAGCGAGCGCGAGGGACTGCGCGAGGAGGTTGGCGGTCTCATGCGCATGCTGGCCGCCATGCCCAGGGAGCCCATGTCCAAGCGGCAGTTCCTGTCCAGCCTGCCGCCGCAACGCCGCTTCGCCATGCTCTGGGAGATCGAGAAAAACGGACGCCGCTCCTGGATCGGCGGCACGGCGCATTTCTTCTGCTACAGTTTCGAACAGTCTTTCCGAGGGCTGTTCGAGAAGGTGGACACCGTGCTCTTCGAAGGCCCGCTCGACCCGGCAAGCCTGGACCAGGTATCCGCGATCGGCAGCACTCCGTCCCCCGCAAGCCCGCGGGTCGTCGACGCCTTGACCGCGGAGGACCTTCGCCGTCTGGAGCGGGTGGTCTGCGGCCCACGCGGATTTTGGGCGCGATTCATGGGCGCCGAGCACCAGGATCCGCCGGACGTGCGCCATCTGCTGGGCCACACCCGCCACTGGATGGCTTTTTTTTCGCTATGGACCGGCTTCCTCGCGCGGCAGGGCTGGACCCAGTCCGTGGACCTCGAAGCCTGGCATCTGGCCCTTGAGACGGGCAAGGCGGTGCGCGGCATGGAAAGCATCCCCGAGCAGATCGAGACCCTGGAGAGCATCCCCATGCAGAGGATCGTGAATTTCCTGCGGCAGTGCCGGCAGTGGGACCGCTACATCCGGCGCAACGTGCGCGCCTACCTCAAAGGCGACCTGGACCGCATGTTCGGCACCAGCATCGAATTCCCTACGCGCACCGAGCTCGTCATCCATCGCCGCGATGCGCGGTTTCTGGAGCGCATGCGGCCCTACCTTGAAGAGGGACGATGCGCGGTCTTCGTGGGTTCAGCACACTTGATCAACCTGCGCGGCATGTTGGCTGAGGCCGGCTTCAGCATCCGGAGGACGCGATGATCGGCCCGGATCGACTGGCGCGGGTGACCGCTGCCGCCGTTGTGCCCGAGCAGGTGGTCGACTACGTTCGCGCGGTGGCCGGGGCGACACCTCGGATGTTCGATAGCTGTGTCGGGTACCCTTCCGGCGCAGGGGTTGTCCTGATCGGCTACCCGCTGCACGATCCGCTCGACCGCAGGGCCATGGCCGCGGCCGTGAAACAGGTGCTTCAGACGCCGCGGCTGGAGCGTATTACGGTCATCGGCCCGGCCCGACCGCCGCAGGCGCCGGAAACGGCTGAAACCGCAGAGGACAGCTACTACCTGCTGCCGCTGCCCCCGCCAGCGCCCGGCCCAAAGCTGAAAAATCTCCTGCGCCGCGCGGGCCGCGACGTGCGGCTCGTTTCCGGCCGCCGTTTAGGGAACGACCACACGGCACTGGTTCAACGATATCTGGATCACCGCCCCTTGGCGGCCGGCACCCGGCAGATTTTCCGACGGCTGGCAGGCTACGCGGAGGCTTCGGCCGGAAGCGTGATTGTCTCGGCGCGCCGCCCGGACGGACGCCTGGCCGCCTTTGCCGTGGGCGAATTCGCTTCGCTGTCCACCGCCTTTTTCATGTTCTGCTTTCGGGACGCGGACCTCGCACCCCCCGGCAGCGCCGACCTTACGCTTTCAGGGCTGCTGCAGGAAGCGCAGCGACGCGGCCAGGCCCGTATGAACCTGGGCCTGGGCGTCAGCGACGGCATTCGCTTTTTCAAACGCAAGTGGGGCGCAGAGCCCTTTCTGCCGTATGTCGAGACCAGCTGGCAGCCGGTCACCCCAGGCCTCCTCTCGCGCCTGCGCGGCATGCTTCGGAGGAAACCGTGATGAAGCGGCGATCGTCTACCGACGGGGAGGAAGCGTTCCGCGGGCCCAGTTTTTGGGAGACCGTCAGGGAGGCCTTGCTTGGCACGCGCCGTCAGCTCGACTGCATCCAAGTGGAGGTCAGCTCGCGCTGTCCGGGCCGTTGCACCTACTGCCCCCGCACCATCCTGAAAGGCCAGTGGCAGGCCAGGGACATGGAAATGGGCACCTTCGGTCGACTCTGGCCGCTGATGCGCCGATCCGGCCGGGTGCACCTCCAGGGCTGGGGGGAGCCGCTGCTGAATCCGGATTTTTTCGAAATGGCGGCATTGGCCCGTAAAGCGGGCTGCCAGGTCTCCACCACCACCTGCGGCCTGCGCATGGACCCGGGTCTGGCGCTTCGAATCGTGGAGAGCGGCATCGACATCGTGGCCTTCTCGCTGGCCGGAACCGATGCGGCCTCCAACGCCTCGCGGTTCGGCGTGGATTTCGACCGGGTCTGCAACGCCGTGTCCCTTCTTCAGAACGTTCGGCGGGAGCGAATGGGGGTGCATCTGGAAATCCATTTCGCCTACTTGATGCTGGCCTCCAACATCGACGCCGTGCGGGGGCTGCCGGCGCTGATGCAGCGGCTGGGCGTGCATGCGGCCGTGGTTTCAACGCTGGATTACATCCCCGAGCCCGGCTTGAAGACTGAGGCGCTTCAGCCCCATGAAGCCGAAAAACTCGCCGCCGCCGCGGCCGTCCTCGGTGAAGCCGCGGCCGCGGCTCGCGGCCTGCGACTGGGATTCCACTACGAGCTTCCAAACCCCGGCGCAACAGGCACCACCTGCCGCGAAAACATCCAGCGCTCCTTGTTCATCTCGGCCGACGGCGCCGTGTCGCCGTGCGTTTACGTCAACGTACCGGCGGATGTCGCCGACCCCCGGCGGCGCATCTTCGGCAACGTGCGCACGCAGGACCCTCATGCCATCTGGGAAAGCGAGACGTTTCGCCGCTTCCGCGAGAGGCTCGCCGGCGGCGATCCGGATCTTTCCTGCAAAACCTGCCCGAAGCGTTTCATGAAGTAAACGTTGACAAATGAATATAAGTCGGTTACCGTTGACTATATAGGCTCGCTGCAGTCCCTTCCCCACAACCCAGCAAATTCACGAAAGGAGGTTTCCATGAAGTTCAGCGACTTTTTCATTCCCAAGATTGCGCGGTCCGATCCCAAAGTTCGCGAGAAAGCGGTCCTGGAATGCAAGGACAAAGATCTCCTGAAGCGCGTGATTCAGCATGACAAGGACGAGCATATTCGGCAGGTGGCCAAACAGCGCCTCGATGCGTTGGGAGCGTAAAGACCCGGCTGCCTGAACGCGCTAGGCGTTCCTAACCCCGATGAAGGTCCCGGTGCGGATGGTAGACACTGTTTGAGCTGCCTCTCTTCGAGTGACATTGGACTTCAGCGCCTCCCTGAAATTGAACTTCACCATCGCCCGTATCTTCCGGATGCCTAACCTGGATTTAGAACGGTCCTGATCTGTCTGAAATCTCGGCCAGCATCCGCGCCGGACCCATCCCATGGCCCGAACACGCTCGAATCCCCTCCTCATCGTGATGTCGCCCAGAGCAACCCTCTGATCCGGCCATCCCCGAGCATCGGCTGTTGAATCATCGAAGCTGAAAAAGACCGGCTGGATATTCAAAGGCGGATCGCTCCGATGGCTTGCATTCTGCGGGATTTTTTGAATACATAAACCCGTCGGGAGCAGTCGGGAGGCGAAAGAGGCGCGTACTCAACCCGAAAAAGCCTGAAAGGAGTCGAGATTATGCATTATGATACCGCCCTGCGCGGCTACACGGCCAAGCGCATCGAGGAGATCGATTCGGCCGATATTCTGGTCGGGGTGCCCTGTTACAACAACGAGAGCACCATCGTGCACGTAGTCCAGATGATCACGCACGGCTTGGCCAAGCATTACGGAGGGCGGCGCAGCGTCATCTTCATCGCCGACGGCGGTTCCACCGACGACACCCGCGAGGCGGCCAAGGAGTTCCAGATCAAGCCCTGGCAGGAGAAGATCGTCTCCATCTACCGGGGGCCGGCGGGTAAGGGCACGGCCTTGAGGTCGGTCTTCGAAGCCGCCAACCGGCTCAGGGTTTCGGTCTGTGCGATGGTCGATTCGGATCTGCGCAGCATCACGGCCGACTGGGTCAAGTATTTGCTCGACCCGGTCCTGGAAAAGGGCTACCAGTTCGTGGCGCCGGTTTACATACGGCACAAGTACGACGGCACCATCACCAACAATATCGTCTACAATCTCACGCGCGCGCTGTATGGAAAGCGGATTCGGCAGCCCATCGGCGGCGACTTTGCCATCTCGCGCGATGTGGCCAAATTCTACTCCGAGCAGGACGTCTGGCTGACGGACGTGGCGCGCTTCGGCATCGACATCTGGATGACGACCAGCGCCATCACTCAGGGGTTCCGGATCTGCCAGTCGAATCTGGGAGTCAAAATCCACGATGTCAAGGACCCCGGACAGCACCTCGGGCCGATGTTCCGGCAGGTGCTCTCGGCCCTTTTCTCTTTAATGGAACGTTACGAGAGCCACTGGAGAGATATTACGGGCAGCGAGGCGCTGGAGACGTTCGGCTTCGAGGGCGTCCTGGAACCCGAGCCTGTGAAAGTGAATCTCGATTTGCTGATCGACCTGTTCAAAACGGGCTACCAGCAGCTGTCTCCGCTCTGGCGCGATATTTTCGACGAAGCCAGCTTCAAGCAGATCAGCCAAACCGCCTGCATGGATTCCAAGGACTTCCATCTTCCCACGGAGGCATGGGTGAAAATCCTCTACGAGCTGGCGGCCACGTATCGCCTCTGGACCGTCAACCGCAGCAAGCTGGTCGACATGATGACGCCGCTCTACTATGCCCGGGTGGCCTCCTTCGTGCGGCAGAGCTGGAGCATGTCCTCCCGGGAGGCGGAGGAGCTGGTCGAGGAGCAGGCGCTTCGATTCGAGGAGCAGAAGGATTATCTCATCAAAATCTGGAATGAAAAATCCGCGCAGGCCGCTAAGAGCGATCCAAGAGCCAAACTCGAATGCCCGGTTACCAGCTGATGCAGGCGGGTTGCATTTCTTGGATGTGAACATTGATTCGGCCTGCTTCTGAGTCATCGATGCGGAAGACGTTTCGAAGAGCCATCCACTTTTATGATAACTAACGTCACGTCGTCTTCTCTTGTCGCTCCTGCCTGGAACTTTTCCAAGGTGGCGAGAATGGCCTCCAGAATTTCATTTGCGCTCAAAGCCCAATTTTTCCGAATGGTATCGAGGATCGGCTGTTTGCCGAGCATTGCCCCGCTCGGGTCGGCCGTCTCCCAGAGTCCATCCGTGCCGAGCAAAATGACCTGGCCGTCTGAGATCCCCGCCCTGCGGTTGCAGGTGAAGGGGCATTTCTCATCCACCCCCAGCGCCATGCCGGAGCCGCCCAGCTCCTCGAACGAGTCCTTAGCGGGGTCGTAGAGAAGGGCGGGATCATGTCCGGCCCGCACCCATTCGAGGTCCGTCTTGGACGGGTCCATCACCAGGAAAAACAGAGTGATGAACTCTCCGGAATGCCCGACATCGACTGAAATCTGGCGGTTGACGTCGGTGATGATCTGATCCGAGCCGCCCGGATGGGAAGCCCGCTGCCTTAAAGCGGATCGAACCGTTGCCATCAGCAAAGCCGCGGAAATGCCGTGTCCCGATACATCTCCGACGGCCACACCCCATTTTCGGCCATCGCTGCTGGCCATGGAAATGAAGTCGTAATAATCCCCGCCGGTTTCGTCACAGTAGATGCTCTTGCCGGCCACCTCGAATCCTTCAATTTTCAAGGCCTGTCTTGGGAAAAGACTCTGCTGGATCTCTTTGGCCAAAGATAACGACTGCTTGATCCGGTCGCGCTCCATGAGGCCCTCGGTCATCTCGTTGATCACATCGCCCGCATACCCGATTTCGTCATTGGAGGTCACCCGCACCTTGGTCTCGAAGAGGCCGTTCTTGACCTTGCGCAGCACATTCGTAATCTCCGCCAGCGGTCGAGTCAGATTGCTGCTCACCAGAAAAGTCACCCACAGGCCGACTCCCATGAACACAAAGATCTGGCTGGAAATGACGGCCGTGATCCGCTGCAAGGGTAAATGAGAGAGCTCATCGGCCGGAAATGCCCAGGCTACCTGCTGCAGGATGGCAATCAGCGGAATGATATTGCAGGCCAGCAACAGAGCAAAGAGCCGGGTCCGGATGCGGATGCGCAGGGTGCGGGGGGTCGTCGAGAGCCCGCCGTTTGGGAAAAAATAGGAGGCCACCCTTCGCTGAAGGACAAATTCGAGCACAAAAAAGGCTACGGTCACCGTGATCAACCCGGTAAAAAAGCTTCGGTAGAAAACCCCTTGGATCACCTCCCGGCCAGCTCCCTGAGCCCAAAACGCTCCGCAGTAGACCAGCGCTGCAGCCAGCCAGATGCAGAAAGACAGGCCGATGAGAAAAAACGGCTCGTTGAGCAGCTTCCGGCGGGCTTCGTGAATAAGGTCCTCCGAAAAGGGTTCTTTTTGAAAACTTCTTTTCAGGTAATCGCGAATCGGCCGCTCATAAATCAGAATCAGGATAAATGGAACGATGAACGAAGCCGGCATGAAAAACCGGTCGATGCGGTGGGTCAGCCGCAGGATTTCGGAAGGAAGCATATCGGCCGACTGCTGGGTCAAAAAAACGACGACCCCAACCCCAATCACGTTGGAGATGAGGGATGAAACAAGCATGGAATTCTTAACCCGATAATAGGCAAACCTGGACATTCGGACCTCCTAAGAGGAAGCCTCTCCAAAGACAACCGAGGGAATCTATTCAGGAGTGGAGAGCTACTTGGACTTGGATCGCGAAAGCTCCCGGCAGGCCTGGGCGATGTGCTCGGGACCGAAGCCGTGCTTGTTGAAGAGGTAGTCCTGGTCGGCCACCTCGCCAAATTGGTCCGGGATGCCCAGGCGTTTGACCTTCACCGGGTGGTTTTCACCCAGCACCTCGCAGACCGCGCTTCCCAACCCGCCGACGATGTTCTGGTTTTCCACCGTTACCACCGCGCTGGTTTTCCGGGCGGAATCGATGAGCGTTTTCGTGTCGAACGGTTTGACCGAAGGGTAATGCAGCAGGTCGACCGTGATGTTCTCTTTCTCAAGCTGTCGGGCGACGTCCAGGGCAAAACGGGTCATGAATCCGGTGGCGACCAGGGTTATGTCCTGGCCGGCGTGCAGGCGTTTGGCCTGGTGCGGGTCGAAGGAGGCCCCCTCTTCGAAGAGCTTGGGCATCTTCAGCCGCACAAGCTGCATGTAGGTGGGCTGCTTGCTTTCGGCCATGTGGAACATGACCGCGCGCAGCTCATTTGCATCCGCCGGGCTGTAGACGTGCATGTTGGGCATGGCGCGCATGATGGCGAGATCCTGGAAGCACATGTGGGTACCGCCGTTGGGACCCTGCGTGATGCCCGGAGAGTTGCCCACGATCTTCACGTTGTTGTTGGCGTAGGCGACGCTGATGGTGATCTGATCGTAGCAGCGACGGCTGGCAAAGGCGCTGAAGGTGGCGCAGAAGGGGATCTTGCCTTCCCTGGCCAAGCCGGCCCCCACGCCGATCATGTTCGCCTCCTGCACCCCGCAGTTGATGAAATTGCGCGGGTGGCTCTTGGAGACAACCGGGATGGAGGCGTCGGCCTTACCCAGATCGGCTTCCAGGCAGAATACGTCGGGATTGCGATCGATCAGATCTTTCAGGGTCTGCGCATACACGACACGCATTTCCATCTCATGGTAGTTTTCCATTTTTCGCTTTTCCTCAATTTACATCTATTAAGAATTTTCAGCCCCCTGCAGGGCCTGAAAATTCTTAATAGGGGAGATCGAATTTGCACTCCAGCCCGCACATCAGGCGCTGGTAGGTGGTCTCGTCCGGGATCTTGACGTTGTGGCAGTCCACGAGGCCCTCGGTCTCGCGGTTGCCCTTGCCTTTGATCGTGTGGGCGATGATCATGGCCGGCCGGCCGGTGACCCCATCGGCCTTTTGGAGCGTGTCGTAGACGGCGTCCCAGTCGTGCCCGTTCATTTCGAAGGTCTCCCAGCCGAAGGCCCGCCATTTGTCCACCAGCGGTTCAAGGTTGATGATCTCCTCGGTGCGGCCGTCGATCTGCATCTTGTTGTAGTCGCAGATGGCGATCAGGTTGTCCAGTTGGTTGTGAGCTGCGAACAGGGCCGCTTCCCAGATCTGCCCCTCGTCGCTCTCTCCGTCGCCGATGATGCAGAACACCCGGTGCTTCCGGCTGTCGTGTTTGGCAGCCAGCGCCATGCCGCAGGCGCAGGAAAGCCCCTGACCGAGCGATCCGGCGGTAATCTCGACACCGGGGGTCAGGATCTGGTCCATGTGGCTGGGCAGCCGGGTGCCGTTTTTGTTGATGGTGGTGAGCCAGTCCTTCGGGAAAAACCCCTTGTAGGCCAGCGCCGTGTAAACCACCGGACCGGCGTGGCCCTTGGAAAGCACCAGCCGATCGCGCTGCGGCCAGTTAGGGTCCTGCGGTTTGATCTTCATGATGCGATAATAAAGGGTGATGACGATCTCCACCAGGCTCATCACGCCGCCGATATGCCCCACCCCCGAACGGCAGATGGCATCCGTGACCACATAGCGGAATTCGGCCGCCAACGAGTCCAGCTGCTCGCGAGTCATTGGGTTCTGGTCCAAACGCGTCCTCCTTCGGAGCCGGAAGGCGGGGCTCAGAGAATTTGAATCGTCTGATAAGGTTTTTCTGACTATCAGAAAGCGGAAGCCATTTCAACTGCGGGAGGACCCATTGCAGGATAAGGAGGCAGGCGGATTCAAAGGCCGCCTTGACAGACTCCAAGCCCTCATGCCAAAAGGAACCGCTGTCGGGACAGGTGCCCCGAACGCTTTATTTGGAAAAACTCGAACGGACATGCAATCAAACCCAGCCGCCGAACCACCCGCTGCCGAAAAGCCCGACCGGGTCTATAACACGCTCAAAACTCTGCGACGGTCGTTCATCCGCGTCGGGGTGAGCGTGCTGGTGTGCTCGATGGCCGGGTACTACCTGGCCGAGCCGATCCTCCGGCACCTTCAACAGGTGACGGGAGTGCAACTGGCGGCCTACGGCGTTCCGGAGACGCTTTTCACCTTCTTGAACATCGCGCTCGCCGTCGGCGTCTTGGCGAGCATGCCCTATCTGCTCTACGCCCTTCTTTCCGCAATTCAACCCCTATTTCCGTCTTTTACGCGCCGGATGGTGCGCGGCTTCTGGCTGGCTTCCGTCGTCCTGTTCTACGCCGGCGTTCTTTTCTGCCTGAACATCTCGCTGCCCTATGGAGTTCAGTTTCTGCTGGAGTTCGAGGGCCCCCACCTGGAAGCCATCATCTCCGTACGAAAATTTGCGGCATTCTGCCTGTTGTTTCTCTTCGGTTTCGGAATCATCTTTGAAATGCCATTGGCCATGATCCTGCTGGGGCGGCTCGGCGTTCTGACGCATAAGGGCCTGGCAAAGAATCGACGCTACGCCATTCTCGCCCTCACGATCATCTCCGCCATCCTGACGCCGACCCCGGATGCCTTCAACCTCGCCATGATGGCGGTCCCGCTCTATCTGTTGTTCGAAATCGGCCTGATCGGCATGCGCCTGGGCAAGAGGGCTCAGGACGCGCACTGAGCGGCGTGCATCCCCGCCTCTATTTGAGGATCCCGTAATCCCGCGCGGCGGTTTCGTCGTAGCGCGCCTTGCGGCCTTCGCAGCGCTCGCGCGGGCAGAGGCGGCAGCTGAAGAACGTGGATGCGGAGGGGAAGAAAATGCCGGATACGGATTTGGCGGGGAGCATCAGGAGGCTTTCGGTGAGCTGTACGCCGATGGCGGCGGGCGCCTCTCCCAGAAGGGCAAACAGCGGCCGCTGCGCTTCGATGGGCCAGTCCTCCAGCGAGCCCGGGCTCATCCACGAAAGCGTGTCCACCGCGAACTGCCGGCAGAGCCTTCGGATCAGCTGCGAGCGCGCTTCGGCCAGGATGAGATTGCCGATTTGGTCAAGGTAGTACTGGGTCAGCATGTCCTTCGACTGGCGTGCGGTTTCCTCGAGCCGGCTGCCGAGCGTCACCACCGCTGGAAAGACCCGGCCGACATCCTCCAGGTTCCTGCGCAAAACGCGGCTCTTAAAGCACAAGCCTTCGATTACCACCTGGTGGTCGCCCTTTTTTTCGATATAGGCCGCGGTGAAAACGGCCCGGGCTTCGGCCAATGAAAGCGCCTGTTCAATCAGTTCGGCGAGCGCTTGCAGATCCTTCGCCTTGAGCCTGGTCTGAACCGCAACGGGATCGAGGTCAAGCGGGATGGCGTCAATAATTTCCACGGCGCGGTACTCCTTGCATAGGAACTAAACAAAATGGATGACTTTTTACGGGCTCATGAATATTCGTCCATACCGCCAGGCCGCACAAGGCGAAGGAAGCCCCCCGGCCGTTGCGGAACGCACGGCCCGGCGGAGCCGGTCCGCCCGGATTCCTCGCGCCGGCAGCTTGACGCCGGTTCGCAAGGGTGGCATGCTGTTCCCGGATTCCATGCGCCGTTTTTCTTCCCTCGACGGCCGTCGAACCAACGGCCGCGGCCAACCCAGTCGGAGGACGGGCATGAACAAAATCGTCGATCTGCAGGCGTTCCGCGAAAAGGCGCTTGAGCAGAGGAGTTTCACGCCTTGGCAGAAACGCTTCGGCGAATCCTACGGCACGCATACGCGCTTGTCGGACCTTTCCGACAAGATTCTCTTCAGCTTGGCCCAACCGGGAGAGAACAGCTCTACGGCGTTTTACGAGGTCATCATGGGTGCGCTCGATCTCGGCCCGGCCGCCAAATTCTACTACCTCGCCAATGACGAACAGATGCGCGTGGTCGACATCCATCTGTTCCTGGCCGATCATGTCCGGTTCGAAATGATGCGGCGCCTGGGCTGGCTGACCCGCCTGCCCTGCCAGGACACCAGCCTCATCGAGATGATTCAGCGGTTTGAAGCCATGAAGCAGCACTCCAAGCTTCACCCCCCGGAGCTGGCCGACTCCCATCCGGATTACGGGGCCTACCGCCAGCTGACGCGCGGCGACCAGGAGGTATTCATCCGGCGGATGTTGCGCGACGCCATCGAGGCCTTCACGAAGCAGTTGGGGGAATGAATTTTGCCGCGGCACGGCCGGGGCAAAATTCATTGCTCTTCCAGTCTGGCCTTGATCATATCGATGACCTCGGCCGGGGACTGGTTGCGCAGGATCTCCTGAAACTGTGCCCGGTAAATCAGTACGGCGCTGATCCCCAGCGCACTCAGGTCATAAATTTTCCAGCCGCCCCCCCGGTCGTGCAGGCGAATCTCAATCGGAAATTCCCGGTTTCGCCAGGCCACCTTGGCCCGCACCCGAGCCTTTCCCGGAGCAATGATCGCCTGTTCCCGCAGGGCCACGGTTTCATCCGTGTAATATTGCTGCAGGCGGGACAGATAGAAATCGGCCAGGAACCGTGAAAAGACGTGAACGAAGGTCTGCCTCTGAGTCGGAGAAAATAATGTCCACTTGTCGGCCAGCACCCGCCGGGAAAACTCCATGAAGTCGAAGTCCCGGTAAAGGACATCGCGCAGCTTCTCCTTCTGAAGCGGCTTGCGGTCGGTCGATTGGTAGTACGGATCCGCCAGGATGCGGCGGGCATCCTCGATGCTCTGCATCAACGCATCACCCGGGCGGGCAGCTGTTGCGGTGGACGCTGCGGTCAGCAACAGCAGGACGCCCAAGAGCAGGCATCCGCCTCTATTTGCGGGGATTGCTATCGGCAAAGCCTGATTTCTAAGGGCTTGGCGCAATATTCCTATTGACATTCGCATATGATCTCTATATTGCGCTATTGGCTGAAATCGGGATGATGGTTAAGTCATCCTTCGAAACGGTTCATGCATGCACTAATCATCTTAGCAAGGAGGTCAGAATGACGAAAGCAGATTTGATCGAGGCCATGGCCAAGGATGCCGGCATCACCAAAGTCGCCGCAGGCGCCGCTTTGGATTCGTTTGTCGACGGAATCGTCAAAACCCTTAAAAAGAAAGACGGCAAGATCACTCTGGTCGGCTTCGGCACGTTCTCCAAGGGGCGCCGCAAGGCCCGCAAGGGAAGAAACCCGCAGACCGGTGCCGAAATCAAGATCAAGGCCAGCACGGTCGTCAAGTTCAAAGCCGGAAAAAAACTGAAGGCTGCCGTCTGATCCCTCCTTAGATTATTAGATCATTCAGACATTAAGGGCGGTTTGCCGTTTCGGCAACCGCCCTTGTCCTTTATACAAAGTCGACGAAGCAGATGACTTTGTACGAGTCCATCTTTCTTAAAGAAATCCATCACATCCTGCCGTCGGGGAGCGCCAGCGGCCTTACGCGGCTGTGATGGCTTTGCGGATGCGCTCCATGGCCTTCTGCACGTTTTCATGGTCATTGAAGGCGCTGATGCGGACGTAGCCGGCGCCGCACCGACCGAAGCCGACCCCGGGGGTGCAGACCACGTTGGCCTTCTCCAGCAAGATATCGAAGAACTTCCACGAGTCCATCTTCCCGTCCACCCAGATGTAGGGGGAATTGTCCCCGCCGATGCACTCAAAACCCAGGTCCGTCATCTCCCTGCGGATCAGGGCGGCATTGCGCAGGTAATCGTCGATGAGCTGCCGGCACTGGGTGCGGCCTTCCTGGCTGTAAACCGCCTCGGCCGCACGCTGCACCGGGTAGGACACGCCGTTGAACTTGGTGGTGTGGCGCCGGTTCCAGAGGGGGTGGACCGGCCGCGGTTCATTGGCCGCGGTGTAGGCGATGCAGGATTTCGGTACGACCGTGTAGGCGCAGCGTGTGCCGGTGAATCCGGCGGTCTTGGAGAAGCTGCGGAATTCGATCGCCACGTCCCGAGCGCCTTCGATCTCAAAAATAGAATGCGGCAGGCGGTCGTCGCGGATGAAGGTTTCGTAGGCCGCATCGTAGAGCAGGATGGCCTTGTTGTCCCGGGCGTAATCCACCCACTTCTTGAGCTGGGCCTTGGTGATAGTCCCGCCGGTGGGGTTGTTGGGGAAGCACAAGTAAACAAGATCGGCCTTTTCCGCCGGAATGGTGGGAATGAAGCCCGTCTGCCGGGTGCAGTCCATGTAGATTACACCCTGGTAGCGGCCGTCCACGAAACTGCCGGTGCGTCCCGCCATGACGTTGGTGTCGAGGTAGACCGGATAGACCGGATCGGGAATCGCCACTTTAATGTCGGTGGCGAAAATCTCCTGAAGGTTGCCGTTGTCGCACTTGGCGCCGTCGCTGATAAAGATTTCATCGGCGGAGACCTCGGCGCCGCGGGCCTGGAAATCCTCCCGGGCGATTTTCTCACGCAGAAAGTCATAGCCCTGCTCCGGACCGTAGCCGCGGAAGGTAGCCGCCTCCGCCATTTCATCGACGGCCTGGTGGAAGGCCTTGATGCAGGCCGGCGGCAGCGGCCGGGTGACGTCGCCGATGCCCAGTTTGATGACCTCTCGGCCCGGGTGGGCCTGCTGGAACGCCGCCACCCGTTTGGCGATGTCTGCAAAGAGGTAGGAAGCCTGTAGCTTCAGGTAGTTTTCGTTGATGCGAATCATGGTACTCTCCTTTGATCCGGCTTTCTTGTCTTGTAAACTCAAAAAGTTATTGCTTGACTTCGGCTATCATCCTTATTAGGAAAAATGGTTTATTTCAAGCACTATACGGACTCCTGTCCAATGAATCCCCTTTTTGAGGGATGGCTGCAACCTTAGCGATGAAGGGAGGGCTTCGATGAAAAGGCGAGACGTTTTGAAGGCAAGTCTGCTCCTGATGGCGGGATGGTGGGTCATTTCGACCATGCTGTTGCCGGCGCCGGCCGCGGCGCGCGATATCAAAGTCGGAATCGTAGACACTTACAGTGGTCCGGCGGCGGTTTTCGGCAACGATGCGCTCAACGGGTTCAAGCTGGCCGTCAATGAAATCAACAAGCAGGGAGTCCTCGGCGGCAAGATCGTTTTTACTACCCGCGATGAGCAGTTCAAGGTGGACATCGGGCTCAACATGGCCAAGGAGCTCGTAATGAAGGAGAATGTCGACG
>Ga0105093_10000154_pt1 | contig 25856 bp, 21 predicted proteins | sample PPLLak3March2015_2_FD_79111 | JGI IMG/M metagenome (GOLD analysis project Ga0105093, IMG submission 79111) | Freshwater sediment microbial communities from Prairie Pothole Lake near Jamestown, North Dakota, USA - PPLs Lake P8 Core (3) Depth... | ecosystem: Environmental > Aquatic > Freshwater >... | reverse complement strand
TTCGAAATTCGAATGATCGAAACAGGATTGTCACTGGCTCTTTTGTAATATCGCGCCGAAGATATTCATCAGCTCGGTTGATTCGGCAATAAGAAAAACCTGTTCCTTTTCAAGCTCGGCAACTCGGCAGTGCTTTGACGAACCTCCTGACTCTCCTTGCAAATTCCAAGGTTCGATCTTCGAGGTCATATTGTTTCGGATTTGATATTTGGGTCATTCGGGTTTGTTTCGTATTTCGAATTTCGTGCTTCGGATTTCTCTTCAGAGCGGTATATTCCCATGCCGCTTGGCCGGCGCCGGTCTTTCCTTGTTGCGGAGCATCCGTAGCGCTTTGATAAGCTGGGGCCGGGTGTCGCGCGGCCGGATGACGGTGTTCACCAGCATGTTCGAAGCCGCATGGAAGGGATTCGAATACTTGTAGTCGTACTCTTCGATCTTCTGCCGGCGGTATTCTTCCGGGTCGTCGGCACTCTGGATTTCCCTGCGGAAGATCAGATCGACCGCCGCGGTCGTATCCAGCACGACCAGCTGCGCGATCGGCCAGGCCAGCATCAAGTCCACGCCCATGCCGACGCAGCACATGCCCATGACCGCGCCGCCGTACTCCTTGCGCAGCGCGAGGGTGATCTTCGGCACCGTGGCCTCCGAGTAGGCATAGAGCATCTTGGCCCCGTGCCGGATGATGCCGGCGTGCTCCTGGGTGACGCCCGGGAAATAGCCCGGCACGTCCACCAGATTGATCAAGGGGATGTTGAAGCAGTCGCAGAAGCGGATGAAACGCGCCGCCTTGTCGGAGGCGTCCACGTCCAGGCAGCCGGCTTTGATGCGCGGCTGGTTGGCGACGATGCCGACGCTGTTGCCCTCCATGCGCGCAAAGCCCACGATGATGTTGGCGGCAAAACGCGGCAGCACCTCCAGAAACGAGCCGCGGTCGACGATCCGGTCGATCACGGCATGCATGTCGTAGGACTTCTTGAAATGGGCGGGTACGATCTGCTCCAGGGTGTCGTCGGCCCGCTCGGGGTCGTCGCCGCTGTCCAGCCGCGGGGGAAGCTCGGTGTGGTTGGAGGGAAGGTAGCTCAAGAGGGTTTGGATGACGGCAATGCACTCCGCGTCGCTGCCGGCGACAAAATGGGCCTGGCCGGTGACTTCGCTGTGGACCTTGGCGCCGCCGAGCGCTTCGAGGTCGACCGTCTCACCGGTCACGGCCTTGATCACCCCCGGGCCGGTGATCACCATGTGACTGGTGCCTTTCACCATCACGATGAAATCGGTCAAGGCCGGCGAATACACCGAAACCCCGGCGCAGGAGCCCATCATGCCGGTGATCTGGGGGATCACCCCGGAGGCGGCGGTGTTGCGGAAGAACATTCCGGCCACCCCCTGCGAAGCGAAAAAGCCCTCGTGCAGCCGCCCGCCGCCCGAGTCGTTCAGGGCCACCAGGGGCGCCTTGACCTTGAGGGCCTCGTCCATGATGCGGCAGATTTTTGCGCCGTGAACGGTTCCCACCGAACCGCCCAGCACCGTGACGTCCTGGGCGTAGGCGAAGACCCGGCGGCCGCCGATCGTGCCGCAGCCGGTGACCACGCCGTCGCCCGGCACCTTCTTGGCCTGCATGCCGAAGTCAACCGCCTGGCTTTCGGCCAATTGGTTGATTTCGACGAAGCTCTGCGGGTCGAAGAGCAGTTCGAGGCGTTCGCGGGCGGTCAGCTTGCCGCGTCCGCGATGGCGATCGAGGACCTGGGGCCCTCCGCCCGCTTGCGCGCGTTTCTGCAGGGATGAAAGCCTCTCCAACTCGCTCTGGTGGGTTTTCTCGTTCGACATGGGTCCCCCTCGCGCTGCAGGTCATCTGTTGAGGCCGAAGAACAATCGGAAGACGGGTGAGGCTGCCGGCCTGAGCCGGCGGACGCCTTCCGCTGCGGGTGTGACGGATACTGTATACTGTACACAATAAACGTGTCAATGCTTGGCTCGGCCCAGTGGCTGTGCTAATTTCACCCATCGGTGAATCCGCCGTTCTTGTTTCAAGGGATCTGAGGAGCGGCAAAGACCGGCGGTCCGCCGAACCATGCAGCTGAACTCAAACCGCATCATTATTCCAGAGGAGGTCGTCAGTGAAAAAAAGAACCGATATATCCGCGGAGTGGATTCGGGAGCTGATCCATGCGTTCATCGCCGCCTCGCCCCACAACACCATGAAGAACCAACCTGCAGATCCCGCATGGGACGATGCCCTGGTCGGGTTCGCTTCGGGTGCGGACCCGATTTGGCAGCAGTACAAGGAATATGTCGGCCCCTTCCACTGGACCCCTTGGGAGGTTTTTAGCCAGCACTGCCCGGACCCACCCGCGGGCGCCGAAGAACTGACCGTCGTTGCGTGGGTCCTGCCCCAGCGCGAGGCGGTGCGCAAGGCCAACCGCAGGGCCAGGCGGTATCCGGCCGAAGAGTGGGCCCGGATCCGGGTCTACGGCGAGGAGTTCAACGCCGCCTTGCGCCGCCACGTGGCCGACCGCCTCAGGCGGGCAGGTCATGCCGCCGTCGCTCCGATGCTGGTTCCCAACTGGACCGTCGTCAAATCGGAGCGCTTCTCCTATGCGTCTTCCTGGTCCGAACGCCATGCCGCCCATGCGGCCGGTTTAGGCACCTTCGGCCTGTGCGACGGGCTCATCACCGCTAAGGGCAAAGCCATGCGGGTGGGATCGGTGGTGGCCAGGATATCGATCCAGCCCACTCCCCGGCCTTATTCCGATCACCGGGCCTATTGCCTTTTTTTCGCCGATGGAACCTGCGGCAAATGCATCGATCGCTGCCCGGCCCGCGCCATTTCCAAGCGCGGCCATGACAAGGAGAAGTGCCGGCGGCACCTGGTTCGCTCCCGGGAGTATGTGAAAAAGACCTACCGGTTTGAAGGGTATGGATGTGGGCTGTGCCAGGTGGGGGTGCCTTGCGAGGCGGGCATACCCGTCCAAGCGGCCCGGGAGGATTTGGAGCGGGGAGTGCTGCCGCCTTCGCCGCCGCCCTTGGCCTGAGCCGGATGGCCGGTGGACCGCAGTCCCATGGAACCGGCTAGGCGCCGTTGATGGCGTCGACGAGCTGCCGGAGCCTGGCGAAATCCCTCTTGTTGAAATCCACGACCAGCCTCGGCAAGTTCGCGAGTTCCGGCTCATCGCATTCCCTGGACAGCGCGCCGGTGAGCCGCATTCCGCCGCCCTCCGCCAGGATATCCGCGAATTCCTGACGGAGCCTGTCGAGCTGCGATGTCTGCAGCTCGGCCGCCATCCTGATTACGGCTTTTCCATCAACGAAGCGCAGGCTGTGGAAGCGGCGGTAAAACCGATGGATGACGGCCACGGCATCATCGACATCGCGGGTGTGATGGAAAAAGGCGCCATCGCCCGGCCCGATGTAACCGCCTGACAGGAGATGATCCCTTACAAAGTCCATCCACCCGGACCAGTAACGGTCGCCGGGCCGGTCGATCAGGACGACCGGCAGGGGATAGCGTTTGCCGGTCTGAAGCAGGGTCAGGGCTTCCATCGCCTCATCGAGGGTCCCGAACCCGCCGGGGAAGAGCGCCACGGCGCAGGCTTCCTTGATGAAGGCCACCTTGCGATTAAAGAAATACTTGTAGGTGATGTCGCGCGGGCTGCCGTTCAACACGGGGTTCGACTTCTGCTCGAGGGGAAGGCGGATGCCGACGCCGAAGGACTTTTCCGGTCCGGCCCCCTCGTTGGCCGCCTGCATGATCCCCGGTCCGCCCCCGGTGATGACCATGAATCCAGCGGCGGCCAGCTTTCGGCCGAACTCCCTGGCCATGTGGTAAAGCGGATGGTCCGGCGTCGTGCGCGCCGAGCCGAAAACGGTCACCTTGCGGGCGTCGCGGTAGTCGCCGAACACCTTGGACGTATAGCGCATCTCCTTCAAGGTCGAACACATGACCTTCAAGTCGGCTGATTGCGGGTTTTCCTGGCCGGCCTTCAGTGCCGCGATGATCATTTCGCGGATGATCGGACCGTGATGGACGGGGCCGGCCAATTTGAGCAACTCTTTGATCGCAAGATCCACGGCGCCATTGTCGGCACTGAAGCGAAGGTTCATTCACAGCTCCTGATTCAAACGTATTTTCATAAAGCATATCAGATTCCAGGCCGTTTCTGAAGCTTGGGGCAAACGGAGGCGACCTGCCCGATTTATTTCGATTCTTTGGCTTACTTCCAGCGTGCACCCCAGTCGGACGACATCACCATGATCGCCGTTCGTCGAATGGGTAAATGAGGCCGCCGCTGCTACGCGCGCCGCGTTAATCGGCTTGACATTCCGAATCTGTATACTGTATACCGCGAAGGAACCCGGTTCAGCAGTGGGTTCGTTCTCCGGGCCGTGTTCGATCACCCCGACAGCACCCGTTGCCCTGCAACCCGCGCCCAGCAAGGGAGGAGCGATGGACCTCTTCAGCAACCTCACCGTGCTTTCTCTCGAGCAAGCGACCGTCCTTCCTTACCTGACCTACCGGCTGGCGCACGACGGTATGCGCGTCATCAGGCTCGAGCATCCGGTCTACGGCGACCCCAACCGCCAGATCGGCGACAACGTTCTCGGCGAAGAGCGCATGAACGCCTATTTCCTGTGCATCAATGCCGGCAAGAAGGCGCTGACCCTGAACCTGGCCGAACCGCAGGGGCAAGCGCTGTTGCATGCCCTGATCCGTGCGCTCCCGGTGGATATTTTTGCTACCAACCAGCTGCCGCGCAACTATGCCAAGCTTGGGATCGACTACGATACGCTGAAGAAAATCAAGCCGGACCTGATCTGGCTGGGAGTCACCGGTTTCGGTCCGGACAGCAACGAGGGCGCTTATGATCCCATCCTGCAGGCGCGCTCCGGCCTGATGGAGCTGACCGGTGAAAGCGGCGGCGATCCGCAGGTGCTGGGGATACCGCTGCCCGACATGGGGACTAGCGAGCATGGCTACGGGTTGTTGATGAAAGCGCTCCTCCTGCGCCAGGCGACGGGCGCGGGCGCCTGCATCCACCTGTCGATGTTCGAGTCCTCCGTCTCCTGGCTCACGGTCCCCATCACGTTCGCCGCCACTTTCAAAAAGGCCCTCTCGCGCCGGGGCAACACCCATGAGTTTTTCTGTCCGGTGTCGGTCTACCCGACCCAAAACGGCTTTGTTTACATGGCGGTCGGCAACGACCGCCAGTGGAACGCGCTGGTTTCGCTCGAGATGTTTCAATCGCTGGACCGGCCGGACTATGCTAAAAACGCCGGCCGCATTGCCGATGTGAAGAACCTGAACCGTTCAATCAGCGCGATCACGCAGCTTCTGAGCTCGGAGGAGCTGATGGAAAAACTCACCGCGATCACCGTTCCGGCCAGCAAGATCCAGACGATCCGGGAGGTCGTCGCCGATCCCTTGGTCGAGCGCCGGCTGCTGCATGCGGCCGATCGCGCCACCGGCCGGCGCATCGTTCTGGCGCCGGCCCCCTACCTGACGTCGTTTTTGGAGTCGTCCGGCCGCGAACTCTCCTTTCCGCCACGTTTCGGGGAACACAACGCGGAAATCTACGGCGGGCTTCTGGGCCGCGCGCCGTCCGATTTGGCCGACTGGAAGGCCCAGGGGATCATTTGACGGGCCGCGAGCCGCCATGCGAATCAAAACCCGGTACTCCGAAGCGGACCTTGCATCAGCCCTGCGGCCGATGCGAGGCATGCGGACGCGCAAATCTCTGGGAGAGCTGGTGTACGGCAACCTCCGGCAGGCCATCGTGCGGGGCGACCTCACTCCCGGCACCCGGTTGGTGGAGAGCCGCATCGCCGGCGCTCAGGGAATCAGCCGTACGCCGGTGCGGGAAGCCATCCACAAGCTCGAACGCGAACGGTTCATTGAAAGGCTTCCCCGTGGCGGCTTCAGCGTGCTGGGTCTGAACCGGCAGGATATCGTCGAAACCTTCGGCATCCGCAGTGTGCTGGAGGGCTATGCCGCCCGGCTGGCGGCCCTCAATTACGAGTCCGATGATCTGCAGCCGTTGGAGGCGAAAATCGATGAATTCGAGCGCCTTTTGCGTGAAAAAAAACTGAGGGGCCTGCCGGAAGTGAACACCCAGTTCCACGATCTGCTCTATGCCCTCAGCCGCAGCCCGCGGCTGGTCGGGATGATCGACGCCCTCAGGGATCACATCTTCCGCTTTCGGCAGATCATCCTCAAGGACGAGCGGCAGGCCCGGGTCAGCAACGAAGACCATCGTTTGATACTCGAGCACATCCGCCGACGGGACGCTGAAGGGGTCGAGCGCCTGGTCCGGGAGCACATCGTTAGGGGCCAGGCGATGGTGTTAAAAACATTCGACAGCAATTATTCCATAGATATGCAAAGAGGAAACGATTCGGATTTCAGATGACAGATGGGAAAAATCCGAAACACGAAATCCGAAATCCGAAACAAATCCGAATGACCGAAACGTTAAAACAATCTGAGATTTCAGCACCAATGGTTTTGGTCATTGTCCCATTTGAACATTCGAATTTGTTTCGAGTTTCGTGCTTCGGATTTTGAGTTTGGCTCCGGCCTTGGCGGGGCTGGAATAGGGTGAGGCTATGTCGGGCAACATCATAAAGATACTCGTGGGCAAGCCGGGGCTGGACGGGCATGACCGCGGAGCGAAGGTGGTGGCTTTGGCTCTGAGGGATGCGGGCATGGAAGTCATCTACACCGGGCTGCACCGGACGCTGGAGCAGATCGTGAGCGCGGCGGTCCAGGAAGCGGTCGATGTCATCGGCCTCAGCCTCATGTCCGGGGCGCACCTGCCGATCTGCCGCCGGCTGCTCGATCTGATGGCTTCCGAAGGCATCGGGGAAATTCCGGTGGTGGTGGGCGGCGTGATTCCCAAGCAGGATGTCGCCCGGTTGAAGGAGATGGGGATCAAAGGGGTCTTTCCCGGCGGGACCTCTTTCGAGCAGATCGTGGACGGGATTCGGGCCGTGGCCGCTTGATCGGGGCTGCGCCGGCCGCGAGGTCCGAGCGGATCGGGCACATTGACTATCGCCGCGGCATGTCAGGAGATGGATGAGGAGCCATGGGGGTTGCCAGATACATTAAAGACGAAAAAGACGCCATCCGGGAAGTGGTCTACCAGTCCGGCATCCGAATCAAGCCCAGCTACTCGCCCCGGGATCTGGAGGCGGTCGGGTTCGACTATGCCAAAGACCTCGGCGAGCCCGGCGAATTCCCCTTCACGCGCAGCCTGCACCCGCTGGGCTACCGCAGCCGGGCTTGGACGACGCGCCAATATACGGGATTCGGAACCCCGGCAGAGACCAACCAGCGCTTCAAACTGATGATTTCCCACGGCCAGACGGGCTTGAACGTCGCCTTCGACCTGCCGACCCAGATGGGCTACGATTCCGACGACCCCCGCGTGTTGGGCGAAGTCGGCCGGGTCGGCATGGCCGTGGACTCGCTGCGGGATTTCGAAACCGCTTTCAAAGACATCCCGCTGGACCGGATCGGGTCCGGGCTGACGATCAACGCCGTGGCCTGCATCATGCTGGCGATGTACCAGGCGGTCGCCGAAAAATTCGGCTACCCGCGCGAAAAAATCAGCGCCACCCCGCAGAACGATATTCTCAAGGAGATGATCGGACGCGGCGCCTGGATTTTTCCGGTGGACCCGGCCGTGAGGCTGGTGGGAGATGCCATCGAATATGCGGCCAAGGCCCTGCCGCGCTGCAACCCGGTCAGCATCTGCGGCTACCATATCCGGGAATCCGGGGCAACGCCGGCGCAGGAAATCGCCTACGCCTTTGAAATCGCCAAGACTTACATCGCCGAAGTGCAGGCCCGCGGCCTGCAGGCGGACGAGTTCGTCGGCAGCTTCTCCTTCAACCTGAATGTCTACGGCAACCTCTGGGAGCAGATCGCCAAGTTCCGAGCGGCGCGCAAGCTGTGGGCCAAGATGCTCAAAGACGAGTTCGGCGTGACGCAGAAGAAAAATCTCTTCCTGCGGGGATTGTTCGGCGGCGGCGGCAGCGGCCTGACCAAAGCCCAGCCGGAAAACAACATCATGCGCAGCGCGTTCTACGCGCTGGCGGCGGCCTTGAGCGGCGCCCAGACCACGGCACTGTGCTCTTTCGACGAGGCTTACACCATTCCCACGCCGCGCGCGGCCCTGTTGTCCCTGCGCACGCTCGAACTGCTCATGGACGAAGTCGGCCTGCGGGACACGGTCGATCCGTTGGCGGGATCCTATTTCATCGAGACCCTGACCAAGCAGATGGAGGAACGGATCCTCGCGGAAATGGCGGAGGTTCGAAAAATCGGCGGCATGCGCCGGGCCGTCGCCCTCGGCCACATCCAGCGCAAGGTGTCCCGCCAGGCCTACGAATTCGAGCGCGGGATCCAGAACGGGGATTACATCAAGGTGGGCGTCAACAAATACACCGAGGACGTCGAGGACCAGCCGGACGTGGAATTGCATGCGTATGATGAATCCTGGGCGGAAAAGCAGATCACCGGACTGCGGGAGCTGCGCCGCGTGCGCGACAACCGCGCGGTGAGCCGGACGCTGCAGGAGCTCGAACAGGGAACCCGCTCCGGCCGCAACGTCATGCCCTTTCTGGTGGACTGCTGCCGGGCGTACGCCACCGTGGGCGAGATGGCCGGCGTGCTGCGGCAGGTGTTCGGAGAGTGGGAAGAGCCTTCCATTTTTTAGTTTTAACGTTTTAAATGGTCAGGCCTAAAGCGTTGCGTGCTTGTTCGAGAAAGTGAGATGTGAGTTGAATTTCGAAGCACGAAATCCGAAATCCGAAACAAGCACGAAATTCGAATTAATGGATCTTCGAAAGGCGGTTTTGAATTTCGACCATTTGGTATTTGAATTTGTTTCGGGTTTCGAAATTCGGATTTCGTAATTCTCTGCCCGCTTTGCAGAGCACAATAGCCGCAATGGCATTATCTGGCAAGACGGAGGCATGATTGGCAAAGGGCTTCTACCGGCTGGGTTGCGACATCGGTGGCACTTTTACGGATTTCGTGCTGGTCAACGACCGAGCCGGGCAGTTCCACGTCTATAAATGCCTGACCACCCCCGCGGATCCGTCCGATGCCGTGGAGCAAGGCATCCGCGCGCTGCTCGACCAGATCCCCGGCAGGAAACCGGAGATCGATGAGATCATCCACGGCACCACGCTGGTGATCAACGCCATTATCGAGCGCAAAGGGGCCGTCACCGGACTGATCACCACGCGCGGATTCCGGGACGTACTCGAGCTCGGCCGCGAACTGCGCTACGATGCCTACGACATTTTCGCGGAATATCCCCGGCCGCTGGTGCCGCGCCGGCTGCGACTGGAGGTTGAGGAACGCATCGCGAGCGACGGTCGGGTCATCCGGCCGCTCGATCTGCAGGCGGTCCGGGGGGCGCTCACGGAGCTGCGCGACGCGGGGGTCGAGTCCCTGGCGGTCTGCCTGATCAACTCCTACCGCAACCCTGACCACGAGAAAGCGATCAAGACCCTGGTGGAACAGGAGTGGCCCGAGGTGTTTCTGTCCACCTCGGTGGAGGTCCTGCCCCAAATCCGCGAATACGAGCGCACCTGCACGACAGCCACCAACGCCTACGTCAAGCCGATCACTGCGCGTTACCTGAAGCGGCTCTCCGCGCGGCTGGAATCCCAGGGGTTCGGGGGCAAGCTATATATCATGCTATCCAGCGGCGGGATCACGTCGGTGGAAACCGCGCGGGAATTTCCGGTCCGGATCATCGAGTCGGGCCCCACGGCGGCGGTCATCGCCTCCCAGCACTACGGACGGATGTTCAAGATTCCGGACATCTTCTGCTTCGACATGGGAGGGACCACCGCCAAATCCTGCTTGATCCAGAAGGGCCAGGCGGGCCTGGTCTCGACCTTCGAGGTCGGCCGGGTGCAGCGTTTCAAAAAGGGCAGCGGGCTGCCGATCCAGGTGCCGGTGGTGGACCTGATGGAGATCGGCGCCGGCGGCGGCAGCATTGCCCGGATGAGCAAAATGGGGCTGCTGCAGGTCGGTCCCGAAAGCGCCGGCGCCGACCCCGGACCGGTCTGCTACGCCCGCGGGGGCCAGGAGCCGACCGTCACGGACGCCGATCTGGTGCTGGGCTATCTGGACCCCGGCTATTTCCTGGGCGGCAGCATGCCCCTGGACCAGGCCGCTGCAGAGGCCGCCATCGCCGCAAAGGTTGCGGGTCCCCTGGGGGCCTCGCCGCTGGAAGCCGCCTTCGGCATCCACGATCTGATCAACGAGACCATGGCGGCGGCCGCCAAGACGCACATCGCCGAGAAGGGCGGCAATCCAAAGATCATCACGATCTCGGCCTTCGGCGGGGCCGGGCCGGTGCACGCCTACGGGCTGGCCAAGAAGATCGGAGCGGAGCGGATTATCGTTCCGCCGCTGGCCGGTGTGGGTTCCGCCATGGGCTTCTTCACGGCGCCCGTGGCGTTCGACCTGTCCCGCAGCCAGCGCACCATGCTGGAGGAGGCCGACTTCCATCAGATCGAGTCGCTCTTCCAGGATCTCGAGCGCGAAGGAGCGGCCATTCTGCAGCAAGCCGACCAGCGCCGGCGGGTGAGCTTTGCGCGCACCCTCATGATGCGGTTCGTGGGACAGGGCGCCGAGACGGATCTCGCCATCGAGCGTAAGCCGTTTCAGAAATGGAGCAAGGCCCTCATCCGCCAGCGCTTCGACGCCGCCTACCAAAAGCTCTACGGCCGGACCTACCCTGAGAACCCGATTGAGTTCGTCACCTTCAAGGTGCGGGCCAGTCTGCCGCAGCGGCCTTTCCGCCTGCCGCCGCTGGCCCGGCGCAAGGGCACGATGGCCGAATGCATCAAGGGCCGGCGGCCTGCATTTTCAATTCTAAAAAAGAAATTCGTGCCCTTTACGGTCTACGACCGGTTGAAGCTTTTCCCAGGCGCACGCCTGCCCGGACCGGCCATCATCGAAGAAAAGGAATCCACGATCGTCATCGGCGAGGATGGCCGGGCGCAGGTGGATGAATACGGCTTCGTGTGGATCAACATTCAATGAAGGCTAAAGGTTGAAGGCTAGAGGCTGAAGAGGGAAGGGGAAAGTTTGAGGGGGGCAGGCGGAAGGGGATGCGGTAAGGCTGTAGGGCTTCTTAGCCTTCAGTCTTCAGCCTTCGGCCTTCAGCCTTCATGCGAGGTTTTTATGCCCGGCAAACGCAGTCAGGTAAAAAGCAGGATCGCACCCAAAGGACGGGCGCGGACGAAATCGTCGCGGAGTCGATTCGATCCCATCACCCTGGAAATCCTGTGGCGGCGGCTGGTATCCATCGTGGATGAAGCCGATGCATCGGTGGCGCGCACCGCCTTCTCCAGCCTGCTGCGCGATGCGCACGACTATACCTGCATGTTCACCGACAGCCGCGGCCAGGAACTCGTCCAGGGGACGTTCTGCACGCCGGGGCAGGCCGGGGCCATGGCGCTGGGCGTAAAGCGGATCGTCACCTCCATGCCGCTCAGCGACTACCGTCCGGGCGATGTCTTCATCGTGAACGATCCCTGGCTGCTGGCCGGGCATTTGAACGACGTCTGCGTGTTGAGTCCGATCTTCTTCAAGGGCCGGCCGGTGGCCTTCACCGCCTGCGTCTTTCACCACGCGGACATCGGGGGACGGGTGGCGTCGGACAACCGCGAGGTCCACGAAGAAGGCCTCTTCATTCCGTTGACCCGACTGTACCGGGCCGGTGAGCTCAACGAGGACGTGCTGCGCATGATCCGCTGGAACGTGCGGACGCCCGAAGAAGTGACCGGCGACATCCGCTCCCAGGTCGCGGCCAATCACGTTTGCGCCCAGAAAATCGTCGAAATGATGGGCGACGAGGGGCTGGACACGCTGGACGGTTTGGCTGATGAGATCATCGCGCGCACCGAGCGCAGCATGCGTTCGGCGATCGCGCGGATTCCGGACGGGAGCTACCCCTACGCAGGGGTGATCGAGGGCGCCGGCAAACGCCCAGACGTGCTCATCCGCTTGAGCGTAACCGTCAAGGGCAGCGATCTGCACGTGGATTTCAGCGGCACCTCGCCCCAGGTGGACTGGGGCGGAAATGTGGTCTACAACTTCACCTACGCCTATGTGTTCATGGCGGTCAAGAGCGCCTTCGACCCGGACGTGCCTATCAACGAAGGGGCCATCCGGCCGGTGAAAATGACCGCCCCCGAAGGTTGTGTCGTCAACTGCCGCTTCCCGGCGGCGGTGGCCGCGCGCATGCAGATCGGCCATTTCATGACGGAAATGGTGTTCAAGGCCCTGGCTGCGGCGGCCCCGCATCACATCATCGCCGCCAGCGGCGGGACGCCGGCTCAGACCAACATCTTCTACGGCCGGCGCCACAATGGAAAGCCCTGGCACACCATGATTATCCGGGGCGGCGGACTGGGAGCGAGCAGCCGACTGGACGGCCATCACTGCGCCATTTTTCCGGCCAACGGCGCCAACACGCCGGTCGAGATCTTCGAGAGCGACACCCCGCTGATCGTATCCGAGCGGGGGTTGGTGGCCGATTCCGGCGGTCCCGGCCGGATGCGCGGCGGCTTGGGCCGCAAAATGGTGATCCAGGTCCCGGACAACGAGTTCGGGCCTCAGCCGCCGGTGACGGTGGCGGTGCAGGCCGGCCGCTTCCGCTATCCGCCGGAGGGCATGTTCGGCGGTGGGCCGGGATCCAAGGCCAAATTCGAGTGCAATCGTCAGCCCGCCGATCCGAGTGGATTGACGCACTGCCAGCGCGGCGACGTGGTCGAATTTTACAGCGCCGGCGGCGGCGGCTTCGGCGATCCCCTCGAGCGCGACCCGGAGGCGGTGGAATCCGATGTCGCCAACGGTTATGTCAGCATCGAGCGCGCTAGGGAAGATTACGGGGTGATGATCGATCCGGGCACGCTCAGGGTGGACATCGCCGTCACCCTGGGGCTGAGGAAAGAGAAGAGAGTAGTAGGTAGTGGTTGAAATTCGAAGCACGAAATCCGAATTTCAAATCGAGGTTGAGGAGCGGTTGCATGTCAAAAACCTTCATGCCTTCTTTCAGGAACCGCGCGGAGCTGGAGGACCATCAACTGAGGGGCCTGCAGTGGACGGTCGCGCACGCGTATGACGGATCGCCGTTCTATCGCCGGCGGATGGAAGCGACCGGAGTTCGGCCTCCGGATGTTCGTGCGCTCGATGATATTCGGCGGCTGCCGCTGACCGCCGCCGACGATCTGCGCGAAGACTATCCGTTTCCGCTGCTGTCGGTGCCTGAGAGCCGGGTGGTGCGCATCCACGCCTCTTCGGGCACCACTGGGAAGAAGAAGGTGCTGGCTTACACCCGCAAAGATGTGGACGACTGGGCGCAGTTTTTCGCCCGATGCTACGAGTTGGCCGGGCTCACGGACATGGACCGCGTGCAGATTGCCGTGGGCTACGGCCTATGGACCGCGGGCGTCGGTTTTCAACTCGGCTGCGAGCGCTTCGGAGCGATGGCGCTTCCCATCGGCCCCGGGAACCTGGCGATGCAGTGCCAGTTTCTGGAGGACCTCCAGCCCACGGTCATGTGCTGCACGGCCTCGATGGGCCTGCTGGTCGCGGAAGAAGTCAACCGGCGGGGCCTCCGGGAGAAAATCCGCCTTAAAAAAATGATATTCGGCTCGGAGCGCAGCAGCGATGCCATGCGCCGGCGGATCAAGGACCTGCTGGGACTGGAGGACATGTTCGACATTCCGGGAATGACGGAGCTCTACGGCCCGGGCACCGGGCTTGACTGCCCCCAGCACGAAGGGATTCATTATTGGGCGGATTACTACATCCTGGAAATCCTCGATCCCACCACGCTGCAACCGGTTGCCCCCGGCGAGATGGGTGAAATGGTGGTCACCACCCTCTGCAAGGAGGCCTCGCCGTTGATCCGCTACCGCACCCGGGACCTGACGCGCATGATCCCGCAGCCCTGTTCGTGCGGTAACCTGCTGCCCCTGCACGACCGGATCCTGGGCCGCTCGGACGATATGATCATCTTCCGCGGGGTCAATATTTATCCCTCGCAGATCGATCAGGTGCTGTCCGGGATCCCGGAGGCCAGCTGCGAGTTCCAGGTCCTTTTGGAGCGGCGGGAAGACGGCAGGGACCACATGATCATCCGGCTGGAGTGCTGCCAGGAGCTCGAGGCCTGTCACAGGCCCGTACTCGCCCGGAAAGTGGGAGAACAGATCCGCGGCAGCATCATGGTGCGGCCCGAGGTGGAAATCGTGGATTACTGCACCCTGCCGCGCTCGGAGCGCAAGTCCAAGCGCATTTTCGACAACCGCCCCCTGTAAGACCCGGGCGACGCTGACGCTGAGAGGAGCGTATGCACCACTTCACCTACCTCGTTCCCGGCAGCCTGAACGAGGCCATTTCCATGCACGAAGCCCGCCACGGGCGGGCCAAATACATCGCGGGCGGCACGGACGTGCTCGTCAAAATGAAGGAAGGCAAACTGGCGCCGGACTGCCTGATCTCCCTCCGGCATATCATCGGCCAGGACCGTCCCTTTCTGAACGCCGAAACCGGCGAACTTTACATCGGCGCGTTCATGACCCACCGCTCGATCGAACGTTCGCCTCTCGTTCAACACCGTTATCCTATTCTGCACGATGCGGTCAAAAACATCGGCTCGGTTCAGATCCGCAACGTGGCCACGATCGGCGGGAATCTGGTGAACGCCGTGCCCTCAGCCGACGGCGCCATCCCGCTCATCGCGCTGGACGGCAGAGCCCACATCTACGGGCCCAAAGGGGATCGTCAGATCGACCTGACGCGGTTTTTCCTGGGGCCGGGGCAATGCGACCTGCAGAGCGCCGAAATCCTGACCGAGATCATCGTCCCGCGTCAAGCGCCGCGGACCGGCGGGGCCTACACCAAACACGGGCGCCGGGAGGCCATGGAGCTGCCGATGCTGGGGGTCGGCGTTCTGCTCAGCCTCGAGCCGGACATGACGACCTGCGCCAAAGCGCGTATCTGTCTCGGCGTGGCTGCGCCCACGCCGTTCCGCGCGCGGGAGGCCGAGAAATCGCTGACGGGCCGGCCGATCACGGAGGAGACGCTCTCGGATGCCGGCCGCATCGCCGCCGGCGAATCGCGGGTGCGGGACAGCATTCGCGGGGTGGCGTGGTATCGACGTGAAATGGTGGGCGTGCTGGTCAAGCGCATGGGGTTCCTGGCGCTGGAAAGAGCCAAGCGCACGGAGCAAAGGGCATAGGGCAAAGGGGGAAGGTGGAAGGTGGAGGAGTAGAGAAATCATGGCACGCGATATCAGCTTCGTTTTCAATGGGAACAACATGACAGCTCGGGTGGAGGACCACTGGACGCTGTTGTACTTCATCCGGGAGGAGCTCGGCTACACGGGCACCAAGGAGGGCTGCGGCAGCGGCGAATGCGGGGCCTGCACCGTGATCGTCGACGGAGCCGCCGTCAATTCGTGCATCTACCTGGCCGCTGAGCTCGACGGCCGGAGCCTCCTGACGATCGAGGGTCTGGCGGCGGCGGACGGCAGCCTGCATCCGCTTCAAAAGGCCTTCGTGGAGCGCGGCGGCATCCAGTGCGGTTTCTGTTCCCCGGGAATGATCCTCTCGGCCAAGGCGCTTCTGGACGAGAATCCGGCCGCATCCGAAGAGGACATCCGGGCGGCCATCGCCGGAAACCTCTGCCGCTGCACGGGATATATCCAGATTATCGACTCCATCAAAAGCGTGTGCGGCGATGCGCCGGAGGGACCGCGCGTGGTGGCCTGGAGGGACGAGGAAAGCTGAATCTCGGCATGCAGAGCGGAGGACTCAGGTTACCCATCTCATAAAGAGACAGAGTAGCAATTAAAAGGGAGAGATAGTTGATGCACGATTTCAGCACGGTCGGAAAGCGAGTTCCCAAACTGGATGCCGCCGACAAGGCGACCGGCCGCAGCCGCTACATTCAGGACCTCAAATTGCCCGGGATGCTCTACGGGAAAATTCTCTACAGCAAGTACGCCCATGCCCGCATCGTCAACATCGATGTCTCCCAAGCGCGCGCGCTTCCGGGGGTGCGGGCGGTTTTGACCGCCGAGGACATCCCGGACATCAAAATGGGCGTTTACAAGGACAACCGGCCCCTGAAAAAGGGCAAGGTCCGCTCCTACCGGGACGAAGTCGCCGCGGTGGCCGCGGTCGACCCGGAGACCGCCCGGAAAGCCCTGCGCTTGATCGACGTCGTCTATGACCCCCTGCCGGCGGTCTTCGACCCGGAAACGGCCATGCGGGAGGGGGCGCCCTTGGTCCACGAGGCGCACAAGACCAATGTGCTGCGCATGCCCTGGAAGCTGCACTACGGCGACGTGGAAGCGGCGCGCCGCGAGGCGGCGTTCGTGGTGAGCGAACGGTTCACCACCACCTGGGTGACCCACTGCTGCATGGGCACCAGCGGGGCCATCGCCGAGTTCGACCCGGGCAACAACTTGACGATTCACTCCAACACCCAGATCCCCTCCCTGGCCCAGAAGGACTTTCTGGAGGCGCTGGCGGCGATGGGGCTTGCGAACCGGCGGGTGCGGGTGATCAAACCCTGCATCGGCGGCGGGTTCGGCAGCAAGCTCGACACGTACGCCTACGAGTACATCGCCATCCTGCTGGCCTACCATACCCGCCGGCCGGTGAAAATCGAGTTCGACCGCACCGAAGAATTCATCGCCACCTCCACGCGCCAGCCGACCCTCACCACCATCTCGCAAGGCTGCGACCAGGATGGCAAGCTCCTGTTCCGGGATGTGAAGATGATCCTGGACAACGGGGCTTACACCTCCTGGGGCGCCACGACCCCCTCGGTCATGATGATGCCCATCACCACCCTGTACCGGGTGCCCAACGTCCGCTACGAGGCCAGCTGCGTCTACACCAACAACACCTATTCGCAGGCCATGCGCGGCTACGGCAACCCCCAGGCCACCTTCGCCATCGAGAGCACCATCGACATGCTGGCCGAGGCCGCCGGCATCGAGCCGCTCGAGTTCCGACGCATCAACGCCAATCAGCCCGGGGACGTCTCCACCCAGGGGCTGCGCATCACCACCTGCGGACTGAGCGAGTGCATGGATGCCGTGAAGGCCAAGCTGGGCTGGGATCAGCCTCGATCGTCGGGCGAGGGCGTCGGGGTCGCCTCACTGATTCACGTGGGCGGCGGGGCGCGGGTCTACAAGTCCGACGGCTGCGGGGCGATTTTAAAGATGGACGATTTCGGCAAGGTCGACATCTTCACCGGCGCGACCGACATGGGCCAGGGCTCCGACACGGTGATCGCCCAGATCGTGGCCGAGGAGCTGGGGTTGAACATCGAGGACATCCATGTGATCCACTCGGACACGGACATCTGTCCGTGGGACGTGGGCGCGCATGCCAGCCGCACGACCTTCGTCGCCGGAAATGCGGCGCTGGGGGCCGCTCGCAAAATCAAGTCCCGGATCCTGGAGATGGCCGCCAAGGAGCTCTATGCGCCGCTGGAGAAGCTGGTGCTGGGCAATCGGCACATCCAGCACGCGGAGGAGCCCGATCGCAAGGTGGAGATCGGCAAACTTCTGCGCAAGGCCCACTTCAGCCACGGCGGCCAGATGCTCATGGCCGAGAGCTTCTACGACCCGGCCAACGAAAACATGGGCAAGGACTTCCGGGGCAACATGTCCATGACCTACACCTTCGGCACGCACGGCGTGCGCGTCAAGGTCGACGAGGAGACCGGGAAGGTCAAAGTCCTCAACTATGTGGCCGTGCATGATGTGGGCCGGGCCATCAACCCCATGCTGCTCGAGGGCCAGGTCTACGGCGGGGTGATGATGGGTCTGGGCTACGCCTTGAGCGAGCAGGTGATCCTGGAAAGAGGGGAGACCATGAATCCTAATTTCCGGGACTACAAGATCCTTACGGCCAAGGATGTGGTGCCCATCGAGGCGCCGGTGCTGGAGACCCCCGACAAGGACGGACCCTACGGCGCCAAGGGCATCGGCGAGCCGGGGTGCGTGCCGACGGCTCCGGCCGTGGCCAACGCCATCTACAACGCCGTCGGCGTTCGCATCCGGGAGCTGCCCATCACCCCCGAACGCGTGCTGGCCGCCCTGCGCGCGAAGAAGGGGCTGGATCTTTGCGGAATCCAGAAAGGGGCGGAAAGCGCTGCGGCGTGCGTGATCGAAGAGTGAGGTTTAAGTTTCGAGGTGAAAGGTTTATCGTGAACCCCGGCTTTGCTTTCAGTGTTTTTTTAGAGGTTGTCTCATTCAAACAACCCTCAACCCAAAAGGAGGATCGACCATGAAGCGCAACCTGGCGTTTGTTCTCGTGGGCATTTTCTCACTGGCAGTGGTGATCGGGCTGTGGACGCCCCAGGCGGCCAGCGCCCAGGCGGTCAAACTCAAGTATGCGAATTTTCCGCCGGCGCCCACCTTCCCCTGCGTGCAGATGGAGCGCTGGAAGACGGAAGTGGAAAAACGCACCGCCGGCAAGGTGGCGGTTCAGACCTTTCCGGGAGGAACCCTGCTCGATGCCAAGAACATGCTGGACGGCGTCATCGCCGGAACGGCGGACATCGGCTGTACCTCCATGGCTTACCAGCCGGGCCGTTTTATCGTCACCAACGCCACCGCGCTGCCGCTCGGCATCCCCAGCGCCAAAGTCGGCAGCCGGGTTCTCTGGGATCTTTATGAAAAATACAAGCCTCAGGAGTTTGCCGATGTCAAGGTCCTGGCGATGTTCACCACGGCGCCCAATAACATCATGTCCAAAGTGGCGGTGAAAAAACTCGAAGACCTCAAGGGCCTCGATCTGCGGGCCTCCGGCGGGGCGGCCGAGGTCCTGAGCGCATGGGGAGCCAACCCGGTGGGCATGCCGATGCCGGAGACGGTGGAGGCCCTGCAGAAGGGTGTGGTCAAGGGCCTCTTTTCATCGCTGGAAGTCATGAAGGACTTCAAATTCGCCGAAACCTGCAAACACGTCACCATGACCGACACATCGATTTACCCCTTTACCGTCATCATGAATATGAAGAGCTGGGAGGCCCTGCCGGCCGATGTGAAAAAGGTGTTCGACGATCTGCGCGTGGAGCAGTCCGAGTGGACCGGGGTTTACATGGACAATCATGTGAAGGAGGCCATGGAATGGTCCAAGACCACCCAACAGGTGGCCGTGGTCAACCTGTCCCCCGCAGAGAAGGCGGCCTGGAACGCCCAACTGCAGCCGCTGACGGCCAAATGGATCACCGAGGCCAAGACCAAGGGCCTGGCCGCCGAGCAGATCATCAGCGACCTCCAGGCGCTGATCAAAAAATACAGCCAGTAAGCCGGCGCCGGGAAGCATCCATTGCGGTTGGGGGCCGGGAGCCGAATCCGACGGGCCGGCCCTTATCCGCGGACGGGATAGAGCCCCGTGCACGACCCTTGGAGGGCGAAGCTTTGTGATGAACTTTCTCGATCGAATCATTGAGCGCCTGAACCAGGTTTTGATGATTGTGGCCGGCGCTGCCCTGTTCGGCATCGTGTTGCTCACCGTCGGTAACATCTGGCTGCGGCTCGTCTGGGCGCCCATCAAAGGATCCGTCGAGTTGATCGGTTTTTTCGGAGCCTTGGCCGCAGCCTTGGCCCTGGGATTCAGCCAGATGAAGAGCGCGCACATCGCCGTCGACGCCCTGACCCTCCGGTTTTCGAAGAAGACTCAAAACGCGCTGAAGTTCTTGAACGCGCTGATCGGGGCGGTCTTTTTTTCGGTCGCCGGCTGGCAGCTCATCCGCTGGGGGAACACGCTGCAGCGCACCGGCGAGCTCACCGAAACCCTGCGAATCATCTATCACCCTTTCGTCTACGCGGTCGCCTTCGGATGTTTTCTCATCGCCCTGGTCCTGGCGGTCGAGATGCTGAAAGCCACCCGCCCGGCACCGAAAGACCACTAAGATGGAGCTTGCAGCCGTCGGCGTCGCCGGAATCCTGATCCTGCTGCTGGTCTTGTTTGTTCTGGGGAGCCCGGTCGGGCTGTCGATGGCTGCCGTCGGGTTCTGCGGCTTTGCCTGGGTGGTGTCCATTCCGGCCGCGGTCAACATGATCGGTGCGGACATCTGGAACACCTTCTCCAAGTATGGCTTTACCGTGATTCCGCTCTTCATATTGATGGGGTATCTGGCCTTCAATGCCGGGATCGCCGAGAGACTTTTCGACTCGGCCTACAAGTGGATGGGGCACTGGCCCGGCGGCTTGGCCATTGCCACTATCGGCGCGGACGAGTTGTTTGCAGCGATCTGCGGATCCAATACCGCAACGAGCGCCACCATGGGCACCGTCGCGTTGCCGCAGATGAAAAAATACAACTACGACGCGCGGCTGAGCAGCGGCACCATCGCCACCGGCGGCACGTTGGGGACCGTCATGCCGCCCAGCGTCGTGATGGTCATCATCGGGCTGCAGACCGAGCAGTCGATCGCCAAGCTGTTCCTGGGCGGCATTCTTCCGGCGCTGCTGCTGGGCGCCTTGTTCATCCTGACGATCATTGTTCTCTGCCGCATTCACCCCCACTACGGCCCGGCCGGCCCGAAAGTCGGCGCACGCGAACGACTGGCCTCGCTGTGGGGAATCACGGAGGCCCTGGCGATTTTTATACTGGTGATCGGCGGGCTCTACATCGGCATCTTCACGCCGACCGAAGCCGGCGCCGTAGGGGTTTTCTTTACGGCGGCTGTGGCCTTCATCATGCGGCGTTTGAACTGGAAGGGGATCCTGCGCTCTTTTACGGAAACGCTTAAAATTTCCTGTATGGTTTACATGCTGGTGGCCGGCGCCATCATTTTCGGCCGGTTTCTGGCGGTCACGCGGCTGCCCTTCGAGGTCGCCGAATACGCCGCCGGGCTGCCGGTGTCGCCCTATGTCGTTCTGGCCATTATTTTGCTGATCTACCTGGTCGGCGGTTGCTTCATGGATTCCCTGGGGTTCCTGGTGCTGACCATCCCGATTTTTTTCCCGCTGGGGGTCCGGCTGGGGTTCGACCCGATCTGGTATTCCATCATGCTCACCATGGTGACCACCATGGGGGCCATCACGCCGCCGGTCGGCGTCAATGTCTATGTCGTAAAAGCGTTGGCGCCGGACATCTCCATCGCCACCATCTACAAAAGCGTCACCTATTATCTCGCAGCCTGCCTGGTGTGCCTGGTGCTGTTGACGATTTTTCCCGCCATTGCCACTTTTTTACCGGGCTTGGTGAAATGATCCGCGATGCGGTTCGGGCAGCGTTTTAAGCGGCCATCTGGCTGGGAGCGCGAGGCTTGGATTCTCAAGCAGGCCGATCGGAATAAGATCGCCGGAGGAATGGGTTTAGGGTGCATCCTCCTTGAAGCAGCTCAGATCCTCCGGGCAGTCGACGTCCCTGCAGACGGCCGGATCGGACAACTCCACTTCAAGGACGTCGCCCGGATGAGCGCCAATGATTTCCCGGGCGCCCCGGTCGCCGGTCACCCGCCCTATCTCCGGGTAAAGCGAACGTTCGAAAATGCACGGGTTGCCGCGACGGCCCCGATAGACCGGCACGGCGATGCGGCGGCCGGCGCGGAGGAAACGCGCCCGCATCAGGTTGATGAGGTTGGAGGTGATGAAAGGCTGATCCGCCAGCAGAAACATGGCAGCGGAATATTCGTCGCAGGCCCGGTTAAGACCGGCCTTGAGCGAGGTGCTTAGGCCGGAGGCGAAATCAGGGTTAATCACCACCTGCAGGCGGCGATGCGCGAGTTCGGCCTTTAGCGCCGAGCGCACCGCCCGGTGGCGGCTGCCCAAGACCAGGATCACGGCGTCCAGGTCCGAAGCCAGGGCCGCACCCAGAACCCACTGCAGCAGCGGCTTGCCCTGCAGCTGCGCCAGCTGCTTGCAGCCGCCGAAGCGTGTTGCCTCCCCGGCCGCCAATACGATCCCGGCGATGGAGCCTTCCTTCACCATGCCTCCTTAGAAAAGGTGGATACAGCTAACACTATAAAATACCCTTTTGACGATTGTCCACCGCTTCTGCTAATTAAAGCTTGCCGATGGAGGAGATGGCATGAAAATGGATTCGACTGTTTCCGCGTATCTCGCGCCCACGGCGATCATCGACAGCGATCATCCGCGCATTCAGGCTCATGCCCGTACCGTGGCCGGCGCCGATGGCGGACAAGATCGCGTGGCGGCGGCGGTGCGGCTTTACTACGACGTGCGCGACGGAATCTGGTACGACCCCTATCTGCCGTTTCACAAACCGGAGCACTTCCGCGCGAGCACCGTCCTTGCCAGCGGGCGGGCGTTCTGCATCGGCAAGGCCGGACTGCTGTGCGCTTTAGGGCGGGCGATCGGGATTCCCTCGCGGCTCGGATTTGCCGATGTGCGCAACCATCTGACGACGCGGCAGTTCCTGGAATTCCTGGGCTCGGATCTGTTCGTGTTTCATGGCTACACTGAATTTTTATTGGAAGGCAAATGGGTCAAGGCGACCCCGGCCTTCAACGCCGAGCTATGCCGCCGCCACCGCGTCCTGCCGCTGGAATTCAACGGCCGGGAGGACTCCATCTTTCAGCCGTTCAACGAGGACCACTGCCAGTTTATGGAATACGTGACCGATCACGGGGTGTTTGCGGACATCCCGCACGACCGGATTCTGACCGCCATGCAAACGGCATACGGCGAGGCTCGGGTTCGGCAGTGGATCGAGGCCCATGAGAAGGCCGGGGAAACGTCCGCTCGGAGGTTCGAGCGGGAGGATGTCGTTGGGGGCTGACGAGCACGATCTGGAGCGCCGGCCGCAGGCGATGGCGTCGATTCGATGGTTATGAAGAAAATCCGAGTGGAAAGGCTCCGTTCCGATCTCCTCATAGGGCTCAAGGGCGCCGGTGAGATGGCCAGTGCGGCGGCTTGGCGGCTTTTTCAGGCCGGCTTCGCAAACATTTTCTTGATGGAGATCGCCGCGCCGCTGGCGGTGCGGCGTGAGGTTTCATTCTGCGAAGCGGTCTACGACGGTTCCAAAGTCGTGGAGGGCGTCGAAGCTTTGCGGGCTGAGAGGCCGGAGCATTTTCACACGATCTGGGCCGCCGGCAAGATCGCCGTGACGGTCGATCCGGCCTGGAACGCGCTGCGCCACATCCGGCCCCATGTATTGGTGGACGCCATCCTGGCCAAGAAAAACCTGGGGACCCGCAAGGACGAGGCGGGCCTGGTCATCGGGCTGGGACCCGGTTTCGTCGCGGGCCAAGACGTTCATTTCGTGATCGAGACGCAGCGGGGCCATCACCTCGGCCGCATTTTAACGACCGGGGCGGCGGCGCCCAACACCGGCATTCCCGGACCCATCGCTGGACGGACTACCGAACGGGTGCTGCGAGCTCCGGCCGAGGGCGAATTTCGAACCTCCAGCCGGATCGGAGATCGGATCGAGGAGGGGCAAGTCGTCGGGCAGGTGGGAGCCTCACAGGTTCACAGTCGGATCGGCGGGGTCCTGCGGGGGGTGATCCGCCCCGGCACGCGGGTGACCCGCGGGCTGAAGATCGGAGACATCGACCCGCGCGGCGAAGCCTCCTTTTGCTTCAGCATTTCCGACAAGGCCCGGGCCATTGCCGGCTCGGTTTTGGAAGCCGTGCTGAGGACCTACAACCGTTAGGATGGTGGGGAAAAGAACTTATTTCGGAGTCGGATAGCCCGGTTTCGGATAGGAATGGAAATGGGTGCGTCGGAACACGTGCGGGAGGCATTGCTTTTGGAAGGCGGCGGGATTGTCAGCCTGGTGGGGGCGGGCGGCAAGACGAGCCTCATGTACCGACTGGCGCGCGAACTGGCCGGGAGCGGCCAGACCGTTCTGACGACCACCACCACGCGGATCTATCCGCCCCTGGCGGATCAGTGCGCCATCTGCATCCTGGCGCCGACCGCGGAGCGGATCCTGGAGCAGGCAGCCGGGACGCTCGGCCAACACCGGCATATCGCCGCCGCTTCCGGCCGAATCGATGAGTCCGGAAAACTTGCCGGCCTGGCCCCGGAGGAGATCGACCGGCTGCAGGCCTCGCGGGTGTTCGATTGGATCCTCGTCGAAGCGGACGGGGCCGCCGGACGGCCGCTCAAGGCGCCTGCTGCGCATGAGCCGGTGATACCGTCCGGCTCCGGATGGCTGGTGGGAATGATCGGCTTGCGCGCGATCGGCAAACCCTTGACGGACCGTTGGGTCTTCCGGGCGGAGGCCTTCGCGCGGATCACCGGCTTGGCGCCGGGCGCGACGGTCAGCGAAGAAGCCGTTGCTGCGGCTTTTACGCACCGGCGCGGTATACTGAAAGGTGCACCGGCAGATTGCTGCTGCCTGGCGTTTTTGAACCAGGCCGATGCCCCCGACCGCCGGGCGGCCGGTCTGAGGATCGGCGAGCTTCTCGGACGAATCGATTGCGCTCCGATCCGACGGGTGGCGGTCGGCCACGTGCTGGATGATCCGCCGGTAACGGCCCTTTTCGATCGGAGCGGATGGCGGCTGCAACGGGTTTCCGACACGAATTCAGCGAATCCGTGCACGACGACCGGCGCAGGGCCGTGCTGAAGGAGCGAAGCGGATGATCGACGTTTACGACGAACTGCAGCGAGCCCTCTCGGGCGGAGACAAATGCGTTCTGGCGCGGATCATCCGCCAAGCCGGCTCGGCGCCGCGTGCCGTGGGAACGAAACTCCTCGTCAAAGCCGATGGACGTCTGGTGGGAACGATCGGCGGCGGGCGCCTGGAGCACGAGGTCCTTGGCAAGGCGCGTGAGGTGGCGGCCAGCGGCCGGCTCGCCGTGCTGGCGGTCCGCCTGTCGGGTCAGGATGTGGCGGGCGGCGAGATGCTTTGCGGCGGAAACGTGGATGTTCTGATCGAACCCGTCCTTCCGGAGGACGCCGGCGCCCTGTCCGTGTTTCAGGCACTTCACGCAATGAAAGCGCAGGGCCGGCGCGGGGTGCTGCTTACCGTCGTAGCGGAAGACCGGCGCGGCGTGCAACGGGCGCTGCTGACCGAAGAGGGCAGCCTCATCGGCGATGCCGCCGGGCGATTCGAGGCAGCCGGCGCCGGCCTGAAACGGTGGGCCGGCGCACGCGGGTTTGCGCTCGAACCCCTGGCAGCCGGAGCGGACCCGGCGATGCTCTTTGTCGAACCGGTGGAACCCGAGGCGGTGCTCGTGCTGTTCGGAGGCGGTCATATTTCGACCTGCGTAGCGCCGCTGGCCCGCACGGTCGGCTTTCGCGTATGCGTGATCGACGACCGCGAGGAGTTCGCCAATCCCGAGCGGTTTCCGTCCGCCGACCGGCTCCTGGTCTGCCCGGTGGCGGAAGCCTTCGATCGGATCGCCGTTACGCCGGCGACCTACCTGGCGATCGTGACGCGCGGGCACGCCCACGACCGGGACGCCCTGCGGCGCGCCCTGACGAGCCGGCCGGCCTACCTCGGCATGATCGGAAGCCGACGCAAACGGGACCTGATCTATGCCGCGCTGGTGGAAGAAGGGGCTTCGGCCGCAGACCTCCGGCGCGTCCACTGCCCGATCGGGATTGCGATCGGCGCGGAAACGCCGCAGGAGATCGCGGTCAGCATCGTGGCCGAGCTGATCCACGTCCGGGCACACGCGCAGGGCCGCCGGCCGCAGGCCATGGGGGTCGGTTGATGAGCCTGACGCCGCCCACCGGCGCCGGGGCCGCCGCAATGGGGCGTACCGAGGCCTTCAGGTCCCATCTGGGGCCGTTGTTTCTGCTGACCCTGCTTTTTTATATGAATTTCATGGCGCGGATCGTTCAGGCGCCGTTGATGCCGGCGATCGAAAACGACCT
>Ga0105093_10000152_pt1 | contig 26046 bp, 22 predicted proteins | sample PPLLak3March2015_2_FD_79111 | JGI IMG/M metagenome (GOLD analysis project Ga0105093, IMG submission 79111) | Freshwater sediment microbial communities from Prairie Pothole Lake near Jamestown, North Dakota, USA - PPLs Lake P8 Core (3) Depth... | ecosystem: Environmental > Aquatic > Freshwater >... | reverse complement strand
ATCCGCTTCGGGGATCGCCGGTCAAAGGGGAATCGGGTGGCTCATCCCCGGACCTGCCTGTGCCGGTGCGGCTGACCGGCAGTGCTTGCGGTCGAAGTCCTGCGTCAAGCTCACGCCGTTGGCGCAGGACGGACGCTTGCCTGGCCTGGGGACGGCGGCCGTGAACGCAGGCTCCTGGTGGTAGATGCGTTCACAACGTCGTGTGTTCTCCACAAGGCTTCAAGCGCTCCACCCCGGCGAGGAAGAAGGAGTTCAACGATGCCCATAAAGCCAAGAGAGTCCCGGCCGTATACGCCTGCCGGCGCAAGGCGGCGCCACGCTCGCCTTGCTCAGCATCGCCATTCTGGCCGCCATTGCCCTGCAAGCGTGCCGGGCTTTGCCGGCGACGCCTGACGCGCCAGCCGCTTCTCCGCTGCCGCCAGAACCCACGGCCAGACTCACTCCGCCGCCCACCCAAACACCCTTCCCAACGGCGGTTCCTACGGCGACTTCGACAGCAAGGCCCCCGCTATGGCCAGAGCAGCCGGCCACGTCCATCGCTCAGGTCACCGGCCGCTGGTTGTTGCGGCTGGCAGGAGGCGGCGAGAACGATCCGGCCATCCTCACCCTGGCAGAGGATAGCACGCACAGCATGGACGCCATTGGCGGGTATCACGAAGGCATGAATCTCGGCAACGGGACATACGAGTTTGATGGGGACGTACTGGCACTGCACGGCAACAACCGCACCAGCGCCTTGGTCCTGCTCTTCAGCTGCACCAGGACCTGCCAAGTGATTGTTGCCATGGGGGAGGACGGCCCAGGTTCGCTGCGGTTCGTGGCCATCGATGATCCGCATCCAGACCGGAAGAGGAGCTTGAACATCTAGAGCCTAATCCTTGCCCTGCCCGGGCAGGAGTAGCTCAGCACCCCCTTCGCAGATGCACCTGGATTTGAAGGCGAGATTGAACATCGCAGATCGGTTGTAGATGCGACAGAGAGCCTTGTCGTATACCCAGGCGCCAGGCGGCGATCCCTACCCGCGGAATGGCCATAACATCAGCGTGCCCCTCGCCGTGGCGGGGGGCACGCAACGCATCCACAGCTCGAGAGGCTGGGACCAAGGTTAGGGGGCGACGGCCTGCAGGGCCGCCCCCAGATCCTCGGCGCTTGCCAATCCCACCCATTGCTGAACGATCCCTCCCGAGCCGTCTAGCAGGAAGATGTGGGGCTGGACGCGATAGCCGAACTGTTGCTTGAAGCTTTCGTTCCTTGGGTCGTCAATATCGAGATAGACGAAATCGATCCGGTCACCGTACTCCTGCTCGAGCCCGTGCACGACGGGCGCCAGTCGCTGGCAGGTCGGTCACCAGAAAGCGAAGAACTCGAGCAGAACGGGCTTGCCCGTGCCCAGGGCGACGGTCGTCGGATCGGTCGCCTCCAAGCCGGCGCGCGCCGTAGGCGTGGCGGCGGAGGGGACGGGTGCAGCGGGTTCAGACGGCGCGGCCGCTTCGGGCGCCGTCGGCTGAAGCAGCGGCTCGGCCGGAGCCGCTTCGGGCGCCGTCGTCGCGACGGCCGCCGGCGCGCAGGCGCTCAACAGCATCACAGCCGCCAGTACCAGGATCAAGAACTGATTCACAGGCATGCCTCCCTTGGCTATGTACGCCGTTTCTACTTAGACGCTGCAAGATACCATGCTTTCCTTATCGTCTGATGAGTCGGGGCCCAAAGGCTGCCGCCCTGGCTGGCCACTCCCTCTGCCAACCGCTATACTCACGGCATCCGAGGGCGGGCCAGGGTTTGCTGCCGCGAGCGAGCACGGGGGCGCCGGATCGCCCGGCCCCGCTTCTCGCCGATGCGCCTCCCCCCGCGCACGAGGTCCAGATGAGCCAGGCTTTGATCGAGTGCATCCCGAACTTCTCCGAAGGCCGCCGCCGGGAGTTGATCGACGACATCGCCGGCGTGATCACCCGCACGCAGGGTGTGCGGGTACTCGACCTCCATGTGGACGCCGATCACAACCGTACGGTAATCACCTTCGTCGGCACGCCGCAGGGCGTCTCGCAGGCCGCCTTCGCCGCGATCCGCCGCGCCTCCGAGCTGATCGACCTGAACCATCACCAGGGTGAGCACCCGCGCATAGGCGCCACGGATGTCGTGCCTTTCGTCCCGCTTTCATACAGCAGCATGCAGGAGTGCATCGGACTCGCTCGCGCCCTCGGCGAGCGGGTCGGCGGCGAGCTTGGGATTCCGGTCTACCTGTACGAAGCAGCGGCCACCCGCCCGGAACGCGTCAACCTGGAGAACCTGCGCAAGGGGGAGTATGAGGGCCTGAAGTCCGCCATCGCAAGCGACCCGGAGCGGGCGCCGGATTTCGGACCCAAGCGGCTGGGCCCGGCCGGGGCGACCGTGATCGGGGCGCGCGCACCGCTGATCGCCTACAACGTGTACCTGACCACCGGGGAGGTCGAGATCGCCAAGCGTATCGCGGCTGCCGTGCGCCATTCGTCCGGCGGTTTCCGCTGCGTCAAGGGGCTGGGGATGCTGGTCGAGGGCCGAGCGCAGGTCTCCATGAACCTGACGGACTTCCGCCAGACGCCGCTGGCACGCGTGCAGGCTGCCATTCGCCGGGAGGCCGAGCGCTTCGGTGTGGGCATCCATCACACGGAGTTGGTCGGGTTGATTCCCCAACAGGCTCTGGTAGATGCCGCCTTGTGGCACCTGCAGCTGGATCCTTTCGACACCGATCAGATCCTCGAGAACCGCCTGTATGCGAGTGCCGGCGCTTCGGCCGATAGGAGTTTCCTCGACGCACTGGCGGACGGCACGCCCACGCCGGGCGGGGGTTCGGCAGCGGCGCAGTCCGGGGCAATGGCGGCGGCGCTGGTGGCGATGGTGGCGCGCCTCACCCAGGGAAAGAAGAAGTACGCGAGCGTTGAGGCTCGGATGGCGGAGATCGTCGAGCAGGCAGAAGCACTGCGCCGCTCGCTGCAGTCCGCCGTCGAGGCCGACGCGACGGCTTTCGAACAGGTGATGAGCGCGCGGCGCATGGTGAAAGCGACGGAGGCTGAACAGACCGCGCGTGCCCAGGCGCTCGAGCAGGCGACCCGCTCGGCGACCGAGGTCCCACTGAGCGTGGCCGAGCAGGCATGTCAGGTGCTTGAGCTCGCCAGCGAGGTGGCAGAGACCGGCAACGTCAACGCCGCCAGTGATGCAGCCTCTGCCGGGGCGCTCGCCCGCGCTTGCCTGACCGCCGCCGGTCTGAACGTGCAGATCAACGCCAGCGGCCTGGCGGATCGCTCGATGGCCGAGGCATGGAGACAGGTGCTCGAGGAGCTGGAGCGCCGCGCCGGCGAGTCCGAGGACCGCCTGCGCCAGGCGATCCATGACCGGGCCGGACTGGGCGGATAGGCGCCGCTCTCCCCGCCAGCCCCGGCAGGCTGCGGACCAACACATCCACCGCACAGCGCCCCCCGCCCGCTCCCAGCAATGAACCAGATCCAACTGTCATCGCCGAATGCCGTGTGAGCGAATGGGGTCTCCGGGGAGGGAGAGGAGTTCCCTCACTCCACTGCTTCTCGACTCCCTGTGTGCAACGCTAGCTGGCAAAGCCGAGGGCTGTACGCGGAGAGGCCCTTGGGGCTGCTCCCCTGCGCCTGCGGCGTGGATATCGCCAGGGGCCAAGGCGGGCAAACCGGGACTCTTCCGCCGGCTCCAACGCCCCGGGCGCGGCTACCACCCGCTGGCGGCGAACATCCTGCGCAGGAAGTCCAGGCGTTCTTCGGCAGTCATCGGCCGCGGCCGGGAGTAGTCCTCGATCAGTCCGGTGAGCAGCTCGGTGCTGATGTGCCGGCCGTCGTAAAACACGTGCCGGTCGACAAACATCTCCCGATTCTGGATGCGGTCCATTTGATCGAAGAACAGGTTCCCCGGTCCGTAGTGGATGAATCCCTCATTGTAGAACTCGAAGCCCTGGGGTTGGTGCGCCTGGCTGCCGCTGACGATCTGTGCGCCGGCATCGATGGCGTTGCGGAAGGCCTCTTCCTGGAGCGGGAGCGGGCTTGAGCGATCCGACTCGGCCCACTGGTAGGTGAAGATCGGCAAGTAACCCTCGGCGCGCAGATCGGCGACGACCTCCAGCACGCGCTCGTCGTAGCAGGGGGCCGCGCCCGGGGCATTGTCCTTGGCCTGGGCATAGCCCGGCCCGGGCGCGTTACAGCCGATGAACGCCAGCCGGTTGCCATTGTGCTCGAGGCGCACCGGGCGCAGCGCCTCGGTCAGGTCCTGACCTCCGGCGAAGTAGCTCCAGCCGCGTTGGCGATACATGTCGAGCGAATTGAGGAACGCCGCCGGGCCCCAATCCAGGTTGTGGTTCCCGGTCAGCTCGACCAGGTCGGTGCCGATGTCCTCCAGCAGCCCGATGTTTTCGGGTGCGCTGCAGAAGCGCAGCGTGTCGGAGCCGGGGTTCGGCGGGGGACAATCGGCGGCAAACGACACCTCGTTGCTGATGTGGGTGATGTCCGCCGTGCGCAGCCAATCTCCGATGTCGCGTGCCGGGTAGGTAATGCCCTTGCCCGCCATGCGCCAGGCGGTCGCCCGGGTCAGTGCCGTGACGCCGGTCATCACCAGGCGCGTCAGTCGCGAGGGGTCGCGGTTGCTGGCCGGCCAGTTGGGCGCCAGCGCCTGAGCCAGGGCCGCAACCGACTCGGGCGGGCCGCTGACGCCCAGCGAGAGCGTCAGCGGATAGGCGCCAGGATCCATGGCCGGATCCAATGGGGTCATCCCATCTACGCTCAGTACTTTCCAGCGCGGCTCGAGCGAATCGAATGGAAGCAACGCCAGCGCCGGGCGCGCGGTCCACACCTGATCGACGAACTGGTCGCTGGAGATCGCCAGGACTGAGGCGCCTGGCGGCCCCAGCATCGCCTTCAGGGGCTGGAGGTCCTCGGTGCGCACAAAGAGCGGCCCGGCGTCTGACAGCTCGCCAGACCAGCGGGCCTGGATCTCGGCCAGCGACAGGCCCTCTTCCCACGAAGCGAACGGCGCCACCAGGGCATACACCCACCGCGAGACTTCGACCTCGCCGCCGACCTCTGCCCGCAGGTCAGCCGCCTCCGCCGAACCCGCCGCAACTGCCGGCAAGCCGTCCACCGTTTCGACCGCTTGCACCGCGTCTTGCAAGTCGAGCGGGAGAGCCGGATCGGTCCACAAGCGCACCACCTCCGGCGTGGGCGTGGCCTGCAGCGGGCCGAAGGCGGTGGCTGAGGCAGGCGGCGAAGCCGGCGCTGGGTTGGACGCCGGGAGGAGGTCCGCCAGCGCACACCCGCCGGTCAGCAGCGCCAGCACCAGCAGGGGTGCGATCACGATCGAAGGCCGGAGCGTGCAACACCACGTCGCCGGCAGTCGCCGAGCGTGGCTCGTTTCGGCGATCCTGCGCCTGCGCGAACGCAGGCTGGAAGGTCGGCCGGCGCTCAATACTCGACCTCGCGGCTGAGGACAAACACCGAGAGCAGGGCCGCCTCACCCGATAGGCGCAGCTTCTCAAGGTCGATTGCGGCAATGGTGTCGGACGGCAGGTGCGCCAGCGCATCGGCGCCATCCCAACTCAGGTAGGCGGAGGCTGCCTCGCGTCCACCCACGGGAGGAATAGTCGGCAGCCCAAAATGCGTCGTGCGCCCGGTATTGGTCACACCGACTCCGACCTTCGCCCCGATCTCCTGGAACAACCTCGCCAGGCGATAGCTCGTGCCTTCCCCCAGCGCCAGTTGGTCGCCGCTTCCCGCCCCGACGCCGCTGAGCTCGAGCACGGCCTCCACTTCCAGCGAACTGAATCCCTTGGCCGCTCCCATCACGTCCGAAACGCTCAGGCTCTCCCATCGATCCCCGCCCGGCCAGGCGACGAACACCACCGTCTTGAACGGCTTGACCGGACTCTCCTGCATCACGCGCGCGATCTCGAGCAGGGTCGCCACGCCGCTGGCGTTGTCGTTGGCGCCAGGGTATTTGGTCCCATCCGGGCCGATCCCCAGCCCATCGTAGTAGGCGCCCACCATGATCACCTGGCTGTCCATGCCGCGCGGGCCCGTCGACTCCATCTGCGCCCCCTGGCCGGGGATGTAACCCATGACGGTGACGGATCTTTCGCTCAGGTCCTCGACCGTTGGCGCTTGCACCGAAAGCCGGAAGGGCGGCCCCGCCTCCGTCAGCGCTACCTGGCCTGGGGCCAACTCAGCGGCCAACGCGTCGAGCTCGGCCAGGCTGCTGCCCAGCGAGCCGAGGATCTGCTCCGCCAGCGCCTCACTGATGAACACGGCTGGCGTCCCTTCGCCATAGGTGACGAAGCCCGAGTAGTTGACGAAGTACGCCGAGAGCTGCGGGAACAAGTACTTGCGCTCGAAGGCCATCGGATCTGAAGTGACGATGAGTGCTCCCGCCATACCCACCGTCGGTGTGCGGGCCAGGGCCTCTTCCCGCAGCAGAACGATCTGATCCTCGAGATCCATCCGCCGCAGGCCGTACGGATCCCGGCTGGAATCCAGCCCGGGGTCGGGCCCGACCGCCAAACCAACGACGCTCCCCTCCCCCGACCCAGTCGTCGGGAAGTACTCGACCATCTCAACGAAGTCCTGGCGGTACTGGAAGGATTGCAGCACACTCCCATCCGGACCGAGAAGCTCGAGGCGCGGCAGCTCAGTGAGGTGGGGACGTTTGGTGGCGACGAACTGATAGAAATCTCGTCCCGCCCCAGCCGGGGTCAGGCCGATCAAGCGCATCTCATCGGCAATGTACATGGCCGCCGCAGCCGCGCCGCCGGTGCCGCTCTCGCGTCCCTGGTAGAACTCACTCAGGGCACTGAGGTGGGCATAGGCTCGCGCCGCATCGTATCTGCCAACCTCCGGCAGATACTCCGAAGTGGGGGATGTGGTTCGCAGGAACCAGGATGCGCCGACAACCGCCAGCAGGCTACCCGCCACGACCACCCGGTTCAGCAGGCGGGTAATGCTGATCCGGCTGACTGCCAGGAACCGGCGCAGTCCTTCTCCCCACAGGTTGAAGGTCAGGATGGCCAGGAAGAACAGCACGCCCGGATACCAGCCCATCCACGGGTATGAGCGCCACCAATCGCGGACATTTGCCAGCAGTGCGCTCCACTCGGGCACATCCGACACATGGACGATGATTGGCTGCATGCGCCCGGCTTCGCCGATCATCGCCCGATAGCCGCCGCCGACGAAGATGTTGAGGAAGCCAAGCTCAGCCAGGAGCAGCATCACGGCGCCCATTTCCAGCACCGTGAACACGATCAGCGAATCGGCCAGGTTCGGGAGGGCGTGGCGGGTGAGTTGGCGGAACTGGCTGGCGCCGACCACCTCGGCGCCTTCCATGAATGGCTCGGCCTTGATGCGGATCACCTGGGCGCGCACGAACTGGGCGATCTCTCCCCAGCCGACGATGCACAGCGCAACAATGAAGACGCCCATTCCCTGCTGGATGCCCAGCGCCAGAATCACAATCATCGCAAAGAGCGTGACCGGAAAGGCGGCCCACACCGTCCACGAGGCTGTCACCAAGCGATCAAAGAACGAATCCTTCCACCACCCGGCCGCCATCCCGAGGGTGGCCCCCAGGCTGATGCGGGCGGCGACCGCCAGGGCGGCCATCACCAGCGTCTGGCGCGCTCCCGCCAGCAGCAGCGCCCGGATGTCCCGCCCCAGCATGTCGCTGCCCCAGGGGAAGACGGATGACAGGCCGAAGGGCGGCGAACGCAGAGCGCCCTCGATGGTCATGAAGTCGTTGGTTTCGTAGGGGTTGGCCTGGGTCCAGGATCCGCCGAACAGCACCAGCCCCAGCAGGGCGAAGAGCCCGAGTGAACCCAGCACCAGCGGCAGGTTGACGGCGCGCACTCCGGCGCGCCATCCGCGCCGGGGCGGCTGCGTGTCTGGCCCTTCGGTCAGTGCGGTCGAGAAGGCCGACCTCGGCAGGGTAGGCAAGGGCTCGCGGGCCGGGCGGCGCAGGCGCGCCACCAACCCATCCAGTGTGCCCTGCAACCCCCTGCCCATCCCGCGCATCCGGTCGGCGAGAGTGCGTCGCTCGTCCGTGCCCGTATGCCGCAGGTCATCCTGCAGGCGGGGATCGATGAAGGGGTACAGCCAATCGAGCAAGCCGCTCAGCAGCATGAAGAACAGACCGAGCGCCACCGTCAGGTCAGTTGCCAGTGCGCTGTCGCCCTCGCGCACCGCCGCCAGCAGGGCCAGGCCGACGCCCAGCCACACGAAGAAGTACTCGACGACCGGCAGGCTGGCCAAGGCATAGCGCAACGACGTGACAACTGAAGTCAGGATCGGGATCAAGCCGTTGCGCAGCACGTGCCGCCGAAGTAGCACGCCGTACTTGAGGCCTTTGGCGCGCGCCGTGCGCACGTAGTCCTCGGCCAGAATGGTCCGCGTGGTCAGGTTGGTGACGCTGGTGATCTGGGCCAGCGGCCGGGTCGCCAGCACCAGTGCCGGCATGACAAGGTGCCAGTCCAGCCCATAGCCGGTGGCCGGCAGGACGGTGATGGCAAAGGTGCGGTGCACCTGAATGTTGATGACCCACAACAGCATCCCCAGCAGGAAGCTTGGGATTGACATGCCCAGGATGGCCGTCAGCGCGACCCACGACGATCCGGCTGGACGGCGTAAAGCGGCGAAGATCCCCAGCGGGACCCCGATCACGACGGCGATCCCCAGTGCCGCCGTCAACAGCACCGCCGAGTGGCCGAACAACGTCAGGACAACGGTGTACCAGGGGACGTCCTGCTTCTGCCAGGTGTAGCTCTCAGGATGATCGAACAGGTACGCGCGGGTTGCACCGATCGCTTCCACAGCGGAAACGGCGGGCTGTGCCGCCAGGCCCTCGATGACCCGGCCGTACATGATCATCCCCCACTGGGTGAGGAAGGCGATGACCAGCAGCGTGGCCAGGCTGACAACCACACGCCGGCCGATGCGCCGCAGCCCGGCGTGGGTCACCCCGCGTCCGCTCGGAACAGCCAGACCCGTTTCAGCCGTTGTCATGCACCTGTCCCGCGCTCCGTATTCGGGGCTGAAGGCAGAAGGACCGTGAACCCGCGCGACCCGATCCTGACCTGCGCATTCCCTGGCCACGTAGAGAAAACCCCCCAGCCGGGGGCCGGGGGACCTTCGGTCGGCAGCACACTACCCAGTTGCCGCTCCAGCAAACGCGGCGCATGAAGGACCAACCGCCGGGCAGTCTAGCACAAGACCTCTCACCCAACAACGTCCGTGCCGGCTCCACCGGCCACCGAACATCGGGATCCCTGGTCTTGCGGACACCGTAATAGAGACTACAATTGTCGGAATTAGGCGGTCCAACCCTGGAGACGTCGATGTCCGACCCGACTGGCCTGTGCCTGATGGCTGTCTTGGCCCACCCCGATGATGAGTCGGCAGGCATGGGGAGCACATTCGCCTACTACCAGCAACGCGGGGTGCAGACTTCGCTGCTGATGGCGACCCGCGGCGAACGCGGCTGGGCAGGACCGCCGGACGACGACCCGGGCCTGCAGGCAATGGCCCGGATACGGGAGCGCGAGCTGGAGGCGGCGGCAGCCATCCTGGGGATCGAGGAGATGGCCTACCTGGACTATGTGGACGGCGACCTCGATCGCGCCGATCCAAGTCAGGTGATCTCGCAGATTGTCGCCCATCTGCGCCGACTTCGGCCCCAGGTGGTGGTCACCTTCCCGCCGGATGGGGCCTACGGCCACCCGGATCACATCGCGATCTCCCAGCTGACCGCCGCTGCACTGGTGTGCGCCGCCGATCCGTCGTTCTCGCCTGCAGACGGTCGACCGCACCGTGCCGACAAGTTCTACTTCATGATCGACACCGAGGATGTGCTGCAGGCCTATCAGGATCTCGTCGGCGACCTCAGCATGGAAGTCGACGGCGTCATTCGACGCGCCGTGTACTGGAACGACTGGGCGATCACCACTCGCCTGCCCACCGACCCGCACTGGCAGGTAGCTCTGCGGGCGCTGCTCTGCCACCGGAGCCAGCTGGCGGGCTGCGGAGACCTGGAGCTGCAGCCTGAGGAGTCTCTCCGCCGCTTGATGACGGGTGGCACGTTCTATCGTGTGTACTCTCTGGTCAATGGCGGCCGCGCGACGGAGACCGATCTTTTCGAAGGGCTGCTTTGAAGCGCCGCGGACAGCGCACTCGTCACTGCATCGAGAGGAGAAAAGGATGAATCCGATCCCCTGGGCATCGGCCAGGAGCCAGGCCCTTCAGGCGACCCTGGCGCCGCTGATGACCACCCTGCTTGACCCGCGCCTCCAGGCGGGGCGGGCTGCCCCAGGTGCCTGCGACTTCTACTTCGGCAACCCACAGGAACTGCCGCTTCCCGGGTATGTCGAGGCGCTCCAACGTAGGGTGCCCCCGCAGGATAAGGACTGGTTTGCCTACAAGATGAGCGAGCCCGCCGCGCAGCAAGCCGTCGCCCGCAGCCTGCATCGCTGGCGCGGAGTCGCCTACCATCCCGACGACATCTTGATGACGACCGGCGCTTTCGCCGGCCTGGCGATTGCCTTGCACACCCTGCTCGACCCGCAGGACGAGGTGATCTTCCTCAGCCCACCCTGGTTCTTCTACGAGCCGATGATCCAGTCGGCCTTCGGCACCCCGGTCCGTGTGTCGGTTGACCGTGAGACTTTCGAGTTGGATCTTGCGGCGATCCAGGAGGCTATCTCTCCGCGGACCCGCCTCGTGCTGGTGAACTCTCCAAACAACCCGACCGGCAAGATCTACTCGGAAGCCAGCCTGCGCGCACTCGCCCATATGCTGGAAGCTGCCAGCCTCAAGGTTGGGCGCCGAATCTACTTGATCTCTGACGAGGCCTACAGCCGGATCGTCTTCGATCGCAGGGCCTACTTTAGCCCGACTCAGGCGTACCCGCATTCCCTCTTGATCTACACCTACGGCAAGACCTTGCTCACTCCCGGGCAGCGGATCGGATTCATCGCCCTGGCACCGGACCTCCCCGAGCGGGAACCCTTGCGACGCGCCCTGATGGCAACGCAGATCCTTCTTGGCTTCGCCTTCCCCAACGCCTTACTGCAGCATGCGATCGGGGAGATCGACGCCCTGAGCATCGACCTCCGGCACTTGCAGCAGCGCCGGGACCTCATGGTGGGTGCTTTGCGGGAGCTGGGTTACCAGCTGCACTCGCCTGAAGGCACGTTCTACCTGCTTCCTCGCTCACCGTGGAGTGACGACCGCGCCTTCACCGCGCAGTTGGCCAGCCAGGGCGTGTACTGCCTGCCGGGGAGCTCGGTCGAGATGCCCGGCTACTTCCGGATTTCCCTCACCGCCAGCGATGCGATGATCCAGCGATCGCTGCCGGTCTTCGAGAACGCGCTGCAGAGCGCTCCCCGCCCGCCGACCTGAGCGAATGGGTCCCTGGTGGCCGGACGCCGCCCTAATCCCCGGCCAACGCCAGGAACACGTCTTCCAGCGAGGGCTGCACCCGGCTGAGGCGCACCCCTGTCAGCCCTTCCGCGTTCAGCGACGCCTCCAGCTTCGCCGAGGCCAACCCCGGTTCGGCAATGGCCCGCAGGTGATCCGAGGCGAGCGTTGCCCGCCACACGCCGGGCGCTGCTTGCACCGCCTGCAACCCGCGCAGCAAAGGCTCGGCATAGATGTCCCATGCCTCTCCTCGGAGGGCAGTCTGCTTGAGCCCGGTGGGGGTGTCGAGCGCCAGCAGCCGCCCGCGGCGCATGATCCCCACGCGCTGACAGTACTCGGCCTCGTCCATGTGATGCGTGGTCACCATCGCCGTCACACCCCGGTCTGCCAGGTCATAGATGTGGTTCCAGAATAGCCGGCGCGCGATGGGATCGACCCCGCTTGTCGGTTCGTCAAGAAAGACCAACACCGGGCGGTGCACAATCGCCACCCCCAGCGCCAGCCGCTGCCGCCAGCCGGTAGGCAGATCGCCGGCGCGCATCGAGGCCGATGAACTCAACCCGATAGACTCCAACACCTCTTCGATGCGTCCTGCTTCAGGCATGCCATACACGCCGGCGTAGAAGCGCAGGTTCTCCTCCGCGGTTAGTTCGTCGTAGAGCGCGAAGCGCTGCGACATGTAGCCCACCTTCGAACGGATGGTCTCGGCCTCCGAGCGAATGTCGTGGCCCAGCAGGTTGGCCGTCCCGCGGGTTGGGCTCAGCAGCCCGAGCAGCATGCGAATGGTCGTCGTCTTTCCTGAGCCGTTGGGCCCGAGCAACCCGATCACCTCTCCGGCGGAGACCTCAAAGTTGAGATCGTCGACTGCGGTGAACTCGCCAAACTGCTTGGACAGCCCGATCACCTGCAGCACCGGGAAAGGCCGAGTCGCGGGCTGGGTGTCAGTCATGAACTTCGCTCGCTGCCCGACCCGGCTGCTCTGCCTGCAACAGATGCACGTAGACGTCCTCCAGCGTCGGCTCCACGGCCCGCACGAAACTGACCGCGCACCCAGCCTGGCGCAGCGACCGATCCAACCGGCGCTGCGTTGGGGCGAGGCTTCCGGCGGCAACGCGCAGGTGGAAGCGGTCACCCATTGCCTGCACATCCTCCACCCTTGGATCGGCCGCCGCGATGCGCCCCACCTTCCGCAGCGGGGAGGCGGCAACCTCCAGCACTCGCCCGGCAAGCGCCTGGCGCAGCGTGTGGGGCGACCCCTCCGCCAACACCCGGCCGTGGTTGAGGAAGACCACCCGCTGGGCGCGCGCCGCCTCGTCCATGTAGGGGGTGCTGATCAGCACCCCGACGGCCTCCTCCAGCAGGCGGATCAGCAGCTGCCAGAAGTTCTGCCGCGTGACCGGGTCGACTCCTCCCGTCGGCTCATCCAGCAGCAGCACCTTCGGGCGGTGCACCAGCGCCGCCGCCAGGCCCAGCTTCTGGCGCATGCCGCCGGACAGCGCCCCGGCGCGCCGGTCGGCGAACTCGCCCAGGCCGACGAAATCGAGGATCTGCAGGGCTCTCGGCCGCCACTCGCCCGCCGGAACGCCGCGCACTTCGGCGAAGAAGCGCAAGTTCTCGAGCACAGTCAGTTCCGGGTACAGGCTGAACTGCTGCGGGAGGTAGCCGAGGTGGGTGCGTGCCTGCTCGACCTGGGAGCGCAGGTCGATGCCACCCAGGCGGATCTGGCCAGCCTGCAGTTGGAGCGCACCGCACACCAGGCGCATCAGCGTGGTCTTGCCCGCGCCGTCCGGCCCGAGCAGGGCGACGATCTCTCCGGCGCCCACCCGCAGGTCGACGCCATCGACCGCCCGCCGCGCGCCGTAGGCATGCCGCAGACCGTGCCCCTCGATCAGCGGATCCAGCTTGCCACCTCTCTGGCACCTCCGGGCATTCTGGGCAGCATTATGAATCGAAGGTCACGTCGGCCGGCATGCCCGCCCTTAGCCGGCCCTCCGGGTCCACCAGCTGCAGTTCGACGGCAAACACCATCAGCCGGCGGCCCTCCTCGGTCTGCACATTGCGCGGGGTGAACTCCGCCTGATCGGCAATGCGCATGACCTCGGCCTCAAAGACATCTCCGGGGAAGGTATCGACCTCGACCCGGGCTCGATCGCCGACGGCAATCTGCCCGTAGCGATCCTCGGCGATGTACACCGTCAGCCTAAGCACATCGCTCTGGCGCACTGCAATGGCCACCGCCCCGGGCGTCAGCACTTCGCCGGGTTCGACCGAGCGAGAGATCACGGTCCCATCGACGCTGGAGCGGACCTCCAGCTTGCTCAGCTGGAGATCGATGGTCGCCAGCTCGGAGGCTGCTTGAGCCAGCGCCAGCTCGAGCTGTGCTTGCGCCTGTGCCAGCGCCGCCTGGCGCAGCGCCAGCTGATCAGGGTCTGGCCCGTCCTTCCATTTGTTCCAGCCTAGCTCGGCCCGAGCCAGGCGGGCCCGGGCGGCGGAGACGGTCGCGTCGAGGATCGCCTGGTCGATATCGGTCGGCTCCCCCTTGTACCAGTTCAGATTGGTCTGCAGCGCATCGCGCGCCTTGCGCGCCTCGTACAGAGCGGCTTCGGCTGCGGCTCGGATCGGATCACTCGAAGGCTTGTCTTCCACTCGCTCAAGCGCCTCACTGGCCTTGCGCACCGCATCCTTGGCCAGCTCGAGCTGGGCATCGATGCCCTCGATGGTCTCGTCCGTCGCCCGCCTGCCCTTCTGCTGGTAGCTCCGCCGGCGCTCGGCGTCGTCGAGCGCATCGCGGGCGTTGGCCAGTTCGACCTCGGCTTCCCCGGCCAGCAACGGGGCGTCCTCAACCAGTTGATCCAGCGCCTGCTGAGCTGTGAGCAGATTCAGGCGCGCCGCGGCCACCGCCGCCTTGCCGCTGGCATCGACCAGGTCGCGCCGCACGCGCAGCAGCTCGTCGTCCTGCCGGAAAAGCGGCTGCCCCGGTTCCACCCGCTGCCCCTCCTCGACCAGAACCTCGAGCACTCTGCCGCTGCTCTCGGGGCCGATGCGAACTTCGGCACCTTCGACGGTGCCCGAGGCCTGCAGCGGTCCCTTATCGCCCCGGGAAACCCACCCCAGGTAGCCGAGCGAGCCGAGGATCACGGCCAGCAGTGCTGCCAGGCCGGCGATTCTTCGCAACCCGTGTTCCTTCAAGAGGCACCTTCCTTCAGTCCAGGCGTTTGCGGAAGCGCAGTGCAGCCACGGCCATCCAGGCAAAAGCCATCAAGATCAGCACCAAGACCTCGGGCAGCAGGCTCTCGAGGCCCACGCCCTTGAGCAGGATCGACCGGATGATGATCAGGTAGTAGCGGAGTGGAATCAGGTAGGAGATGGCGCGCAGCACCGGCGGCATCGCCGCCAGCGGAAACAGGAAGCCGGACAGGAAGACGGTAGGCAGCAGCGTGAAGTACGTCAGCATCATGGCTTCCTGCTGCGTCTTGGCGACGGTCGAGATGAACAGTCCGATCCCCAGCGAGCTGATCAGGAAGAGCGAGGAAAGCAGCAGCAACAACCCGATATCCCCTCGGATGGGCACATCGAACCACAGCGTACCCACCACCAGGATCGCCAGGGTATCGATAAACGCCAGCAGGACATAGGGAAGGATCTTTCCCAGGATGAGCTCGCCAGAGCGGATGGGCGTGACGATCAGCTGCTCAATCGTCCCGCGTTCGCGCTCGCGCACGATCGACGTCGCCGTGAGCATCGACGTCAACAGCTGCAGAATCATGCCGATCAGCGCCGGGACCATGAAGTAGGCGCTGGCCAGGTCGGGGTTGTACCAGACGCGTGTGCGCACTTCGAGGCGTGGCGACAGCCCGGCCGGATCGCGGCTTCCGGAGGTTTGCTCGAACGCCAGGCGCAGGGCATGGGCCTGGCCGATCAATTCCGCCGCTGCCAGGCTGGTGGAAGCCACGTTCGGGTCCGACCCGTCAAGGACGAAAGCTACCGACGCCTGCCGCCCGCCAGTCACTTGATCGCCGAAGTCGGGCGGGATGATCAGCCCGGCGCCCGCCTCGCCTCCCTCAATCAGGGCCCGGAGCTCGGCCTCGGAGTCAACATCGTAGGCCAGCAGGAAGTAATCCGCCGCGCGGTAGGCGTCGAGCAGCCGGCGCGCTTCCGGCCCACGGTCCTGGTCGAAGACCGCCAGCGGCACGTTGCGCACATCGGTCGTGGCGGTGTAGCCGAGCAGGAAGATCTGCACAATCGGAATGGCAAAGGTGATGTACAACGTGCGCGGGTCGCGCAGGATCTGGATGAATTCCTTGCGAATGAGAGCGCGCAACCGGGGGTTGAGCATGGCAGGCCTCAGGTCGCGCTGCTCGGGCGGGGCTGGCCGGAATCCAGCACGCCGTGCAGGAAGATGTCGACGAAGTGCTCCAGGGTGTCAGGTGGAAAGGCGGCCAGCGTTTTGGGGCTGAGCATCTGCTCGGTGATCACATAGGAAAAGAACATGCCGACGAAGGCGCGCATGACGACCGGCGCCGGAAGATCGCGCAGCCCGCTGCCGGCGGCGGTCAGGCGCTGCATCGCCGCGCTGAGGCGGGGCAGGATGACGTCGAACAGCGCCGGCAAGTTCTCGCCGTGCATTTCGACGACCTCGATGAACATCAGGTTGATGAAATCGGGGCGGCCGCGCATCGTCGCCAGCAGGCGAGTGGCGGCGTCGCGCACGGCGGCCTCCAGCGTGTCCCCGCCGGCGGCTTCGATCGCCGGGATGACCTCTCGATACGGGTGGTACTCGAGCAGCACCGCGGTGAAGAGCTGGCGCTTGCCGGGGAAGTGGTTGTAGACGCCGCCGAGGGCAATGCCGGCCTCGGCGGCGATGCGGCGCATCGAGGTACCGTGGTAGCCGTAGGCGACAAACAGCCGGTAGGCGGCGTGCAGGATGCGCCGGGCGGGCTCAGCTTGCGGGGGTGGGGTGGATCGGGGCGAGTCGAGTGCGCGCCGGGCCATGGTTCTTGCCTTCCGTTCCCCTGACTCCCATTATGAACGAACGTTCGTTCAGAGAGAGTATGGCACTTGGCCAGCCGGGCGTCAAGCCCCCAGAATCATGCCGCCCCACTGCCAGAGGCAACGGGGCGGGGCTCCTAGGTCAGCTCGGAATGCGGGTTAGTGGTCTTCGGGGTCAGGCAGCGACGCCACTTCTCGCAGCAGGCCCAGCGTCAGTACGCCCAGCCGCAGGCCCTCACCGGTCGTCAGGTGGACGCTCCCCCCGCCGCGCTCGGCACGCTGTGCCAGGATCCCCCCGATCGCTACGCCCAGCAGGCCGCCGACCAGGCCGCCGACCAGCGCCAGCTTAATCCGTCCATCAATCTGAGCCATCGTCACCTCCCACCTTGCGCCGGAACAATCGCCCCAACACCTGCATACCAGCCTGGGCCGAAGCACCGGCCGAGCGCGTCGCCACGATCGGGGTCACACTCACATTGGCCGCGCGCAGCATCCCCGTTCGCAGCTGACTCATGGCGCGCTGGGCCCGGTAGGAATACGGCGGCAGCAGTACGGTCAGCCGCGCCACACCCAACCCCGCCGCCGCAAGCGCGGCCAACAGGATCACGCCCAGCAGGCAGGCGGGCAGCACCATCAACACCAGCGCCAAGTCGGCCCACAGGCTGGGGTCGCCCACGCCAGCTCGGGCCAACAGCCCAACCCCCACGATCAGCGCCAGCAAGCCCAGCCCCAGCGGCAAGTACACCTGCCAGCGCACCTGCCGGCGGTAGGACTGCTGCGTTGTCGGATTGACCGGCAACGGCGCCCGTCGGAATTCGCCCTTGTTCATGGAGAGTATTGTAGCATCATCCTATTCCGGCTCACATCCGGCGACCTGCCGCGCGAGGCAATGATAGTGCATGCGCCGCATTCGTTGTCTCGCAAGCTGCGCAGTGATCCGCATTGCGAATCCCGACTCTCATCCTGACATACCCTTCCGTCGCGTTCCCACAGCGATCCGAGCCAGGCTGCTTGTGTGCAGAGACGTCGCCCGGGATGGCACGCCGCCCGAAAGAGCTGCGCGGCACAACGCCGCCTGCCGGTGGAGACCCCCCACCAGGATAGGCGCTCAGTCCGGAGACATCCGACACAGGCTCAGATGCCCATGCGCCACCCGGAAAGGGCCACGGCTCACGGCTGCGGGGGAAAGCTGTGAGTTGCCCATGCTCGCCCGGCTCCGATCGGGGCTCCAGCCCCGGCGATCCAGCTGGGACGCGCTGCAGATCGATCCGCCACGCTGGGCGGCGGGTGCCGAGCTGGAGCCGAGGCGCCTACACGGCTCAAGCGGTGCTCGCCTGCCCGGCCGGGATCCCCGGCACGCCACCTCCGCTGGCCCGACGCACCCCTTCTCCTGCCTCCGGCAATGACGTACAATCTTCGGCCGAGGAGAACCAATGGCTGACTTTTCCGGCAAGGGTTTGGTGGCCGTGACAAAGACGCGGCCGGAGTCTGTCCTGGAGGACATCGAACGGCTGATGCGCATGGCGCACGTTGATTCGGCGCTGCCGCGCGGCGCGCGCACCGGCCTCAAGATCAACATCTCCTGGCAGACCTGGTACCCGGCCTGCTCGTCCGCGCCGTGGCAGATCGAAGGCGCCATCCGTGCCCTGCGTCACCTCGGCTACGACGACCTGGTCGGCGTACACAACGACACCGTCGTCGTCGATACTCGCGATGCCGAGGTCAACAACAAGCACCGCTTCGTCACCGATCAGTACGACGTCCCCTGCATCTACTTGTATGAGCAGAAGTTCGAATGGGCAGAGTACAAACCAAGCCGCCCGTTCCTGGTCCTGGACAAGGTGTATCCCAAGGGCGTGTTTATCCCCAAGGAACTGATCGGGCTGAATATGGTCCATCTGCCGACGGTGAAGACTCATGTATTCACCACCATCACCGGCGCCATGAAGAACGCTTTCGGCGGCTTGTTACACCGCAACCGGCATTGGACGCATGCCGTCATCCACGACACGCTGGTCGACCTGCTGATGATCCAGCAGGAGATCCACCCAGGGCTGTTTGCCCTGATGGATGGCACCTTCGCCGGCGACGGGCCGGGGCCACGGGCGATGCGCTGGCATCAGAAGGACATCCTGCTCGCCTCAGCAGACCAGGTGGCGATCGACGCCGTCTCAGCCAAGCTGCAGGGCTTCGATCCGATGAAGATCCACTTCATTCGCCGCGCCCATGAGATGGGCCTGGGCGTGGGCGACCCGAGCCAGATTGAAATCGTTGGTTACGACATCGAGCAGGAGCCGGCCTGGGGCTTCGTGCAGGAAGACACCTTCGCCAGCCGCGGCCAGAAGCTGATCTACCATGGCCCCCTCAAGCCGCTGGAGAAGCCGCTGCTGCAAAGCCCGCTGGTTCCGTGGTCGTATTTCGCCAGCAACTTCTATCACAACGTCTACTGGTACCCTTTCATCGGCCGGCGGCGCGTGTCTCAAGCGCTCAACACGCCATGGGGCAAGCTGTTTCGCTCGTATGGCGACGGGAAGGTTGTGATGCCCGGCATGCAGCCCAAGACCGTGCTGCAGGCCCTGGCCGCGCTCGTGTTCGCAGGTGCGCTGCTATACATGGCGGTGCGCCTCCTGGGGTGGGGCGGCTAGTGGCTCGCCTGCCTGGGACGCTGGCAGTCGAGACCCACTGCCATAGCTACTGGTCGAACGACTGCCTGATGTTGCCCGAGCGGCTGATCGAGGCGGCGCACAAGGCCGGATTGGATCGCCTGGCAATCACCGATCACAATCTGATCGGCGGCGCACAGGAACTGGCGCGCCTTGCCCCGGACCTGATTATCGTAGGCGAGGAGATCAAGACCAGCGAAGGCGAGTTGCTTGCGTACTACGTTCAGGAGCACGTCCCGGGCGGCCTGACCCCCGAGGAGACCATTCGCCGCCTGCGCGACCAGCAGGCGGCGATTTCCGTCGCCCATCCCTTCGACCATGGGCGCTCTGGCGCCTGGAGCGAGGCGAGCCTGCGCCGCATCCTTCCCCTGGTCGATGCAGTGGAGGTGTTCAATGCGCGCTGCATCGTTCGAAATGCCAATCAACTGGCGGCCGGCTTCGCCGCAAGTACGGGCAAACCGGGCAGCGCCGGGTCGGATGCGCATTCGTATCGCGAGGTCGGGCGCACGCAGATGATCCTGCCTCCATTCGAGGATGGCCCTTCGCTCGCCCGGGCTTTCGCGCAGGCCGAGTTGGTTTGCCGGGCATCTTCCCTCGCAATTCACTTCGCGTCGACGTACGCCACGTGGCGCAAGAAGCGCGGCTGGAAGCCCCCACCTCCGGCGTGAGCTCCGGAAGAGCACCATGAATCCGCTCGCCCAGCGACCGGCCTTGGCTCCGCCAGACGCTCCCGCTGCTCCACTCCCTCCTCGGCTCCGATGATCGATCCCTCCCCGCCGAGCCGGTCGCTTTGGCGCGACCCACCCTTCCGTCGGCTGTGGGTCGGCCAGACCGTCTCCAGCCTGGGATCGACGGTCAGCCGAGAGGCGCTCCCTCTGACGGCCGTGCTGCTGCTCTCCGCCTCCCCGTTCCAACTTGGCCTGCTGGCTGCTGCCGGCTCGGCGGCAGCGCTGATCTTCGGCGTTCCAGCCGGGCTGCTCGCCGACCGTCTGCGCCGCCGCCCACTGATGATCGCCGCCGACCTGGCCCGCGCAGCCCTGCTCTTGATCATCCCGCTCGCCGCAGTGCTGGGGCGGCTCGATCTCGGCGTGCTGCTCCTGGTTTCGTTCCTGGTCGGGGGTTGGACCGTCCTCTTCGATGTGGCCTACCCGACCTACCTCCCAAGCCTGGTTCCGAAATCCCGCCTGCGGGAAGCCAACAGCAAGCTGGAAGTCGGCGACTCGCTAGCGGAAATCGGCGGCGCCGCGCTCGGCGGGACGCTGGTGCAGTTCCTGGGCGGGCCGCTGGCTATCTTGGTGGACGCACTGTCCTTCATGGTCTCGGCGGTCAGCCTGTCCTTGATCCGGCGGCGCGAGTCGCGGCCAACCCCCGCCGAATCGTCCGCCGGGTTGTGGCGCGAAGCACTCGCCGGCTGGAAGTGGGTGCAGCAAGATCCGCGCTTGCGAGCGCTGGCAGGCGCCACCGGCTTCTTCTACTTCTTCGGCGGTTTCTTCGGCGCGCTGTATGTGCTGTTCGCCATTCGCGAGCTGTCGATCCAGCCGGCCGTGCTGGGGCTGTTGATCGCCGCCGGAGGGGTGGGTGCCCTGCTGGGTGCCGCTGCCGCTGGGCGGGCAACCCGGCGGTTCGGCATCGGGCGCACCCTGGCCGCAGCCTTCTGGGCGCGCAGCGCGCTGGCGCTGCTCACCCCGCTGGCGCCGGCCGTCGCTCCGTGGGGCGCGCTCTTCCTGCTCGTCGGTCAACTGGCCGGGGATTTCGCCCTGATGATCTTCTTCGTCCTGGAGCTCAGCTTGCGGCAAAGTCTGGCGCCGCCGGCGATCCTTGGCCGGGTCAACGCCAGCATGGAGCTGCTGGCGCTGGGCCTGAGCCCATTCGGTCTACTGGCCGCCGGCATTGTGGCCGAAGCGGTCGGTCTCCGCCCGGCGCTGCTGATCGGCGTGATCGGCTCTGCCTTGGGTGGGATCTGGCTGCTGCGCTCGCCGGTTCCGGGCATCGCCGACCTCCCCACCCAACCGGCGGAAGGCTAAGGCCAAGACCGCCCTCCTGATCGTTCCGTCGCGCATAACCTGCCGATCTGGGTGAAGGCCTTCGGCCTGCGTTGCTCTCCGACGCCGCAACCGAGGCGGAGAGGCCGCCCGGCATCGGCGGGTGCGGGCTTTCCTTCGAAGCTCGGCCCGGCCCCGATCTCGACGGACGGTGAGCAGGCGAGGATCAATCGCGCGTGCGCAGGTGCGGGAAGAGGATGACCTCCCGGATGGTGACTTTGCCGGTCAGCAGCATGGTCAGCCGGTCGATGCCCATCCCGAAGCCGCCATTCGGCGGCATGCCGTAGCGCATCGCCCGCAGGTAGTCCTCGTCAAGTGGGTGACGCTCTTCGCTGTCGGCGGCGTAGTCCCGGCCCATCTCGAGGAAACGCTGTTCTTGGTCGAAGGGGTCGTTGAGCTCGGTGAAGGCGTTGCACAACTCCATGCCGGCAACGAAGCCCTCGAATCGTTCGACGATCCCCGGATCACCCGGCGTGCTCTTGGCCAGCGGGGAGATGTCGCGCGGGTAGTCGTACAGGAAGGTCGGCTCGATCAGAGTCGGTTCGACATAGTTGGCCAGCAGCGAGTCGATCAGTTTGCCGCGGGTGGAATCGGGCGCCGGCTCGTGCCCGTGCGCCAGCATCTCGCGCCGCAGTGCCTCGGCCTCCGGATGGACGTCGATGTCGATCCCGCTTCGCTCCAGGATCGCCTGGCGCAGCGTCAACCGCTTCCAGGGAGGGGCAAGGTCGAGGGTGTGGCCGTCATAGACCACGGTCGTCGACCCGGTCGCCTGCTGCGCGGCGTGGGCCACCATCTGTTCGGTCAGGTCCATCACCTGCAGGTAGTCGGCATAGGCCATGTAAAACTCGAGTTGGGTGAACTCCGGGTTGAGCTTGAACGAGACGCCCTCATTGCGGAAGTCCCGGCCGATCTCGTACACGCGCTCGTAGCCGCCAACCAGCAGGCGCTTGAGATACAGCTCGAAGGAAATGCGTAGGTACAGATCCTGATGGAGCTGATTGTGGTGGGTGACAAACGGCTGGGCCGCCGCGCCGCCGTAGAGCGGCTGCAGCACCGGTGTCTCGACCTCGACGAAGCCCTGGGCATCGAGGAACTCACGCAGCGACCGCACTACGCTCGCCCGAGTGAGAAAGATTTGCCGGACCTCAGGGTTCACTGCCAGGTCGGCGTAGCGCTGCCGATAGCGTGCTTCCGGGTTGTCGAATGCCGAATGCACGCGGCGCTCCCCGTCGACCACCTCTTCCTTGGACGCCGGAAGTGGGGAGATCGCCTTGGCCAGCATTCGGAAGTCGCTCACCTGAAGCGTGACTTCGCCGCTACGCGTCCGGAACAGCCTCCCGGAGGCCTGCACGAAATCCCCCAGGTCGAACAGCGTATTGACAGCGTCCAGCCGCTCCGGGCCGAGATCATCCAGGCGGAAGTACAGCTGCAGACGGCCGTGGCCATCCTCGATGTGGCTGAAGGTGGTCTTCCCCATGACGCGCATCGAGCGCAGCCGACCGACGACGGTCACTGCGCCCAGGTGGTCAGCCTGTGCCTCGAAAGCCTGCAGGGCCTGGACCGTGGTGTGGCTGCGTTGAACTCGCGCCGGGTACGCTTCGAGCCCGGCCGCGCGCAGCCCCTCGATCTTCGCCGCCCGAATCCGCTCCAACTCGTTCAGTTCTGCCATCGTCCGCTGTCCTCTTCACCCGGCGCGGGTCAGCAAAAAAGCCCCGCGCAGCCTGGCTGACGCGGGGCCCGCCCACGACCGCCGTCTACTTGATGTCAAGGATCTTGTAGCGCAGCGTCCCGGCCGGCGCAAGCACCTCGACCTCGTCGTCGACGCGGTGCTCCAACAAGGCCTGGCCGAGCGGGGACTCGTTCGAGATCAGCCCCTGTTCCGGGTTGGCTTCGGCCGACCCGACGATGGTGTAGGTCTCCGGAGGTCCGGCGCTTTCGCGCACTGTCACCGTGTTGCCGATGCGGATGGCGCCGGTTGACTCGCCCGGCTCGATGACCTTCGCCTGAGCGAGCATGCGCTCGAGCTCGAGGATGCGTCCTTCGACGAAGGCCTGCTCGTTCTTGGCTGCTTCGTATTCGGCATTCTCGATCAGCTCGCCGCCCTCCATCGCCTCATGCAGCCGCTGGGCGACCTCAGCCCGCTTGATGGTGCGCAGATGCTCGAGTTCATCCTCCAGCTTCTTGAGGCCCTCAGCGGTTACATAGACTGCATGATTCCCCATGGTCAACTCTCTTGCCGGGATGGACGGTCAGGCCCGGCCTCTGGCGATAAAAATAGAACTGAGAGGTGCCTCTCAGCCCACAGCGGTCGTTTCAGCAATGGTAGCACAGCTTGCCAGCCCTGTCTACAAAGCCTGGGGGCCAAAAGCGCGGGCGTACGGGCGGCTTCCACTGGCCAACAGCAGCCGGGCCCCGCCCCAGGTGTCATGGAGTTGAATCAACTCGCGCAGCAGGTGGTCAGCATCCGACCAGAAACTGCCGATCTGCGAGCGATACTCGGCCGCGGCGCTGGCCCAGGCCTCGATCTCCTCTTGCGCCAGTGGCAGGATCACCGCTTCGCCGGCGGGCATGCCGAGACCATCCGGCAACCCGCCGCCCCGACTGGCGTAGGGCAGGTCGTAGTAGTACCAAAGGCCCAAGTCGAGGCGCTCTGCAGCCTTCCGGGTCAGTTGGTGGTCGACGTGGCCGCCGATGGCCAGCGGGCACACGACTTGGGTGCTCGCGTCGCACGCCTGGGAGAGCAGCCTCTCCAAGTACTCGATGATCCGGGAGTCATCGGCATGCAGGGCGCCGAAGATTGCCGTTTCCTCGCGGTACAGGTGCGTCCCATCCTCTGCCATGCGGTAGATCGCATCCGGGATATCGAGCTGACGCGCCAGCGCCCCCAGACGGCCCGTCGCAATGCGATCCTCCGCGCGGCGGACCGAGGCAGGAGCGACAGCAGTTCCCCAGCGGAGGTGCAGTGCTTCGGCGAAAGAGGAGAGTGGTCCGGGCGGAGGGTCGCCGGCACAGATTGTCAGCACGCGCACTTCATCGCCGGCCGAGGCGTGCTGGGCCATCCAGCCGCCGCAGGAGAACACGGCGTCATCGAGGTGGGGCGAGAGCACAACCAGTACGCCCATAGTCCGATTATAGTCGCCCAGGCGGCAGCCCTATACCCGCCGCTTCGTCGCCGGCCAGCCAGTCTGAATCGGTCATCCGGGGCTAGGCTCCCCGCACACGCCGTGCTTCCGCCTCGGGGGGCGACCTGTGGCTGGGGATCAGGACTCAATCACCTGACTTGGAGGCCCAATGAGCGGAGCGCTGATCACCTGACTTGGAGGTCCAATGAGCGGAGCGCTGATCACCCCACTGGCGGTTCTGGTGGGGATTGCGGTTGTGGGTATCGCCGTTTGGGCGCTGGTGCACATGCTGCACCGGTCGGAGGAGATGACCTGCCCAACCTGCGGTGAGTCGCTGGGTGCCAAGTACTGGACGAAGCCCGATTCGGTCTGCCCCAACTGCGGCCCACGCCTCGAGCCCCCGTCCTCCAACTGAGGCCGCACCGGCGGCCTTTACCCTACCGGGGGCACCGGCCGACGGAGCTGAGGGCATACAGCGGCTGCCCGCAGCGGCCGGTGGCGCTGCAGCCCTAGTGCACATGTTAGAATGCGCTTAGGGCCGTTAGCTCAATGGCAGAGCAGGTGCCTTTTAAGCACAAGGTTGCAGGTTCGAGCCCTGCACGGCCCACTCGACCCAAGGGGGCAAATCCCGGCCGACCACACTCCGCATGAGTGCCGCTGGCCTGCGCCCGCCGGGCTGAGCAACCTGGCCACGACCACCTTGTTCGCACCAAGCCCCCTTGAGCTACCCTAGCCACCGCCGCCAGGGGGGATGCAAAGCGCGTGCCTGATTCGCGTCAGCGATCTGGGACGCCATCCTGCAACCTGCGCCAGGGGGGCCTGCAAGCCCTCCACGGGATTGGCTCCCTTGTGCAGTTGCATATCGGGCAACAGCACAGAGCTCGGGATGCAGGATCGATGGTTGGCCATCTCCGAAGGGGGGCCGCAGCACATTCCGGGGAACCCGGTCATTCGTCCGCAGACCCGCTTCGGCGGGGCTTGCCCCTGCGCCGGAGGGACCGGCGGGCGAGCCCACGAACTTCCACAGATCTTCGGACAGTCGTCCTCCTGGAGCTTTGGCTGCAGGACAATCATGGCAAGAGCGATGTTCACTTCTCAGCGCAAGCTGCGCCCATCCAATCCGAGAAAGGGAGGCACCCATGACCAAACCCAAGAAACTGACCACCGCGGCTGGAGCACCGGTTCCCGACAACCAGAACGCCATGACCGCCGGCCCGCGTGGGCCTATGCTGCTGCAAGACGTCTGGTACCTGGAGAAGCTCGCTCACTTCGACCGGGAGGTGATCCCGGAGCGCCGCATGCACGCCAAGGGATCAGGCGCTTTCGGTACGTTCACCGTCACGCACGACATCACCCAATACACCAAGGCCAAGGTGTTCTCCAAGGTTGGCAAGGAGACCGAGGTCTTCATGCGCTTCTCCACTGTCGCCGGCGAGCGCGGGGCCGCCGACGCGGAACGCGACATCCGCGGCTTCGCCATGCGCTACTACACGGAAGAAGGAAACTGGGACCTGGTGGGCAACAACACCCCGGTCTTCTTCCTGCGCGACCCGCACAAGTTCCCCGATCTCAACCGGGCGGTCAAGCGCGATCCGCAGACCAACCTCCGCTCCGCCACCAACAACTGGGATTTCTGGACGTCTCTACCTGAAGCGTTGCACCAGGTCACGATCACCATGAGCGATCGGGGCATCCCGCAGTCCTACCGTCACATGCACGGCTTTGGCAGTCACACCTTCAGCATGATCAACGCCAAGAACGAGCGGGTTTGGGTCAAATTCCACCT
>Ga0105093_10000151_pt1 | contig 26067 bp, 29 predicted proteins | sample PPLLak3March2015_2_FD_79111 | JGI IMG/M metagenome (GOLD analysis project Ga0105093, IMG submission 79111) | Freshwater sediment microbial communities from Prairie Pothole Lake near Jamestown, North Dakota, USA - PPLs Lake P8 Core (3) Depth... | ecosystem: Environmental > Aquatic > Freshwater >... | reverse complement strand
ATCTTCTACGGGCCGAGGGGCCGATTCGACGACGACCCGAACAACTCGTGGAGCGGGACGCAGGAGCATGAGCACTACCACGTCGAGCAACACGAAGCAGCGATGGTGGGGAGCTTCATCAGCGGGCTGGCGACGTTCATCGTCTTGCTGGCCCTGGGGCACCCCGTAGCGGCTGTGGCGCTCGGGGTGTCCCTCTGGGCCTCGGGGTACTTGCTCATGGGCACAGGGGGCTGGCTGGCGGCTCTTCTGCGCGGCGAGGCGGCCTATCGGGGGAGCCAGCACGAGGAGAGTGCCAGGGCTCAGACCGAGGTCAACAGGAGCAGGCGATGAGCGAATCATCTCCCAGGATGCAGTGGCCCTACCCGACGAGGGAGGACGACCCCTGGTACGAGTTCTTCCGGGACTACATCAGCGCGGCCGATGCTTCTGGGTACGCTGCTCGCGAGGACAACAGCATCATCTGGACGGGCGGTGGGACGGTTTCCTGGGACCTGGCGACGGAGACGTTGACCTGGACAGGGACCATCAACATCTACTCGCCCATCGGCTCCAGGTTGCTCCAGATTGCCGCTGGCTCCATCGCCGACTGGAAGAACGGCGAGGTGGTCTACGTCGTCCTGACGCGGCAACCGCTGGCGAACATCGCGGCCAGCCTGGTGAAGGCCAGCCAGCTCCCGTCGAACGACAACGCCAGGAGCTTCGCTGTCCGCATCGGCGACGTCATCTACTTCCGCACCGGCATGAGCCTTGGCGACGGGGACAGCTCGGGCGGCATCGCTCCGGTCCCAGGTGGCGGGGGCGGCTCGCCCCTGGAGGTGGATGACGAGGGCGTCTTGGTCGATGCAGCCGTCACGCTCATCGACTTCGTGGGGGCTGGCGTCACGGCAACCCAGACGGCCCCTGGCGAGATCGAGGTCAACATCCCGGGTGGTGGCGCTGGCACAGACAGGTACACGGCGAAGCTCATCGTCGGCAATGGACCGGCCGGGGACACCTTGGCGGAGTGCCACTTCTTGGACCCTGGGGACGGCACTGGCATCGTCGCGGCCATCGCGGCTGCGAGCCTTGCTGGATACCCCCACCCGGACGTCTACATCAGGCCGGGGGTGTACGACCTCGGGGCCTCCGGTGTCGGGATGATCACCATCTCGTCTGGCATCCGGGTGAGGGGTGCTGGGAGGCAGTGCGTTCGCATCGTCACGGCTGACGCGACCATGGGAACAGACCCGCACGCTTTCCGGCTTCTTGATGATGCAGAGCTGTTCGATGTGAAGATCCTTGCAACGACACCTGATGACTTCTCTCAGACGGCGACGCCATCCATAGTGACGGTTGAGTCGACGGGTCATGTCGAGCGTGTTGAGGTGGAGTTCGAGAACTACTGGAACAGCATCGCACAGCCCTATTACGCCTTCACGCGCGCTGCGTTTGGGACTTACGGTTTGCCCTTTGGTACGCGAGCCAGGTTCATCGAATGCTTCGCCAAGAAGCTGCCATACAACCCCGCCATGATGCTCAAGCCGTGGGGGTTCGATCTTGGTGGCGACATCGCGGATAGGTGCTACACGGAAGGCGGTGGAGACATCGGCATCTCTGTTGCCGGTGGTGGGATCGTCAAGGAGTGCATCATCGAGAATGATGTGGAGACGTACTTCACACCTATCGAGGTCGATTTCGCACCGCACGCGCAGATCATAGCGAACAAGATCATCGGCCTTTTCGATGGGTTCAACACGGCTGGCATCAGGCTCATTGGGGCGGATAGCTGTACCATCCAGGGGAACGACCTGGAGGCGACCGCTGGTGCTCCAAGCAACTACGGCATCGAGATCGTGCAGAGCGACGATTGCTCGGTCGTGGGTAACGTCGGCATCGGCTTCGTGGACGCCATCAGCCTCAACGCCTTCGCCGACGACAACGTGGTTGGCTTCAACAACTTCGCCGGGGCGGTCTACACGGACCTCGGCGTTGGCAACGACCTGGCCCATAACAAGTAGGAGGGGACGTGGCACTGACGGAACAGCAGAAGGAGAGCATTCTCGCTCTCATCCGTCCGACTGGCAGGGGACTCCACAAGGCCCTCTCCGACTTGGGGTTGGAGGCGACGTCGCAAGAGGCTGGTGAGCTGTTGGCGCGGTTGAGGGTCCCGCGCACGCCCATGGAGGAGTGGACCAAGGCGCAGCTCCAGGAGGAGACCAACCGGATGGAGGCGCTGAAGGCGGCGCACCCAGATAAGGAGGCCAGGGCCGACGCGCGCATCGCCGAGGTCGCGGCCTTGCTGGAGTAGGACATGGCGACCAAGAGCCCGACGCAGTTCCACAACCACTGGGGGGCCTACGCCAACCAGGCGGCCTTGCCTGGTGTCGGGGCGGCGCAGGATGGCCTAGAAGCTGGCGACCAGGCGTACTCCATCGCTGACGGCCAGACCTTCACCTGCACCAACCCATCCTTCCCGGCTGCGTGGGCTGGTGGGGGTGGTGGTGCCCCGAGTGGGTGGCAAGCCGACTTCGTGGACAGCTACCTTTACACGACGGCGGTCGTCGCCATCGAGGAGGTCATCGGCCAGGGTGGTTTCGACGGCTCTCGGGTTGGGACTGGGGGCGTCTACTTCTTCGGGATGATGACGCCGGTCTTCGCGGGCGTGGGGCTCGCGGAGATGAGGCTCTACGACATCGGGCCGATTGCCGGTCCTCCAACGCCGCTGGTCCTGATCACCTCCCTCCAGACTGCCGTATCCGGCGGCCCTCAGTATGAGGAGCAGGCACTTGCCGTCGGGGCGACTCCCGGGCCGAACCAGATAGCTGACACCAGGAGGATGTACGAGGTGCGGGCTTTCGTGACCGGGGCACCTGGCGACACCCTCTTCATCGGTGGCGGTGGGATGGATGTGAGGTAGCCATGATCTGGGTCAGGAACCTCTACGTGCCAGACGTCGGCTCCGCTGGTGGAAGCGCTCTGCTCATCTACATCAGGGAGATGATGCTCGTCGCGAGGTGGGCGGAGGCATCGAACGATGGCGAGGCGGCGTGGCCCGGGAACGGTGGGTCGCCGAACCTTGTCGTTGCGCCAGCAGACCTCCAGGTGGACCCCCTCTACCCACGGCGCATCACGTCGCTGTCGAGCCCCTTCACGCCAGCGATGGTGGGGAACATCATCTCCCTGCTGGCAACCAACGACCAGAACAGGTCCATCTGGCGCATCACGGCGTACATCGACGCGAACAACATCGAGGTGGACCCCATGGGGTTCACCCCCTTCAACTGGGTTCTGGAGAGTGGCATCACTGGGCGTGTGACAACGCTCTCATCGGCGCTCACGGCTGGGGTTGCAACGAGCCTCTTGAACGCGCCAGCTCCGAGCAATATGCAGGCTCGGCTCTTCTACTCGGCTCTCGACGCCCAGATCCTTTACGTGAGGCCCAAGGGACAGGTGCCGCTTGCTACCGAATGCACTGGCATCACTTACGCCAACAGCTCAGACCTAAAACATCGGATGCACATGGTTTCCGAGGACGAGAACACGATCATCTGGTGGTCCACGGAGGACACCTCCTTCGAGTTCGTGATGTGGGGCAGTCTCCTCGACAGCGACACTCTGGACACGGACCCCAACTTCATCCTCGGTCATGCGACTGCGCCAGCAGTCGACCTCTACTCGTTCTATATGTACATGCTCGACAGCTCTGATTCCAACATCAACTGCTACGTGACGACGATCAAGCAAAACTGGTCGGCCCAGCAGCAGAATCAGTTCTTCGGATATATGAATTCTAGGCTCGCAAACAACCGACAGGCCCTTCTGAGGTCTCCTTGGGTTTGCATGGATAACATCGCTGCCGTCGGGGCGTGTATCAGGGGAAGGATTCCGTTGCTCGCTCAGAGCTATACGGGCTACGAGAAACTTCGACCGCTCGATGCGGCGGGTTCGTGGCTTCACACTTTCAGTGGGCTTGTGCTTCCCCGCAACGGGCCGAACGACCAGCTCCCGTTGCTGCCGGTGTGACATGACAAAACATTGGGTGCGGGACGTCCCGCTTACAGATCCAGCAAACTACATCGCCAACGGCAACCACATGATGGCGAACGCCGTCACGTACCACTTCCTTCGTGTCGCTGGCTGGAGGTTGCTTTGGGAGTGCGATGGCGGGAGGGGTAGTGCGGCCACGGACCCCAATCATGTCCCGGATGGGAACGTCCAGGTAGACAGCACGGCATTCTGGGCGTCCTACAACGGTGGCACCGTCTCGAAGGACGTTGTGACGGTCCACAGTGGCACAAGGAGCTTGAAGGTCGTTGCGGCGGGTGCTGGAGAAGGTGTCGTGTCAGACCCCTTCTACTCTATGGCCAATGCCGTGTCATGGACAACGGGCACCGGGGATACCCTTTCAGGCCCGGTGGGCCGGGAGATGACCTACTACGACGACACCACGAGATTCTCTAGCGGAAGCTGGGCTATCGGGTCCTATCTCGCCTTTTCTGGCAATTCAGATCCGAACAACGATGGCGAGTTCGTCATCTCCAGGTACATCAACGGCAACTCGGTCAAGTTCGAGAATCCAATCGGGAGCCCTGTCGTTTACTACAACTGGACGCCTCCACCCCCTGTCGACGTTGCCAGCGTTCAGTTTAGACCGCGCTACGAGGTGGCCATCTGGGCCGCGACCAACGTAGCGTTCGATGTCGAGGTCGATCAGGGGGACGGCTCCTATGTGAACATCGGAACGATTCCGAGCAATGGCGGGGTCTTCACGGAGTACAACTTCTTCTTTAGGCGTCTCGGGTCTGGGGGCAGCACGATCAGGTTCGTCTCCCAGGGTGCTGGGACCATGTACGTCGGCGGGATCAACGTCTACAGCTCCAGGTTCGAGAAGCCGGCGTTGCTCAAGAGCGGGACCGATGGTGTCATCACGAACCCGGACCAGTTTTCTTCTGGCAGCTTCACCTTCGACGATTCCGATGTGGGGCGTGTTCTCTTCCTCTGGGATGGGACCTACAACAAGAACAGCGGGGCCTACGTCATCACTGGCGTTGCTGCCGGGGTTGTGACTCTTGATTTGAGGTCTGGCTCCGCTGCCCTGGTGAACTCCAATAACGTCAGATGGAGACTCGATACCATCGACTATCTGACGTACCCGAACTACAGCTACACGGACTTGTTGAGCTACTGCGGCTTTGGGCTCGAATCACCCCACACCTCGAAGTGGAGATTCTTCCTGCGCCAGTCGCAACCCAACGGTCAGACGGGGAAGGGTTCGATTATCTGGTCGGCGCCACAGGACACTGACTTCGACTTCAGCTCTGGGAATTTTCGCAAGTCTGGGCCATCGACTCAAAGGAACCGCCAGGTCGACTGGTACATGATCCCTGACTCGGCAATAGCAACAGGTGAACACCTGATCCGTGGTGGGTACAGCTACAAGACGTCTCCCCACGACTCCAGGTGCTTCATGATGGTCGACGAAGACGGGGCCTTCATCAGCGTCTTTACCTGGGACGAGGATGGAAACCATGGATGTTATGTAATCGGATGGATAACAAGCGCACTTCCTGGGCTGGAATCGTTCCACCAAGCTACACGATGGGAAGGTCGCAACATAACAAACGAGAGCTTTTTCGATAACTCGGCTGATCGTTTTAGCTCTTCGGGGACGACATTCGACAGCGAGGACAATGCTATTCCGTTTTGCATCGCTCAGCTCGGCATCGGACTGCTCACATATGACACCATAGAGGTGGAGACGCAGTCGAATGCTGGGCCGAACCCATGGAGCGGAAAGGAGTGGTTGCGCCCCCTCATCATCTGGAGGGACACCGAAGGGAATAGGCAGTCGGCGGCGATTCAGATTACTGACTGCGGGCTTTACCAGGGGCGATCAAACATGGTCGAGCTGACCACTTTTGACTCCGATGGCTTCCTCCATCTCGATAATGGGCTCATTTGGGAGTGGAGTGGCGAGACGGTGCTGTAGGAGAACACGATGGCAATCTGGGTGAGAAACTGCCAGTACCCGAATCCAACGGTTCCCCAGCTCGCAACGTCGAGTCGGTGCTGGTTCTTCCGTGAGATTCTTCTAGCTTTTGGCTTTACCGAAAACTCGAACGATGGAGATGCGGCATGGGGGTCTGCCTCCAACCTCCTCGTTTCTGTTGCCGCAGGTGCGAGTGGCTTCGCTGTTGATGGGACACAGCCTGGCGTGGTCACTTCTCCAGACCCGATCTTCACCTCTTCTCACGTCGACAAGGTTCTGAACCTTCTGGCGCTGAATGAGCAGAACAGGGGGCTGTGGAGGATCACGGCTGTCGTCGATGCCTACACGGTCCTCGTCGATACGGCTGGGCTGTTTGGGGATGGGTGGGTCACGGAGAGTGGGATCGCTGCCAGGATCACAACGGGCACCGGGACAACCTTCACAGATGGAGCTTGGACTCTCCTGGATGCCCCAACAGGCACCGACTTCCAGATCAGGGTCCTCTACAACAACAACGACAACATCGTCGTCTACGTCCGACCCAAGGGGAAACTTGGTGATCTGACTGAGATCACTAGCGTTGGCTTCGGCGCCTATTATATGGTTAGGTCGAGGATCAATGGGTACTACGATGGCGTCAATGGGATGGTCTTCACGGCGCACTGGAGTTCGAACAGCGCGACTTACAGTTCTTCGATGTTCGCTTTCGGGAAGCTCCTCGATGCCGCCCCGGCTGACACCGATCCTGTTTTCTTGCTGTCGAACAACAATGGGATGACATCGAATAGCCTACAAGCGCTGAGCATCAGGATGTTGGATTCTGTACTCGGCCAGATTGAGGCATACGCGACCTGGCTCAAGACGCAGACGGGGGCCGCCACCAGCCTCTACAACGTCTTCGGGAGGCGCGTCTTTGCCCCTTCTGGTGTTGCTGCCATTCGTTCGCCATGGGTCGTGCTGAACGACACGGCGAGCGTGGGGGCGTGTGTTCGTGGAAGGCTTCCGATGTTCAGGGCAACCTACCAGGGCTTCGAGCAGTGGACACCGATGGACATCGCCGGGACCCTTCAGCACTACAACAACGGCATCGTCATCCCTCGGAATGGGGTGGATGATCCGCTCATCATGTGGCCGCAGGTGTGACGATGAAGCACTGGATCAGAGACCTCCAGATCAACTTCGCGACAGCCACGAGGGGGCAGGGGCAGATCGACTACGTGATGTACCACTTCCTCCGAACGGCCGGGTGGGAGTGGATCTGGGAGTGCGACGGCTACGCGGGGGACAGCCCGAACAGGGTCCCCGATGGCAACATGGAGGATGCTGGCACCGGGAGCTGGACGCCTCTCGCTGGAGCTTCAGTTGCCAAGGTGACGACCCCAGTCCGCAGCGGTGAGCAGGCCCTTCAGGTCTCATCGACCGGGGCGGGAGATGGCGTGGCGTCGTCGGTCCTCACTGCGATGCAGGACTCGACAACCTATCGTCTTGCGATCTGGGCGGCGAACGACACCGGGGAGACCTGGGACGTCGATGTCGACCTCGGGGCTGGCTACGTTAGCATCGGCTCGATCCCGGACAACGGCGGCGTCTGGACGCTCTACGTCTTCTCGTTCACGACGGTCGTTGGTGGGACGCGCCAGGTTCGCATCGTCGACACCCTCGGGGCGACTGGTGACCTCTACGTCTCTGACATCTACGTGTTCAAGGGCTACTTCGAGTACAACGAGGTGGATGCCTGGGAGAGCGGGTCGGATGGTGAGACAGCCAACCCGGACCAGTTTTCGTCCCCATCGTACTTGTTCGTCGGGGGAGACGTCGGGAAGGTCATCTGCATCTGGGACACCCAGAACCTTGGAAACTCCGGGGCATACAGGATCTCGTCGGTCCTTGGTGGTGTGGCGACGCTGGACTTGAGGTCGGGGTCTGCGTCTCTCGTGTCTCAGACCGGCCTCTCGTGGAGGATGATCGACCTGACGGCCGCCCCGGACAACGCTCCTGGGGGCAGGACTGATGAGCGTGGGGCTGGCTTCGGGCTTCAGTCTCCTCATCCGTCAGGGCACCGGCTGTTCATCAGGCAGGCGCAGTACGGGCCGACGAGCCCTTACCTCGACATCATCGGCATCTGGGGCGCCCCGGGGCCGACCGACTTCGACTTCTCGACGGGGGCGTTCTACAAGAGCGGCCCATCGAGCCAGCACGACAAGCAGTCCACCTACGTGCTCCCGACCAATGCAACGAACCCCTGGACCGGGATGCACGTCTTCATTACCGGGGCTGAGACAGCCGGCACCAGGCGCCTCTTCCTCATGACCGACGATGATGGGTCCTTCGTGACGGTCGTGGTGTGGGATCAGACTGGAGGCAGCAGTACCTATTCCCATGACACGTTCATCGTCGGCCACCTCGGGGAAGACCTTCTTCACACCGGAGACCAGGCGTGGGGGCTCTTTGCACGGTGGCAGTATTTCTACAATGGTGCTTACCAGCTTGGTATTTCGTTTGATGGGAACGCCGCGAGATTCTCGCCAAACGGGGTCGTCATAGGTGCTGACGGGCTCACGAAGGACGCTCTCTTGGCTCAACTGGCCTATGGGACCGGGAGCTTTGACGTTTTGACGCAGACCAACGCCGGTCCCAACAGGTGGTCTGGGGACGAGTGGGTTCACAAGCTGATCATCGCGAGGGACCCATCTGGCAATGAAGGAGCGGCTAGCGAGAGAGACTCCGACATCGGCGTCTACCAGGGGAGGCAGAACATGGTCAATCTGACTACGTTCGACTCCGATAACTACCTCCACTTCATCAAGGGCCTCGTCTGGGAGTGGAGTGGGGAATCGGTGCTTCCGTAATGGCTACGGTCATCTACGGGTCCAGCATGGTCTTCGAGGTGTTGCCCTCGTCGTTCGCTCCCGGGCTCGTGTACAGCAGCAGCTCCCTCTTCGTGGTGTTGCCCTCGTCGTTCGCTCCCGGGCTCGTGTACAGCAGCAGCTCCCTCTTGCTCGCGTTCCCATACCCAGAGGCCCATGATGTGACCTTGAGGTACAAGAACAAGGCGTGGGACAGCGTGGCTGGGGAGTGGGTCTCTTGGGAGACGATCCGCCCGGACAGGTACGGGAACGACTACCCTGGCCCAGGGGTGTGGGGCGTCGACACGTCGGACCAGGGGGTCGAGGCTGTGGTGTTTGGGAGATACCAGAGGTGATGAGGTTCGAGGGCTAGGATGGCTGTGGACTTCTACCCAGAAACGATGGCGGCGGCTTCTTGGGACTTCGGGAGCGGTGCGACGGACAAGGAGTACAGGGAGATACTCCTGGCGGCCTTCACGCCGTACCATGTGGAGATGATGACGGCGCTCCGGTACACTAACAAGGTGTGGGACGCGACCCGTGGCGAGTGGGTGAGGTGGACGACGGACCACATCGACTACACCGGGAAGGAGTACCCCCACCCGCTGACCTGGGGCTCTGTGACCATGTACGGCGTCGAAAGAATCGTTGAGGGGGCTTTGTAGAGATGCCCGGCTTCGGCTCAGGACCCTTCGGCTCAGGACCCTTCGGCTCCTACGACTGGGCGCGTCAGGTGCTCTATCGTGACTGGCCCGACATCGACAAGCGTCTTGACGCCGAGGTCGCCAACGAGGCCCTGAAGAAGTGGACCGAGAGCATGGGTCCGCTCTTCGAGGAGGTGCTGAGCTTCACCCGCGACTTCGAGCAGCTCCGGGACCCGGACAGCATCAGGACGCAGTTCCAGGACAACCTCGGCATCATCATCGCGAGCGCGGCCATCGACCAGCCGAACAGGACGGTGCGTGTTGAGGTGGTCGACCCTGACCCGTCTGACCCGCTCGTTCCTCTGGGACGGGCGTCCGTGGGCTGGGTCCTGAAGGATGCAGATGGGCGGGAGTTCGTCGTCAACCAGGTCCACAAGCTCTCGTCGGCCTTCACGGTGGCGGGGAACATCCTCCCAACGGTGGGGGCGGCCGTCCTGCGGCCTCCAGCTCTCATCGGATACCTGGGCGAGGACTACGGCCTGACCATCGACCAGCACGACGCCGAGGTCTTCCAGCGGTGCTTTGCCCGCAACGCCTTCCAGTGGCTCAGCCTGAAGGGGGCTCAGCGGGCCTACGAGATCATCGGCAAGGTGGCGGGCTACGACGTCACGGCCTACAGGCTGTGGAGCTTGCCGAGCCCGCCGCCATCGTTCATCCCGTCGGCTCACGTCTTCGAGATCCCGGATGGGTCTGGGGTCTGGTACACGGACCTGGAGCCCAGGAGGCCCCTCTACGACGAGGTGGCAGCGGACTTCATCCCGACCGACGTCATGTGCTGGGAGGATGCTGGCGGCGGCCAGACCTATGGGGAGCTGATCGGCGCCGACCTCCAGACGATGACCGTCACGGGGACCTCCTACAACGCTGTGACCGGGAGGTGGACCATCACCTTCACGGCCAACGGCGCTGACGACATGGACATCATCGCGAAGGCCGGGTACGCGACTGAGACGGAGGTCTCCGGGTGGTACGCGACCTTCCCTGGTGGTGACAGCGGGGACTTCCCCCTCGAAGACGACCCGGTTCATATCGGTGGGCTCAGCTACTCCATCGAGGTGGTCGGGCCGTCTGGTTTGACGGTCGGGGCTACGGTCAGCATCGACTACGAGTGCCCCATCGTCGTGGCGTGCTGGTTCTGCCCGGCGAGCGCCATCCGGGTGGTCATAATCCCGGACGAGGTGCTGAACGAGCCAGAGAGCCTCCTGGACGATGCCCTGGCGCGCATGGTCCGCAAGATCCTGCTGGTGGTGCCCATCCACGTTCGCCTGACGCAGCTCACGCATGTCGTGGGGCCTGTGGCGGCTGCGGTGCATGTGGATGTGGTCCCGGGGCCGGGGCACGTCTATGCTGAGGTGACGAGCCAGCAGCGGGCTCTGTTCGCCTACGCCTCGGTGGGGTACTATTTCGACATCGTGGAGGCGGACGAGATCGAGCTTGACCCGTCTCACATCGCTGTGGCCGGCGTGACGCAGTTCACGATCCCGTAGGAGGCGAAGGTGGCGGCATCTGCAAGCGTTCAAGACAACTGGCGGACCATGCTGGCCCGCATCTTCTCCAGGGATCTCGCAGGGGTCTGGGACGCCCACAAGGAGATCGTCCGCTTCAAGATCGGTGAGGGTGGCGGTTCAGGCGGCTCGCCCATCACCCCGGACCCGACTTTCATCGACGTCCAAGGCGAGGGTGAGCAGAAGACCGGCCTGTGCAGCTTCAGCAACGGTGTCGCGGCGGTGACGGGCGACGGCTCCTGCTCCTTCACGACGGAGTTCGCGGTCAACGACTGGATCAAGCCTGGGGCGAGGACGACAGGCGCCCCATCGGTGAGCCCCTACGCACCAGGCTACCCAGGCACCGAGTACGACGAGTGGGGCCAGATCCAGAGCATCACGGACAACAACAACCTCGTGCTGACGGCTCCCTACGCTGGCGCGAGCACGCCTGAAGACCGGCCTCCGATGAAGGCCACGGCGGCTCAGGGGCCGTTGTTCGTGTTCCGCAAGGTGCTCAACCCGGCAGATGTCATCTTCTTCGGAGCGCTTCCAGCCATCACCGAGGTGACCACGCTGGTTGCGGCTGCCGAGGCGAATCTGGACCAGCTCGGTGGCAGCCCCGATTTCTATGAAATTGGTGGATTCGACGAAGACGGTGTGATGGTTTTCTACTGCACGTTCGACGTCCAGACCAAGGTGGTCGGGGTTCAGCTCGTGACCATCATCCAGTTGGTCTTCTAGGAGGAGAAGGCGATGGCGACCGATCTCACGACCCCCAGCAACACCACGGCGAAGGTCCGTTGGCACGAGCAGTATGTCTCCGAGGGCATCAACAAGAAGCTCAACGGCATCATCCCCGCTGGCGTGGTGCGCGGTGGGCGCCTTGGAACGAGCCTGTCGACGATGAGCGTCACCATCGAGGCCGACCCGCTCACCGGGGACAGCATCTACTCCTACATCGACGCCAACGGTCACCAGGTCACGTTCAGGCAGGTGGGCAACGTCACGTTGGACGTCTCGGCTCTTGCGAGCACGGTCATCTTCATCGCGCTCCAGATCACATACGTCATCAGCGCCGACACGGTGGTGAAGTGGAGGGCTTTCAGCCAGGCAGAGATCGATGCTGATCCGACACTGGTTGTCCTCGGCATGGTGGACGTCCCGGCTTCTGGGCTCATCCCGGCGTCGGACATCTACCCTGCGGAGCGCAGGGAGGCGTGGACGACCATCTCGCCGCACATCAGGGAGTGGCGTCAGCTCATCACGAACGGCAGCTTCGAGACGTGCATAGAGGCGCTCGCCTCTTCTCCGTCGGACGACTTCTGGCCCGACTGGGACCTCGTGGGGTCCTATAGCCTCTTTACCGGCATCGCTGTTTCGGTGGTGTCCGGTGCATCGAGGTCTGGGAACAAGTCACTTCAGCTCGTCCTCTCCGGGTCGGCTGGCGAAGAGATGGAGCTGTACTGGGCAGGACAGGGGAAGGTCTTCCCGGGCCAGCTCGTCTCGGTATCGGTGTGGGTGAGTGGGAGCGTCCTGGCACCTGGACCAGGGGCCAACGGCAGGCTCGGCCTGAAGTTGCAATTCTTCAATAAGACCGCCGGCTCCACCGGGACCGAGTACATCTCCGACATCACCCTCAGCGGCACCTTCGGCTACACGGAGATCCAGGGCATCGTGGAAGTGCCTGCCAGCACGGTGTCGATGTGGGTTTCGGTGGTCTACGACGACGACAATCAGAATTCGACGGGGACCATCCAGATTGATGACGTGCGCGTCTTTCTGGAGACCGGGGAGCCGACGGACGAGTACCCAGGGGCGAACAGAGACGACCACTTCGGCGGCTCCATCAGATCGCTCTCGCTCGACATCCCGCCGCAGCCACCGGCCACGGCGTCCATCACGACTCTGATCAGTCGGATGCTGCGGTTCCGGCAGAACACCATCGTTGGAGGTGTCCTCCCGCTGTTGCTCGGCGCAAGAGACGGTTCCACGCCGTTCGACTTGCACCTCCAGCATGGCGGCATCGACATCCCCCGCGTCATCTCGGACCTGGGCTCCGACCTGATCGGGACACTGGCCAACTGCCTCATCCCCAGGGTCAAGACGGATTTCCCGGACGAGCTGATCAACGAGTACACGCTGATGTGGCACGCGCACAACGCCACAGCCGAGTACGACATCCGGGTCTACATTGCCGAGAGCAGCGGGCTCCAGCAGTTCCCCTCCATCGTCATCACGCACAACGCCTACTGGGACGGGAGCCTGTGGCACCCGGACGACACGGGGCGCGAGTCGGTCCGACGTGACATCGGCTACATCGGAAGCTCGATGTACGAGCGGTCGGCTGGTACGGGCAACTGGACGGACGCCAACTGGAATGATGGTGGTGTGAACAGCAACGTCATCCACATCCTGAGCAAGAACAACTTCGGGGTTCTCCAGGGCTTCCAGTGGATGACCAATGGGATCTTTGGGTTCCAGGACACGGTGGCCGGGGCCAGCCCGCTCTACTCGAACCCGGACTACGACCAGGCTCCGGTGGGGAATGCCCTCTACGCCAAGAACATCGTCAAGGCGTGGCTCAATTTCGGGTGGAGCGCTAACACCCCGTACAACTACGACGGCTTCAACTTGGAGCTGGTGAACGTCGGACAGTACATGCAGTTCGTCTTCGGGACGGCGATGCAGAACGACGACTACGCCATTCTCTTCACTGCCGACGAGAAGAACACGGGCAACCCATGGAACCTCATCTACCCGAGCACGTCGGCGTGGAAGCTCACGACGGGGTTCGACGCCACCCTTCTTGAGCTTGATGAGGTCGGCCCCACCATCAGCGAGGTGAACTTCAACTCGACCTCTGGTATCGGGTCGGTGGTAGTGCTTGCACGGCAAGACACATAGGCGAAGGTGGTGATATGTCGATAAAAACCAAGAAGCAAGACACCAGCGACAACAGCATGGTCAACCTCGACATCACCGTGTCTGGGATGGTCATCACGGTCGGGGCTGCTTCATTCCGCGTGGCTGGTGAAGACTTTGTGCTCGACGACGATTACGAGTACACAGTGGAGGAATCGTCGGAACAGCGGCTCCTGACGGTTGCGCTGGCGAAGGAGATCTCTTCTGGCGACGGTGTGGTTGTCGTTGACGAGGAGGCGCCTGGCGACGGTCGATTCCCGTGGGACGGTAGTGGCTATGAGCCGCTGTGCCGTGTCTTCTTCGGGAACATCCCGCCAGATACGACGGACCTCGATGCCGTGTCCTGGGTGCGCTTGGAGATCGAGAAGAACGAGGCCACAGCCCGGGCCGTGGACGGCGCCGAGCAAGACCATTCCGGTAAGAGGGAGGTCCAGGAGCCCGAGGAGTCTATCACGGCAGTCAGGCAGCCACAGGAGTAGGAGATGAAGAAGGCGACGAAGCTCAGGGAGACAACGGCTTACCTGACTGACCACAAGCCTGCCAGGGATGTGGTGAAGGCGAAGAGGTCGGCGAGGAAGGCCATGAAGAGCGCGTTCAAGGGCAAGACGTTCGCCAGCCTCACGAGCGAGGAGAAGGACGACCTTTTGAAGGCGCTTGCGATCAGGGCTGGTATCATCGAGGAGTAGAGGAGGCGCAGTGCCAGAGCTTCCGACCAACATCCTCACCAGCCTGACCAACCTGCCGAACGCGCCGCAGTTGGCGAGGGCCTATCTGCAACCGCTGGACATGGCTTCTGGTGAGCGTCCTCCTTGGAACACGACGGGGCGAGATGGTGGCAACGCCATCGCCTTCCAATACTGGCCCGAGACCATCCAGGACAGCCGTGGGAGCGAGTGGGCGCCCAAGAATATCCCCGGAGGATCGCACCCCATCTACCAGTGGACCCATGGTGGCGAGCGGCGCCTGAGCTTCACGGCCATGTTCACGACGGATACGGCCCCGGAGGAGAGCGAGCTGGGGCCTGTGAGTCGCGGGGTACTTGACGAGCGGCTGTTCCCACGGACTGGCGGCATACTGGAGCCTGGCGACCTGGGTGGGGAGCCGTATGGGCGGGAGGGCAACCCGCTGAGCGGCATCGAGCTGGGCACGAGGGACCTCGATCTCAGGGCTGCCGTTTCGTGGCTGCGCTGGTACACCTACCCCTACTACGACGAGGAGAACGGGTGGAGGGCCATCGAGCCGGCGAAGTGCCTCCTCGTGATGCCGAACATGGGCCTGGGCTTCGGTGGCTACGACCACGTCACATGCGTCATGACGCAGTGCGACGTAACCTACGAGGCGTGCTTCGAGAGTGGCTTCCCACGGCTCATCGAGGTTGCGCTGGAGTTCGCCGAGGTCGTTCAAGAAGGTGCTCGTGTTCAGTTCCAGAACCGGAGCCAGATCGGGCATGCCTCTTCGGTGAGTCGCTTCCTCGCCCTGCGGAACGACAGACGATAGACGGCCCACCTCCCGTCTTGTAGAGTGTGGAGTAGGAGGAGGACCATCTCATGGCGAAGTCGATTCTCTCTGAGCCAGAGCGGGACGACGCCCTGGACCGAGAGGCCATGATTTTGATGGTCCCAGGGTATCTCTGGAACGTCCTCGTGAAGCAGGCGAAGGCCGAGGGGACCTCTCCCGGGGTCGTGTTCGCGAAGGCCCTGAAGGACTATCTGGAGAGGAGCGGCAGCAAAGAGGCCGTGGACCACCTCTGGTCGCTGGTCGAGCGAACCTGAGTTTCGCTCTGAGGAGGGACGATGCCTCTCGACAAACGATGTAGCCAGGCGGCTGTGCAGGCGAACTACAGCCAGCTCTACAAGGACGATGTGCTGTAGTGCTCCAGGGCATGGCAGTTGGGGCAGAGGACTTCCAGGTTCCCGACGTCGTTGTTGGACCTGTCTCTGTCTCCGTGGTGGACGACAAGGATCTCTGGGTGCTCGTCGTAGCCACATCGCTGGCATGTCTCCATGAGGCCCCTTCGGTTCATCCAGTCACGGAGGTTCCCGCTGGACGTACCAGAGCACGACGTGTTCGCTACCTTGCGACCGATGTCCCTGCACTCGATGGAGCAGTAGGACGTCTCGACCTTCTTCACCCTCGACGGATGACGGCGGAAGCTCTTGCCGCAGACCGGGCATATCAGCTCGATGCTTCCGCTTTGAGCCTCTCCCTTGCACGCCTTGGAGCAGAACATGGCTCTGTTGGCGCGGAACGCCTGGACGACGAAGGGCTTGCCACAGACGGAGCAGACCTTTTCGACGCGGTTCCTGGCGCTCCATGCCGCCTGGCAGCTCCGAGAACAGACCTTGAAGGTCTTCGCACGATACCTTGGGATCGTGACGATTTTCCCGCATACTCGACACGTCGACTGGATGGAGGTCCCCATCATGCCTCTTGACAAACAGTGCAGCCAAGCCGCCGTTCAAAAGAACTATAGCACATTGTACGGAGAAGGCTACAGGAACCCTCAGCTCTCGGCCATCGTGCTCTCCACCCTGAAGAAGGCGTGCGGAGTGGACAAGGCCAGCGCGACGATGACGGCGGACCAGATCATCGGGTCGGCCGCCAAGAAGGAGCATCGGCGCTGGGTGGACCTCTCCGACCTCTTCGAGGAGCTTCCGTCGTCGCCGGCTGTCAGGGGGCTTTCCTTCGGCCTCCCAGGCGGTATGCGGGGCGTGGGGACGAGCCCATCAGCATCACCTCCCAGCGGCTCCCGTGGCTTGGCGGGGCTCCTGGGCTCCGAGGCAACGAACCTCGCCAACGGCATGAGGATGAGCCCCCTCGTCGGCGGCAAGGGGCCAAGGCGTTGTCGTGGATGCGGTGCCGTGATGAAGAAGGGGGAGCGCTGCCCGGTCTGCGGGTTGGAGGTGTGACATGCTGAAGCGTCTGATGGAGGCCCTGAACCTGGATGCAGATGGCGCAGTGCGGCGCACGGAGTTCGAGCCGGCACCAGTCCCGGAGGTGCTTCTGTCGCCGAACGAGCGCGAGGCCATGGAGAGCTTCCTCTTCGACGCCACCAGCTCTGCCTTCCGCTACATCGACAGGGATGGCAGGAAGGGCATCGTGTTCTACGACGACCGGGGGCGCGCGGCGTGTGGGGTCGTCCGCGACATGGATGATGGGCTGCTCCTGGGGCTGGCTCAGCGCGAGGGGTACGAGTACGTCCCGGGCGCCGTCGCGTTCATGGGCGACATCTAGTGGCTGATGGAACCGGGGGATCGGAGGCGGTCGTGAACAATGAGCAAGGAGAAACGACCAGTTCCAAAACCCCCAGACAGTGGCATCTCCGATCTCGACTCGGTTTTCAAGCCCAGGCCAGGAAGGAGGGCTCCGATGTCATCTGACGACTTCACCCCGATCACGAACCTGGGGGACCTCGGCCCGGCCATCAGTGCCATCAAGCGCGGACAGGACCGCACGGCAGATGCGGTGAACACCCTCAGCAAGGCCATCGACAAGGACATCAAGCCGAAGCTCGACAAGGTGCATGAGGGCTTCATCGTCCTGGAGACCGAGCACAAGGCCACGAAGGCCAGAGTGAAGAACCTGGAAGACGACACGAAGAAGCTCTCTGGCGCCTCCCCACAGCCACACGACTGCTACCACGAGGACGATCTGATGAACCTCAAGGAGGGGCAGAGGATCGTGTTGGCTGACGTGGTCGCGGTGAAGACGGGGTTGGCGACGACCGCAACGGAACACGCGCGCACGAAGGAGCAGACCGACAGAGAGGTGGCTCGCATAGAGGGCCGCTCGAAGACGGCTACGGGGATCATCGTCACGGTCATCCTGTTCGTTGTTGGGGCATCAGGGGCGGCGAGCGCGGCCTTCTACACCACGCAGACCAACGTCGTCCATCTCTCGGAAGAGCAGTCGAAGATTCGGGTGGAGATGTCGGACATGCGGGCCGCCAACATCAAGGCATCGACGAAGATGGAGGAGGCGGCCGATGCGGTCGAGAAGGTTGCGAACCAGGTGAGGACGTCATCGGTGTCAGACCCGCTCGACTCCATCTGGTGCGACCTGTCCCCCCAAGAAAGAAGAAGGCAAGAGAATCTCCGGGGGGCTGCTAATATACCCCAGAGGAGGTGTCCCTGATGCGGTGCCCAAAGTGTGGTGAGCCAGACGTCGTCATGGAGAACGTGGGGCCGAACCGGACCCGCGCGAAGTGCCAGAAGTGCGGCTGGGCCGAGGTCCAGGACCAGCGCGGGAAGCCGATGCTGACCGAGGTCCCGGAGGCCGACCAGCGTCGCGTGCTCACCGAGGGCTGGACCTGAGCCATGTGGTCGAAGGTCTGGCGGTTCATCAGGCGGTGGTGGTGGGCCTTCCTTGCGGGGCTCGCAGCCGTCTTGGGAGGGGTGGCCGCCATCCTTCTGCGGCCAAAGCCGAAGCCAGAGCCTCTGCATGGACAGCTCCCGCAGCCGACGTTCAAGGAAAGAGCCCAGGATCAGGTCGAGCGCGTCAGGCTCGAAGGCGAGATCGAACGAGCCCGCATCACCGAGCGCGCCGAGACCAGGCGTGAGGAGCTGGACGAGATCGAGACGATAGGCAAGAATGACCCGGCCGAGGGGCGCAGACAGCTCGCCCGATGGCTTCAGGGCAACCTGTAGAGGAGGACGACCATGGGATTTGCAGACGAGCTTCGCGAGGCCGTGGACAGCATCAAGCTCGATGGCAGCGACGACAGCCCGGCAGAGCTTACCTGTGAGGAGATGAGCCTGTTCCTGGACGAGAACCCCATCGTGCTGGCCATCGCCGACGAGCTGGGTGGTTTCGTCGAGGCGCTCATGTTCCTGGACGAGGTCACCGACATCATCGGCGACTTCCCGACGCCACGGCAGGTCATCAAGCTCTTCGAGAAGATGCACAGCCCGTTCAAGAACAAGAACTCCCTGACGCTCGACGCGAGCAGGATCGGCCCTCCGAACCCCCGGTCGCAGGTGAAGGACTGGGACTGCGATGCGAGCGGCCTTGGTGTGCAGAAATGCACGAATAAAGATGGGGCGGTTCGCATCATCAACATGAAGCGCTACTACACCAGCGGAGACAAGGCCGAGTACATGAAGGGCTGGCGCAAGAAGACGGCTGCGGCTGGCAAGTGATCCGTGCCCGAGGAGCTGAGAAAGTCGCGCCTCCAATGGGTGAGGCGTGAGCTAGATCAGGTGGGAGTGGCGATGTCCGTCGTGGGCACCAGCCGCCCCATGCTTCGCAAGATGGCGAAGTACCTCCAGCCCTCCATCGACGGGCTACGTGGCGAGCGGCCCGAGATCAAGAAGATCAGAGACGACCTGAAGCGCGCCCAGCACAACATCGAGACCGGGCCGACCACGCCCCTTCGGTCGAGCCGCAACGTGTGGGTGGCCCGAGACCTCATGGATGCCGTGATCAGGCTCAGCGACAAGGGGCTCCTGGGGCTCCCGGAGGAGCACGAGGAAGGGCGCATCACCCTGGAGAACGCCTGGGGCTACACTGGGGACGAGCTGCGGGTCTTCAGGCGAACGCTCAGGCAGGTGTTGGCCGACTTCTCGGACGTCGGGCTCTATCGCGATCTGGTGTACGGCACCATCCGTCTTCATCAAGACGAAGCCGCTGGCGAGTTTCTGACACGGAACCGTCAGGACATCTTCATCGCGGACCCCCTGCGTGGGCACTCGAAGCTCGACATCTTTCTCGCTTTCGGTGATAGGCTCTGGGGCACGCTGTTCAAGCTGTCCGACCGCCAGACGTGGAGCGACCGTCAGGCGTTCGTCTCGGCCTTCGCGAGGGCGATGAGGGGGGAGCCGCTGAGGAGCGATGAGAGGGCTCGGTTGCAAGTCACCGTGGGGCGCATTGCCGGCGCTGACTGGGGCAACCTGGCTGCGTGAGGAGTGAACCATGAAGCGCATCATCCCGTTCTTCGTCTTCGCTTTGGTCATCGCCATCCCGGCGTTGGCGCTGGGGCAGCCGTGTCCGCCCGTTGAGCTGAACGTGACCCAGGACGTCCCCCACCAGGAGTGGTGGATGGTGCTGCTCGACTTCCTGGTCGAGCTGAGCGCACCGCTGGTGACCGCTATCCTGGGCGTCTTGGGGACCTGGGTCATACGCAAGATCGGCAAGAAGTGGGACGCCGAGAAGGTGGAGACGCTGTTGCGCCTGAAGGACGGCCTGATCACTTCTGGAGTGGCCTTCGCCGAGGAGCAGGGGCGCAAGGCTCTCAAGAACGGCGAGGAGCGCACGGCGAGTGCTGACAAGCTGGCAGCCGCCACCGAGTACGTCCAGGCCCAGCTCGAACAGTCGGGGGTGGGCCGGATGGCTGAGAGCGAGCTGGTGAAGCTCATCGAGGCCCGGCTTCACATCGAGAGAACGAGACCGGACGGGGCGATTCCGAGCGATGCGCCCGAATCGGAGTCGTGAAGCACTACCACAGCCAGGTGCGTGTGTGGTAGAGTGACGTCGTTGACGAGAAGACCCGGGGAAAGCCCGGAAAGAACAAGGGAGAGTAGCCATGTTGATGACCATGACGAGGACCCCGGCGGGCAACGTGACCATCCCCAAGATCGCCAAGGTGAACAGCGCCGCCGCGACCTTGGCCGGCGGCGGAGGCACGCTCGTGCGCGCCGTGAGCATGTCGGACCTCTTCGCGAGGGAGCAGGTCGAGGGTGACCCGAGCTGGAAGATCCTGGACCAGCTCGTCAAGAACGGCACCGTCACGACGATCACCTTCGCGGCGGACGCCAACGATCTCGACGTGCTCGACGAGGCCAACGAGGTCTGAGGCCACGGCCTTCCTCGGAGCTTCTCCCATGACGTAGGGTCCGCCGCTTACACGGTGGGCTCTACGTCGTGGTTTGTCAGGAGGTCGCCATGCCCAGCGAGCGCACACGTCGCCTCTTCGAGGCTCGGATGCGGGACGTCAGGCAGTACCAGCAGCGCGAGGCTTCTGGGGCTCAGATGTCGCGCAAGTTCAAGGAGACGTTCCAGGCCCTTGGCGACCTGTCTGGGGCTCTGATGCTGGCGAGGCCAGACCTCGCTCGTCAGATCGACCAGATCCAGGGTATGGTGCGTGGTGTCCAGAAGGAGGTTGGGGCGTGATGAGCTTCGCACGCGAGCTGGCAGAAGCCGTGGAGGCCCCGTCCGTCAGGGACCAGGTGGACTTCCTGGGCTCCTTGGATGAGCACCTCGTCACGGCGGCCTACACGGGCATCTTCACCGAGGAGGCGATGGAGGCCGCCATGGCCGCCATCCTGCGCGAGGCCGGCGCCACCGAGGACGACCTGGAGGAGGTCTACGGGGCCATCGACGAGTGGGTCGATGAGGAGATCGACCTCGTGGAGCGCGAGGCTCTGAAGCTGACGCCTGCGGCGGTCCCCAAGCCGTCTGCCGTTCCGACGCCTTCTGGGACCCAGGAGCCCAAGAAGGGCTCGAAGCCCAAGCCAAGCGCGAAGCCCAAGAAGAAGTCCATCGGCCAGATGATCGCCGACCCATTCGCGCGGCGCGTCAAGGGCATCCAGACGAAGACCAAGACCGGCAAGATGCTGAAGCACGCTGCCGCCGGGGCCATCAAGCAGATCGGGAAGAAGCCTGGGAGCGCCAAGGAGATCCTGAAGAAGAGCGTCAAGAAGGCCGGGAAGAAGCTCCTCCACCACGCCATCAAGAAGGGCCTGAAGATGGTCTTCGGCAGGTGGGCGAAGGTGGAGCACACCGAGGCCATCAGCGAGGCCACGGGTGGTTCCGCCGTCCTGACCGAGGCTGTTGCTGTCCAGGCGTGGGTCCCCATCTTCGAGCAGGCCATGGGGGTCAAGATCGACCCGCGCCAGGGGAAGCTCCTGGTCAACGAGTTCTTCGCCAAGTTCCGCGAGATGGGCGACTGGGACCTGGGCGATGGAAGTCCTGATGTTCTGAGCGACAAAGAGGTCGAGGTCGAGGGCGAGGGAGAGTACATCCCGTCGAATCGCCGCTACGTTTCGGCTACGGCTGTGGACCCGCCAGAATACTGGGCCGAGCCCTACACCTGGAGCGGGAAGTTCAGGTTCCCGTCCAAGGCGAGTTTCGACGTCGACTTCAACCTCAACATCCCGCGTGTCGTCGATGGGATGTCGCCGCTCATCAAGAGGCTCTTCGGCGGCGAGGCGTTCATGAACTGCCGCCGCAATCTCGCCAGGGCGCTCTTGGGCAATGACAAGCTGTTCAGGCGCTTCGTGGTCGAAGAGGTGACTACGGCCTTCAAGGCCGACCACAGGTCATTCATCGACGTCTTCATCGACGTTTTCGGAGAGCACGTCGATGCGAACATCGAGGGCTACATCACCAACCAGAAGATGCCGTCGTACTCCCTGACGCTCGACCGCCTCGTGTTGGGCCGCGTGATGAAGCCTGTGGCAGGGAGCGGAGGCCCCGGCTCCGACATCATGGTGAAAGTCGAGAGCGTCTGGTCCGTTCGCATGACCGACGAGGGGGAGTGGGAACACGACATCGAGCGAGAGCGGAGGGATTCGTACTGATGCGCTGGGCCGCTCTGCTGTTGGCTCTCCTGGTGGGCTGTGGGGCTCCCGCACAGCAGTCCGAGGAGAGCACCCTCCCTGCCCCCCTCTTCACAACGGAGCTTCCAGAGCCCCCCGAGGATGTGCCCGCTGACCGGCGGGTGGTCCTCCCGGTGTCGAAGTGCGTCGTGGAGGGCTCTGAGCCGCCCGAGGAGACGCCTCCTGGCATCTACATGACCCAGGAGATGGCGGCCAGGGCCGGGCGCACCAAGGTCGCCTACGACGAGCTGAGGGGCTTGTACGAGGTGGATCTGCGGACCATGGACCGTGAACGCGAGGTCTACCAGAAGCAGCTCGACTTGGCCGACCGGGAAGTGGCAGAGTGGAGGGAGCGCGCGAGACGAACCTGGTGGGAACAGCATGGCTCTCAGGTCATGCTTGGGGTTGGGGTAGCTCTTGGAGCCGGGCTGGCAGTTGGCATCGCAGCGGCACTGGATGGCTCTCTTGGAGCCGTGGAGTAGAACATGGCGAAGAACGTGATGGGCATCATGACGCAGACCGATGCCGAGGCGATGGTCGAGGAGATGCTGGCCTTCGAGCGCGGCGAGGTCATCAGGGAGAGCCAGGAGGAGCCAGCTCCCATCGACGAGGCGGCTCTCCAGAAGCGCCCGGTGGACCCTGGGAAGCCTCACACGGAGGCGCATCTTCGTGACGTGCTCGTGGACGCGCAGATGCGTCTCGCGGGCGCCTCCAATTTCGGCTACGCGCTGGTCAAGGCTGGCGAGTGGGAAGAGGGCGTGCGCCGTGGGTTCGAGGGGGAGATGGACGGCATCATCAGCCGGCTCCAGGGCGTCTACAGCAAGCTGGAGTCGGACGCCTACTTCGAGCACCCTCTGACGGAGGCTGCCGGGAAGTCCTTCTGGGACTACCTGGTGGGCGCCCAGGAGGCGTTCTTGAACGACGCGGCCAAGGCCATCAAGAAGCTCGCTGGGGGCTATGCCGAGTCGGTCAAGGTGGTGCGGGCGAGGTCGGCGGTCTGGTTGGAGTACAAGGGCCAGGACCGCAGCGACATGGACATGGAGGCCACCATCTCCATGATCGTGAAGGAGCCCGACATCCACCTCCACATGGACGTCAAGAGCGTGATGCACGCGAGCTGGACGCGCGAGGTCCAGTACAAGTCCGGGCAGCTCACGACCGACAACGTGGTCAACCTGTTTCAGGAAGCCTTCGGGAGGTAGCCATGGCGACCGCAGAGGAGCTGAGAGGCATCATCCACCGACCCCTCGCCGAGGTGTCTCAGGCCATGGTGTTCGCCATGGGCATGTTCAACAAGCAGCAGGCCGACGCCGACAAGGAGGTCGGGCGGGAGATGTCGAACCTCTCGAAGAGGTACGTCTCCGTGCTCCAGGCCATCACGGGCGTCAAGGACGGCTGGGTCACGTCGCCGACGCCGCACCTCCTCTCCATCGACAACGAGGACGCCGGCATCACCATCGACATCCACTGGGAGACCGACCTGGGGAGCGGCAAGGCGGACGTCACGGTCGAGCTGAACAAGAGGAGCGGCAAGGAGGGTCCTGGGGCGAAGTGGAAGTCAAAGTTCCACGTCGTCAAGGGCGTCACCCCCAACCAGATGGGGCTGTCGCCGACGAACATCATCGCCGATCAGGCTGTGCGGAAGTTCCTGAAGGAGCACGCCGAGGAGCTTCTGGCGCCCCTCGTCGAAGAAGGCGGCTGGACCACGCTGACCGAGGCTGCGATGGATCGGAAGAAGCTGGAGCGGGCCATCTACAAGGCGATGCCCATCGGCAACAAGGGCTCCTACAAGACGGTGGGCAGCAAGACGGTCAAGGCCCCGGCGAAGAGCGGTGGTCAGCCGACCATCATGTTCACCGGGGACCTCGCCAGGAAGATGGGGCGCAAGGACTACGACAGCGCCACCCTGGCTTCGCTGTCGGACGACGAGATCCAGAAGATCGCCAGCATCCTGGGCGTTACCGAGGACGTGGAGATGGGCGTCGAGATGAACGAGGTCGAGACGTTGCGGTCCATCATCGAGCGCAAGGGGAGCCCCTACACCAAGGGAGGCACCGCGAGCGAGGTGGAGTTCGCCAAGCAGGACAAGAAGCAGGGCTGGTACGGCGGGTCGGAGGATCTGAAGCGTCGGCGCAAGGAAGCGGCCAGGTCTGAGCGGCACTCGAAGAAGCGCGAGATCGCGGCTCAGATGCGCGGCGAGGAGATGGAGGGCTTCGTCGATGAGGGCCACGGCGTCGTCTTCCTGAGCACGGCCATCGACGCCACCTTCACGGTGGAGGCCGACGTCCAGGGCATGAACGCGGCCGAGCGCTTCCAGGGCAACCTCCTCGACCTGTCGGCCTACAAGGACAAGCGCTTCCTGTCGCCCAGCAAGATGATGATGTTCGGCAAGCTGGTGTCGAAGAGGATGGCCAACACCTTCGACCCCATCTACGTCGCCGACCCACAGGGGATGCTCAAGGACGCTGCCATCATGGCTCCCTTCAGGGCCGAGATGGACCGCGTCCTGGGCATGGGGACCTGGAACATCGACAAGGTGAAGTCGCCCAAGACCGGCAAGAGCGGCTGGCGCATCACCTACTCGAAGGGTGGCTCCGAGGTCGTCCCTGGCGGCGACATGCGGACGGCCCAGATCGCCTTCGACAAGCTGAAGAAGGCCCTTCGCAACTTCGAGCTACCCACCGAGGGCGGCTCCAGGCGCAAGGCCGACCCGGGGGAGTTCATGCTGATGAACATGGCCCAGAACGGCACCAAGGCCATGTTCAAGCACCGGGACACGCGCAACTACATCATCATCGACATGAAGAGCGGCAAGATGGACGTGCCCATCACGTCGAAGGCGTTCTTCAGGGGCTACTTCGACGTCTTCGAGGACGTCGATCTCGACGAGCTGGAGGGCTTGGACGAGAGCGGCCTGGCGGACGTCTTCGGCGACCCGCGCAAGCTCTCCAGGCTGATGGGTGGGAGCCCGGAGCAGCGAGCCGTGACGGCGTCGGACCCCAAGTTCAGGGCCGCGATGAAGAAGCTGACGGGGAAGGCCGACCCCTCCTACAACGACATCCTGAAGGCCCTGATGGCGTATGGGATCGACAGGGCCACCGCTGGCCAGTACGCCTTGTTCGCCACGGAGAGGTTCACGGAGGAGACCGAGCTGGACGAGGGGGTCGCCAAGCACGAGGTCAAGCGAGCGCACGACGCCTGGAAGGACGCCGAGGCATCGGCCAACTCCATGGAGAAGTGGCAGGACGAGGGGTGGCGCGAGGCTCGCGTCGAGGCCGAGAAGCTGAAGAAGGACTACGAAACCCTCGCGGCCAAGTGGGAGAAGCAGAGCAAGAAGGCGCGCGAGTACAGCCGGGGCAGGGCCGACGCCATGCGGTCGGTCGGGATGGTGAGGACCAGGTCTGGGCAGTGGGAGGACGACGACATCTCGAACCTCCGGTCCATCATCGAGTACAAGGGGACCGCCGTCACCCACGGCAAGCAGCACGGATCGGCCGAGGCAGACCTGTGGGGGAGCGAGCACGGCGAGAAGAAGCAGGTGGGGGGAAGGCGCAGCGGGCACAGCACGACGGCGAAGAAGATGGCCCACAAGGCCGAGCGCCAGGT
>Ga0105093_10000150_pt1 | contig 26160 bp, 20 predicted proteins | sample PPLLak3March2015_2_FD_79111 | JGI IMG/M metagenome (GOLD analysis project Ga0105093, IMG submission 79111) | Freshwater sediment microbial communities from Prairie Pothole Lake near Jamestown, North Dakota, USA - PPLs Lake P8 Core (3) Depth... | ecosystem: Environmental > Aquatic > Freshwater >... | reverse complement strand
TTTCGGCACGGCGCAAGACTCCTCGTGTCAATTAGCTAATATGCAGGACCGTCACAAAGTCAATAGCTATCCTGGTTATTCAAGCGGACCGGCTTCCAGTCTTTCAGCAGAGATGCATCATCTCGCGCGTAAACCCGCGGCTCCAGACGCGGCGTCTATCGCGGGGATGGCTGGCGCGATGCCTGGAACTCGGAGATTTCGGCGGCGACCCTCAAGGCTGCGGCGTGCGGGTTCCTTGCGTCCCGGATCGGCCGGCCGATGACAAGGTAGTCGGCGCCGGCCGCGAGCGCCTCGGCCGGTGTGGCCAGGCGCCTTTGGTCGTCCTGGACGCCGGCCGCCCAGGCCGGCCGGATTCCGGGTGTTACCACCAAGAAATCACGGCCCATTTTCGCCTTGATCGCCCGGGCCTCGATGCCGGAGCAGACGACCCCCGCGCATCCCGCGTTCCGGGCGATTTGGGCGCGCTGGAGCACCAACTGTTCAAGATCCCCTGCAGGATTCGCATGAGGGCCGAACGCGGCCATATCCGCCGCGGACACGCTGGTCAAAACCGTTATTCCCAGCACCCCGACTTTTCCGGCGCTGGCGGCAACGGCCGCCTCGAGCATCCGGGGGTTCTCGCCGCAGTGCACGGTGGTCAGCTTCACGTTCAGGTCGACAATTCCGGTCATCGCCCTCGCAACCGTCGCCGGGATGTCGTGCAGCTTGAGGTCCAGGAACACCCCGGCAGTTGGCTGCGAGGTGATGAAATTCACGATTCGCGGGCCGCACCGCACGAAAAGCTCAAGCCCCACCTTGAACATGCCGACGCTGTCCCCGAGAGCCTCGACCCAGCGTTTGGCCTCGTCCTCGGAGGCGACATCCAGCGGGAAAATAATGCGGTTTCTGGGTTGAGTCATAAGTCTATATTTGTCCATAATGCTGTCGCACCCAGGTCTGATATTCACCGCTGCGCACCCGTTCGACCCAGTCCCGGTGGTCGATGTACCAGGAAATGGTCTTGCGCAACCCGCTTTCAAAAGATTCCAGGGGGCGCCAATCGAGTTCGTTTTCGATGCGGCTGCAGTCGATGGCATAACGCAGATCATGCCCCGGGCGATCCTTGACAAACGTGATCAGCTCCCGCCGCGGCCGCAGCGCGGAAGCCGGCAGGATTTCATCGATCAGGTCGCAAATTCGGCTCACCGTGTCGATGTTGGCCATCTCGCAGCGGCCGCCCACATTGTAGACCCGTCCGCGCCGGCCCCTTTGCATCACCCGCCACACCGCGCGGCAGTGATCGGCCACATAAAGCCAATCGCGGACGTTGACACCCTGGCCGTAAACGGGCAGCGGCTGGCCCTCGATGGCATGGAGAATCATCAGGGGGATCAGTTTTTCCGGGAACTGATAAGGCCCGTAGTTGTTGGAGCAGTTGGAGATCGTTACCGGCAGTCCGTAGGTTTCCCCATACGCCCGCACGAGATGGTCCGATGCAGCCTTGGAGGCGGAATAGGGGCTGTTCGGCCGGTAAGCCGTCTCCTCCGTGAAACAACCCTCCGCTCCCAGGGATCCGTACACCTCGTCGGTGCTCACGTGGTGGAACAGCTTGAAGCCCGCCGCCTGTTCACGGGCCACCTCCAGAAGCGTGAACGTGCCTTCGACATTGGTTTTAATGAACGCATCCGGCGCCACGATGGAGCGGTCTACATGGGATTCAGCGGCAAAATGACAGACGGCCGAAATTTCATGGCGGCGGAAAACGTCCCGCACCGCGCCACGGTCGCAGATGTCTGCTCGAATGAGCCGGTAGCGGTCCGGGAACCGGGCCTGGATATCGCTCAGATTTTCCGGGTTGCCGGCATAGGTCAGCTTGTCGATGTTCACCACACGCCCGGAAAAGTCGGATTCCGTCAGAAGATAGCGAATGAAATTCGAGCCGATGAAGCCGCATCCGCCGGTCACCAGGATGTCGGTGGGGATTAAGGTGGGGGTGTCAGGTTCCATAGTGGGACAACCATAGAATATATCGCGCACCGCTTCAACCCCAAAGTAAGATAAAATACATTCCCCCGGCGCGCCTGCCGCAAGAAATAGGTTGAATCCAAAGCACAGGCGTGGTATTAAAATTCATAATGTTTCCAAACTAGTACTTAAATTCAGGAGCGCATCAGGCCGCTTGCCCATGCAACGCCATCACGTCAGCGCCGGGAGCTATTTCGTCGGACCGAAAAAGCCGCTTTTGCTGGAGGCCTACCTGGGGACCTGCGTCGGGGTCGCCATGGTGGATAGCGATGCCGGTGTGGGGGGACTCGCCCATTTTCTGCTTCCCGAACCGGTTTCGCTGCAGGGCGCTTTTCAACCTGAAAAGTACGCCGCCAGCGGTATGCCGATCTTCCTCAAGGCGCTTTACGACGCCGGTGCGCAGCGCGACCAGCTCAAGGCGACCATGGCGGGCGGGGCGCTGGTCGGGCCGCTGGATGATCTTGACCTCAATCTCGACATCGGCGGGCGAACGGCGGAAACAGTTGAAACTATTTTAAAAGCCGAAGGGATCCCGATTAACAAGGCCGAGACCGGCGGCGTTTTTTCCTGCTGCATCAAGCTCGATATGCAGCAATGGGGTTGTTGCATCGACCCCTCCGGCGTGGAACGGATGGAAGCTCTGCAGGCACCGACGCTTCCGGCGCCGGGAGAAATCGACCAGGTCGCCGAAGGGCTTCAGCCCGTTCCGCAGGCGGCCCTGAAAATCATGCGGTTGATGGACGAGGAGGAATACGACATACGCATTCTGGCGGCGGAGCTGCGGAAGGACCAGGTCCTGAGCGCCCGCACCCTTCAGCTGGCGAACTCGGTGATGTTCTCCACCCGCCACCGCATCGAATCCATCGACCATGCCCTGATGCATCTAGGAGTCAATCTGGTCATGAAATTCGTGATCGCCGCGGCGGTGGACGGTTTTTTCGCCCAGTCGGGCATGGGCTACTCGCTCTGCAAGGGCGGGCTTTACCATCACGCCGTGGGAGTTGCGGTGATCGCCGACAAGCTTGCTCGGCTCACGGGGGCGGCCAAGCCGGGGTTGGCCTATGCGGCCGGCCTTCTGCATGATATCGGCAAAGTGGTTTTGGACCAGTTCGTCGGTGCCGCCTATCCGCTCTTCTACCGCAAACTGATCGAGGAGCGGACCGCTGATTTTACGCAGGCCGAACAGGCGCTTTTCGGCACGACGCACCCGGAGGTCGGCTTCCAGCTGGCGCAGCGCTGGTCCTTTCCGGACTCCCTGGGGGAGGCCATTCGCTGTCACCACGAACCGGAGGAGGGCACCCGGCACCGGGGGCTGGACGGTCTGGTTTTCCTGTCCAACCTGCTCATGTCGCGCTTCCGGGCCGGTCTGGAGATCGGACGGCAAGCCTCCCATACGTTGGCCCCGCGGCTGGCGGCCATCGGCCTATCGCCGAGCCAGCTGCCGCAGATCGTTGACATGATTCCCATGGATGTGTTCGAAGCCTCGCCGCTGGCGGCCATCACGCATGGATGAAACGAAACCCGGAGCCCGCCGCTCCGGCTGGACGTATCAATGGCCAAAAACCGAACAGACCTGAGCGAACGCACCCAGGGCCTGTTACGGCGGCTTCCGGCCGTCGATCGCCTGCTGGAGCTCGCCCGGGCGGACGCCTCCTTCGAACTGGTCCCCCTGCCCGTGGTGGTCACCTGCATCCGGGCGGTCATCGACGCCGATCGCCGCCGCCTCCGCGAGGGCGGCGATTTATCCGAGCAGGATCTCCTCGACCCTGCGGTCCTAAAGCGGGTGAAGGACGCCGTGCGCGCGGCCATACGGCCGAATCTGCGGCGGGTGGTCAACGCCACGGGGGTGGTGATTCACACCAACCTGGGGCGCTCCCTGCTGGCCGAGGAGGCGGTCGCGAACCTGGCCGCCGTGGCCAGCCGGTACTCGAACCTTGAATACGATTTGGCCGAGGGGCGGCGCGGCTCACGGTACATGGCGGTGCGGGACCTGCTGTGCGAACTCACCGGCGCCCAGGACGCCATGGTGGTCAACAACAACGCCGGCGCGGTGCTCATCAGCCTGGAGACCATCGCCAAGACCCGCCACGTGATCGTGTCGCGCGGCGACCTGGTTGAGATCGGAGGATCCTTCCGCATCCCGGACGTCATGGCCAAGAGCGGCGCGATCCTCAAGGAGGTCGGCACCACCAACCGCACCCACCTGCGGGATTATGATGAAGCCATAGACCCCGCCGCGGCGCTGCTGCTCAAGGTGCACTGGAGCAATTACAGCATCGTCGGGTTCACCGCTCAAGTCTCCCTGAGGGATCTCGTGGCGCTGGGGGCCCGGCACGGCCTGCCGGTCATGGAGGATCTGGGCAGCGGCACCTTCATCGATTTTTCCAAGTACGGGCTGCTGAAGGAGCCCACGGTCCAGGATTCGGTCGCCAGCGGCGCCGACCTCATCACCTTCAGCGGGGACAAACTGCTGGGCGGACCTCAGGCCGGCATCATCGTGGGCCGCGCGTCCATGATCGACCGTATCCGCAAGAACCCCATCAACCGGGCGCTGCGGATCGACAAGCTCACCTTGGCGGCCCTCGAAACGACGCTGCGGCTCTACCGCGACGAAGAGCGGGCCATGACGGCGATCCCGACGCTGCGCATGCTCACCGAAAAAGAGCCCTCGATCGAGATCCGCGCCCGGGAGCTCGCCGGGTATCTGTCGGCGCTGGCCGATGCGCGCATCGCCTGCGACATCGTACGCCGGCCCTCCAAGGCCGGCGGCGGCGCCTTGCCCCTGCTGGATTTGCCGAGCTGTTGCCTGCAGGTCCGGATCCAGGGGGTGTCGGCGAATGCCCTTGAGCTCCGCCTGCGGCGTAACGACCCCCCGATTATCGCCCGTATCGAAGACGACGCCTATGTCATGGACCTGCGCACCGTTCAGCCGGAAGAGCTGCCGATCATCGCATCGGCGCTGTCCGCCGTGCTGCAAACAATTTGACCGATGGCGACCCGGAAACGACGAAAAATAACCCGCCGGGCCGAGACCAGCCGCCATTTCCTGCTGTCGCAGACCGACAGCCGGAAGGTCGATGAGGTTCCGGACGTCGGCGCCGAGCGTGTCCGCCAATCCCTGGCCACCGCCTTCCCGGATCTGCGCTGCGGGGCTGATTTTGTGACTGCGGCGCTGCAGCCGATGACGGCCGGCCAGCCGTTCTGTGCGCTTTCGATCCGGCCGGACGATCCCCCTGAAACCTGGATGCAAGCATCCGGCTCGGATCTGCTGACGGGGGTGGCGGCTTGTCTGGATGAGATCTGCCGTGGCGCCGATGGCGGCTGGGGAGTTGCGGAGTCCGGTCTGCTGGTCGGAATCTGGCCGTCTTGGACGGGTGCTCAGGGGCTGGATGCGGCCCATCGCCTGCAGGGGCAAGTACGCCAGCGTACGGGTCGCACCGTGACGGTCGGCGTGGCCGTCCACCCGACCCTGGATTACCCCCCCCCGGCGGTTCTGGAGAACGCGCGCAAGGCCGCCGAGCACGCCGCCTTTTTCGGCCCCAACAGCCGGATCGTTTTCGACGCGATCAGCCTCAACATCAGCGGCGATAAGTATTACGAGCGCGGCGAGATCCAGAATGCCATCCACGAATTCCAGCTGGCCCTGCGGCTAGATCCCCAAAACGGAAACGTCTACAACAGCCTCGGCGTTTGCTACGGCGAACTCGGCGACCATGCGGGCGCCCTGGAGGCTTTCGGCCGCGCGCTGGCTCTGGACGGCAGTGACTACATGGCGGTTTACAACACGGGCCTCATTCACGAGCTGCTGGGCCAGCGGGAGGCGGCGCTGGCGCATTTCTTGAAGGCCGATACGCTCCAGGGCGATGTGTTCGAAATCCTTTTTCAGACGGGAAAACTGCGGCTGGAGACGGGGGACCTCCAGGCGGCGCGACCCCTGCTGGAACGGGCCACGCGGCTGCGGCCGCGCTCCGGGAATTCACAACGCCTGCTCGGCGACTGCTATGCGCAGCTCCAGCTGCCGGAAAAAGCCATCGGCGCCTACCAGAAAGCCGTAAAGGCCAACCCGGGTGATTCTCCGGCGCTTTCGGCGCTGGGCGGACTTTTCGATGAAAAGGGCGAGAACCCGGAAATCGCCCTGGTCTTCTGCCGGGAAAGTGTGCGGCTTTCTCCGGACAACGCTCTGTTCCGCAAGCGCCTGGGCAGCCTGTATATTAAACTCAACCGTCTGGAAGACGCGCTGAGTGAGTTCGAGCAGGCCGGGCGGCTCGGCCAGGACTGTGCGGAGGACATCCGCAGGGTTCGCGAGCGCATGGCGGAGCGCAACTGAAATGAAGCCTGATGTCGGGCCCATCGATCTCAGCCGAGTCAAGACACATCCGCTGGCCGGCCGGACCCGCAACGTGGACACGGCGGAGTTCGCCGATGTCTGGGCCGCGGGCGGAACGTTTTCAGCCTTTTTGGAGCGCCTGCCGAAGGTTTTGGCGGCCGCGGACCTCAAAGCGGTGATCGCCGCCATCGTCACGGCGCACCGCGGCGAACATCCGGTGATCTTCGGCATGGGCGCTCATGTCATCAAGGCGGGCCTCAGCCCGCTCGTGGTCGACCTGATGCAGCGCGGAGTCCTCAGCGGGGTCGCCATGAACGGCGCCGGCATCATTCACGACCTCGAGGTGGCCATGACGGGAAGGACCTCGGAGGAGGTCGGCCCGGGCCTCGACGACGGCACGTTCGGCATGGCCGAGGAACCTGCCGCAGTCCTCCGCCAGGCGCTTGCCGCGCCGGCTTCCCAGGTCGAGGGCTTGGGCCGCGCGGTCGGCACCCTCATCCTGGAATCGGGATTCCCGTTTACGCAGAATAGCATTCTGGCGGCCGGTGCGCGTTTGAAAACAGCGGTTACGGTCCACGTCGCGATCGGAACGGACATCATCCACATGCATCCGGGGTTCGACGCCGCCCGGACCGGGGCGGCCTCCCACCTGGATTTCCGCATCCTGGCCGCCCAAGTCGCCCGGCTGGAAGGCGGGGTGTATATCAACGCGGGTTCCGCCGTGATTCTGCCGGAAGTGTTCCTAAAGGCCCTCAGCCTGGTCCGCAACCTGGGCCATCGGCCGCGGGCTTTCACGACCGTGAATCTGGATTTTATCCGGCACTACCGGCCCATGGTCAACGTCCTGCAGCGGCCGACCGCCCGCGGCGGGCGGGGGATCAACCTGGTCGGCCACCACGAGATTCTGCTGCCGCTCATTGCCGCCGGCGTGATCGAAGCCCTGGGGTGAACGGCGGCATCCTTCACCGCCGGCGTGCGACTCGGATCTTGACAACGCCTTGTATTTCACATTTATATCGCTATTTTGAATTCATCGCTCCGGCAATCAACTGGGAGAATCGTCGCCATGCCCATTTATGAATACCACTGTGAAACGTGCGGAACGGATTTCGAGTGCCTCGTCTTCGGCAATGAAAAGCCGGAGTGCAAGGGCTGCCGCGGAAAAAAGGTCCGCAAGCGCATGTCCGCCTGCGGTTTTGTCAGCAAGGGCGGCGGCGGTCAGACTGTCAAAAAGGCGGCCGGCGCTTCCGCCTGCGGCAGCTGCCATGCCGGCAGCTGCGCGGGGTGCAAACACTGATGGCGAAACCCATCGTGATCGGCACCCGCGGGAGCAAGCTCGCCCTGTGGCAGGCCGAGTGGGTGCGCACCGCCCTCATGCAGCGTTTTCCCGGCCTGGCCGTCGAGCTGGCCACCATCAAGACCGAAGGCGACAAGATCCTGGATGTCCCGCTCGCCCAGGTCGGCGGCAAGGGCCTTTTCGTCAAGGAGATCGAGGACGCCCTGCTGGATGGCCGGGCGGACCTGGCGGTCCACAGCATGAAGGACATGCCGTCGGAACTCCCGGCGGCGCTCGTCATCGGAGCCGTGCCGGAGCGCGAAATCCCCGCCGATGTGCTCATTTCCCGGAACGGTCTCACGCTGAGGGAACTCCCGGCCGGCGGCGTCATCGGCACCAGCAGCCTCCGGCGGGCGGCCCAGCTCCGGCACCTGCGCCCGGACCTGGCGGTCGTCCCCCTGCGGGGCAACGTGGAGACCCGCCTGCGCAAGCTCGACACGGATCGGCTGGCGGCCGTGGTCCTGGCCGCCGCGGGCCTCAAGCGTCTGGGCCTGGAGCGCCGTGTCACCGAATATCTGGATGATGAGACCATGCTCCCGGCCGTCGGCCAAGGGGCGCTGTGCATCGAGATCCGGGAGGATGACCCCCGCATCGGCCCCCTGGTCGCCGTTCTGGACCATCCCGCCACTCGTACGGTGGTCGGCGGCGAGCGCGCCTTCCTGAAACGGCTGCAGGGCGGCTGCCAGGTCCCGATTGCCGGCCACGGCCGTCTCGACGGCGCGCATTTCACGTTGGCGGGCCTGGTGGCCGATGTCGACGGAGGCACCGTAATCAAGGACCGCCTGAGCGGGCCGGCGGCGGCGGCCGAGAGGATCGGCATCGAACTCGCTGAAACCCTCCTCGGCCGGGGAGCGGATGAAATTTTAGAAAAACTCACCAGCGCAGCACTGTGACATGATACCACCCATCGTCTATCTAGTGGGAGCAGGCCCCGGGGACCCCGGCCTGATCACCGTCAAAGGCCGGGAGTGCATTGCGGCGGCCGACGTGATCATCTACGACTACCTGGCGGCCCCTTCGCTGTTGAAGCACGCGGCCGGGAGCGCGGAGCTGATCTACGTCGGCAAAAAAGGCGGCGACCACACCCTGCCGCAGGCGGAGATCAACGCCCTGATCGTCGCCAAGGCCCGGGAGAACAAGATCGTTACCCGCTTGAAGGGCGGCGACCCCTTCGTGTTCGGCCGCGGCGGCGAGGAGGCCGAAGTCCTGGCGGAGGCGGGGATTCCTTTCGAGATCGTTCCGGGCGTGACATCGGCCGTTGCGGCCGCGGCCTATGCCGGCATTCCCCTGAGCCATCGCAAACTCACGGCTACCATCGCGTTCGTCACCGGTCACGAAGACCCGGCCAAAGCGGAATCCGGCATCGACTGGGCCTCGCTCGCCCAGGGTATCGGCACGCTGGTTTTTTTCATGGGGGTGAAGAACCTGCCCCACATCGTGCGCGAGCTCACCGGCCACGGCCGTTCGCCGCAGACTCCGGTGGCCCTCGTGCGTTGGGGAACGACCGCCAAGCAAGTCACGGTCAGCGGCACCCTGGCCGACATCGTTGAACGGGTGCAGCGGGCTGGACTCAAGGCACCGGCCATCATCGTGGTGGGCGAGGTGGTCGGCCTCCGGGATCGCCTGCAGTGGTTCGAACGCCGCCCCTTGTTCGGAAAACGGATCGTGGTCACGCGCACCCGCGAACAAGCGAGCGACCTGGTGAGCGCGTTGTCCGGCTTCGGGGCCGACTGCCTGGAGTTTCCGACGATCCGGATCGCACCGCCCGACGATGGGAGGCCGCTCGAGCGTGCCCTATCGGAGTTGAAGACCTTCGATTGGATCGTTTTCACCAGCGTCAACGGCGTGAGCTGGTTTTTCGATCGCTTGTTCGGTTCGGGCCGGGATGTGCGCGCCATGGGGCATCTGCGAACAGCGGCCATCGGTCCGGCGACGGCCGAGCGCCTGAAGTCTTTCGGGCTCGCGAGCGATCTCCTGCCAGAGGACTACCGGGCCGAATCGATCATCGCCGCTTTTCGCGGGTGGGGCATTGCCGGCCAATCGATCCTGCTGCCGCGCGCCCAGGAAGCGCGATTGATCCTGCCGGAGGAACTCACCGCCATGGGCGCCCGCGTCCACGACGTGGCGGCCTACAAGACCGAACCGGCGTCCGGCGACCGCCCGACTCTGATCGCGCGCCTGGAAACACGCTCCGTGGACCTGATCACTTTCACCAGTTCATCCACGGTGAAAAACTTCAAGGCGTTGCTGCCCGAAGACCGCTTTGCCGAGCTGACGGCGGGGGTGGCCGCCGCCTGCATCGGGCCGGTCACGGCCCAAACCGCCCGGGAGCTAGGCCTGGATGTCCGCATCGAGGCCCAGACTTACACCATCCCGGGATTATGCGATGCCATTCGCGCACATTACTACTCCGGGTAATTTGAAACGAGCAGCGGGGCGGGCTGTCTATTGAAATCGGCTCCAAACTGAGTTAAACGCAAGGCGAACGATGACGGCCAATCCGCCGACGCACACTCGCGGGGAGATCCGGCGGTCCGGCGGACCACCTGGTTACAAGGGGCGTTGCATGAAAATTGCAAAAGTCGAGAAAGAAGGGATTGTCTGTCTGAAGATCGACGGCCGTCTGGATGCAAAATCCGCATTTGAAGCCGAGACCACCGTGAAGGAGGTTCTGAAAGAGGGCCGCCGGCAGCTGCTCTTCGACTTGAGCGGAATGGATTATATCAGCAGCGCCGGCCTGCGTGTGATTCTGATGGCGGTCAAGGAACTGCGGTCCAAGAAGGGCAAGGTGGCTCTCTGCGGACTCACCCCCTATGTCAAGGAAATCTTCGATGTGAGCAATTTTTCCTCGATCATCCCGATCACCGATACGGTCGAAACCGGATTGCAGCAGATGCGATAGGCTCTGCGTGCCGAGCGGCCGCGGCCGCTTTCTCGAGCCGCTCTCCCGATACGGCCCTGCCGCGGTCCATCCGGAAAACGTTATGAATACCACTCCGTTCCACGAACTCATTGATCCCTGCAATCGGCGCCTGAACTATCTACGGATCTCGATCACCGACCGCTGCAACCTGCGCTGTGCCTATTGCCTGCCCTGCGAGGACGTTCCGCGTCTGGCGCACGAGGAGGTTTTGCGCTACGAGGAAATCCTGCGGATCGTTCGGGTGGGCGTGCGCCTGGGCATCTCCAAGGTGCGGGTGACCGGTGGCGAGCCCCTGGTCCGCAAGGGGGTCATCGGTTTTTTATCCGAGCTGGCGCGGATTCCGGAGATTATGGACCTGTCCCTCACCACCAACGGTGTACGGCTCCAGGGCCACCTGGAGGCCCTGAAGTCCGCCGGCGTGTCCCGAATCAATATCAGCCTCGACACGCTCAACCCGGACCGCTATCGCCGCATCACCGGCGTGGATGCGTTCCACACGGTTTGGGAGGGAATCCGGGCCGCACACGCGCTGGGCTTCCGCCCGATCAAGCTGAATGTCGTCGCCCTCAACGGAGTGAACGACGACGAGCTGGTGGATCTGGCGCGGCTTTCACTGGAATTTCCATTCCACGTGCGCTTCATCGAGTTCATGCCCATCGGCCAGTCCCGTATCGAGAGCGGTTCGCCGTTGCTGGTTCCGGACATCCAGAAGCGGATCGGCGTTCTTGGACAGCTGGTGCCGGTCGAGCGCTCGGAGATGGACGGCCCGGCCCACCGCTATCGCTTCGAGGGCGCCCGCGGAGAGATCGGGTTCATTCCGGCCATCAGCCACCATTTCTGCCGCCGCTGCAACCGCCTGCGGCTGACCGCCAGCGGGCAGCTGCGGCCTTGCCTGCTGTCGGACCGCCAGGAGGATCTCAAAGGACCGCTGCGCCGAGGTTGCAGCGACGCGGAGTTGGCCGAGGTCTTTTTCAACGCCACCCGGCACAAGCCGTCGGACCACAACCTGGCCGTGGGCGAGCCGGCGCATGTGTGTTGCCAGATGCGTTCGATCGGGGGGTGACGCCCCGGCCGCGCCGGAGGGCCAAGCTCGGCGTTGCGCGGCGCCCGGCGCTCCCTGCGGCGTACGGGGAGTACGCCTCGGGAGGCCGGGCTTGCGCGCCTTGATCTTGGCCCTCGGGCGCGGCCGTCGGGCGCGGCTGCGACCGCTCTATTAGCGATAATGGTGCTGAACCGATTTCACTTGAACCCTCGAACCCTCGAATCCTTGAACCCTTTATTTGCAGGAGTCGACGATGAACATCCAGATCGTTAAAATCGACAATCCGAATCAATTAAACCTCATCCTGGGGCAATCGCACTTCATCAAGACCGTCGAGGACATGCATGAAGCCATCGTGTCCACGGTTCCGGGCGCCCGGTTCGGGCTGGCCTTCTGCGAGGCCTCGGACGTCTGCTTGGTGCGGCACTCCGGAACGGACCCCGAGCTGGTCGACCTTGCGAAAAAGAACGCTTACGCCCTGGCGGCCGGGCACAGTTTTATCGTCTTTATGAAGGACATGTACCCGATCAACATCCTGAACACCGTCAAGAACCTGCCGGAGGTGTGCCGCGTTTTCTGCGCGACGGCCAACCCGGTTGAGGTGGTGGTCGGCGAGACCGAGCAGGGCCGCGGGATCCTGGGGGTGATCGACGGCTTCAGGTCCAAAGGGGTGGAAACCGAAACGGACGTAGCGGCGCGCAGGGAGCTGCTGCGTAAAATCGGATACAAGCACTGATAGCAAGCGGCGCATATGAAAAAGCGATTGATTTTGGCGGTGGCAGCGGTGGCGGTTATGGTCGCCGTCCTGGGCGGCATCAAGGGCCTGCAGATCGACCGCATGATAGCCCACGGCAAGCAGGCGGTCCCTCCGCCTGAAGCGGTGACGACCGCCGTGGCGAGCCTGCAGAACTGGGAGTCCCTTTTGACGGCGGTAGGATCGCTGACAGCGGTTCAGGGGGTCACCGTTACGGCCGAACTGACTGGAAAAGTGGTTCAAATCGCCTTCACCCCGGGGAGCAAGGTCAGAGCCGGCGACCTGCTGCTGAAGCAGGACACCTCTTCCGAGGAGGCCCAGCTGCGTGCGGCGGAGGCGGCCGCGGCGCTCGCCAAGCTCAACGTGGAACGGCTGGGCAAGCTGCTAGTCGAGCGCACCATCGCCCAGTCCCAATTCGACAATGCCGAGGCCAGTTACAAACAGGCCGTCGCACAGGCCGACACCATCCGGTCCAGCATCGCCAAGAAGACTATCCGGGCGCCGTTTGACGGCCGATTGGGTATCCGTCTGGTCAACCTGGGGCAGGTGATCAACGAGGGCGAAGCGATCGTTTCGCTGCAGTCGCTCGATCCGATCTATGTCAATTTTTTCCTGCCCCAACAGGAGCTGCCTAAAATCAAGGCCGGCCTCGCGGTTCGCGTGACCACCGATGCGCTTCCCGGGGATGTCGTTGAAGGCAAGATCACCGCCATCAGCCCCCAGGTGGATGCCGCCACGCGCAACATTCGCGTTCAGGCCACCGTGGCCAACTCCGACGAGCGCCTTCGGCCGGGCATGTACGCGAACGTGGCCGTGGTGCTGCCCGGACGGGAAAACGTGCTCGCCATTCCGGCTACGGCCGTGCTCTACGCGCCTTACAGCGACTCGGTGTTCATCGTGGAAGACAAGCCCGACCAGAATTCCGAGCAGCCGGTGAAGGTGGTCCGGCAGCAGTTTGCGCAGCTCGGGGAAAAACACGGCGATTTTGTCGCCGTGCGGTCCGGGCTCAAGGAGGGCGACACCATCGTGAGCACCGGTGTGTTCAAGCTGCGCAACGGCCAGACCGTGACCGTTGACAACACCCTGTCCCCTGAATTCCAGCTTAAGCCCACGCCGGCGAAAGACTAAGCCGATGATACCCGTTCAAGGCCCATGAACTTCACCGACCTTTTCATCCGGCGCCCCGTTCTTGCGGTGGTGGTGAATCTGCTGATCATCATCGCGGGATTGCAGGCGATCCGTTCGATCAACGTGCGCCAGTACCCGCGCAGCGACAACGCCGTCATCACGGTCAGCACCGTCTACGTCGGTGCCAGCGCCGAGCTCGTACGCGGCTTCATCACCACGCCGCTCGAGCGGGTGATCGCGGCCGCGGACGGCATCGATTATATCCAGTCCCAGAGCGCTCAGGGCCTTTCCACCATCAGCGTCCGGCTGAAGATCAATTACGATCCCATCAAGGCGCTTTCGGAAATCAGCTCCAAGGTCGATCAGGTGCGGGGCGATTTGCCCCCGGAGGCCGAGGTGCCGATCATCAACGTGGAGTCGGCCGACAGCCAGTTCGCTTCGGCCTACCTGAGCTTCACCTCCGACATTCTGCAGCAGAACCAGATCACCGATTACCTGGTGCGCGTGGTGCAGCCGCGGCTTTCATCGATCAGCGGCGTCCAGCGCGCGGAGATTTTAGGCGCGCGCACCTTCGCCATGCGCATCTGGCTCAAGCCCGAGCGCATGGCGGCCTACAACATCAGCCCGGCTCAGGTACGCCAGGCCCTGGCCGCCAACAACTTCCTGGCCGCCGTCGGCCAGACCAAGGGCGCGCTCGTGCAGGTGAACCTCACCGCCAACACCGACCTGCGTTCGGTGCCGGAGTTCAAGCGGCTGGTCATCCGCCAGCAGGACGGCGCCTTCGTGCGACTCGAGGACATCGCCGAGGTGGTGCTGGGCGCCGAGGACTACGACACGGTCGTGCGCTTCTCGGGCCAGACCGCGGTCTTCATGGGCATCTGGCCGCTGCCGAACGCCAACTCGATCGACGTGATCGAGCGGGTCCGGGTCGAGATGGAGGCCATCCAGAACCAGTTGCCCACCGGGCTGCAGGCGCGCATTGCCTACGATGCCACCAACTACATCACCAATGCCATCCATGAGGTGCTGAACACGTTAGGGGACACACTCCTGATCGTGGTGGTCGTGATCTTCCTGTTTCTCGGTTCCTTCCGCTCGGTGCTCATTCCGGTGGTCGCCATTCCGCTTTCGCTCATCGGAGCAGTCTTCCTGATGCAGGTGTTCGGGTTCACGCTCAACCTGCTGACGCTGCTCGCCATCGTTCTCTCCGTGGGCTTGGTGGTCGACGACGCCATCGTGGTGGTGGAGAACGTGGAACGGCACCTGAGCGAGGGGCAGTCGCCGCTGGAGGCCGCCCTCATGGGCGCTCGTGAACTTGTCGGGCCGATCGTCGCCATGACGATCACCCTGGCGGCGGTCTACGCGCCCATCGGCCTGCAGGGGGGCTTGACCGGTTCGCTGTTCCGCGAGTTCGCCTTCACCTTGGCCGGCGCGGTCGTCATTTCCGGTGTCGTCGCACTGACCCTGTCCCCCATGATGTCCCGCTACCTGCTCAAGCCGGGGATGGAGGAGCGCGGGTTCGCGGGGAAGATTGCGCGGGACTTCAAGCGCTTCCGGCTCTTTTACGGACGGCTGCTGGACCTCACCCTGGACTCGCGCCCGGCCGTCTACACGGTGTGGATCGCCGTGAGCCTCTTGACCATCCCCATGTACGCGATGTCGCCCAAGGAGCTTGCCCCGAACGAGGACGAGGGCGTTATTTTCGGCATCATCGATGCCTCGGCGGACTCTACGGTGGACCAGACCAGCCGCTTTACAGCGGCCGTGAACCAGGCCTATTTGAGCGTGCCGGAAACTCAATTCACCTTTCAGATCACCCGGCCGAACTCCGGCTTTGCCGGAATGGTCGTTCAACCCTGGGGTGAGCGCCAGCGCAATATCTTCCAGATCCTGCCCGAGGTTCAGCAGAAGGTGCGCGCCATCCCCGGCGTCCGCACGCTGCCGGTTCTGCCGCCGGCGCTGCCGGGCGGGGGCCAGTTTCCGGTGGAGTTCATCCTGGCCTCGACGGCGGACTCGGAACAGCTGTTGGAGTTTGCCCGCCAGATCCAGCTCAAGGCGATGCAGAGCGGTATGTTCGCCTTCCCGCCGATCATCGATGTCAAGATCGACCAGCCGCAGTCGGAAATCGTCATCGACCGCGACAAGACGGCTGAACTCGGGCTTGACCTGCAGCAGGTCGGATCCGACATGGCGGCCATGGTGGGCGGCAATTTCGTGAACCGCTTCGACATCGCCGGTCGCTCCTACAAAGTCATCCCGCAAATCCAGCGCGTGGACCGGCTCAACCCGGACCAGCTTAAAAACGTGTACGTCACCGGCCCGAACGGGCAGCTGGTGCCGCTCAGCACCATTGCCACCATCCGCAACTCCACGGTGCCGCGATCGCTCAACCGCTTCCAGCAGCTCAACGCGGTCAAGATCAGCGGGGTGTCGATCCGGCCCTTGGATGAGGCGCTGCGGTTCCTCGAGGACGAGGCGGCGAAAATCCTGCCCAAGGGCTATGTCATCGATTACACGGGCGAGTCGCGCCAGCTGCGATCCGAGGGCAACCGGTTTTTGTACACCTTCGCGCTGGCGGTCGTCCTGATTTTCCTAGTCCTGGCCGCGCAGTTCAACAGTTTCCGCGATCCCTTTGTCATTCTGGCCGGGTCCGTGCCGCTGGCGATGTTCGGCGCGCTCATTTTCACCTTTCTGAGGATGCCCGATCCGAATGTCAAATTCTGGACTCACGGCTGGACCACCACCCTTAACATTTACTCCCAGATCGGGCTGGTGACCCTGGTCGGCCTGGTGTCAAAGAACGGCATCCTGATCGTCGAGTTTGCCAACAAGCTCCAGCTGCAGGGCCAGTCCAAGCGGCAGGCCGTGCGGCAGGCCGCCATCACCCGTCTGCGTCCGGTCCTCATGACGAGTGCGGCCACCATCGCCGGCCACTTCCCGCTGACATTAGTAACCGGCGCCGGCGCCGAGGCCCGGAATTCGATCGGCCTGGTGCTCGTCGGCGGCATGGCCGTCGGGACGTTCTTCACCCTCTTCGTGATCCCCTCGATTTATATGCTGATTGCCCGCGACCATAAACATGAGGCCGCCGATGAGGCCGCTGCAGAACCACGGGCAAAGCCTTTGTCCACCCCCCAGACTGCAGGTCAATCGGCTTGACCCGCTGGCGGCCTCATGTTTATTGATTCTTTTTACGACTCGGGTAGAGAGGGTTCAGGGTTCAGGAGATTCCCAAGGGGATGCGAATAGGTTTCGCCGGCCTAGCGCACATACGAACCGGGCCAGTGGCGATCGGACTCCGGCAACCGTTTCTCTCCCGAACCCCGAACCCTCGTTGCCTTATCAGTTTCCAGCCGGTCACGCCTGGCGGATCTCGCGCTCGCTGATGCCCATGAGATAGAGCAGGCCGTCGAGGCCGACGCTGGAGATGGCCCGGTCGGCGTTGGCGCGGACGATGGGCTTGGCATGGAAGGCGACCCCGAGGCCGGCGGTGTGCAGCATCGGCAGGTCGTTGGCGCCGTCGCCGACGGCGATCGTCTGCTCCAAGCTGATGTTTTCGACCATGGCCAGGGTCTTGAGGATTTCGGCTTTCTTGGGTCCGTCGATGATGTCGCCCTTGAGCCGCCCCGTCAGCTTGGCGTCGACGATCTCCAGCTGGTTGGCGAACATATAGTCCAGCCCGAGCTTGTTCTGGAAGAATTTGCCGAAGTAGTCGAAGCCGCCCGAGATGATCCCCAGCTTGTAGCCCAGTCCCTTGAGGGTGGCGACCACGCGCTCGGCCCCGTCGGTCAGCTGCAGGTCCGCCGCCACCTCCGCCAGCACGGCTTCCGGTAGTCCCGCCAGCAGCGCCACCCGCCGGGTGAGACTTTCCTTGAAATCCATCTGGCCGTCCATGGCGGCTTCGGTGATCTTCGCCACCTTGTCACCAGCGCCGGCCTTTTCGGCCAGGAGGTTGATCACCTCCGCCTGCACCAGGGTCGAGTCCATGTCGAAGACCACCAGCCGGCGGTTCTGGCTGTAGAGGTTGTCGACGTGGAAGGAGATGTCCACGCCGGTCTCCTCCGAGATCTGCAGCAGGCGGCTGCGCAGCACGTCAGCGTCGGCGAGGCGGCCGGAGACGCTCATCTGAATGCAGGCCTTGGAGCTGGCCTCGGGGTTGATCAGGGAGACCCGGCCGGACAGACGGGTGATCACCTCGATGTTCAACCCGTTTTCGGCCATGGCCCGCGTGACCTCGGCGATTTGACCGGCGCTGATCTTGCGGCCCAGCATGGTGATGATGCGCCGCTCCTTGCCCTGCTGGTCGACCCAGGCTTCGTAGCGGTCCTCGTCGATGGGCGTGAACTGGGCGCTGATGCCGAGCTTGTGCGCGGCGAACAGGATGTCCTTGAGCACGGAGGAGGAGCGGGACTCGTCCGGGATTTCGATCAGGATGCCGAGCGACAGGAAGTCATGGATGACGGCCTGGCCCATGTCCAGAATGGTGGTGCCGTAATTGGCCAGAATCTCGGTCAGGCGGGCCGTCAGCCCGGGTTTGTCCTTGCCCGTGATGTTGATCAGAACGATTTCGCGCATATTCAAAGGGTCCAAGGGGTCAAGGGTTCCAGGGTTCGAGTGCAGCAACGCGGCCGCTGTTTTGGTTCCCCCTTTATCAAAGGGGGGCAGGGGGATTTTTCACCCGGGAAGCAGCTATGGCATCGCTGCCCCCGCCCTGTCGCGGTTGCTTCAGGCAGCCTTTCTATAGGGACTCGGCCACGAGGTCAAACGAAATAAACCACTAACCAGCGTATCGGTTTTTCAGGAGGTTGTTGAGTGAGTGGGGAGCGGCTTTGCAGACCGTGAAACCAACCCTGCTGACAAATTAGGCTGCCCTATTTTTTCTGACCGGAAGCGGGGCCGGGATGAGAACGCTCTCAATTTCGTTCCGCAGGCTTTCCAACTCCTCCAGAAACTGCCCCCGCTTTTCCTCGATGAACTGCCGCGCAAGTTCGCAATAGTAGTCCACCCCGCTGAGCAAGTTCTCCCTGAAGCTGCTAAAATAGCCTTGGGGCCGGTGTGACAGGCCGATGGAAAAACAAGAAATCTCCTTGCGCAGATGCTCCACGTAAAGCCTGAGTTCCTGGACGAACATGTTCGGCCGCTCGTTGTTGGCCAGCAGGCACAACCGACCGTAAATGTGGCTGACCATTTCCTCTAGGGAGGCCAGTTTGGAAAAGTTCACGATGTTCGGGCCGCAGCAGATGGCAGGAGTGGCCTTCGCATCGAAGTTGTAGGTCAGGGCAACCCCGCCGGATAAGTCGTGGCACAGGCAGGACTTGTCGAGAACACTCTTGCGCGTGAAGGCAAACTGCTCCTCCGACAAATTCTCCTCGGCGAGATGCTCGAGTTTGCGCGTGATGTAGACTCGGGAAGCCAGGCAGACCGGAGTCTCGGTCAACTCCGTGCTTAAACTCGCATATCCCTTGGGGCAAGGGCTTCCGGGCTTGCCGACATGGTTGCGCTGGCGTCGGGCCTCTTCGCTCGACGACGTGCGCAGGTTCCAGAAGGGAATCCCCAACGGGGAGCTGTCGCTCAGGTAGACGTCGCCCGGCCGGGCCGAGAGAAGTTTTTCGAGCTGGTTCCGGTCCACGTTGGTGGCCTCTGGGACCAGCAGGAACGGGGTACCCCATCCGGTGCCGTCCAGATGGTAATATCTCAGAAGAAAATCATTTTCCGAAGCCGTGCCGATGCCGCCTTGCACCGTGATGCGTACATCGCCGGGCGCCTGGCTGGTCGGACGGCCCTGGGCGGCGAGAGCACTTCGATAGGCCTCCTGCAGCACCGAGATGAGCTCCTGCCTTTTCTGCTTGAACTCCTCGAGCACCGGCCCCATCAGGTGGCCGTCGGTGGCGAAGGCGTGACCCCCGCAGTTGAGCCCCGATTCGATGCGGAACTCGGACACCCACAACCCACGCTTGGCCAGGAACTTTCCCTGTACTTCTGCGGAGCGAAAATCACTCACCTTCAGGATGATGGTTTTTTTGAACTGTCCGCTCGCATCCGCGAAAAAATCATCGAACGTGGCGGCATATCGGTAGAGCCGCTGGTTGATTCCGGCCGAAAAGATGATGGCGGAGCTGAGCACGCTGCGGGCGAAGCCGCGCAGGGCCGCCATCGCGTCGGCACACTCCGGCGGCATCTTCTGGCCGTGGCGGTAGGCGTCTCTATCGAGTTTGGTCATGATGTTGACGTCGATGCTGCCCGGCACGGCCAGCGGCCGCAGCAACGCCTGGAGGCGATCCTTTCCCGGGCCGTCCGGCGCGCCGAGCATGTCCTGGTAGGCCGTTTTGAGGGGCGATTCCGGCAACATCCTGAAATAGCGGGTGATCTCGCTGCCATCTTCGAAAGGCGCGGCCTGCAGGGCTTGGGATTGCCGCCGGACGATCCTGTCCACGAAGTTCAGGTAGGCGGTGATCCGCCGACCGCGAGCGTCTTCCTCGCCGGCACCAATGGGCTCGAAAGGTTCGCCGAGCCTATCGCAGTGATACTTGCGTACCTGCTCTATGAGAACGTCATCCACAAGTGATATGACGGAAGAGATTCCGTAACGGGCGACCTTCAAAGGGGTGTCGATGGTGAACCCCGTGCCCATGACAGGGATGTGAAAGGTGTGCGGTTGATGCAGCATGTCCGGCCTCGTGTCGGGGGTGTTGTTATGGTCAGCTGCGTCCGATTTCGGCCGGCTGGTACAATAACTTTCATCCCTTTTGATTTGCGGTATTACTTATTGCAAAAAAATTTACCACATCCGGAACTCAATTAACAGCACAATTTCACTCCCTTTGTGAGAATCGATGGCTTGTATAAACTCTCGGTACGCGGGCGGTGACGTCGCAGACGATTTCGTAGTTGATGGTGCCGAGCTCATGGGCGAGGTCGTCTGCTGAAATGGACTCGGTGCCCTGCACGCCGAAGATGACCACCTCGTCCTCCACCCGGGCCCCGGGAACCGCGCCCACGTCGAGCATGCTGAGGTCCATGCACACCCGGCCGACGACGGGAACGCGGCGGCCGTGCACCAGCATCCAGCCCTGCGAGGAGAACAGCCGGCGGAAGCCGTCCGCGTAGCCGGCGGGAACGGTGGCGATGACGGTCGGCCGCGGCGTGCGGTAGGTCATGCCGTAGCTGATGCAGGTTCCGGCGGAAACCGCCTTCAGATGAACGATCCGCGTCTTGAGCGCCATGGCCGGCTTCAGGACGATGCCGGTCAAGTCGACCTCGTCGGAGGGCCGCAGCCCGTAGAGCGCGATTCCCGGCCGGACCAGATCCAGGTGGGATTCCGGGATCCCGATGACGGCCGCGCTGTTGGCGGCGTGGCGCAGAGCAAACTCGAGTCCGTTGGCCCGCAGGGCGGACAGCGCCTCGATGAAAAGCGCCAGCTGGCGTTCGGCGTAGGATAGGTCCGCGCTGTCGGCGGCGGCAAAGTGGGTGAAGATGCCCTCGGGCTCCAGGCCCGGAAGGCTGGCGATGGCCGTCGCCGTGCGGATGAAATCCTCCCCAATGGTATGGCCGGGCTCCAGAGCGCGGAGCGCCGCCGGCACCAGACCGAGGCGGCCCATGCCCGTGTCCACTTTCAAGTGAACGCGGATCGTACGGCCGCGCGCCAGGGCCACGGCGGAATAGGCCCGGGCGGCGTCGAGGGAATAGACGGACTGCCGCAGGTCGAATTCGACCAGCCGGCCGGCGTCGGCGGGCGGCGTGTAGCCGAACACCAACATCGGGGCGTCGAGGCCGGCCTCCCGCAGGGCAATGGCTTCGGGCAGGCGGGCCACTCCCAGCCATTCGGCACCGTTGGCCAGCGCCGTGCGGGCCACTTCGACCGCGCCGTGGCCGTAGCCGTCGGCCTTCACCACGGCCATGACCTTGGCCCTAATATCTGTGCGGCGGCGCAGCTCGCGCACGTTGTTGGCGATGGCGGCCAGGTCGATCTCGGCCCAGATGAGAGGAAGGGCGTTGGGAGCGTTAGGATTGCTAATAACGTTCGGAGCGTTCATCGCCTGACTCGGGTTACTCCCTAAAATGTTTCCCCTCCAAGCATTAGCCTTATATCTATCGCAGGAAATTCAATATACCCATATGGATTCAACTGGTCAATTCTCACGTCCAGGAGGTTCACCATGATGAGACACGATGGGCGGCTCGCAAGAATATTGATCGAGAGAACTCCTGCATAACTGCCGATCAGCCCTTGAAAAATCGAGTGGCATCCTTTGTGCGATGGACACTGTTAACGCGATAAACGTGAGCAGCGCGCGGAGGCGTTACCGCGTTAGCGCCCGGAAAGATTCCTTGGCGTGGTAGGAGCTGCGCACGAAGGGGGCGCTGGCGACCTCGGAGAATCCCATCTCCAGCGCCGCCTTCCGCCATTTTTCGAAATCATCGGGCGGAACGTAGGCCTCCACCGGCAGATGTTCCGGCGAGGGCTGGAGATACTGGCCGAGAGTCAGGATGCGGCAGCCGGCCTCCCGCAGGTCCAGCAGGGTCTGCCGCAGCTCTTCCGGTCGTTCGCCCAGCCCCAGCATCAGGCCGGATTTGGTCGGGATCAAGGGGGCCAACGCCCGGGAGCGTTTCAAAAGGTCCAGAGACCTGCGGTAGTCCGCCTGGGGCCGGACCGTGGGGTAAAGCCGGGGGACGGTTTCGATGTTGTGGTTGAGGACATTCGGCCGGGCACGCAGGACGGTAGCGAGGGCCGCGGCATCGCCCTGGAAGTCCGGGATGAGCACCTCGATTTGGGTCTCCGGCAGCCGGCGCCGAATCTCGCCGATGGTGGCCGCAAAGTGCGCCGCGCCGCCGTCCGGCAAGTCATCGCGCGTGACGGAGGTGATCACCACGTATTTAAGCTCCATGCGTTCGACGGCGGCGGCGACCCGGCCCGGCTCGCCCGGATCGAGGGGGCCGGGAAGACCCGGGCTGACCGAGCAGAACCGGCAGTTGCGGGTGCAGCGCTCGCCCATGATCAAAAACGTTGCCGTGCGGTGGGAATAGCACTCCCAGATGTTCGGGCACTTGGCCTCCTGGCAGACGGTGTGCAGCCTGCCGGCCTCGATCAGCTCCCTCACCTGGTTGAAGGCCTCGCCGGTCGGAAGCCGGCGTTTCAGCCAGTCCGGCTTGCGGGGTGCCGGCGACCTTTTAATTGTTTCAGTCATTGCATCGGTTCCACAACCTGCTCACGATGCCATTTTGGCAGCGCCCAGAAGCGAAAAGAGATATTCCTTTGATATTGAGGTCAGCTCGGTCTGAAAAACCGCCTCGATGTGTGCTCGCATGACCCGTTTGACATCCGCGAGGCCGACCGGTTTTCCGGCTTCCGCCTGAATCGAGGTCACTCCCACTCCCTCCAGGCCGCAGGGCTGGATCCAGCCGAAGGGTTTCAGGTCCAGGTTCACGTTGAGCGCCAGGCCGTGAAAGCTCACCCCGCGGCGCACGGCGATGCCGATGCTGCCGACCTTCTTCATGCCGACCCACGCGCCGCGGTTCAATTCATTACGTCCCGAAGACACGCCCCAGTCGGCGCAGGTGCGGATCATCGCCTCCTCCAGGCGCTCCACCAGATCGACGACCCCGAGGCCCAGGCTCGGCAGGTGCAGGATCGGGTAGACCACCAGCTGGCCGGGGCCGTGGTAGGTGATGTTGCCGCCGCGTTCGACTTGGACGATGTTGATCCCGGACCGGGCCAGCCACGCTTCGCTGACCCGGAGGTTTTCGCGCCCTCCGCGCCGGCCTAAGGTGAACACCGGCGGGTGCTCGATGAGCAGCAGAACGTCAGCGGGCAGCCGCCCCTGCGAGCGCGCCGCCACCAGCCGCAGCTGGAGGTCCCAGGCCTCGGGGTAGGGGATCAGGCCCAAATCGACGAAATACCATGTTCGTTGTTGTTGGGTGGTCATCATCGACGGCGTCGCAGAAAGCCTCTTTTGTCGTCACCCCGGCGAACGCCGGGGTCCCTAACATTCTAAATTAACTGGATTCCGGCTTTCGCCGGAATGACAAAATTTAGAAAACTCCGACTGATTGCGAATTTAATATCATTTGCGTGCGGCCAAATTGAGGACTGAGGACTTGGAACTCGTCATGAACTCATTCTTCAGTCCTCATCGCTCATCCCTCTCTCCTTACCCCGTCAGACAGGGCTTGCGGGCGGCGGCGGTTTCGTCGAGCCGTCTGCGTTTGGCGCGGGTGGGGGCTTGGTGCAGGCGATCGGGAGTTTCGCGGGCCTCGACGGCGATGGCTTTCATGGACTCGATGAAGAGGTCCAGGTCCTCCTTCGATTCGGTCTCCGTGGGCTCGATCATGATGGCGCCAGGCACCACCAGCGGAAAGTAGATGGTGGGCGGATGGAAGCCGTAGTCCATCAGGCGTTTGGCGATGTCGAGCGTCGTTACCTTGTGGGCCTGCTGCAGGCTGTCCGAGAAGACGCACTCGTGCATGCACGGCCGGTCGTAGGGCAGGTGGTAGGTTCCCTTGAGCCGTTCCTTGATGTAGCGGGCGTTCAGAACGGCAAGCTGGCTCACCTGTTTCAGGTCCTCGGCGCCCAGGGTCAGGATGTAGCTGTAGGCCCGGACCAGGTTGGCCATGTTGCCCCAGAAGGCCTGCAGCTTGCCGATGGAGAGCGGAAAATCCTCGGAAAGCACGTAGCGGTTGTCGGCCAGCCGCACCCGCGGCACGGGCAGGAAGGGTTCCAGGTGCTTGGCGACGCAGACCGGCCCGGCCCCGGGGCCGCCGCCGCCGTGGGGCGTGGAGAAGGTCTTGTGCAGATTGAGGTGCAGCACGTCGACGCCCATGTTCCCCATGTGGGCCATGCCCAGCACGGCGTTCATGTTGGCGCCGTCGCAGTAGACCAGACCGCCTTTGGCGTGCACGATGGCGGCGATGGCCTTGATGTTTTCTTCGAAGAGACCGAGGGTATTGGGGTTGGTGAGCATGATCCCGGAGGTCTGATCGTCCATGACGGCCGCCACGGCTTCCGGGGAGAGGATGCCGTCGGCGTTGGAGGCAATCCCAACCGACGTGTAGCCGCAGAGGGCGGCGCTGGCCGGATTGGTGCCGTGGGCCGTGTCGGGCACGATGATCTTGGAGCGCGCCCGTCCCTGGTGGCGGTGGTAGGCGTGGAAGATGAGCATGCCCGCCAGCTCGCCGTGGGCGCCGGCCCCCGGTTGCAGCGTGACCGCGTCCAGTCCGGTGATTTCCGCCAGCAGGCACTCCAGCGCGGCCATCAGCTCCAGCGCGCCCTGGCAGAGGTCGGCGGGCAGCAGGGGGTGGGCGCCGGCCAAACCGGGATGGCCGGCCTGGCGCTCGTTGGTCTTGGGGTTGTATTTCATGGTGCAGGAGCCGAGCGGGTACATCCCGGTATCGACCGAAAAATTCCAGGTGGAAAGACGGATGTAGTGCCGCACCACGTCGACCTCGCTCAGGTCCGGAAAATCGGGCCCCGCGCCGGTGAGCGCTTCAGGTGCGGGGCGGCGCTCCACATCCCGCCGGGGCAGCGAGAACCCGCAGCGCCCCCGGCGCCCCTTCTCCCACAGCAGCGATTCGTTCAGCACCAGGCCGGTCGCTCCTGGAAATTCCGTCATGAGGTCACCTCCTTGGCCAGCGCGTCCAGGTCGTCCTTGCCCATGGTCTCCGTCACGCACAGCAGGTAATGATTTTTAAGCTCGGGGTAATAGGATTCCAGCGGCAGCCCGGCGACGATGCCCTTGGCGATCAGCCGGCGGTAAGTGGCATCGAAGCCGTCCGGGAAGGCGGCCACAAATTCATTGAACGTGGCCGCGCCGAAGGGCAGGGAAATCCCGGCGGCGCGCAGCCGCGATTTGAGGTGTTCGGCCTTGTCGAAGTTGAGCCGGGCCAGCTCGCGCAGGCCGCTGCCGCCCAGGGAAGCCATATAGACGGCCGCGGTCAGGGCGCACAGGCTGTTGTTGGTGCAGATGTTCGAGGTGGCCTTTTCGCGGCGGATGTGCTGCTCGCGGGTGGACAGCGTGAGCACGAAGCCGCGGCGGCCCTCCTTGTCCTTGGTCTCCCCCACCAGGCGCCCCGGCATGTTGCGGACATACTGCATCCTGGAGGCGAACATGCCCAGGCCGGGCCCCCCGAAGGAGCGCGGGATGCCCAGGCTCTGGCCCTCACCGCAGGCGATGTCCGCACCCTGGCTGCCGGGGTTCTTGAACAGCCCGAAGGCCAGCGGCTCGCTGAAGGCCGCCACGCACAAGGCGCCGGCGGCGTGGGCCCGGCCGGAGACGGCGCCCACGTCTTCGATGCAGCCGAAGAAGTTCGGCGACTGGACGGCCACCGCCGCCAGTTCGGCGGGGTCGTCGAGCGCGCCCAAGTCGGTCGTTCCGTTAAGTCCGAAAGGGATCTCGCGGACCTCCAGGCCCGTGGGTTTCAGGTAGGTGTCGACCACGCGGCGGTAGAGCGGGTGGATAGCCCTCGAGACGGCCACCTTGGATCGCCGGGTGATGCGTGCCGCCATCAGCAGGGCTTCGGCCAGAGCCGAGGCACCGTCGTACATGGAGGCGTTGGCCACCTCCATGCCGAGCAGACGTGCGGCCAGGGTTTGGTATTCGAAAATGGCCTGGAGGGTTCCCTGGCTGATTTCGGGCTGGTAGGGCGTGTAGGC
>Ga0105093_10000148_pt1 | contig 26188 bp, 30 predicted proteins | sample PPLLak3March2015_2_FD_79111 | JGI IMG/M metagenome (GOLD analysis project Ga0105093, IMG submission 79111) | Freshwater sediment microbial communities from Prairie Pothole Lake near Jamestown, North Dakota, USA - PPLs Lake P8 Core (3) Depth... | ecosystem: Environmental > Aquatic > Freshwater >... | reverse complement strand
TTGAGCGTATGTTGCCGCGCTCGCTGCTGTTGCCATCAACGCTGTCAAAACCAATAATATTAATAGTATTTTTCTCATTTTATTTTCCTCCCATCGTGCTGAGTGTTTGTTCCATCAGCGCGTTTTCTTCTTTCAAGCGTGTTATTTTGGTGTTCAAATCAGTATTTGTTGCTTTTAGTTGTTCGCATGCTGTTAATGTGGGTTTTTGTTCAATTGCTGTTGGTGTTGTTGCTGTTTTTGGTTGTATCCAGTACCCTATCATTCCTTTGGCTCCCCATCCTCCGCAATAGTTTGATGTGGATGCGAAATAGTTCCATCTGTATTTTCCTGCGCCAAAGTCAAGATGTAATTGTGGTGTGCACAGGTAGATTGGTTTTGTGTTTGTTGTCTGGCTTGCTTCTGCACAGCCTATGTCTTTCTGTTTTTCTCCGTCAGGGCAGCCGATTTGTTCTGTTGATGGATAGTCATTGTTGAATTGGGTTCTTTTGACTTGGCCGAATGTTTTTTCAGTGTATGTATGCTTTGCAAGGCAGTGTATTATTTTTACTTGTCCTGCCGTGCATTGTCCGTTTTGTAATGGTTTTAAGTATCCTAATAGTGATTCGTCTCTATTCGTTGTTCCGCAACGAACATTGCCTTCTGCTTCATCTTTTAATGCTCCGCAGTTTGCTCTGGCATAATTGTATTGGCTCCAGTCGTATTTTGGGCATTCTTCTGTTGAGGGTATGTAATTAACTACTCCTTTGTAACTGGGCTCGCACTGGTATACTGGAAGATAATTTACTCCTCCTATGGATATAGCTTTTCCTCCTGTTCCTAGTTCACAGCTTGATAACATTAGCACAGCTATAATTATCATTAAAGAAAGGGTTTTTTTCATTTTTATTGTCCTCCTATCGTGCTGAGTGTTTGTTCCATCAGCGCGTTTTCTTCTTTCAAGCGTGTTATTTTGGTATTCAAATCAGAATTTGTTGCTTTGAGCTGGTCGCACGCTGTTAAGGTTGGCATTGGTGTTGTTGCTATTGGCACTGCAGGTGTTGCTGCCGTTCTTGGAACGTAGCCGTATATGCCTTCTTGTTTGACTTCGCCTATTCTGCTGCTGGTGCATTTTGAATCAAATGATAGCCAGTGGTCCCAGATTCCTTCGTTCATTCTGTCCATCCAGCACCTGTATAATGCTGATGTTCCTGGTGTTTGGCTTGCATAAACATATCCTATTTCGTGAGAATAAGAACCTTCTGGGCAGTTTTTTCCTTGAATTGTGTATCTGTCATTATATTTTTTCTCGCCTATTTTTGTTTTAAAGACATTTCTTATTGTCTCAGTGCGCGTTCGCATGCATTCTGATATTAATACGCTTCCTGTGAATGGTGTTTTGGAAACATATCCCATTGTTCCTGGAACGCCAGAACTGCTTTTCCATACTTCTTTGCCGTTGCAGTTTGGATCTGCGCTGCTGAAGAAATCCCACATGTTGCGGTCTCCTGCCTGGTACTCAAAGCAAATGTATAAAGGAGTCCATTGTGGTTCTCCTGTCGTTATTGCTTTTCCGCCTGTTCCTAGTTCACAGCTGGACAAGAGCATTAATGATGCTATTAATATAACAGAAAACATTATCTTCATTTGCACGCGCATCACCTTTTAACAATATTTTAGTATAGAAAAGTGTATACTGCTATTTAAATCTTATTGTAATTAAGAAAAAAAAAGAAAAAAATTATCGTAGCGGGACTCCGGTCGGAGTTGGTCTTTCTTCAACGCACTTTCCTTGTTTGCACGTTCCATATGGTGCTATAACCAGTTCACAGCTAATTCTTTCTGTGCTTACACCATAAGCAAATGCCTCTGGATCATTTACGCCACCTGCTGGATCGCAGTATTTTTCATTTAGTTTAGTTACTCCTGAGCATACGTCCGTATTTCCAGGTTGTATGTTTTGACCCATTGTTAATTTTTGCCATGTCGGCTGTGTTGAAAATCTTGAGTACGGGGGAACTTGCGTATACGTGCTAAACCCGTATATTTCACCGACTTTCAGGGGGTCTTTTCCGCCGTCTGAGTCTATGCATCCTGGCAGGATGTAGATTGTTCCTTCTTTCCTTCCTGCCTGGCACTCTCCTAATGATACTGTGTGTTCTCCCTTTGCGTCATATATGCACAGGTTTAGTGGTATTGTTCCCAGGTCATTGCGTGGTGCTGTAAAAGCATATCCTACTTTTACGTCAAGGTCTTCGCCTGCGTTGCAGCCATTTAGTCTTAGCACGTTCTCTCCGCCATTGTTTCTTACTTTGCAACTCCATAATTCTGCTGTTCCTGTAACTCCTGCTTTTCCTATCACTCTACCCAAGAGGCTTAGTGTTTCTCCTTCTGGGCAGGGGTATTGGTTTCTTTGGTAGTAATCATGGAAGCCAAGAACTGTTCTTCTACACTGGAATAATGGCAGGTAGTCTTTATCAGTCAGTTTTATTTCGGTTGAAGGTTTTTCAATATCCACTTTCGCGCATTTGCCTTCCCAGCACAGTAATCCTGGTCCGCAATCTGCATCATTTACGCATTCTGGTAATGCGCAGGCTACTGCTGCTTTTTGCTCGTTTTCATTCAGCATTTTTTCATAGGTTGTAATCTGTTCTGTGAGTTTGTCTATTTTTTGTCTTGCTTCTGTTATTTTGTTTTTGAGCTCTTGGCTGGTCGCTTTATAGTTAGAACATTGGGCTGTTTGTTTTGGTATTTTTACTTGTGCCATGTCAACTGGCGTGCATTGGAAGTGTAATTGTCTGTGTTTTCCGTCTATTCTTATATTGTGTGTTCCTTCACAAGTGCTGGTCACACGGAATGTTTCGCCTTCTTTTTTTCTCACATTGGCGTCACATTTTTCTATTCCTGAACATCTTGAGTTCCATCCTTCGCAACTGTTTTCTCTCATTTGCTCTCTGGTGGTTCCTGCAGGGTAATCAAAATAACAGGACCATCCTTGTGTTCTGTCTTTTGCGAATACTGCTTGTCCGAATTTTCCACTGCTGTAAAGCATTATGACTACTGCAACAACTAATACGATTGCTGCGATAACATAGATTCCGTGTCCTGTCTTTTTTGATTTAGCCATCATATCACCTTTTTTTGATTAAAGCTGGTATGGAAAAGAGTATACTAGTATTTAAATGTTTTTGTAGTATATTATAGGTATGATTTCTTTTCTTTTTTCCATCTTTTTGACTGTTTTTTGTAATTCTTCGTTGCAAAGCTGTAATTCTTGCGTGTTTTTCAAAGATAGGCACTTTAACTGGTTTCACTTATCAACAAATATGAGATTTTACGTTGATTCTTCAATTTGGATTGATTTATATGAAGACAGAAAAGGATATAAGAACGCTCTGCTCGGAGACTTCGCTTTGAAATTTTTTATTTTGATGAAATCAAGAAAAGATAAGTTAGTCATTTCTGATATTCTGATAACTGAATTAAATGTTTATTATTCGATTGAACAGATAAATGGTATGCTGATGCCTTTTCAGGAGCTGGTAGAAAGAATAATTTCTGTCAAAGAACAGCGTTATGAAGCTGAAAAAATTGCAGATGAAAGATATTTGCCTCCAGGCGATGTTTTGCATGCTATTCTTGCCAGAGATTATAATTTGATTTTAGTCACCAGGGATAAGCATTTTAATGATTTGAAAGATATTTGCCCACATCATAAGCCTGAAGAACTCATCTAAGCTTTTCACATATTTTGTCAAATGCTGTTTCTCTCGCCTTTTCGTATTCTTCTTCAGTTATCTTTTTCTTTGACGCTCCTTTCAGATGGGCTATTTCCATCATTGCTTTCTTTAACTTCAGTTCATCAATCTTTTCCCTTAATGCTGCCCTGATGAATTCTGTCCTGTTTTGGTATTTTTCTTTTTTAACAATTTCATCAACGTCTTTCAGGAACTCATTGTCCATTTTCACCGTTATCATTTCTGTTGCCATATAGCCATAGTATATACTTTAGATATATAAATGTTTTTGTTCTGTTTCAATTTCTATTTTGTAATACCAATATTCTGCTTCAGATTTTCTTATAAAGGGCTGTGAACCTTCCAAATTAAAAGTCGGGAGGTGTTTTTTATGGCAGGTAATCAGTTTGTTGCAGAGCAGTTGGTGAAGACTTCTGGTTTTCAGGATGTTCCGCCTACATTATTAGCTGCAGGCGAGATTGGTATTTACTATTGTAATAGTGAGAAGGTTGTTGGTGACGGTGGTTTCTTTAAGGAGTTTGAGCATAATGCTCAGGGTATGTGGCATCATGCTGTTGGCATGATGGATAAGAATCCTGATTTTAAGAAGATTATTGAGATTCTTGCTGAGAAAGCAAAGCAGCTTTTGCCTGATGAAGAGGGCATACAAACTATTTCTGGCGGTCAGACAAGGGATTGGCTTTTCTCTGCACCGGTTGCTCACGTGCTTGGCTTGCCTCACGTTTCTATTTACAAGCCTGTTTCTGGTAAGCCTGACCGTTTTGAGGTCTTCCATCCAGATGGTCAGCCTGCTGATCCTAAGAAAGTGGTCGGTTTTTTTACTACTGATTTGCATATTGTTGATCTTATTACAGAGGGTTCAAGCTGTTATCATAAGGAAGCTGATGGTCGTGAGACTGGCTGGATTCCGATTCTTAGACGCAAGGGACCAATAATAAAAGATCTTCTCGCTGTTGTTACGCGTTATCAGGGTGGTGAGCAGAATCTTGCAAAGGTTGGTGTTGATGTTCACTCTATTGTTGGTATTGATGAGGAGTTTTTGAGGGAACATTCCCAAAATCCTGAGGCTGTTGCTTATTTCAGGAACCCTGAAAAATGGAGCAAGAATTTCCTTAGAAAAAAGGGCGCGAAAATGTTTGCCAGATTTTTCGACCCTAGTGGTGGCAAGCAGGACCGTGCTAAGAGGTTTGTTGAGCGTTATGGTGACCATCTTGTTGATGTTAACAAGTTTAAGGCTCTTGATAATTTGGTAAAGGACCATTATGGTTTGTCGGTTTGTGCGATAGGGGATGGAAAAACATTGTATCAGACTCCTTTGTTGGAGAAGTGGGTGCTGGCTGTTTCGCGTAAGAATTCTGTTTTGTGCGCTGGCTTGGACCCTGCTGAGTATTGGCAAGGTACAGAGAACACGTTGCCTGAGGGTGCTGATAAGCTGCAGTGGTGTCTTGATTTCATTGATAAGATTGGCCCTTATGCTGCTGCTGTTAAGCCTAACGGCAATTTCGTTGAGAACTTGTCTGGAGAGGATAAAAAGAAGCTTGTTGACAGGATTCACAAACACTACATGGTTGCTATTTGGGATAGAAAGCTGCCTGATATCGGCAACACTAATGATGCTGGCTGGTATCATTCCCAAAAATTTGGTTTTGATGCTGTGACGTATTCGCCGTTCCCTGGTAATTTTGAGGAGGTTGCAACTCAGGGTCACAATCGTGGCTTGGGAGTTATTGGTATGTGCATTATGAGTAATCCGCAGCACAAGACAGAGAAGATGAAGCTGGTTGATGTTACAGAAAATTCTGGAGATTACCATATTGACGATATTGTTGAGATGGAGCATCCGAGACTTGGTCATCGTAAATTTGTTCCGCAGTATGTTCAGCTGGCTCGTGCTGCTGCTGCTTATAAGTGGGATGGTGTTGTTATCGGTGCTCCAAGCCCTGGAAACCACGTTTCTCTGGATGAGATTAAGTGTGTCAAGTCGTATGTCGGCGATGATATGCTTGTCCTGATGCCTGGTGTTGGCGCTCAGGGCGGTGATGCAGATAACGTCATTAAGATTTTTGGCGACAGAGTGATTGTAAATGTTGGCAGAGCTGTTCTTAACTCTAAGGATCCTGCAAAAGCAGCCATGCAGTATAGGGATATGCTGAACGGCATCAGACAAAAATACAAGACAGCGTGAACTAATGTCCCGCATTGAAGTCGTTTCAAAAGTAGAGGATTCTCGTGCTGAGGTTAGGGCTAAGAGTCTTCGTGAGGCTGGCTTTGATGTAAATAAAATTGAGCTTGTTGATGCGTACACGTTGGATGCTGAGCTTCCTCCTGAGCAGTTGGAGAGTGTTGCTGAGGGTTTGAGGAATCCTGTTGTTCAGGATGCTTTTACCAAATCTCATTTGCCTGGCGAGTTTGATTGGGCTGTTGAGATTGGTTTTCATCCTGGCGTGACTGATAATGTCGGTCATACTGTCAGCGAGGGTATTGAAGCGCGGCTTGGTCGGAAGATTCCTGTTGGTTCTTCTCAGGTGATGTTTATTTCAGGAAACTTGTCTGAGGAGCAGGTCTGCAAACTTGCTGATGGGTTGTACAACCCTGTTATTCAGCGTGCTAAGATTAAGTCTCGTGAGCAGTATTTGAATGATAAGGGTATGAATACTGTTTATCCTCGTGTTAATCTTCATCAGCAACCGACTGCTGCTTTGGTCGACCTTCTGCATGTTGATGATAAGGAATTAGAAACTATTGGAAAGAAGGGTGTTGCTAATGCTGATGGTTCAAGGAATGGTCCTCTTTCTATGAGTTTGGAGTACATGAAAGCAGTTCAGGCTTATTTTAAGGAGAAAGGCAGGAATCCTACTGATGTTGAACTTGAGAGCATTGCGCAGACTTGGTCTGAGCATTGTAAGCATACTATTTTTGCCAATCCGATTACTATGACTTATGGTCTTGGTCATTCTGAGAGGGTTGCAGAGGGTATTTTCAAGAAGTTCATCAAGGGTTCTACTGCACAGATTAGAAAAAGAAAGGGTGACAAGGATTTCTGTGTTTCTTTGTTTTCTGACAATGCTGGCGTTATCAGGTTTGATGAGACGCATAATATTTCTTATAAGGTTGAAACGCATAATAGTCCTTCTGCTTTAGACCCGTTTGGTGGTGCGATTACTGGTATTGTTGGTGTGAATCGTGACCCGATGGGCACTCGTAAAGGTCACAAGTGTGTTGCTAATGTTTATGGTTACTGCTTGGGTGACCCGAGGGATAAAAGCAAGCTGTTTAAGGGTCCTAATTTCACTCAGGAAATGCTTTCTTCAAAAAGGATTGGTCTTGGCGTTATTGATGGCGTGAATGTTGGTGGTAATTGTTCTGGTATTGGCACCGAATTGGGTTTTGCTATTTATGACCAGCGTTACAGTGGGAAGCCTGTAGTTTATGTTGGCACTGTTGGCTTGGAAGAAATTGTTTCTGGTGAGAAGGAGAAAGCAGCGTTGCCTGGCGATTATATTGTGATGGTTGGTGGTCGTATTGGTAGGGATGGCATTCACGGTGCTACGTTTTCCTCTGAGGCAATGGATGCTGGCAGTCCTGCTGGTGCTGTTCAGATTGGCGACCCGATTACTCAGAAGAAGATGCACGATGCTCTTATTTTCGAAGCAAAGCCTCGCAATTTGTATTCCAGTATTACTGATAATGGTGCTGGTGGTTTGTCGTGTTCTGTTGCTGAGATGGCAAAGGAGTGCGGTGGGTGTCGTGTTGAGTTGGATAAAGCTCCGACTAAGTATCCTGGCATGTCTCCTTGGCAGATTTGGATTTCAGAAAGTCAGGAACGTATGACTTTGTCTGTTCCTAAAGATAAATGGAAAGAGTTTTCTGAATTAATGCAGTCGCGTGATGTTGAGGCCACTGTTATTGGCGAGTTTAATGATTCCGGCAAATGTGTTGTTGATTATAATGGCAAGAATGTTATGGATGTCGATCTTGACTTCCTGCACGATGGTGTGCCTGAGCGTGAATTGTTTGCTGAGAGGAAAGTTGTCAAGCACGAGGAGCCTGTTATTCCTGCTGTTGATGATTTGACTGGTGTTTTGTTTTCTATGCTTGGTCGTTTGAATATTTGCAGCAAGGAGTTTATTGCTCAGCAGTATGACCACGAGGTTCAGGGTGGCAGTGCTTTGAAGCCTTTGCAGGGTAATGGTCGTGTTTATGCTGATGCTTCTGCTTTCCGTCCTGTTCTTTCTTCAAAGAAGGCTGTTGTTCTTTCTCAGGGTATTTGCCCATCTTATAGCGACATTAATACTTATCATATGGCTGCCTGCGCCGTAGATACCGCCGTAAGAAGAGCTGTTTGTGCTGGCGCGAATTTGGACCATCTTGCTTTGCTGGATAATTTCTGCTGGCCTGGAGACTCAGAGGCGAACTTGGGTGATTTGTTTGCTGCAAATATGTCTTTTTCCGATCATGCTATTGCTCATGATGCTCCTCCTATTTCCGGCAAGGATAGTATGTTTAACACGTTCAAGGGTTATGATGAGAATAACAATCCTGTGACGATTTCTGTTCCTCCTACTTTGCTGGTTTCCACGATTAGCGTGGTTGATGATGTTAAGAATCTTGTTTCCTTGGATGCAAAGGTTGCCGGCGACCTTGTTTATGTTCTTGGTGATACTCACGACGAGCTTGGTGGCAGTGAGTATTTCAAGATGGTTGGCGAGCAGCAGCGTGGCAAGCCTTTTGTTGGCAATCGTTGTCCTGTTTCTAATCCTGACAAGAATCCGAGATTGTATCGTTCCTTGCAGAAGTGCAATGAACAAGGAGTTGTTGCTTCTGCGAAGAGTGTTGATTTTGGCGGTTTGGGTGTTGCTTTGGCAAAGACTGCTATGGGCGGCTTGCTCGGCATGGATGTTTCTATTGATAATCTTCCCGGCAAGTGGTCTCGTGCTGATTACGCTTTGTTTTCCGAGAGTCAGGGCAGGTGTGTTGTGACAATTGATCCCAAAAACAGGGCAAAGTTTGAGGAATTGATGAAAGGTCACACGTTTGCTCAAGTTGGTACTGTTAGAGACGACAACAGATTTGTTGTGCAGTATAATGGCAAAACTGTCGTTGATTCTGATGTGAATAAAACGTTAGAGCCATATAAAGCTCCGTTGAGGGATTTCTGATGGTTGACGTTTTGATTTTAAAGGAGCACGGCACGAATTGTGAGTTTGAGTCAAAGCACGCTTTCGAGCTTGCTGGCGAAAAGACCGGCATTGAAACGAAAGTGGAAATTCTGCATATGAATGATTTGATTTTTTCTCCTGAATCTTTGCGTTATTGCCAGATTCTTATGTTCCCTGGCGGTTTTTCTCACGGTGATGATACTGGTTCTGGTTATGCCTGGGCTAATCGTTTCAGGAATAATGAGGACTTGTGGGATGAATTGCGTTATTTTGTTGAAAAAGATCATTTGACGCTCGGCGTTTGTAATGGTTTTCAGGCTTTGGTGAATCTTGGCTTGCTGCCGAATCTTGACGGCAAATATACCCGTTCTGCTGCTTTGATTCATAATGAGTTTCCTCGTTATCTTTGCCGTTGGGTTGATTTGCAGTTTTCTGGCAACAATCCTTGGACGGCAGGTGTTGACAAGATTAGTCTTCCTATTGCTCATGGCGAGGGAAAGTTTTATGCAGAGCCTGAGGTTTTGAAAGAGATTAAAAAGAATGATTTGGTTGCTGCTCGTTATGTTAAGGGCGAGGTTTGCACTTCTCAGAATTTGCCTGCCAATCCTAATGGCGCTCTTGAGGATATTGCAGGTATTACCGACCCGTCTGGAAAAATTCTTGGCATGATGCCTCATCCTGAGCGTGCTGTTGATTTCACGCACAGGCCTGATTGGACTTTGTTGAAGGAGTTGTACAAGCGCGCTGGAAAAGAAATGCCGTCAGAAGGTCCTGGCTTGCAATTGTTTGTTAATGCTCTTAATTATTTTAAGTGAGGTGGAATTATGCAAAGAGATTCAAAAATAGATTTGACTGTGATGGTTGTTGATTGTAGTGCGCGTGCTCACGCTGTTGCTGATGCTTATTTGCGTGACCCAATGGTTGGTCAGGTTATTCTTACTGCCGGGAATGATTTTGTTAAGGCTGCAAATAGGACTGGCAAGGATGTTCTTGTTCTTGGTAATGCAAAACACACTGATCCTGAGTCTGTGTGTCTTGCTGCTTTGAATTATCGTCCTGACTTGGTTGATGTTTGCCAGGATGATGCTCTTGCTAATGGTGTTGTTGATGCGTTGAAGGAAAAACGTTTTGCTGTGTTTGGTCCTTCTCGGGCTGCTTCTCGTTTGGAGTGGGATAAGCAGTGGTCTCGTGAGTTTATGAAGAGATGCAATATTCCGCATCCTCATTTTGAGGTTTTTCATAGTCCAGAAGAAAGTGTTCAGTATTTAGTTCACTTTTATGAAAAGACTGACCATCATGGTTTGTTGTTCATTAAAGCTTCTGGTTTGTGTGGTGGCAAGGGAGCTATTGGTGTGAGAAGTCTTTCAGAGGCGTTAGATACTGTCAAATCAATGAAGTCTTTCGGCAAGGCCGGAGAGACTTATTTGATTGAAGAGGGAATGGTTGGCGAGGAGGCTTCTATTTATACATTCTGTGACTCTAAGGGTAATTTCAATACGATTTGTGCTGCGCAGGATCATAAGGCTCGTGATAATTATGATTTGGGCCCTAATACTGGCGGGATGGGCGCGGTTGCTCCTGCTCGGGTTATTACGCCTGAGCTCAGGTGCTTGATTGATGATACTATTATCCGTCCTGCTGTTGAGGGCATGCGTGCAGAGGGCAACTCTTATGTTGGTGTTTTGTACACTGGCGTGATGATTACTAAGGAGGGTCCTAAGGTTGTTGAGTTTAATTCTCGTTGGGGTGCTCCTGAGGCAGAGGTTGTTGTTCCCCAGTTTTTGACTCCGATGTCCGAAATTGCCAATGCTTGTATTGATGGGTATTTGGATGACCTTGATATTGAGATGGAGTGCAATCCTCGTGTTTGTGTTGTTGTTGCGTCGAAGGGTTATCCTGACGGGAATCTTGTTAAGCTTGTTAAGGACAAGCGTATTTTTGGTTTGGAAGACGCGATGAAGGTTCCTGGCGTGACGATTTATGGCGCTGGTGTTAAGGAGCAGGATGGTAAGTTTTATGTTAATGGTGGCAGGCTGGTCAGTGTTGTTGGGCATGCCAAATCGCCTGTCGATGTTGCTGAGGCTCGTGCTTTGGCGTATCATGCTGCTTCTTTGATTTCCGTTGAGGGCAATAACTTGCAGTATCGCACTGATATCGGCTGGCGTGATGTTGAGAGGTCTCACAAATGACTGAAAAAGACGATTACTTGCAGCAGATTGAGGATAAGAAGATTGGTTCTTCTTTGTTGAGGCGTTTGACTGCTCCGACTTTGAAGAATTCTTCTCTTGTTGATGTGATTAATGGTTTTCCTGTTGTGCGTGTTCCTGAGGATAAGGTTGTTGCTGTTCATTCTGCCTGCGGCAATTCTGAAATTCTTGACCCTGAGAGGCATACTAAGTCAATGGTTAACAATCTTGTTTTTCAGGCGAAAACTATTGGTGTTTCTCCTGTTGCTTTTTTGAATGTTGTTGATGCCAGCGAGGGCAGTGTTTCTGATATGGGAATTATTGGCACTGCTTTGGCTTCTTCTGCGGATTATCATGAGCTTTCCATTTTGGATGGCGAGGATGCTTTGCTTGGTCCTGACCGCGTGAAGGCTGTTGCGAATGTTTCTGGTACTATGATTTCTCTTGGTGATAAAAAGAATTTTTATAGAGGAATGTTTAGGCAGGGTGATATTTCTTTTGCTATTTTCGATGCGAATGGAAAGCTTGTGAGGGGTTGTGCTGATGGTACTGGCACTAAGCCTGATTTTTATGCTCGTCATGCAGAAATTTCTGCTACGCCTTCATTGGTTTTGGAGCGGGCTAATTATGATCAGGCCGCAATGGTTCTTGATGATTTTGAGAAGCTTAAGGGTGTGGCAAAGGTAGTTTCTGCTGTTTTTGAGATGAATCGTCCGCTTGATTTTTCAGTTACGCGGATGGCGGAATTGACCAGCCACGTGTTGGATGTCTTGTATATTTTGCAACCAGAAGTTGTTGGCAGCCGTCTTTGCGGTCATCGTGATGGCATTTTTGCTTACAATATCAGCGGTGCTGCTGTGGGCGTTATTGATGAGGAGTGTTTGAGGAATCCGCCCAAGCCTTCTGCTGGTGAGTATCTTGTTGCTATCAGCGGTGTTCCTAATATGCGTTCTAATGGTGCTCGTGATAAGCGTAAGGCGATGATTAAGGCTTTTGGTGAGGAGTGGCATAAGGATTTGGACAAGACTGTTGTGGTTGAAGGAAGAGAGTATACTGTTTGGAATTTCCTGGAATATTTGACTAATCCTTCTATTGTTTTGTATCCTGCGTTCAAGGAATTGCTTGATAAAGGGCTCGCCTCATCTGTTTATCATATGAGTGGCGGTGCTTACAAGGATAAGCTTGCCCGTCCTTTGGCTCAGCACAAGTTGTTTGCAGAGGTTATGAATTTGTTCCCGCCTTCTTTTGCTGACATTTTCTTTGCTCAGCAGTTGGGCAATTCTTTGGAAACCTGCTATAAAAAATGGCCGATGGGTAATGATGGTTTTGTGACTACTTCAGATCCTGATGCCGTTATTGATATTTTGAAAAAGACATACAGTCTTAACGCGAGGATTGTTGGCAAGGTTGAGTCTGCTGTTGATGGCAGGACTGGTGTTGAGCTTGCCAACGTGAAAGGCTCTGATGGCAAGCCTGTTTACTTTTCTGGGAGGGATTGAGCGTGGAAAGTTTGTACTTGCCTAAATCCACGCCGATGCGTGTTGCTATTTTTATGTCTGGCAGCGGCACTAATGCGCAGAAGATTATTGAGGCTTACATTGCTGACCGTGATTCTGGAAAGGTTTCGTTTGAGCCGGTTTTGATTTTTACTGATAATCCTGCTTCTAATGCTGTTAAGATTGCGAGGGAGGATTACAAACCTCAGGGCGTTGCTATTCCTGTTCGTTTCAGGCATTACAAAGAGTTTATGAAAGTCGCTGATGCTACAAGGGGCAAGTATGATATGGAGCAGTGCAGGCTGCTTGATGACTATAGTATTGATTGTGTTGCTCTTGCCGGTTATGATTGGATTGTTACGCCGATTATTTGCGGGAACTTTTTGACTGTTAATGTTCATCCTGGTTTTTTGCCTAAAAAGAAGCCTAATGGCAGGCCTGCTTATGCTGGTCTTGCTTGGGTGCCGAGTGCTAAAGCAGTTCTTGCTGGTGAGAATAATGTTTATACTACTGTGCACAAGGTTACTGAAATGCTTGATGGAGGTCCTGTTCTTGCTGTTTCTGTTCCGGTTCCTGTTCCTGAGAGTGTAAGGTCTTTGGAAGATCGTGCTGTTTTGCTTGGAGAAGCCAAGTCTGTTAGTGAGATTGAGCATTTTATCAGGGATAGTCCCCCAGCTGAAAGCAAAGAGAAAAAGGAAATAAAAGAAAAAGAGCTCAGGAGAAAGTTCCCTGTTTACGGTATTGCCAAGGATTTGCAGAACATCCTGAAAGAGGTTGGCGACTGGGTTGTCTTCCCGAAAGTTTTGCGTGATATTGCTCTCGGCTCGTATTCTCTTGATGGCGATAAGGCTTATCTTGATGGAAAACCTGTCGTGGATTGATTTTTTCCAGTTTTTCCTTGATTTTCTGTAAACTTTTCACATTAACCTGCAATTATTCCAGTTTTCTTGTCTTATGGGTTCTTTAAGTAGTTTGACTTATATTATCTTGGTGATGTAAAATGAACCTGAGCAAAATTAAATCGATTGTTGGTTGTGCCGTGCTTGGGTTGGCTGGTCTGCTTTATTTGAATTATTCAGGGCCGGAAAAAAAGGTTGAGCAAGAGAAAGTTGAGTATGTAAAGCCGATGTCTTTTTCCCAAAATGCATCGGGCTTGATTCAGAGATGCATCGATGATATGGAGTATGCTGGTGCAAAGTTGATGTATGATGAAAAAAATGCCAATTCGCATTTTCATACTTTGCTCGAGTATGCTGATGCCAACAAGGATAATTGCATTGACCGTGATGAGTCTATTGAGTTGTGTGGTTACTGGCTTAATCCAGAGACTGCTGGTGGCAGGCTTGCTTTGCCGTATAAAGGTCCTCCTTTAGAGGATAATGTTGCAGATGGCACTGATATTTTTGTTGAGGGCATGAAGAAGTTCCCTGTGGAGACTCGTATTTTGTTTATGAACAACCGGTTTTACGTGATTAAAACGATTGACGGGAATCTTGACAATATTATTTCTGGTGCTGAGGCTTCCCGCGCTTTGTCTAAGATGAGGGGTGGTTGTAATGAATGTGAATGATTGGAAAATTTATTTTTTTGTTGGCGCTTTGGGTATTGCTGGCTTGCTTTACTCCGCTAACAAGCGTTTTGATGTTCAGAGCAGTGTCCAGTTGGCTGACATTCGGACATCAAATGATGTTTTGTTTACAAAGCAGGCTCACAGTGTTTATCTTGCTGGTTTGGAGCGTACTGATATTTCAGGGAATCAATTGTCTGCTTTGGTGCACAGTTGTGATTCCAATAAGGATGGCATTATCGATGATGCAGAGGTGCAGCGGCTTTATTTTCTTCTTTCGCAGAATGCTCCTAAAGAGGACAATTTTGTCAGGGAATCTTTTAATGAACCTACTTATTGGGAGAAGCGTTTTATGCGCTGTCCTGTTTTGCCTGATGGTGGCAAGCCCATGTCTGTTTCAGAGTATTGGCGCTCCCAGCAGAAGGTGCATTCTTGGTATAGTCGATAGTTTTTTATACTATCAGTGACAAATCATGATATTATCAGTGCATGCAAAAGAAAGAATGCTAAAGAAAGGCATCTCTGAAGAGGAAGTTAGAGAGTGCATTGAGCATGGCAGTCTTGAATTCAGGGATTTTGTCAAGGAAGAAATTCGTATCGGAAAGAAGCTTGAATTCAACGACAAGACGATAATTGTTGTTTACACTGTTCAACAAGGGCAGGAAAGAATAATAACCGTTTACCGGTTAAGGAGAAAAAAATGGTCAGCAAAGATGGATATTATTGCGGAAAGTGTGACGTGGAACTAAAACCCGCCATTTTAGCCAATTATGAATACGAAGAAGACATTCCTTTGCATAATGTGTCTGCTTTGAAATGTCCGAAGTGCGACAACGTTGTTTTTACTGAAAAACAGGCTGATGAGCTAGAATCTCGCACTGAAGAGCTGAAGAAGCGCACATTTGGTTTTCCGCGCAAGGTAACCATCAGCGGCAAGAGTCTTGTTGTTGGCATTCCTTCAGAGCTCGCTGAGCATTTGCACATTAAGAAGGGTCAGAAAGTGCGCATTTTGCCTTCCCGCAATGGTTTTCTCGTCCAGAAGGCATGAATTTTATATTAATTTAAGAACGTAGGGTTGTACTTGTTTTTTTCTTGATACCACATTTTTCAATACAATGGTGTTGTTGTTTATTGGTTTTCTGAATATTTTCTTGACTTTATCCAAATCTCCTGATATTAATAAGTCAGTTTGTAATGTTATTATGTTGGTTATCATCAAAAAGACATATTTGAAATTCTTTTTCATTCTTATTCTGTCCATTTCATTTAATAAAACATGCCTTTTATGAAGTGCATCAATTGTGGATGTGACTGTGATTTGTCCGACTCCTGCTTTTTTGTCTCCTTTTGCAAAAGTTTTGAAGTCAGTTAATAGAATTTTATTTGGAGAAAATCTGATTAAATCACAGCCTTCTTTCAGCATTTTTCTGCCGTATTTTTTGTAGTCGACTCCGGCAATCTTGGCTAGTCTTCTGACCCATTCACGGTCTTTTCTTGTCGTGGTGGGAGAATTTAGCAAAATCGTGTCTGAGAGAATGCCTGACAGTATCAGCCCAGCCATTTTTCGGGATATGGGGACTTTGAACCAGGAAAATCGGTCAGCTATGATTGATGTTGTTGAGCCTCTTGGTTCGTTTTCAAAAGGGATTGGATGGATTGTTTCAACATCTCCTATTCTGTGGTGGTCGATTATTTCAAGAATGTTTGCTTGTCTGATGTTTTTTACAGCTTGATGGATTTCATTATGGTCTACTATTATCACGTTTTTGTCTTTTGCATCTTGCAAAAGCATTGGTTTTTTTGTTTTCCAGTATCTTAAAACCCATTTGGTTTCAGGATTCAGACTGCCTGCAGCAGCTGCAATAATGTGGTGTTTGTGTCTTTCACACAAGAAATGCGCGTAAGATATTGCGCTGGTGATTGAATCAGTATCTGGATTAATGTGACCTACAACATAGATTGTTTTTGACCTCATTTTTAATGAAAAAAACTGTTTTTTGTTTATAATTGTTTCGAGAGCAATAGAAATCTTTAAATACCACCACTACATAGTAACACTATGAACTTGGCTAAAATTGTTTCAGGAATTATTCTTTCAGCTGCTTTGTTAAGCGGCTGTGTTACCGACCATAATTATGTTAAGACTTCTGGTCCTGCTACCTGGAAGCAGAATTATCGTGGCGTTCCGCCTAAATTTATGGAGCAGCCGAATTATATTTTGCCGCCGTACAGGGGAAAATGAAGAACTTTTTGCATATTCAGGGGACAGATATAGCAAAGTTGGTTGCCGCATATAAAAACAGGTCTTTTGAACAAAGCAAGATTACTGGAGGCATTACTAAGGGTCATGCTGGCGTAATTTTCCATTTTGCGTCAAGATTGACTGTACCTGCTGATGGTCTGAACGTAATTCTTTTGATGACTGATTGTAAAGGCACATACAAAGCTACAGGCCTCTCTGCTTATGATCGTGGTGATGGAAAGCCTCAATTCTACACGCTTAGTGATGATTTGGAAATCAGGGTTGATCCTTCTGCTGATAAAGTGATTAGAAATTTGAGACATTCATATGAGACGATAGAAAGCTTCAATAAGCTTTTTTAATCGCATACTACTGCTTGTATTCTTTCAACTCTTGGTTTTCTGCTGTATATAAAGCGTGTCAGCTTCATTTCTTTTTCGAGTATTTTTTTCTCTTTCGTTATTAAGTTCACTTCTGCTTTTCTTGTTTTCGTGCATTCCTCTACGAGTTTGTGCACTTCTACTGTAAATCCTGATTCTTTTAATTTTTGTATTGTTGTTACCTGCCTGTCGCTTAGTCCTTCGTGTCCGAGTTTGCATTCAACAAACTTGAATTGTTTCAAAGCCGGATTGTAGCATACTAGGTCTGGCATTCCGTGGTGTACTGTGCATAGATAGCATAGTAAGTCCAGTGCTTTGTCTCCGTACAGTTCAACTATTAGTTCTGCCAGCTGCACGTATTTTCTTTTGACTGCCGGGTAGATGTCTGCTGCTATTGCGTGCACAAATCCTCCTCTCCATACTTTCCATCCTTGTTTCTCTAATCTTTTGCGCAATTGTAGTTCTGCCAGTCCTTGTCGTCTTTTGTACGGGTATTTTCTTATTGGTATGTAGACTGTTAAAACTGGTATTTCAAATTCTAGAAGTGTGCTCTGTCTCACAGATTAACTCAGAAATTATTTGTTTATATACCCTGTGCGCGTGGTTGTCCAGTGTCTACTGGAGTAGTTTGAGTGCTGCTTTGAGGACTTCTGGTTCTTCTAATTCTTGTATGTGCCCTTTTTTGTCCAAAATGATTACTTCTCCGAGTTCTTCGAATTTTTTCCAGTTGTCTTCTGGAACATATGGGTCGTCATCTGAGAATATTGAGATTATTTTGCCCGGGATTGTTTTTGCTTTGTTGATGTTAATTGGTGTTTCCAGCCAGGGTTGTGCTATTTTTGCATCTTCTGGGCTTTTCATCACAGCTTCTGAAAGGGAATCTATAAATCCTGCCACTAGGAGAACTCCTTTGATTTTGATGTTTTCTGGTCTGTTTTCCAAGTATCTTAGTATTGCCTGGCATCCCATGCTGTGTCCTATCAAATAATTGTCTGCGTCAGTGTCTACGTATTTCGCAAGATGGTTTACCCAGGGTTCTATTTCTGGCGTGTCGGGATTGGGCATTGCTGGCACGTCTACGTATATTGCTTTGGCTTCGAGTTGTTTTTTGAGCCAGGGAAACCAGTTTCCTTTTGGGCTTCCGCTCCATCCGTGCACTATGATTGCTCTTTTCATGTAAAGAACTAATCAAATTCTGAACTTAAAGCTTTCTATTCACGGAACTGTTGCCATTCTTTTCCGTCGTGGTAGACGATTTCCATGCGGATTTGTTCGTCAGGTTCGTATAAAGGAGATACGGTCATCATGCGCATAAAATCTTTCATCTGTGTTGCTGTTTCCCTGTTTGTTGCACGTGGAAGCAATCCCAGCAAAGTATAGTTAAAATTAGAATTTGCCAATTTTGCCAACTGTTGTCTCAAATCGTTTTCATCGACAGCTACTTCTTTGCGTAATTCAAGATGAAACTCTGATCTGACCGTCCTTGTTACTCCATTGCATAGATGAAGTTCCAATCCCAGTTGTGCTTCATCTTGAACATCCGGAAGCGTGACCTCTATGTGCTCTGGTGGATGCGTGCAGTCAAATAGTGCGTACGCTTTTCCTATTCCATATCGTGCAGGAACCCACAGTCCTTCTAATGTCAGGCAGTTCATTGCTCTGAATAGCAATCAATCCTTTATAAACTTTACTACTATCAAGTAACAGCTAAACCATATTTAGAATTTCTTTGAACGTCGTTGCCTGTTCTGGCTTTTTTTCTCTCCATTTTAAAAATCTCGGAAAGCGCAGCGCATATCCTGCTGTGTGGTTTGGTGATTTTGTTATTTCTGCTCCTGTCACTTCTGCCACTGTTGTCGGGTTGAGCCAGACGTCTGCTTGTATTGCTGTTTCCAGTCTTGCTGGTTTGTGTTCTATTTTCCTGAACTTTTTTGGCAGCATAAACAGTTCTTTGTCGTTGAATCCGCTTCCTAGTTTGCAGAACGTCAAAAATCTGTCTTTTTTCTCGTCGTAAACTGCGCATAATAGTGCTCCGTATGTTCCTGCTCTTCTTCCTTTTCCGTGGAATGCTCCTACTACCACCAAATCAAATGTGTCTCTCAACCCCTTCACATACTCTGGCTTCCATTTGACCCAGTTCCATCCTCGTGTTCCTGCTTGGTATTGTCCGTGCAGATTCTTGATTATTATTCCTTCTCCGCCGTGTTCTACTGTTTTGTTGAACAGGTCTTCTATGCAGTCTGAGTCTTTGCACATCTTCTGCAGCGCGAGTTTTATCTTGTCTGTTTGTCGAAGTATTTTCCTCAATATTGAATATCGTTTTTCGTATTTTTCTCTTATGAGCGACTTGTTTTTTGCGTAAAGTATGTCAAAAACAAATAATGCTACTGGCACTTTTCTTGCATATTCTTCAACATGGTATTTTCTTCGTCTTTGCATTAGTATTTGGAAGGGCAATAGATTTCCTTTTGCATCTATCGGCATTACTTCGCTGTCTAGCACGCAGTCTGTTTTGACTGCTTTTTTCACGGCATCTACAATATCAGGGAATTGCAGTGTTATGTCTTCCAGTCTTCTGGAATAAAGTTTTATTTTGCTGCCTTTTTTGTGCACCTGCACTCTTTCCCCGTCGTATTTTTCTTCAACTACTACCGGATATCCTATTTTTTGTTTGATCTCTTCTATTGCTTTTACTCTTTGGCAGAGCATTGATTGTATTGGCACTCCCACTTTTACGCCTATTTTTTTGATTCCCGTCATCCCTTTGTGTGCGAGTGTTCTTGCTATTATTCCGATGTCAGGGCAAATGTTGTACGCGTGTTCCAGCTCAGTTCTTGCTTCTTTGTGGGCGTATGCTATTGCCATTGCGTCAAGTATTGTTTTGTCTCCCACTCCCAGTCTTAGATCGCCCGCAACAATTCTTGCGAGATATCTTGCTTCAGGTTTGCTTGCCTGTGATAATAGTCCTGCGAGTAATTTTATTTTTTTGTCCTGGCTTCCTGTTCCTTCCGCCAGTGCTATTTTATGGAGTGTCTCAAATACAGTTTTTATCGTGAGTGCTCCTCTGCCCGGATATTGTTCTGCTGTTTTTCCTATGTCTCCTATTTTTTTGTATTGTTCGAGGACAATTTCCTCTTTTCCTTCTGCTGCGATTGCTCTGACGACCATTTTGTCTGCCATTCCAAGGTTTATATCTGCATACTGGCTTGCTATTTGCCCCAAAGAAAGATATGCCACCTGTTCAAGCTCTTGTTTGGAGACTTTTTTGAAGAATTTGCTGAGTATCTCTTTCATTGCTATGTAAGAACTCGTATTCTCTAATTTTTCATAGAGATGTGCCAATTCTAAGAATTTCATGGTTTTGCGAATTTTCTTTCGTGATGGAAATTCTTCAGATATCCTTTTTTCTTGTGCACGTATATTTCTGCATAATCATATTGGAGCGTTAGAGTCGCGTCAAGTATTGTTCCTCGTTTGTATTTTCCTCGTGTGAGCCAGCTTATCAGGCAGTATTTGCCTTCGAGTGGTTTTTGTGTTATTATTGTGTAATCGTGCCCGTCCTGTTTTTTCCATTTTATCATGTCATTTTCTACATCAACTATTACTGGTATTCTGTATGTTCTTTTTTTGGAGTATTTTTTGTAGAATGTCGGTGCTATTCTTTTGACTGAGTTTGCGTATTGCAGGTTCAGTTTTTTTGTCTGCTTGCACACTGTTGAGCAGGGCGTATGTGAGATGAATGGGAATTTTTTGTCTGAATCGTGGAGTCTTTTGAAGTACTGGTAAGCGCTGTATCTTTTTGCTAGTTCTTTTTGGTTGTGTTCTCTGATGAATGTTTCAATGCAGCATTGCGGATAGCCATATATGACTCCTGCCAATTTGTCTGCAGTGTCGTGTTTTTGCTGTCTGAGCAGTGTTACATATTCGAGGAATCTTGCGTTGTATTCTTTGTTTTTGAATAGGTCGTATCCGTACCAGGTTCCTTTGAGCTTCCAGTGTGCTGCGTTTGTTTTTATGGCGTCTATTTCTTCATAGCCTTTTGGTTTGCTGGCTTCAAATAATATTTTGTTTTCGTTCAGCAAGTCCTCGAATTCGTGTTTGTCGTGCAGGTTTTTTTCTATTCTGAGTTTTACGTACGTGCTTGGTTTTATTCCGGATACGAATTCTATTAGCTTAAGTTTTGAGTTGTTGTCAAACGATTTTGACTTTTCTATGAATGCTAATAACCTCTTTTTTTCCGCGTTCATTTTACCTCTTTAATCTCTTTTTGACATATTTTTTTACTTTTAGGATTCCTTGTATTATTCCGCCGAACATCGTGATGAATGATAATAAGAATAGTGCTGTGCTGGCTGTTAAAAATGTGAAGAATGCCTGGAGTGCTGTCCACCAGTTTCCGCTGAATGCTGTGACTATTAATCCCACTATGAATATTATCATCGCAAATATGATTTCTGCTATGTATGCTTTCCAGTGTTTCGCAAATCCAAATAGCCAGTGGAGTACTAGTCCTGCTCCTGTGCCGAGCATGCTTGCAGATATCAGGATGTACATTACTGATGCAATTATTGCTGCTGTTGTCTGCATTGTTCCTGTTGTTTGTGTCTGTATCATTGCATCTGCGAGGTATGAGAGAAATATTCCTATTGCCAGCGTTAGAAGTCCTATCCAGATTGATATTCTCATAGCACTGTTTATTCTTTTAATGTTTTTAAAGGCTTCGTTTATATTCTTTACTCCCGAAATTATTTTAAAGATTGTTTATGCCCTACTTCCGAGTGGTACATCTCTCAAATATTTTCGTTGATAAAGTTGCTAAGTGTTTTATGAAGCAGCCTTATGAGCGCGTTCCTGCGTTTGGTGAGGTTTTCAGGCACTGGCGTGAACAGCAGCCTGCTGAGTTGGAGCAGATCGCTTCTTCTGTTGATGTTAATTTGGAGGATTTGCTGGCTGGCGATCCTGTTTGTGCGATGAAGGTTTTGACCGAGAATAAGGAGCCTTGGAGTATTGTTGCAGATGTGATTTGTGATCCTTTGTTTCAGGCAAGGCTTGCTAATGTTAAATTTGTTTCTCCTGAAACTCAGGAGGCTTTTGAGGATGCAGGGCTTAAGAGAATCATTGATGATGTGTACTCTATTGATGTTTATACCTCTACTACTGATTTGGTGAATGCTGTTGGCAGCGTTATGCGTTTGTATGGTTTTGTTGAGGTTGAGAATTTTTGGCGGGCTTCATTCGGCAGCAATGTTCCTGTCCCTGTTGATTTTAAGCAGATTACAGGCACCCCTCTTGTTTTGCCTTTTGATGATTATATTCTTAGGCTTAAGTTTGTGAGGGGTTTTGATGAGATGGAGTTGAACATTCATCATCGTGATATTGAACAGGTCAGGGAAGGCACGTATGTTGCGCGTACTTTGCTGGGCAACACCAGAATTGTTGACTTGCCGGTTCTGAGTGAATTGGAAGTTCGTATTCGTTATGCGAACGCATCTCTTGATCCTTTGACAATGGCTTTTAAGGATGGTTTTATTGTTAAAAATGAACGTCTTTTTGCTTATCATCCTCGTGTTCTTTTGGAATGTCTGGGTTCAAAGCTTGGAAAGCCTGAGCACCGCTATTTTTTCCTTAGACAGACTGCAGGGCATCAGGACAAACTTCCTCGTCCTGACTATGATGAGCTTTCTTTGAAGATTGATATTGATACTTTGAAGGTTCAGACTGGCCAAGCCATTCCATCTCGCGACAGGTATCCTGTTGAGTCTTTTCAGGAGGTAATGCTGGACTTTTCCTGCGGCAAGGTTGCTGTTGATACTTCCATGTTTTCTCATGTTCTGAATTGCGAGAATTTTAAGCGTTTGAGAGGGATTATGAGTTTGGGAAATCTTAATCAGTTATACGGCATTTATGCTAATCAGTCGCGTCTTGAGCATTCTATTGGTGTTTTTCATGTTGCGAATGTGATGTGCAACCGTTTTGGGATTAAGGATAAGGACCGGCTTTTGGTTTTGGCTTACGCTCTGACTCATGATTATGGCACTCTTACTGGTTCTCATGCGACTGAGGATTACTTCAGGGCAAAGTGTGGTTTTGATCACGAGAGGTTTGCTGTTGATTTGTTGAGAAAGGACAAGTCTGCTCTTGAGGATGTTGTTGATGTTGAGGAGCTTGTTGATTTGTTTGAGCATCGCAATCCTCTTCATTTGATTGTCGATGGTGCATTTGGCGCCGACCGTATTTATTATCTGATGATTGATCCTCATGAGTGTGGTTTTGAGAAGGATTTCAATTCTTTTGATGTTTTGAACTGGCTTGCGTGGACTGGCAGAGAGGTTGTTGTTGACCAGAATCCTGAAAAGGCTTTTGATTTTCTTGATTTTCGTGCGAGACAGTATGAGGCGTTGTATTATTCTCCTCAGACTCAGATCGCTGATGCCTATCAGAAGAAGATGTTGTTTATGGGTGGAATAAATACTCCTTTTGACAAGGTAAGGATTGAGAATAATGGCAGTCTTGATTTTGTTCCTGAAGAGGGGCTGGAGTTGGAGTTTTGGAGATTCACAGATACAATGTTTCAGTATACTATGTGTCATCATTCCAGTCCTGATGCTCGCGAGGTGATGCGTCATCTGCTTTGCATTTATCATAAGTCTCCTCATGGCACTGTTGCTGTTTTGAAGAATAAGGGTTTTGAGACAGAGTCCGAGGTTGAGATTCCTGTTTATTCTTTGCTCGTTTATGGAAAAATTGCTCCTTTGGTTGAGGGCGTTGATCCTGATGTTCTTTCATCTTATTATGAGGCTTGGAAGATTCCTGAAATTCAAAACAGTTTGGAATCCGAAATTTCTAAGAGGAGTGGGATTCCTGCGCGTCACATTATTGTTGCCGGGGTTCCTAGCCTGAAAAAGCTTTCTTCTGAGTATGCTCCCGTCAGGGTGAATCATGATGTGAAGTCCTTGTTTGATTGGAATTCTGATTATGCAAAATCATTTTCAGATAGGGCAAATCATATGGCTTGCTTGCGTGTTGCTGTTCACCCCCAGATTTATGCATTGGCAAGAGCGTTTTTTGAGGAGAATTCTTTTGAAAAGATTGTTAAGGAAGTGTTAAAAAAGTAATACTTATATACTAGTATTACTTTATTACCTTTCATGGGCGAAGTTAAAACCATTAAGGGTATTGATGATGAGACCTGGACTGATTTCAAGAGTCTTGCTGTCCGGAATAGGATGAAGGCTGCAACCATGTTCAAGGTTTTGGTGGACGAATATGGAAGGAAAACATCAGGTTTTTGGGACAATATATTCAGGCACAAATCTATTTTTTCCCCTAAAGAATATGATGATATTGAAGCGCGAATGAAAAAAATCCGCAAGGAGTATGGCTGGAGAACGTGACTCTTCTGCTTGATAGCTCGGTTCTTTTTGAGTTGGAAAAAGATAATAAATCGATCGTTAATAAATTAAAGGAAATGTTTGCTGCGCACCCAGCAAGGGCGTGCATCTCATTCATGTCCTCTGTAGAATTTCTGTATGGAATTGAAGAGAAAAGTGATGAAAAAAAAGCTGAGGCAAAAGAGTTTTTGTGGGAATTCTGTGTACTGCACACAACTAATGAAACAGCAATGTGGCTGGCTTATTTGAAGCACAAGTATGATAGGCTTGGCAAGCCAAAATCAATTACCGACCTTTTTATCGCCAGCCAGGCTCTTGAGCACAAATTGACTTTGGTTACAAGGGATAAGGATTTTGAGGATATTTCTGAGCTTAAGAAAGTGATTGTTTAGTCTTCTCCAAATATGAATCCTTTTACCCAGCGCACTAAAAAGAAGCTTTTGCCTTTTTTTGGCTTGTCTGTTTTTGTTGTTGTTTTTTGTTTTGGTTCTGTTTTTTCCGCTGGCGCTGTCTTTATTTCGTTTATTTTCGGTTTTTTGGAGAATCTTGCTTTTGTTATTTTTTGTGCTTTTATTTTCTTGATAGGTTGTACCTTTATTTCTGTTTTGAGCGAGATTTTTTCGTCATCAGGTTCAGGTTCGGGCATTGGTTCTGGTCCTGGCATTGGTTCTGGTCCTGGTGTCGGGAATGGTATTGGCATTGGCGGTTGTGGTGTTATTGGCTCTCTGTAGGTTGCCGGTATGAACTCTGCGCCTAGTTCTTCTGATACTCCTTTTACAAAATGTTTCACTTTTGATTCTACCTCGTCGCATTCTTGTGGGAATGCGTCCAATGCTAATTCGAATAGTTCGAGTGTTCGTTGTATTTCTTTTGAGAAGTCTCCTTTTGATACTCCGAGTATGAATCTTGCTCTCATCGTGGTTGCAAGGTATTTTGCCTCTTTTAGGACGTCTTTTGGTACTGATTCGCTTTGCTCCCAGCCTCCTTCTATTTTGCTTTCGAGCCAGGTGAAATATGGTCCTATTCTTCTTGAATAAACGTCCATGTCTATTTCTGTTATCGCTTCTTGTGGCATATTCTCGGGTTGCAGAAAGCCCTTTTTTAAATCTTGCGCTAAAATTAATATAGAGACTATATGTTCCAGCACAAAATGGCTAAAGATTCCCGTATATCTTCAATTTTGCTTTTTGGAATTCCCTGTGCAGGTAAAGGCACTGTGGGAAAAGCAGTATCTGCTGAGTTTCCCAGGATTTTTTATCATCTTCCTTCCGGCGATTTGGTGAGGGAGGCGCAGAAAGCCCGTGGCGAGTTGGCGGAAAAAATAAATGACTATCTGCAGAATGGCATTCTGGTCCCAGATGAGATTATGATTCCAATGTATAGAGGAGCGGTTGCTGCCAGGATGGCTTCTGGTGCTTTTAATCCTGACTCTCAAAATTTGCTTGTTGATGGAATGTGCCGGACTCCTGCTCAGGCAGAGGAATTGTCTGATTTTTTGGATTTTAGGGAGGTTTGGAATCTTACTAATGTTCCTAATTGTGAGGCATTGAAGAGAAGCGGGATTCGTGCAGAGGAGGGGCGTACTGATGATACTCAAAATGCGATGTTGAAACGCATCAGGGATTATTGGACTGTTACTTATCCCACGCTTGATTTTTTCGCTTCAAGAGGAACTCACATTCATTGTGTTAACGCTTATGAGCCTAAATCAATGGTTGTCGAAGAGATGAAAAGATATGTGAAAGTCCGGTTTCGTGTGACTGGAGAGTGGAGGCCATGAATGGGTATTCTTTAGGGGATTATGAATGATAAGATTTCTGTGCGCGTTATGCATTGATTGCCCACCCAAAACCGGAAAATAACTACTAATCAGAGACTACAAAATCGAAAGATTTATATACTTGAAATCGCTAAAAAACCTGAGAGGTAATAAAAAAATGGCATACGCTACACCACAACAAATACTAGAAAAGATAAGAAACAATCAGGAAGAGCACTGTGCTGCTTTCGAGAGGCTTTACAGGCATCCTAAT
>Ga0105093_10000147_pt1 | contig 26267 bp, 25 predicted proteins | sample PPLLak3March2015_2_FD_79111 | JGI IMG/M metagenome (GOLD analysis project Ga0105093, IMG submission 79111) | Freshwater sediment microbial communities from Prairie Pothole Lake near Jamestown, North Dakota, USA - PPLs Lake P8 Core (3) Depth... | ecosystem: Environmental > Aquatic > Freshwater >... | reverse complement strand
TTATCAGGAGCCGGCGAGTGCTCAATCAAAAAAATTCCTTTGCGCGCATTCGGGTTTAACCTATAATTGAGGATGACGGCGGCTTGCAAGCGGCCGTTGGGCGGCGTAAAACCCATCGCAAGCTGGAACGCCTATTGAATTCATATAAAAGATCGCCGGCCCCGTGTAAACATCATTTTGACAAATCCACTTGGGAACCGATAACGGTTGAAGTGATTGACTTGATTGCGGGCAAAAAAAAGCGCCTCATGGAGATTCTGGAAGGCTATCCGGCCTTGGCCGTGGCTTTTTCCGGCGGAGTGGACAGCACGTTCCTGCTCGCGGCAGCCAAGGCCGCGTTGGGGGATCGGGTATCGGCGGTCACGGCGGATTCGCCCATTCATTCGCGCAGGGAGATGCGGGAGGCGCTGGCAACGGCGAAGGCTCTCGGTGTCCATCACATCATGGTCCCGTTTGAAGAAATAATGGCTCCGGGTTTTGTCGCCAACCCCCCCGAACGATGTTACACCTGCAAACAACTCATTTTCGCTGAAATTATGCGGGTGGCCGCATCCTTGGGGATCGAGCAGGTCGCACACGGTGTGAACATGGATGATCTGGGGGACTATCGGCCCGGGCTGAAGGCCGCGGAAGAAATGGGTGTCGCGGCACCGCTGGTGGAAGCGGGGTTGACCAAGTCGGACATACGTGCGCTGTCGCGTCGGATGCAGCTGCCGACCTGGAACAAGCCCTCCATGGCCTGTCTGGCCTCGCGCATCCCCTATGGCCGCCCGATTACGCGGGAAGCCCTAAGGATGGTGGAGACGGCCGAAGATGCTCTCCTGCAGTTGGGCTTCGACGGATGCCGGGTCAGACATCATGGCTCGGTGGCGCGGGTCGAGGTGGCGCCGGGCGATTTGAAAAGGACCCTGCACCCGGCCGTGCGGGCGGAAATCCTGAAGCGTTTGAAGACGATCGGATTTAAGCACATTGCCATAGACCTCGAGGGGTACGTTGCGGGCAGCTTGAACCGGTCGATTGAGCCGTAGAACTCCGCCGTTCCGGTCTTCATCGGATTCACGCGGGTGCAGCCTTGCGCCGTCGATGCGGTGGGGACCGAGCGTGGGTCGGAGGAGCGGAGATCAAGTCGGATAGGGTTTGAAACATGGCGCACTGGGCTCTTGTGGTTCTTCTGGCGTGGCTTTTTTCAGGGACCCCGGCAACTGCCGAATTCTACAAATATACGGACCGGAGCGGCAAGACCCATTACGTCGACGAGCTCTGGAAGGTGCCCGAAGCCTACCGCGGGCAAGTGGGCCGTTACCTCGAAAAATTCGACCATCTTCCCGACGGCCAGAAGGAAGCGGTTATCGAAACCGACCGCAACCGGCAGCGGTTGTTGGAAATCGAGCAGCAGCGCCAGACGGAGATGCATCTTAAGGATTTGAATCAGCTGCAGGAGTCCGAACGGCTCCGGCAGGCCGAAGACGAGATGCAGCGGCAATCGAAGGCGGCGGAAACCCCCGTGACCATCGCCGACAACCAGATCCTCGTGCCGGTCGCCTTTCGCAACAACGGGTTGGCGGCTGCTGCCCACCTCGTCATGGACACCGGCGCCACGCACACGGTTCTGTACCGCTCCGTGGCGGACCAGCTGAACATCATCACCCTGTCCAAAGGCCAATCCAAGGTCGCCGGAGGCCACTTCATCCACTCCGAGGTCGGCAAGGTTGAATCCATGCAGGTCGGCCCCATCACGGCCGGAGATTTTGCGGTGGTCATCTTGGCGTTCGAGGGAAATTCTCCCGTGCATGGCGGATTGCTGGGGATGGATTTCCTCAGCCGCGTGGAATACCGCATCGACTATGAAAAATCAGTCATCCGCTGGAAACTGCGATCGCGATGAAATCGGAAGGGAGGTCAAACCATGCCGAAGCTGATCTCTTTCCAGACCGTCACCGCGTAAAAGGGCTGGGACTCGAAGGCATCAGCTTGATTTGGTCGGAACCAAGCGGATCACTACACGGCGATTCTTGCTGCGGCCCTCGGGTGTGCTGTTGGTTTCGATCGGCCTTTCCGACCCGAATCCCGCGACAGACATCCGCGAAAGGGCAATCCCCTGTCCGACCAAGAAATTCTTGACCACCGCCGCCCGGTTTTCCGAAACCAGTTTGTTATAAGCGGGATCTCCCACTGAATCGGTGTGGCCTTCGATAACCGCCGCGGTGTTTGGGTGGCTTTTCATCAAAGCCGCGGCAGAGGCGAGTATTGCGTTGGCATAAACCGGGATTTCGATCGAGTTCTGGGTGAAAAACACAGTAAAACCTTTCAGGGTGAAAGGCTCCGCGGCAGCGGTGGCCGTGTCTTCGACCGGGGCCGATGCGGTCGGTGGGGGTGCCGTCGCCGCCGGCGGCAACGGTGCGGCGGGCGGAGGTTCGGATTGCGCCAAGGGGGTCGATGCGATTCGAGCTTCCGAGGCCGCTTGGGTCGGTGCGACCGGAGTCGGCCGAGGTGGCGGCTGTTGGGCCGGTGCGACCGGAGTCGGCTGAGGTGGCGGCTGTTGGGCCGGTGCGGGCGGAGGGATCGGGGGTGCGGCCGCGCGCGGGCCGGTTTCCGCCAACACCGTCGGCGGACGAGCCGTTTGATCCGCTGCTTGGCTGTCCTTGGCGCTGCGAATCTCGCGGGCTTCTCTGCCCCTGCCCAAACGGGCGAGTCCGTCGGAAATGGAGTCCCCCCAGACGTACCATCCGAGCCCCATGCCCAGCAGGCAGATCGCGAATATCAGGGCGCCGCGCGACGAGCGTTGGCGGTCCGCCGCCGCGGGGTCAGGTGCGGCAGCGGTTGCCGTGGCAGCTGCCGGGGGAAGCACTGGAATCTTTTCGTCGACTGGCTTGCGTCCGATCGTGATTTTCAGTTCATCGGCGCATTCCTGGATGATCTCGGCATCCACCTGATTCAGCCCGCGCGAATAGCCGGACATCAGAGCGTGATCGCAGATGATATTGATCAGCCGCGGGTAGCCTTGAGTGGTTCGGCTCACGGCCTGCAGGGCCTCCGCTGTGAAGATGGCGCGGGAGGTGCCGGCCACGGTCAGTCGATGGCCGATGTATTGGCGAACCTCCTCTTCCGTGAGCGGCGCCAGGTGATAGCTGACGGTAATCCGCTGGCGTACGGCGCGGTTTTCATGACGGGCAAGGATTTCCCGGAATTCCGTCTGTCCAACGAAAAAAATGTTGATCAATACTTTGCCGGACAGGTCGATGTTGGACAGCAGGCGGATCTCCTCCATCAAATCGTGGTTCAGGCGCTGGGATTCGTCGATGATCAGCAGAACCCTGCGATAGGAAGCAAAGGCGCTCAGGATCAGCCGTTTGAAATGGATCAGAAAATCGCCCTTGTTGGTAAAGCTGCGATCCATGTTGAGCTCGGCCGCCATATAGTTATAGAAATCCATCAAGGTCATACCGGGATCCGGGATGGTAACCACAATCGCCCGGGCCTGCAGTTCCTTTTCGATGGCGCGGATGAGAGCGGTCTTGCCGGTTCCGACGTCTCCGGTGATGAGCAGAAAACCCTTGTTTTCCAGGATGCCGTATTTAAGGATGGCAAGCCCTTCTCGGTGCTTTTCCCCCAGCCATAAGAATTCCGGGTCAGGGCTGATACTGAAAGGCTTCTTTTTTAGACCATAGTGAGATAGATACATCGGTCGCGCCCTTTCTGAAACCGAAATGAAAATCTTCCAATCTTTAGTATAGCAGATGCTGCGCGGGCTCGCCAGAAGATATTCAAGCCGAGGCGACCTCGGCCGCCATGCGCTTGACGTGGAACATGATCTCCTCGATGTCCAGTGTTTGAAGTCGCCGCTCCTTCATCAGCACCCGTCCCCCCACCATCACCGTGCGCACATCCGACCCCTTGGCGGCGTAGACCACGGCGGAGGCCGCGTGGACTTGGAATAGAAGATCGAAGTCGTTGCATAGCTGTTTGGCATGGACCAGCGTTTCCCGGCGGCACGTGGTGGGCGAGTGGCAGAAAACCGATGGCCGGATCGTTTCCACCCGGTTCTGCCATTGTTGGCAGAAGCGGCGGGCCCGGAGTAGGTTCTGGGCCGGATCCGGTGCGCCCGGAGCAGGGTGGTCGATGATCCCCTGAGCCAGCACCGCGCGCAAGCCGGCAGTCTGTACGGCCGACGCCACGCAGTCCTCATGAAAATATCCGTCGCAGCAGGTGGTCGTCCCGGAAAGGAGCATTTCGGCGCAGGCGAGAAGCGTCCCCCAGCGCACGGATTCCGGGTGGATGGCCGCGCGCTCAGCCGGGAAGATATGGTCCTGAAGCCAGGTGGTGAGCGGCAGGTCGTCGGCCAGCCCCCGGAAAAGCGTCATCGGCAGGTGGGTGTGGGTGTTTACCAGGCCCGGCATGACGATGCCGCCCTGAGCGTCGATGACCGCGCACGCTTGCGGGTGCCGCCCGTCGTCGGGCTCCTCGCCCAAGGCTTCGATTCTTCCGCTTCTGATCCCGACCCAGCCCCGCTGGAGCAAATCGAAAGACGGGTTGCATGTGATGAGGGCCGCGTTGTGGATGAGGGTGTCGAATGGCATGATGATCGGTGTCCGGTGCTGGATATGGGAAGCTGGATGCTCGATTCCGGCTGCGGGATGCGGCTTCGGATCGCTGCAGGATTTTTCTTTTAGCGAGCATCCCGCATCGCGCGCAGCGTCTATCCCGTATTTGTTAATTTAGAGGGCAGGGACCGCGCCAAGATCGCTCATCGCCTGCCGGCGATGCGATCGCCGATCGCGTTCACGTCGTCCATGGCTTTCTGTACGTCGAACGTAAGGATGCGGCCGTTTTCCATGACTACCCGGCCGTTGATGATCGCGGTGGTGACATCGCTGCCCTTGGCGGCATAGACCAGTTGAGACACCGGGTGGTAAAGGGGCGTCAAGTGCGGCCGGCGGGTGTCGATGAGGATAAGGTCGGCCTGTTTGCCGGCTTCCAGCGATCCGATGCGGTGGCTCAGGCCGAGAGCCCTCGCTCCCTCGCGGGTGGCCATGCGCAGCACGGTTTCGGCCCCTAAAACAGTGGGATCGAGCCGGTGGACTTTGTGAAGTTTGGCGGCGGTATCCATCTCGAGGAAGAGATCCAGGTTGTTGTTGCTGGCAGCACCGTCGGTGCCAATCCCAACGCAAACTCCGGCGGCGAGCAGCTCGGGCACCGGCGCGATGCCCGAGGCCAGTTTCATATTGCTTTCGGGGTTGTGGGAGACCTTGACGTCGTAGCGCTGCAACCGCTGAATATCGGTTGCGGAAAGCTTCACGCAGTGGCAGGCCAATACGTTGGGGGCCAGCACCCCCAGGGTCTCGAGGTGCTCTACCGGGGTTCGGCCGTAGCGTTGCCGGAGGTCTTGGACTTCTTTTTCGGTCTCTGCCAAGTGGACCACCATCGGAAGCCGGTGACGGTTTGCCAGTTCAAAAGCGCGTTGCAGCAGTTCGGGTGCACACAGGTAAGGGGAGTGCGGTTCCACGGCAACCGTGATCAACGGATCCCCGCGGTAGGCCTCGATCAGCGCGGCGGTGTAGGCAAATCCCTCTTCCAATGGGCCGTAGTGCGGTGAGGGGAAATCGAAAAGAACTTCCCCGACCACAGCACGCATGCCGGCGGTGCGTGCGGCTTGAGCCACGGCGTCTTCGAACAAATACATGTCGCAGAACGTCGTGGTCCCGGAAAGGATCATCTCGGCGCAGGCTAGCAGCGCGCCGCAGTAAACTTTGCGATAGTCCAGGTCCGCCTCGGCCGGAAAAATGTGGTCGTTCAGCCAACTCATCAAGGGCACGTCATCGGCCAATCCCCGGAACAGGGTCATGGACGCATGCGTATGGGTGTTGACCAGCCCCGGCATGATGATCCCGCCGCCGGCATCAATCACCTTCCGGGCGCCGCAGGTGCCGACCGTGGCCGGGCCGCCAACGGCGGCGATATGGTCCCCTTGGATGGCCACGGCGCCATCGGGGATGACAGTGTGATCCGGGTTCATGGTCAGGACGATGCCGTTGCGGATCAGAATGTCGACCTGCGCGTCAGTCATCGAGCTGTCCCATAACGGCTGCAAGGAGTTTTTCAAGAACAGGCGCCGCCTGATGGGCGACGGCGACGATGTCCTCCAGGGTGGCGGGGGTCGGGTGGTCGGGGTCGTTGACGTTGGTTATGATCGAGAGGCCGAGGACCTGCATGCCGCCATGGATCGCCGCAATCACCTCCAGCACCGTAGAAAAACCCACCGCATCGGCTCCCAGAGCCCTCAGAAAGCGGGTTTCCGCCGGCGTCTCCAAAGAGGGCCCCTTCAGGCCGACGTAAACCCCCTTGCGGGTTGGGATTCCTGTGAACCGGGCGGCACTTTCCGACCGTGCGATCAGGCTGCGGTCATAGGCCCGGGTCATGTCAGGAAACCGCGGCCCCCAAGCGGCCACGTTGGGGCCGGCCAGCGGGTTTTCACCGGACAGGTTGATGTGATCGGTGATGACCATCAAATCTCCCGCTCGGAACGTCGGGTTGAGGCCCCCGGCGGCGTTGGTCACGATCAGTCGGCGAACGCCCATTTCCTGCATGACGCGGACGGGGAAGGTGACGTCCGCCGGCGAGTGGCCTTCGTAGAGGTGCAATCGGCCCTGCATGACCACGACCGGATGATCTTCGATGTCCCCGAAAAGAAGCCGGCCGGCATGGCTCTGGACGGTTGCGAGCGGGAAATGAGGGATGCTTCGGTAGTCGAAGGCTTTCGTCACGCGCAGCGCCCCGGTGGCTTCGCCGAGGCCGGTTCCGACGATCCATCCGGTGCGGGGAGCCGTTGCGATGCGAGCGTTTAAGAACGCCGCGGTTTCGACCGCGTTGCGCTTGGATTCATCCAATGACATGGATCTGTCCCGTGCATGAGGTTGGCGACGGGATGGATCTTAGTTTATACGGCTTTTGCCGTCAAGCCGGGCAGTTGGCGGCTCCCAGGCAGTCATTGACTTTCGTTTTTAGGTATGAAATAAATTCCGACCTGCATGGGTGTTCATCCGCTGAATTGCATTTTCATCCCCGATGGAGGCTGTGCACGTTATGGGAACCGATTTTCATCCAAGCCATCCCGATATCACCGCAGACATGTGGGGGCGGATCGATGCCGTCATCTCCTCAAACCAAGGCATGCCCGGATCGGTCATCGGGGTCTTGCGCGAGTGTCAAGAGATCGTGGGCTACCTTCCGGCGGAAGTCATCGACTATATCAGCATCGGCCTCAATCTCTCCCGCAGCGAAGTTTTCGGGGTGGCATCTTTCTATGCGTTGTTTTCGCTTTATCCGAAAGGCCGCAACCTGGTCAAAGTCTGCATGGGGACCGCCTGCTACGTGAAGGGCATCAAGGAAGTGATCAGTCGGATTGAAAATCATTTCCAGGTCAAGCAGGGCGCCACGACGTCCGACCGTCGTTTCTCCCTGGAGCCGGTTCGTTGCCTGGGTGCCTGCGGCTTGGCACCGGTCATGGTGGTGAACGGCGACACTTACGGCGATGTGAAATCGGACAAAGTCGTTCATATCCTCGACCAATACGAGTAGCTGACCAACAGGACTCGACTTTATGAAGATTTCCGAAATTCGCGACATTTTAAAAGCCGAGGTGCTGGTGGGGCATGAGCAGCTCGACCAGAGCGTGGTCGGAGGAGGGGGCGCCGACCTGATGGCCGATGTGCTCTCTGCCGTCGCCAGAGGGGCCGTGCTGCTGACGGGGCTAACCACGGAACAGGTTCTCCGGACGGCCAAGGTGGCCGGCGTGGCGCTGGTGGTGTTCGTGCGCGGCAAGCGGCCGGACGAGCCCGTGCTCGATCTGGCTCGTTCTTACGACATGCCGGTCATGTTGACGCGCTATTCGCTTTTCGTCGCGAGTGGGCGCCTTTACATGAACGGTCTGCGCGGCCTGGATGGATCCTGGTGACCCCGCGAAGGCGATGGCGCCTTCGTTCCGGGGGACCCGCCGGAACGGGTCGGCCCAGCGCGCCGGTATGCGCTGCGGCCTTCTTTCGGAAACATCTTTAACTGAGAGCGGCAGACCCAGGAGCAAGGAATGAATTACGTCAGGACCCACTTGATGCTGTGCAGCGGCACCGGCTGTCATGCCAACCACAGCTTGAAGTTTCGAGACGCTCTCCGGCACGAACTGGAGCTGAAGGGGCTTTCGGAGGAAATCCGGATTGTCGAAACCGGATGCAACGGCTTCTGCGCCGTCGGTCCGGTGATGCTCGTTCAACCCGAGGGGATTTTCTACCAGAAGCTCACGCCGGAGATTGTGCCGCATCTGGTGGAGGAGCATCTTCTCAAAGGCCGCCCAGTCCGTGAACTGCTTTACGTCGATCCGGCTACGAAGCAAACGATCCCGAAGATGGATCAGATTCCTTTTTTCGCCAACCAGATGTTCTGGGTCATGCGCAACAAGGGGGTGATCGACCCAGAGGTGATCGACGAGTACATCGCCCGGGACGGTTATTTCGGCGCCGCCAAAGCCCTGATGGAAATGAGCGCCGAGCAAGTCATCGAAGAGGTCAAGAGGTCGGGCTTGCGGGGACGCGGGGGCGCCGGGTTTCCAACGGGAATCAAATGGGAGTTCGCCCGCAAGAGCCCGGGAGAGGTGAAATACGTGCTGTGCAACGCCGACGAGGGCGATCCGGGGGCGTTCATGGATCGGAGCCTGCTCGAGGCGGACCCGCATGCGGTGCTGGAGGGAATGATCATTGCCGCCAAGGCCATCGACGCCCGGCAGGGCTATATTTACGCGCGAACCGAGTATCCGCTGGCCATTCGACGACTGGGGATCGCCATTCGACAGGCCCGGGAGTACGGACTGCTCGGCAAGGACATTCTTGGAACGGGGTTCGACTTCGATATTGAGATCTACCAGGGCGCCGGTGCCTTTGTATGCGGGGAAGAGACGGCCCTGATGCGATCGATCGAGGGCCGGCGCGGCATGCCGCGCCCGCGCCCGCCGTTTCCGGCGCTCAAGGGACTTTGGGAGAAACCGACCATTTTAAACAACGTGGAGACCTTGGCGAGCATTGCCCAGATTATTCTTAACGGCGGCCGATGGTATGCCGGGGTCGGCACCGAGGGCAGCAAGGGCACCAAGGTATTCGCTCTTTCCGGGGATGTGAACAATATCGGCCTGGTCGAAGTGCCCATGGGCACCACCCTGCGCAAGCTCATCTATGACATCGGCGGCGGCGTCCCCAACAAGAAAAAGTTCAAAGCCGTCCAGCTGGGCGGCCCGTCGGGCGGTTGCGTACCGGAGGAGCACCTCGACATTCCGGTGGATTACGAGGAGATCGCCAAGGTCGGTGCCATTATGGGATCCGGTGGCGCCATCGTCATGGACCATGAAACCTGCATGGTGGACATGGCACGGTTTTTTATGGACTTTGTGCAGGATGAATCCTGCGGCAAATGCACGCCCTGCCGCGAGGGCACCCGACGCCTGCTTCAGATTTTGGAGAAGCTGTGCGAGGGTCGCGGCGAGGCCGGGGACATCGAAACGCTCGAGGAACTGTCCGGCATCATCAAGGATGCCTCGCTCTGCGGCTTGGGGCAGACCGGACCGAACCCGGTGCTGTCGACCTTGCGCTATTTCAGGGACGAGTACGAGGCGCATATCCACGAGAAACGCTGCCCGGCCAAGCGCTGTGTGGCGCTGCTCAAGTTTGAAATCGAACCGGAGATCTGCACCAAGTGCGGTCTGTGTTTTCGTGCCTGTCCCGTCGAGGCGATCGTATGGAAGAAGAAGGAGGTCGCCCGCATCGACAGGGAAAAATGCATCAAATGCATGACATGCTTCGAAAAATGTAAATTCGGAGCCATATTCTAGTGGTTTCGCCAAGGCATTGACCACTGAGCGCTATTGGAGATCTGGGTATGACGGAAGCTCTCATCGTGATGGGCGGACTGGGACTGAGCATCGGTCTAGTGCTGGCGGTGGCAGCCAAATTATTTTACGTTTATGTCGATCCGACGATCGAAGCGGTCACCGCCGCCCTGCCGGGGGCGAACTGTGGCGGCTGCGGCCAGCCGGGCTGCAGCGCGAATGCCGAAGCTATCGTTGCCGGTAAGGCAGCTCCGAACTCCTGTGTGGCCGCCGGCCCGGAGGTGGGCGAGACCATCGCCGCTCTGCTGGGCGTTGCAGTGGAAGCCGTCGAGCCCGATTTCGCCAGACCGGGGTGTTACTTCGGGGTCGCGGAGGCCGACACCAAATTCTTTTATCATGGCTTAAACGATTGCCGCGCTGCCGCCATGTTGAGCGGCGGAATGAAGGTGTGCACGATCGGCTGCCTCGGTCTCGGGACCTGCGTTCGCGCTTGTCCTTTCGATGCCCTCAGCATGGGAGCGGAAGGGCTGCCGGTGGTGAACGAAAAACGGTGCACGGGTTGCGGAACCTGCGAGCGTGTCTGTCCCAAGCATATTATCACCCTATCCTCCGTCACCCGGCGCATCCTGCGGGAATACACCACGCAGGAGTGCACGACCCCTTGCCAGAGGGCCTGCCCGGCTGGAATCGACATTCGGGAATACATCCGGCAGATCACGCTTGGGGATTATCACCGGGCGGTTCAGGTCATCAAGGAGCGCAATCCGTTCCCCGCGGTCATCGGCCGGATCTGCCCCCGTCCCTGCGAGACGGAATGCCGCCGGCAATTAGTCGACGAGCCGGTGGCGATCAATTATCTCAAGCGGTTTGCCGCCGATTTTGAAAAGCAGAGCGATAAACGGATACTGCCCTACGCCGCGCCGGCGACCGGTCGCAGAATTGCGGTGGTCGGCGGCGGCGTGGAAGGGCTCTCCACCGCTTTTTTTTCCGCCCGCCTCGGTCATTCACCCACGGTCTTCGAAGCCACCTCCCAACTCGGCGGAATTTTGAGGAGTGCTATCGCCCGGGAGCGGCTGCCCCAGGAAGTTCTGGACTGGGATATCCAGGGGATTTTGGATATGGGCGTTCGCGCCGAGACTGAAAAGGTGCTGGGAAAAGATTTTACGGTGGGCAGCCTTCTGCAGGACGGATATCAAGCGGTTTTTCTGGCGACCGGCGGCTGGGACAGCCGGCTGGCGCGCGGAGGGGGAAGGGCACTGGAGTCGCCGCTCCCGGGGACGTTTCTGCTGGTAGACCTGTTGCGCCCGGATTCCAGCGTGCCACCCTTTTCAACCTCACCGGAAGCGGACGTGATTATTTATGGCGGCGGCAAGCTGGCGCTGGATGCCGCCAAACGCTGCCGGGATCTCGGTGCTCGCACCGTCACGATTCTTTTCAGGGAAACCTGGGACCAAAGCCCGCTGAACGACGGGGACGTCGCCGCCAGCGGGCTGGATGGCTTGACCATTCGCTGCGCGATGGCCATTCAAAGACTGCTCGGCGAAGGCGGCGAATTGACCGGGGTGGAGGTGCTGGAACTTGAAAGCGGTCAAATGGAACGACTGGCCGCCCAACGCCTGATCCTGCCCGCGGGCCGTTTCCCGGAGATGATCATTGTTCCATCCAGCGGTGAACTTTCAGCCGAATCAGGCACATCCCCTGCGCCGCTGGCCTGGGAGGGCGTTCTACCCTACAAACACCCCTGGCATCGCGATCAGTCGGGGATCTTTGCGGCGGGCGACGTGCCGACAGACTATAGCGCGGCCATTAAGGCCATCGGCGGCGGGCGGAGGGCGGCGGCATCCATTCATCAGCTAATGAACGGCATTCCCCTCCAACTCGGCGAGACGGTCATCGGGCCGCAGTCGTACCTACAAAACATCAGCTGCGTTGAAGACGCAAAACCCTTTCCGCGGCAAATTATGCCGATTTGCAGCGGGCCGGAATTGAAGCGTTGCGGCGAGATCGAACGCGGCTTCTTGGAAGGCGCGGCGCGCGCGGAAGCCGGCCGCTGTCTACAGTGCGGGCTGATCTGCTACCGGACGGCGCCACCCAAGAAACCGACAAATGCCTCTCTGTCCGCTTGAGTGGAAATCCCGAATCAAAACTGAGGTGCACCAGTTTGGCAAACGAGGAAGGCGTCGTCATCCGCGCGGATGCATCCGGAACTTGGGTCAAGACTATCCGCAGCGATGCGTGCGAGAGTTGTGCTTCCCACGGCGCTTGTCATTCGCTGGGGGGCGGCAAGGAAATGGAGGTGTCCGCCGTCAACCGCATCGGAGCCAGGGTCGGGGACCGCGTGGTGCTCAAAATGGATACCCTGTCGTTCCTGAAAGGAACTTTTTTGGTGTACCTGTTCCCCATTCTGCTGCTGGTCGTCGGGGCCGCGCTGGGGGAATGGATCTCGCTCTCATCGAATCTGCAATCCCCGCTGCCGTCGATTCTCTCAGGCTTCTGCGGCCTGGCCCTTGGTCTGGTTCTTATGAAAATGATCGCCAACCGGCTTGCGAAAAGGGACGACTACCGCCCGCGCATCGCCCGGGTGGTCGGCCGCGCATCGGGGGGATCGACACGCGGAGACGGGGACCCGCCGTCCATAACCGAGACGACTTCAGCCGATCGTGTGCGATCCGGTTGACCGGATTCACGGTTTTTATAAGTCGCCCGGGTTGGCTTTGCGGGGGAAGAGATCTTCAATCGGAGTGCTTTCAATCTTGGAAAGGCAGTTTTGAAGGGCTTCCGCTTCGGTTTCCCCCACCCCCTGGTATTCCTGCCGGGCGATGATGTTGATCAGGTTGGGAACCGCCACGAACCGGGCGGCCAGTTGACCGTGAAGCGCTTCATGAACGTCGATGTAGACCAGACGCTGGCTGCGGATCAGGTTGTAGCGGGTGATTCGGGTCAGAATATCGCTGGGCTGTAGACACTGCATGCGTTCTGCGCCTCGCTAGTCGGGTTCGATCGTCAACCTCAGAGGGAAACCGCTGTCGCGCGCGGCCTCCGTTACCATATTGACCTTGGTTTCAGCAACTTCCATCGGATAAATCCCGCACAGCCCGGTTCCGTTCTCATGAGTGTGCCACATGATGCCCGTCGCCTCGTCCATGGGCTTGTTGAAAACCTTCATCAAGACTTCGACGACGAAGACCTTGGGGGTGTAGTCGTCGTTGTGAATCAGGACCTTGTAAAGCGGCGGCTCGGTCACCTCATCACGGACCTCCGACACGTCGCTTTCATGGATGTCTGGACGTTCCCCGCTCATCAAAGGACGGCTCCCTGCTCATAGCCTGGATGACCGCAAATCGCTAGTCAAGCCGATCGCCTCTTCAGCGGTAATAGTAAGCGCCTCCGCTTCTAAGTCAACGAATTGCCGGCGTGGCACCGTCGAATTTCGACGGGTGGATATCCTCCCCGCCGAGGACCGGCAATAACAGGATGGGTTCATGGTGTTCCTTTGACCTCGCGGGGATTCATGCTAAAATGAGAACCGATAAGGCTGATAAAGCCCATCAACCGCATGCGGTTATAGAGGAAAGCTGATGACCGAAACCGTTTACATCACCAGCAGCAACACGGCGGTGTTTCGCTGTCCGCACTGCCAGCGGACGAAGAATGTGGATGTGTCCACCTTGGGAGAATTGAAGCAGCCGCTCCGGTTCAAGGTGAAGTGCCCCTGCGGCCAGACGACCGTCTCCGTCATCGAGAAGCGGCGTCGCTATCGCAAAGATACCAACTTGGCGGGCACCTACATCCATTACGTTAACGGCCAGCCGAAGGGCAAGGGACCGGTGCGGATCAAAGACCTTTCAACCAGCGGCATGAAGCTGTTGATCAGCGCGAGCGAAGCCTTTGCCGTCGGAGATCTGCTGAAAGTCTCGTTCCAACTGGACGACCCCCCGCGCAGCCTGATCCAGAAGAAGGTCGTCATCCGAAACATCAGCCCGCCCCTGATCGGCGCGGAGTTCGCTCCTACCGAAACCATCGACAAGGCTCTGGGGTTCTATCTGCGCTCTTAAAGGCCGCCGTTATTGAAATAAGCCCGATGAAGAAAACGCGTTGCTCCTGGTGCGGGGATGACCCGCTGTATGTGGGCTATCATGACACCGAGTGGGGCGTGCCACTGCACGATGACCGCCGGTTGTTCGAATTTCTGGTGCTGGAGGGCGCCCAGGCCGGGTTGAGCTGGATCACGATTCTAAGAAAGCGCGAAGATTACCGGCAGGCCTTCGACGGGTTTGACCCGCGCCGGATCGCCGGTTACAGTGAGAAAAAGGTAGAAAGTCTCCTCACAAACCCCGGGATTGTCCGTAACCGTCTCAAGATCACATCCGCCGTTCGCAATGCAAGGGTTTTGCTCGATATTCAGGGGGAGTTCGGCAGCTTCGATGCCTACCTGTGGCGTTTTGTCGATGGCCGGCCAAAACAGAACCGCTGGAAGACGCTCAAGGAAATCCCCGCCGAAACCAATGAATCCCGAGCCCTGAGCAAAGACCTTATCCGCTGCGGCTGCTCCTTCGTCGGCCCCACCATTTGCTACGCCTTCATGCAGGCCGTCGGCATGGTGAACGATCATGTCGTGCCGTGTTTCCGCTACCGGGAAGTCTCCGTGGGGGCTCGATAGGAACGAGGGCTGCGGGGTAAGGCCGGTTCGCCCTCCGGCTAAAAATATATCAATCCCCCATTTTTGCCATGTAGTCGTCGTACATGGTTTCGAAGGCCAGCTTGTGCTTGGCTTCTTCCTGGCAGAGCATTTTGAAGACCTTCTGGGCTTCCGGGGTGTCGGCCTGCTTTAGAAAATCGTTGTAGAGCTTCAGCGCCTTTTCCTCGCGTTTCATGGCCAGCAACAGAATTTCGTTGTAGGCCATCCCCTTGCGGTATTCGAGATCCAGCACGTAGTCGCTGCGCTTGATATCCTTGATCCACTTCAGCTGGTAATCCTTCATGGCTTCAGTGAATCCATGGGATTTGAAGTCATGGAGCAGTTTCTGGTGCTTGGCCTCTTCCCTGGCGAAGTCCAGGAACATGTCCTTGGCACCCGAAAAGGCTTCTTCCTTGGCCAGGCTGGAATAGAACTGCGCGGCTTCCTTTTCCTTTTCTATCGCAAAATCCACAATGGCTTCCAGGCTGTCGAATTTCATGCTGATCTCCTTTCCCAAGCGTGGACTCTATGTGAATGGCTGACGGAGTGCCGAGTTTTTATGAGCCTATTGCTTCTTTGGGACGCCAACCAAATTGAGAAGACCCTTCAAATTGCAGCTCTCACATATCAGGAATTTGAAGCGAGATCAATGCTTGCTATCACGCAGGATGTTCGATTTGGATGCGCCATCGCATTCGACCTTTGAATTTCGGCAGGCTCTCTGTCCGGCCTATCGCTTCGACTAGGGCCAGTAACCCGTGCATGGAATCGCGGCACCGGCGTAGGGAAAACCGACGCCTGTTCGATCTTATTGAAATCACATGGCCTCCTGTTTCAGATGGCGTCGATCTTAGGGTATTTTCATTGTTCCGATGGCGGAAAATACAACAAGAAGCCACGCGGCCCGTACGATTCAGTTTCCGGTGATTATTAAAAAAAACAAATTATTCCAGTCAATTAAAATAATACGCCGGGGTCGGCCGGGCTGGTACGCCGATTGCTCATAAGGATCATTGAAACGAAGGCAACGACCAACAAATGCAACCGGAGGAGAAATGCCATGGCCACCAACCCGAAGGACAACCGCAGAGACCAAATCGGATATGGAACCACTTACCGCAGAGGGGCCGGAGACGAGCCGGCCCAAGGTGCCATCAAGGCCGTTCTTGGCGGGCAGGCCTGGCTGGTTAAGCCGGATCAGAAAGCCAAGGCTGCGCGCCCTTGCATCTGGATGCAGGCCGGCGCGGTGAAGTTTAAGAACTGCACCCACTTCTATGATTGCGCCACCTGCAGCTATGATCATGCCATGGGCGAAAAAGTGCAAACCGGCAAACAGATCGGCTGGCAGGCGGCTATGCGCTTGCGACCAGGGATGGATCGCGACTGCCGGCATTCTCTAACCGGTCGAATCGCTAAGCGGACCTGCGCCTGCAACTATGAATGTGCCGCCTGCGATTTCGACCAGTTTTTCGAGGAGGTCTGGTCTGCCAAGACACCGGTTGCGACCGGCGAGATGACGCACGTCCGGGGGTTTGACGTCCCGGTGGACCATTACTTCCATGAAGGCCATACCTGGGCCCGGATCGAAAGCGGTGGTGCGGTGCGGGTGGGCATGGATGATTTTGTAAGGAAGCTTCTCGGTACTGCGGATGGCTTCGATTTGCCGCTGCTGGGCAAGGAGTTTCATCCCGGAAAGCCGTCCTGGGGTCTCAAGCGGAAGGGGAAAACGGCGGACGTGCTTGCGCCATTAGGCGGCGTGATTCTGGAGGTCAACCATCGGGTGCGGGAAGCCCCTGCCGCGGTCGGCCATGAACCCTACGGCGAGGGGTGGCTGTTCCTGGTTCACACGCCGAACCCCAAAAGCTCTCTGAAGGCGTTGATGACCGATCAACTGGCGCTGGGTTGGATGAATGCCGAGGTGCAGCAGCTCGAAGATATGGTCGAGGCCGTCGCGGGTCCGCTGGCTGCCGACGGAGGATATTTCTCCGAGGACATATACGGCCTTCTGCCCGGTCTGGGGTGGGAGCGGTTGACGCGGACCTTCCTGCGGACGTGAAGCGAGGGCGTTAAGGCGAGAATGTCAAAAGGGGGATCACATGAGCGCACGGACATCCGCAGTCGCCTATAAGGGCCAAAAACGTTGTATCTGGATGCAGGCTGGGATCGTCAAGCAGAAAGGCTGCACGTTGGACTTTGAGTGCGCGCAATGTAATTTCGACCGCGCCCTCTGCCGAGTCGCTGCCCGGAACCGGAATCGGCGGCTTCGAGGCGAGCGGATGCAGGGCCGCCGTGGCGCCATCGTGTCATGGCAGGAAAATCTCAAACGACTGCCCCTGTGGAAGCGCCCGTGCCTGCACCATCTGAAAGGGCGCATCGCCTTCCGGGCCTGCACCCACAACTATCTGTGCGGCCAGTGCGACTTCGACCAGTATTTCAACGACCCCTACACCGTGTTCGCCGCGGTGCACCCGCTTGAAGCGCTCGACATCCACGGCATCCGGCTGCCGCAGGGGTATTACCTGCACCCCGGCCACTGCTGGCTGAATATCGAAGAAGGGTCCACCGTCCGGGTGGGCTTCGACGATTTTGCCCTGCGGATGCTCGCGCCCTTCGACCGGGTCGAGGCACCGTTGATCGGCAAGCCGCTGCGGCGCGATGCGGCGGCCATCGCCGCCGGTCGCGGATCGTACCGCACTCGATTCCTATCGCCGGTCAACGGGGTCGTGGTCGCGATGAACGCCGCGCTGAGGGAGAATGGATGCCGCGCCGGCACCGATCCGTATGCCGACGCTTGGGTGCTGCGGGCCTACGTCCCTAACCTGCGGCAGGATTTGCAGACGCTCCTGATCGGCGATCAGGCCTCCGCATTTCTCGAAGGGGAGATCGAGCGGCTCTATGATCTCATTGAGGAAAAAGCCGGACCGCTGGCAGCCGACGGCGGCCGCCTGGGTCAGGACCTTTTCGGCTGCCTGCCGCAGCTCGGTTGGGATGCGCTGGTGTCTGCCTTTCTGCGAACTTAGCCGGCTTTCCGATCCACTCGACGAAGCTCGTCCGCGAGCATCACCCGACAGTACCGGCAGAAGTCGCTTGACTTGCGGTCCACGTCGGCTTCGCTGCGGCAGTAGTGCATGACACAGGCGGCGTCCGGGCAATGCCGCAGGTTGAACGTGTGGCCCAACTCGTGAACGGCTTCCTTCGCCACGCGGTCGACCGCTCTTTCGGAAAAACAACGAGCTCCTGATCCGGCGTTGAGCCGATAGGCGGAGACGATGCACGCCGTTCCTCCCAGCTGGGCTTCGCCGTAGACGTGCGTCAGAATCGGGATGAAAAGATCCACATCGGTTAGGGCCAGAATCTTGCAGGCCTCAGGAGGAGCAACGCCAGCCAGACGCCGAAGGATCGGGGTCGAATGGTACTGCTCGCGGCCGGCGTCGAACGCAAAGGACAAATCCGGCAGAAGCGTACATACGCTAAAGGGGATGTGAAACACCCGCTCGATCTCCCGGCCGACCGTCGCGATCAGCCGGGGGTCGAAGTCGCCAGTCGGGGAGAGCACGATGGTCGTCGGCACCGATGTCTTCACGCGGTTTTCTGAAGTGCGTAGCGCTTGATTTTGCTGTAGAGGGTCGATCGGTCGATCCTCATCACGCGGGCGCTGCGGGCGATGTTCCACTGCTGTTCATCCAAGATTTTGCGGATATGCGCCTTCTCGACTTCCTCCAACGTGACCGCGTTTGATGGCGTCATCGGAGCCCGGCACAAAATCGGGAGGTCCGAGGGGATGATCTGGCGGGTTTTGCCCACCACCACGGCGCGTTCGATGGCGTTCTCGAGCTCGCGGACGTTGCCCGGCCAATCGAAAAGCATCATTTCGTCCAGAGCTTCCCGGCTGATCCGTTCAATCGAGCGATGGGTTTCCTGAACGTATCGGTGCAGAAAATGCTCGGCCAGCAGCGGGATGTCCTGCTTGCGCTGCCGCAGCGGCGGCATGCCGAAGGCGACGACATTCAATCGGTAGAAAAGGTCCTCGCGGAAACGGCCGTCGCGCATGGCTTGTGCCAAGTTGCGGTTGGAGGCAGCCACCACCCGAAAATCGGCCTCGATCGGTTGGGTGCCGCCGACGCGGTAGAAGATCCGGTCTTCCAGCACGCGCAGCAGGTCGATCTGCATGCGCATACCGATTTCCCCGATTTCATCCAGAAACAGGGTGCCTCCATGGGCCAGCTCCAGGCGGCCTTTTTTCGTTTCCTTGGCGTCGGTGAAGGCGCCCTTCATGTGCCCGAAGAGTTCGGTTTCCATCAGATGCTCGGGGATCGCCCCGCAGTTGACGACCACATAAGGCCCGCGGCAGCGGCGGCTGTGGCTGTGAATCGCCTTGGCGGCAAGCCCCTTGCCGGTGCCGGTCTCTCCGCTGATGAGCACGGTGCTCTCGGTCGGGGCCACATCGCCGATCAGATTGAAAACCGTCTGCATGGCTTCGGATTGGCCGATCATGTTTTCGAACCGGGAGCGGTCCTTGTACTGTTCTTTAAGATAAAGATTCTCGCGGGCCTGCTGCTGGTGTTGGATGATCTTTTCGATCAGCACGCCGAGTTCATTGGGATCGAACGGCTTGAGCATGTAGTCGACGGCCCCGTTTTTCATGGCCTCGATGGCCGTGGCGATCGACCCGTAGGCCGTGATCATGACCACGGCCACGTCCGAATCGCCTTCCTTGATGCGCCGAAGGACTTCCAGGCCGCTCATCCCCTCCATTTTGATGTCGACCAACAGGATGTCGAAACGGTTTTCGCGGCACCGGGCGAGCGCCTCCTCTCCGCTGCGGGCGGTTTGAACCGTGTGCCCGTCTCGCTCCAACCACCCGGACAGAGATTCCCGCATGATCGTTTCGTCGTCCACGATCAGGATCTTAGCGCTAGTCATGATGGCCTCCTTCCGGTGCGGCTTTATCCCTGGGCGGGAGCAGGGGCAGCTTGATGTTGAAGGTGGACCCCTGGCCAACGACGGACTGGACATAAATCGAGCCCCCGTGTTCCTGGATGATCCCGTAGGCGACCGACAGCCCCAGGCCGACCCCCTTGCGGTTCTTGGTTGTGAAAAACGGCTCGAAGAGCTTGGACATATACTCCGCAGGAATCCCGATGCCAGTGTCCTGGATCTGGATCAAGATCTGGCCGTCCTTGGCTTGAAACGCACTGGCGATGTGCAGCAGCCCGCCGTCTTTGGGCTCCATGGCCTGGGCGGCGTTGGAGACCAGATTCATGAAGACCTGCTGAAGCTGATCCTTGGAGCCGACCACCTCCGGCAGGTCGGACGCCAGCCGAGTTTCCACCTGGACATTGGCGATTCTTAAAAGGTTGGCGTTGAGCACTAGGGTCTGTTCGATCAGGCGGTTGAGGCTGAGATGCTTCATTTCCATTCGAGACTGGCGCGAAAACGCCAGCAGGTTGGAAACGATGCGGCTAATGCGGCGGGTTTCGGTTTCCATCAAATTCAAATAAAAGGCGAACTGCTCGATTTCCTTTTGCGCCAGGGGCGTCTCGGCGATGATGCGCTTCATGAGGATTGCAAGGTTGAGGATGCCGGCGATCGGGTTGTTGATTTCATGAACCACCGAAGCCGAGAGTTTCCCCAGCGAGGCCATCTTGTCGTGGTGCAGGAGCTTGGCGTGGGTTTCCTTCAACTGGCGGGTGCGCTCCTCTACCATCTGCTCCAGGCGCCGCGTGATTTCCTCCTCCTGCTGGCGCTGCTGAGTGATGTCCCGGCTGATGTGGATGAAGCGGGAGATTTTGCCGTTCTTTTCCCAAACCGGATAGATGCTCACCTCGTAGTAGCGTAGCTCTCCGCTCGGCAGCAGGCGCTTTTGAATCTGGCGGTTCTGGCGCTGGTTGCGGATGACCTTCCGCAGCGGGCAGTCATCGGTGGCGCGTTCGCAGGGGTGGTCGATCTTGTGGTAAACCTCATGACATTTGCGGCCGATCACCTCGGCCCGGGTGTAGCCCATCTTCTGGAGAAACGATGCATTGGCCTCGGCGATGGTCATGTCCGGATGGATGACCAGAATGAAGTCCTGGATCCCGTCTAAAATGGTTTCCATTTCTTCGGTGCGTTCGCGCAGTTTGCGTTCCTCGTTGCCGATCGCCTTCCAGAAGATCTGGAACACCGGATAGGACAAAATGCGGATGCGCTCCGGGCGGGTTTGAAGGATATCGCGGAGGATTTCCTCGTCGGGGGTGAGCAGGATGATGAGGTGGATGCTGTATCGCGGGTCGTACAATTCGTGGTAGTCGGTGAAGGTCAACAAGTCGAGTTTTTCGGCCAGCAGCATGCCCGGGCTTTCTGGATCAGGGTCGGACACGGCCAGGAAAGGGGCATGGATGTCTTCCTGTTCAAACATCGAAGAGGTTTTTTGCAGAATTTCGGTGCAGAGCGCACCGCCGCCGACCAGTCCGATGTGAAGGATGGAGACCGGCTTGTTCATCGCGACGTCTCCTGCGGTAAAAAGGTTGAGGCGCAGGCGCCGGGGCTCGAGTGCAGCAGGGCGCTCGGCGGGTGGCCGGCCGATGCGTTCTTTCCGGGGCCGATTCAGTGGGAGTGAGGATGAGGGCCCGACGATCTGTCATCTGTTTAGCATGGCTGGCGGCCTGCATTCAAGCCCTCTGCGGCGGCAAGAAACCGCTCCTATGGCGTTTGGCGGCAGCGGCGCCCAACTTGATTTTTCAAGTGGTTTGTGTCAATAGATTCCCGCATGCGATCGATGGCCGGGCCGTCCCGCACTGAGGTCGCTGTCGTTCCGGACGAATCGCCGCCGCGCCCGTCCGGATTCTTTTCCGGCATTGCACGCGCTCCGACGTTCCTACCCGTCGCGGCCAGGAGGCAGCATGCAGGCTGAAAACGACAAGAAATACCTCCTCAGGGCGGTCGATGCCTTCCCCCACCGCATGATCGTCCTTTCGCGGGACTACCGCGTCCTGGCGGCCTGTTCCCATGTCAACTCGACTCCGGACGCGGCCATGCTCGGACGGTTCTGCCACGAAGTCTTTTTTCGCCGATCCGATCCATGTGCCGATTGCGCCGTCAAGACCGTCTGGGAGACGGGCCGGCCTGCATGGAGCCATCGCCGCGACGAGATTTCCGGGGCCGAGAAAGTCAGTTGCCTCTATGCCTACCCCCTGCTGTCGGGCGGAGAAGTCGAGGCCGTGGTCAGCATGGAGCTGGACCTGCCGCCGGTCACCCGGGTCGAAGAGCAGCTGCAACGATCGAATGCGCTGCTGCGCAACCTGATCATCAGCGCCCTGGACGGCGTGATCGCCGCCGACAAGAGGGGGAAAGTGATCATTTTCAACGATGCGGCCGCGGAGATCTTCGGATACACCGTCAACGAGGCGCTGGAACATCTGGACGTGCGTAACATCTATCCGGATGGAATGGAGCGGGCGGTCATGCGCCAGCTGCGCAGCGACGTCCACGGCGGCCGCGGCAAGCTGCGCTCCTACCAGGTGGAGATCCTGCATCGGGACGGCCGCCGCATTCCCATCAATCTGAATGCCGCCATCGTTTACGAAGGCAGCACGGAGGTTGCGACCATTGGTTTCTTCCACGACATGCGCGATACCCTGCGCATGAAAAAGGAGCTCGAAAAGACCCAGCTGCAGCTGCTCCAGGCGGAGAAAATGGCCTCCCTCGGCAAGCTGGCCGCCGGGGTGGCGCACCAGCTCAACAACCCTCTCGGCGGCGTCGTCCTTTTTACAAAGCTGGTGCTGGAAGACTACGACCTCCCCCCGGGCGTCCGCGAAGACCTCGGCCGGGTGCTGAACGACGCCGAACGCTGCCGCGAGACGGTTAAGGAACTTTTGGAATTCACCCGTCAGACCCGCCACCTTATGCGGCCCCACGATGTCAACCAGGCGATCTCCCGGACCCTCTTTCTGCTGATGAGCCAATCCCTTTTTCAGGACATCACGATCGAGACCGAGTTCGACCCCCAGCTTCCCACCGTTCACAGCGACATTCAGCAAATGAACCACCTGTTCATGAACATCATCCTGAATGCCGCCCAGGCGATGTCCGGCCGGGGGCGGCTGACGATCCGTACCGCGTATGTGCCGGAGTCCGGTTGCGCGCGCATCGAGATCGCCGACACGGGTCCGGGCATACCCCCGGACGTGCTGCCGCACATTTTCGAACCGTTTTTCACCACCAAGGATGAAGGCCAGGGCACCGGTTTGGGGTTGAGCCTGGTTTACGGCATCGTGGAAAACCATGGCGGCCGGATCAAGGCTTTCAGCGAACTGGGGCAGGGCGCCCGCTTTGTGATCGAACTTCCGTTAACACCCCGAGCCGATGGAGACCGCGCGCGTGAACAAGAAACTTGACGAACTGACGATTCTGGTGGCGGACGACGAGGGGGACATCCGCGACGGGGCGGAACGGATTCTGCGGCGAATCGGCTACCGCGTGCTGAAAGCGGCGCGCGGCGACGACGCCCAGAAAATGGTGGAGGCGCTGCGGCCGGACCTGGTGATGCTGGATCTCAAGATGCCGGGCAAGGACGGCATGGAGGTGCTCAAATTCATCCAAGAGATGGACGCACGCATCCTGGTGATCGTCGTCACCGGTTACGCCACGGTCGAGGCTGCCATCGAAGCCATGAAGCGCGGCGCTTACGATTTCATTCCCAAGCCCTTCGAGCCGGATCAGCTGCGCATCGTGGTCAACCGTGCGGCCGAGAAAATACGCCTGACCCGGGAGGCGGAGTTGCTCGAACAGGAAAAACGGAGGACCCTGTCGGACCTGGACACGGAAAAGAGTCGGATCCACACCATCGTCGAATCGCTTCCGGACGGGGTGCTGGTGACCAACACGTCCGGCCAGCTGGTGCTCATGAATCCGGCCTGCAAGCAGCTGTTGGAGCTGGCCCCGGAGGTAAAAGCCGGCAAGCCGATCGACGATTACATCCCGGACGAGGCCCTCTGCCGGCTGATCACGGAGATCTCCCAGGGCAACCATCTGGACTTTGACGACATTCCCGCCCATGAATTCGCTTTATCCAGCGGCAAATACCTGCGCGCGCGAGGACAGCCGGTGCTGGGCGACCGCAAGGAGTGTCTCGGCGCCGTCGTAAACCTAGTCGACATCACGGCCCTGAAAATCGTGGATCGCCTTAAGTCCGAATTCGTCTCCAAAGTATCGCACGAGCTGCGCTCGCCGCTGTCCACCATACACGAGCAACTGGCCACGGTCATCGGGGATTTGGTCGATCACGCGCCGGTTCAGGATCAGCACATCCTTTCGCGCGCCAAGGAGAAAACCAAGGGCCTGATTTCCCTCATTAACGACTTGCTGGACATGTCGCGGATCGAAGAAGGACTGATCTGTCGTGAGCCGCGGCCGGTTCTGCTGGAGGAGCTGCTGCGCGGCGTCGTGGATTTTCTGCAGGCCAAGGCTCAGCCAAGGGGCCAGTCACTGACCCTGGCGTTGCCCGCAGCACCGTTGCCCGAAATCCAGGCAGACCCGCTGGCGTTGGAAAGCATATTCGGAAACCTTGTTAGCAACGCGATCACCTACACGCCCGATGGCGGCAGCATCCGGGTCGAAGTGAATATGGCGGGGGTCAGCGTGCGGGTTCGGGTCGTCGACAACGGATTCGGGATTCCCGAGAAGCATCTGTCGCGGATCTTCGATCGGTTCTATCGGGTCAAGGACGAGAATACCCGCTATATCACCGGAACCGGCCTGGGGCTGCCGATCGTCAAGGGGCTGCTCGACGCCATGGGAGGCATCATCGAGGTGCAGAGCACGCCTGGGGAAGGGTCCGTTTTCACCGTGCTTTTGCCGGCTTCGCCGGTAAAAAATGAGGGATAGAAACCATAACGCATCGGGCCGTCTTCGGTGGGGCCATCACGGCGTTTAAGCATCCAGGCTTTCGACCTTGCTCCATGCTCTTTGTTTGATGCTTTAGGCGGCCGGCCCCATGCCGTTCTGCAGGGCATTTAAAAACTCTCCCGGCGGCACCTGGATCCCGGTCCAGAGCTGCAGGGTGCGACGGGCCTGGAAGGCCAGGGGATTCAGTCCGTCCATGAAACGGATGCCTTCCTTTTCGGCCTTCTCCTGCCAGAAGTTGCGGCGCCGGCCATAATTCAGATCCAGGGTCAGTTCACAGCCGCGTAGCTTCAGGTGGTCCACCATTGCAACCATCGTCGCGGACTCCTCCGGCCTCGAGACCGAGGTGGCGTTGATGACGATGCGGGCCGGAAGCGGAAGGCCCTGCAGCATGCTCAGCTCCACGCCCCGGCCGCTGAACTGAGCAACGATCTCTCGGGCCCGGCCGGCGTTGCGTCCGGCCACCCACACTTCGCGCGCCCGCAGCCAGGTCAGGATAAAGGCCACTGTTCGGGCGGCGCCGCCGGTGCCGAAGACCAGAGCGGTCTTGTCCTCAACGTTGAAATCGGCAGCGCGCAGAGTGTCCATGATACCGATGGCGTTTGTGTTATAGCCCTTCAATCGGTCCCCGTCCCGCACCACGGTGTTGATGGCGCCGATAATGCGCGCCCCTTCCGAAAGAATGTCCAGGTGCGGGATGATCGTTTCCTTGAACGGGGCGGTGATGTTGGCGCCCGCGATGTTCAACACCCGCAGCCCCTTCAGGGCCTGCCCCAGGTCCTGGGGATGGACGACAAAGGGAACGTACACCGCGTTGATGCCCTGGCGCTTCAACACCGTCGAAAACATCGCCGGGGATCGCGATTGCGCGGCCCGCTCATCGCTGAGGATGCAGTACACCTTCATGGGTCTGCTCAACGCTTCCGGCTCAAAGCCCAAGACGAGAGTGGACGGCGCAGCCGCTTTCAGTCTTGCGCCTTGAGCTTTCAGTCCCGCTGCAGGCTCAATCCATGGCCAGCAGCCTTTTCAGGCTGCGGGTGATGTCGGCGGCGGACGCCGGCTTGGCGATGTAGTCGTCGGCCTCGGTGGCCATCCCGTCGGCATGGCTGTAGCGGGTCGAGGTGACGTGCGAGGCCACGGCCGTCAGCAGAACGACGGGAATGTTGCAGGTCGCGTCGCTGCCCTTCAGCTCCTTGCAGACCTCATAGCCATCCTTTTCCGGCATCATGACGTCCAGAACGATGGCATCCGGTGGATTGGCCCGTACCTTCGCCAGGCCTTCCACCCCGTTGTAGGCCAGATCTACCTTGAAGCCTTCCTTCTCGAGGTTGCCTTGCACCAGGACGGCGAAGTCTGCCTCGTCATCGACTACCAGAATTCGTTTTGGGGCTACCATGCTGCACCTCCCGGATGTCGTCTCTTTTTACTGGAATGTGGATGTGTTTCCTGGGTTCCCTGCCGTGCGCCATGCCTCGGACGCGTTCACGCTTGCGGCCGGGGGTAAAGACCCGCGCGTTCCACGATCTCCGGCACCTTTTCCTCCCACTCGATGGCCATGACGTGGAATCCGCTCACCCCCTTGACCTCCTTCAAGCGCTGGATCGACTCGACGCAGATCGTGACGCCTTCCGCCGCCTGCTTGTCCTTCGGCGTGCCGGCCATGCGCTTGACCACCTCGTCGGGGACGTCCATGCCCGGCACTTTGGTCTTCATGTAGCGGGCCATCCCGGCCGACTTGAGCGGAGTGACCCCGGCCAGGATGAAGACCTTCTCGTGCAGCCCGCGGTCGCGGACCTGTTCCATCCAGGTTTCAAACTTGGCCAGGTTGTAGATGCACTGGGT
>Ga0105093_10000146_pt1 | contig 26315 bp, 15 predicted proteins | sample PPLLak3March2015_2_FD_79111 | JGI IMG/M metagenome (GOLD analysis project Ga0105093, IMG submission 79111) | Freshwater sediment microbial communities from Prairie Pothole Lake near Jamestown, North Dakota, USA - PPLs Lake P8 Core (3) Depth... | ecosystem: Environmental > Aquatic > Freshwater >... | reverse complement strand
TGGCTTTCTGCATCTCCCGCACTGGCAGGGTGGCGAAGTATGCGGCTGGGCCATCTGCTGCGATCGGCTCATCCGTTACCTGCTGGCCGCTGTTATCAGGGATGCGGAAATCGAGCAGGTTGATGGCAATGCGCTCAATGGAAATCGCCGGGCGGCGGGCAGCCTCCCCCAGGCAGATGACGGCCTGCGGCTGGTGTTGCCCCAGGGCTTGCAGCAGTTCGGACGGGCCGCGGCTGCGCTCCACGGGCAGGATGGCAGTAACCAGCTCCAGGTCCGCGGGCGGATGCGCCGCGAAATGGCGCACCACCTGTTCGGATGGGTTGACGGCGCTGCCGCCAAAGGGTTCGAAACCGGTCAACAGGATCTTCATCAGGCGACCAGCTTGAGCAGTTCCATCGCACCGGCGGCGGCGAACTCGAAGGACAGTTCCTTGGCGACATCCGCCAGGAGCGGCCAGTACTTGCGCTTGAACTTGGGGAACAGGCCGGTGGCCGCCTTGACATCCTTTTCGCCGCCGGATTTGACCCATTCATCGGCGCTGGCCTGGCTTTCCTCCTCGCCGGGAGCGGCCAGGATCTCCTTTGTCACCCAGCGTACGAAGGAGGGGGAGAAGATGGAATACAGCCCATCCTGTTCGGTGACCAGGCCGCGCTTGCCCATCGTGACCAGGTCCTGCGGGGCGCGGGCGCGCAGCCCCGTCAGGTTCTCCAGGTTGGGGATGGTCTTTTTGGAAGCCTTCTGCAAGCCCAGGGTCAGGAGCACCAGCAAGGTGATCTTTTCAGATTCGGAACAATGCGACCACATGTAGGTGTAATGCGGGTCGGCCTGCTGGTCGAAGTTGTCGATAACGAAGCGCGCCATTGCTTCAGTGCCCATTCCCTGTAACTTGGCTTCCATCACATAATGCCCCGCCGCCTGGACGAAGAACGGGTATCCGCCGCCCAGGTTGTGGACGATGGCGCTTTCTTCGCTTGTGAAGGCGTATTCTGTGCCCTGCGTGTATCCATTTATTAACTCAGTCACTTCGGCCTGCGAGAAGGGACGCAGCACCACGTTGGCGAAGATGTTGAAGAACGGCGAGCCCTTGATCTCATCCGAGTGGCACAGGTCGACCAGTTCACGCCGGGTGGAAGGGATGAGCGCCACGCCGGAGTGGATGGCCAGGGCGCGCAGGCCGCCGAAGAAATCGGATTTGAAGTTCGGGTTCTGGGTGACGTATTCGAACTCGTCCATGAACAGGACGGTGGTGAAACCGCTATCGGAGGCATCCTGGAAAACATCTTCCAGGTCGAAGAGATCGAAACTTTCCTGCTTGCCGAGTTCCTGGATGGCAGGTTTCAGGCTCTCATCGCAGATCGAACGCGCCATCTTGTTCAGCACCCGCTGCCAGAAGCGCTGCGGGGTGATATCGGTCAGGCCTTGGAAGTCCACGTAGACCAGGCAGAAATGCTCCGGGGCAAGGCCGAGGCCAGCAGCCACGGCGGGATTGGACAGGTGGTTGAGCAGGGAGGTCTTGCCGATCCGGCGCTCACCGATGATGGAGGTGCTCTCATGGGCGCTGGAGGCCAGCCGGTTGACGATCTGGCGGATCTCGTTCTTGCGGCCATAGAATCGTTCAGGTTCTTTGATCGGGTTGCCGAACGTGAAGGGGTTCATTCATTGCTCCATTCCATGTCATTGCGAGCCCCGAAAGGGCGAAGCAATCCCCTTATTGCAAGAGGAGACTGCTTCGCTTGGTCTCGACACCTGCACTGCACCAAACGCACGATTTGCCAAGCAAATCGGGTGCAAGTGTACGCAGAGAACGCTACTCGACCATCGCTCGCAGTGACATCATTTATTCTCCAGCTTGAAAATCCCATACGGCGTGGCAGCGTAGACATTGCTATCCTTGTCCACCACGACCGAATATACCACCGTTGCACCCAGCAGGCCGTCGTTGACCTGGCCCCAGTTCTCTCCGCCGTTGAAGGAAACATAAGCGCCGCTGTCTGCGCCGGCATAGATGATATTCGGGTTGTTGGGGTCATCCGCCAGGGTGTTCACCGATTCCATGCTGGATCCTTGTTCAGTATTTTTCCAGGTGCGGCACCCGTCTGTACTCATTGCAACTCCCGTGGTTGTTGCAATGAACAACCGGTTTATTCTCCCTGCCAGGTGAAAACGCTCTCCATGATCTATAGATTTACATGGTTTATCGTTTCCGGACAAGAACAAAAATTGCTTAGACACGAGGAATATGAGAGGATAACCATCTCTTGTGGGTAAAAATATCAAATCTTCCGGTGCCTGGATTTGAAATCCTATGGGTGGGGTGCCATCTCCAAATAAACCATATCCGACATCATTTAGTTCTGATAATAATAATTTTCCTTCAGCCCACGCATCGCGGTTTGCTTCAATGCAATAGACTCTACCAGAAATACGTGGATCAGCATCGATAGATAAAATATGTGCCAGGCCATGTACATCCTGCCAGGTTTTGCCACGATCAGATGATCGCATGATGGCCATATAGCCATTGGAACCATCACAAATGGAACACCAGATCCGGTATATCGTCTGACCATCGGCGTCCAGGGCAAGGTCGAAATAATCCTCTTCGATCAGCTTCCAGTTATTTCCGGAATCTTCCGAAAGAAATAGCTTTTCAGCCGAAAAGCTATTTGTATCCGCATGTATGGTCTTGGCGTACATGACCCCGTTTCCGCCAGGAGACAGGAAGAGATCCAAAGGAGCTGCTCCCAAACCATTTGCCGATTCCTCCCAGCTATGACCGCCATCTTGCGAGATCACCAGTTTTTCACCGCCGATGTAAATTACATCAGGATTGTGAGGGGAAACAAGCATTGCGTGGAAATCTTCCAACTTGATGGTGCTCAGGAATTCCCAGGTGGTACCGGCATCAGATACTTTATTGAGTCTGAAATTATTGTATACCAGTACATATTCCTGGTTGGTGGGGATAATCCCGGATATATTGGATGCTTTGAAAAATACCCAACTGGTCCCCCCATCACGGGAAACCTCGATCCCATCCTCGGCCATTCGATAGATCTCTTCATTACCTTGAGGTGTGGCAATCCTGGCCTCTTGTAACGGATCGTAGAAAATGACCCCTTCACTGGGCCAGGCTGGAGCAGGTTGCCAGGATTGCCCGTCATTGATCGTCTGATACAATCCGGCATTTTCCGTGTCAATGTAGAGCACATCCGCGTCCCTGGAATCGATGGCGATCCGGGTGATCTGATCGCGTGGCAGGATCAGGCCGGTATTCAACCGCTTCCACGCCAGGGGAATCGCCGTCGGCGCGGGGGAGGCTGTGATGGTTGGGGTGGCAGGAATCGCCGGCGTGACGGTCACCGTCGGGCTGGCGGTGATCGTGGATGTGGGAGTGGGAGCAAGCCGGGCAGGTGGCGAAATCTTCGGCACCAGCCAAATCATGAGGCCGATCACGATGAAGCCGATGGCAGGCCCCCAGATGCGCAGATCGTTGTACCACCGGCGGCGCCCGATCTTGACGAGGCGCGCCAGCAGGCGGGAGGCATCTTTGTAGTTCTCATCAATGATCAGGATTTGCTTGAGCAGTTCTGCGGCGCGGGTGTAATCCCTGGCCTTGAGGGCGGATTGGGCTTGCTGGTAGAGGGTTTCGAGTTCTGGAGTATCAGCCATTTTCTACTCCTGTTATATCATTGCGAGCACCGAAGGGGCGAAGCAATCCCCTGATTATTAGGAGACTGCTTCGTCCCTCGGTCTCGATATGCCGCTGCGCAGCTACTCGACCATCGGGGCTCGCAGTGACACTATCTATTCTCCAACTTGAAAATCCCATACGGCGTGGCGGCGTAGACATTGCTGTCTTGATCCACCACGATCGAATATACCACCGTTGCACCCAGCAGGCCGTCGTTGACCTGGCCCCAGGTTTCACCGCCGTCAAACGAAACGTAGGCTCCGCTGTCCGTACCAGCATAAACCGTGTCCGGCAGAACTGGGTCGAACTTGAGAGCGTTAATGTTCAGTCCTGCTTGATAAATCCTCTTCAATAGTTCACAGCCACTATTGCTGATGTATATGCCTCTACCACGGGTTCCCATAACCAGATGATTGCCGTCGCGCGGATCGATTGCCAGATACTCGCCCGGACGCGAAATAGAGAAATCATAATAATTCTGACAGGGGGTAAAGCTGTTGCCTCCATCCACCGAACGATAGGCGGGCATGCCATCCTGAACCAGATAGATCGTCTGCCCCTGGTCGGCGGCAAAATGGATACGCCACCACCTTCCCTCTGTCTGTAGGGGGTCAGAGGTCCAGGAGATCCCGCCATCGCTGGAATGGAACAACGCAGGGCTGCCCGAATCGGAATCCATGCCGCCTGCGAAGATCCTTCCTGTCTGGTATGGATGGGCGGCAATCCCTCCCCAAACATGACTGTAGGAAGGAAACAGGGATAACCAGGTTTCCCCCTCGTTCGAGATACCATCAGCCTGTTGCCATTCCCCCCGCTCGATGCATAGCGGTACAAGTCGTTGCCATTGGCATCGATCGTCAGCCCGCAGGCTTGATACTCCGAAGCATATTGCAACACAGACCAGGTTGTGCTGCGATCTTCGGAGCGATACAAGGGGTAATGTTGGCTTTCGCCCCAATAGCACGGCCCTTCACTGGCATACAGGATGGCTGGATCGACGGGATTGATCGCCAGCTCGATTTGCCGGCCTCCCAACCCGTTGTTCCTTTCTTCCAGCATCTTTCCGCCATCGGTCGAGTAGAGCAATCCATCCCCGCCGACCAGTATCACCTGGTTGTCGGCCGGCGAGATCGCCATGGCGCTCACCCCCTCCAGCGAGAGGAAGGTCACATTCCCCCAGGTCTGGCCGCCATCTTCCGTTCTCAAAAGCCGGGTGGAATTGGCAAAATTCCCCGGCACCCCGCAGTAAATTGTATCCAAATCGACTGGATCAGGCAGGATCGTCTGGCAACGGACGGTTTGAAGAAGGTTATGGTACTCCCATGTTGCGCCATTATCTGAAGAGGCAAGCACGAATCCACCCCCAAACAACCAGATCGTTCCCCCGTTCCGGTCGCTGGCAACGACTTCATCGTAGGTTTGCCAGGGCTCACTGGGTTCGTTGGAAAGGATGAGAGACCATGTTGTCCCGCTGTCCGTGGAGCGATACAAAGCCATCCCACTCTCATCGACCGCCCATAAAGTTTGGGCATCCCGTGGATCGATTGCGATCGAAGCGAACCGGCTTTCGCTCTGCTTCTGGCGCCAGAACAGCCCGCCGTCGCGAGTCTCGAATATCCTGCCATCACCCAGGGAAGCAAAGTAAATATGCTTGTTGTCTTCGGGATCCATGAGCAGGAGGGTTTGCTCGCTGGAAAAGTTCTTAAGGGAGAAAGACCATTGCTCTCCCCCATCGTGCGTGACGAAAACACCAGCCTCTGTCCCGGCGTACAGGGTATCCGGGTTATCCGGGCTGATCACGAGCGAACTCACCAGAGTCGAGGCCAGGCCGTTGTGGGCTGGCTGCCAGGATGACCCGCCGTCGATCGATTTGTACATTCCCGCGCTTTGCAATCCGATGTAAATAACATCCGGATCCTTCGGGTTGAAGATGATCGCTGTGACCTGATCGCGTGAAAAGTCTTGTCCCATGGAAATCCGCTTCCAAGCCAGGGGGATCGGCGTCGGCGCAGGGGAAGGGGTGATGGTCGGGATGGCCGTATTCGCCGGCGTGACGGTCACCGTCGGGCTGGCGGTGATCGTGGATGTGGGAGTGGGAGCAAGCCGGGCAGGCAGCGAAATCTTCGGCACCAGCCAAATCAGGAGGCCGATCACGATGAAGCCGATGGCAGGCCCCCAGATGCGCAGATCGTTGTACCAGCGCCGGCGCCCGATCTTGACGATGCGCGCCAGCATTCGGGAGGCATCTTTGTAGTTCTCATTAACAATCAGAATCTGTTTGAGTAGCTTCGAGGCGCGGTTGTACTCCCTGGCCCTGAGGGCGGATTGGGCTTGCTGGTAGAGGGTTTCGAGTTCTGTCGGTGGCTTCATGATCGATCCCGTTTTTCGCCTGTCACCCTGGGCCGCAGGCGAAGGGTCGGCTTGTAAATCCGGAGATGCTTCGCTCAGTATGACAGGTTGCTGCTTCTTCGAACATGCTTCCAGGCCTGGCTATGGCAGGTTTTGAATATTATCCAAATTCCAGAGTTTAAGATCATCGTACATGATGGTGTAATAAATTAGTAAATCATCATTTCTTCCGCCAAACAAACCTATCTTGATTTCGTCACCGTAATCTGAGCTCATTTCACTTGAGTAAGTAATCGGTATGCCATCCAAATAGAGCGCGCAGCCTGTATCTTTGGAAATGATCGTGATGGTTACTGGATCGTTCAGATCACCTCCAGGCAATGTTCCAAGAATCTTTTTTGGATTTCCCAGTGGATCTGGATAGTCAAGTTGCCAATATCCATTGCGATTTAGGTTGAAAATCCAGCCCTGATTCGTGCCATTATTCCATCTAAATTTGACCATTGATACTGCTGTCAACTGTGTGGAGGCCTCCGAAAATTCAATACTCACTTGTAGAACAAAGTTCTTAACATAGCGCGTCCCCGGATGATGATATGCCCAGATACCACCTTCAGCATCGTCCTCGTAGAACATCTGCATAAAGCCGTTGTTGATGCTCACATAGCTTCCGCTAGTCTCTCCGCCTTCAGAAATCCAGCTTTCTGATGCCTGCGAAAAATCATCCTGGAAATCCGGTGTGCGGTCTGCGATGGCCTGCAGGATGGGCTCAGCAAAATCCACCACCCAGGAGGGCGTGGGCGTTGCGGCAGTTAAAGTGGGGGGAGCAGTTTCAGCAGGGATCGATGGGATTTCGACGCCATCCAGGTTCCAGAATTCGATATTATCCAGCCAGAGTTTTGCTCCGCTTTCGGTCCGGGCCGTGATCCAGTTCGATGTCCCGAGATGATCGATCCCATCCGCGCTCCCCAGGAATTTGCCGTTCAAGAAAGCCGCGATCGTTTTCTCGAAATAGATCACCTGCAGGTGAGCCAACTGACCTTGCAGGGGATCAGAAATTTCTCCATTGTCGCTTATTGTGCCATCGAGCGCGATCGTCCAGATTTGTTCTTCCAAATGGATGGTAAAGCCGCCAACTGTCCCATCGCTCAGGGATGGGAAACCCACATCCAGGTATGTGCCGCCATGGCCCTCCTCGAATTGGAAATCCAATTCCAGGGCGAACTGCGCGGCTTGGATATTCGATCCCTGGAGCGACAATTTCTCCGAGCTGGTGCCGTATTCAATGGCCAGCAGAAGCACATCATCGAATAACAAATCTTCGGTTGAAATGCCCTCTGCCAGATTACCCCATTTGTCGGATGAAAAATCATCATCAAAATCAGCGGGCGTGCTGGCGGTGTAAGCCTGGATGCTCTCGATCGAGGCGGGGGGGATCGTTCCGGCAGGTTCCGTAGGTGACGATGAAATGCTGACGCCATCCAATTTCCAGAATTCCAGGTTATCCAAACGGATTTTCGCACCCCCTTCGGTGGTAGTAGCAACGATCCAAGTGCTATTCCCGTCATGGCTGATCCCTGCCGCGCTCCCCAGGAGTGTACCGTTCAGGAAGGCCATCACCTGAGAGTCATAATATATCACTTGCAGGTGAGCCCATTGACCCTTGAGCGTATCACCAATTTCCCCTCCCTGCTCTATCGTACCATCAGAGAGCCGGATGGACCAGTTCCGTCCCTCCAGGTTGATCCAGGTATCACAGTTGACTTCATTCGCCAGGGATGGGAAACCTACGTTTAGGCTTGGGTTCCCGTTGCTATCTTCGTAGAATAAATCGAATGCGATTGCAAATTGTGATCCCTGGAGATTCGAGCCTCCGAGAGACAATTTCTCCGAGTTGGTGCCCGCTGCTGGAGCGAGATTGAGAGTGCCATCTTGCAGGAAATCCGATATGCCAAGGCCCTCCGCCGGCGCATCCCAGCTTGGGTCGACTGATGAAAAATCATCCTTGAAATCCGGGTCAGTATTGCTAAGGTAATCGAGTATGGCCTGAATTGAATCAGGGACGAGTGTTTGAGCAGGTCCAAGAGATGCTGATGCCTGCGGGATGGTTGCGGTTGGGCCGGATGAGATCGCTCCCCAGAGTTTTGGCCCGAAGAAAATGCCCAGGGCGATGATCGAGACCGCTGCCAGGCCACCGGCGATCCATGCGCTCGTACGAATGGTTTTTCTACCTGATGGAGTTCTTTCCTTCCGGATCCGTTCAGGTTTCGCCTGGGTTTCTTTTTGCTTCTGCTTCGGCGCGGTGCGGCGCTGTTCGATCGCCCGGGTCAGCAGCCGGGAGGCATCCTTGTAGTTCTCGTCCCGGTTGATGACATCCTTCAGCAGGCGGATGGCCTGGTCGAAGTCCCGGGTGGCGATGGCCCGGCTGGCGTTCGTGTAGATCTCGAAGAGCTCCTGTTCTTGTTTGATGCGGGCGATAGCTGCTTCGACTTGCTCCGGATCGCCCGGATGCATCGAAAGGTATTCCTGCCAGGTTTCCAGGGCCTCATTGAACTTTTCCGCGTCCGCTAATCCTTGTGCCTGGGCTTTCAGGTCCGCCAGCTTTTTCGCGTGCAGCTTCTGGCGCGCTTCGGCCAGCCGTTCCTGGATTTTCGCATCCTCCGGGGAAAGGGCGCTGGCTTCTTCGATGAGTTTGACGGCTGCTTCCCAGTTCAGCGCCCTGGCTTCCTTTTCGGAACTGGCAAGCAAGGAAGCCATTATCTTGCTTTTTTTCTCGACCCGAACCTGTTCTACCCGTGTAACCAGGGCCTGATCTTCAGGCGTGTATTGCAAGGCTTCCTTGAAAGTCTCCAGGGCTTCCTCGTCCCGGCCATCCGTTAGGGCTTTTTCGGCGCGCTGGCGGGCCATCTCGGCCATGCGCTGGCGGGCCTCGGTATGCTCCTCGTTGATGGCCAGCACGCGTTGGTAGGATTTTGCCGCTTCCTTCAAGCGTCCCTTCTGCATGGCGGCGTCGCCCAGTTTCAGGTGCGCATCGCACAGCCCGGCGCGGGAAGCGACATCCTCGTCATCCAGGGCGAGCGCCTTCTCGAACTCGACCACGGCCTGTTCCAGTTGATCCTGGGCCATGTAGGCCAGGGCAATATTCACCTGGGCTTGCAGGTTATCCGCGGCAACCGAGAGCGCCTGGCGGAAGTAACTGATCGCTTTCTCGTAATCGCCGCCATCGCGAAACTCCAGGCCGATCTCGATGAAGCGGTTGGCGATCGGGTTGGCTTCGGTCAGTTCCTCGCGGGCCTGCTCGATGGGACGGTTCTTCTGCAGCCAGAGCCGCATCAGGTGGATGACGAAGCGGTTGTCGGGGGTGAGCACATCCTTCTCGCGCAGGTGGAGCAGGCCGGAGGCCAGGTCGGTTTCGCTGAAGCGGACGCGGTTCTTGCGCAGGTACTCGGCCACCAGGCGGTTGTCGGCCTTATCCAGTTGCGCCAGGGCTGCCAATCCCCACTTCTCGATATCCGAGGCCTCGTCCCAGATGAACTTCAGGTTGACGGTGCCGCGCTCGACCACATCTTCGAGCACGGCTTCCACATCTGCTTTGGCGATCCTGCGCTGTTCGGTGCGCTGGCAGCGGGCGAAGAGTTCGTGGCAGGTCAGTTGCGTGAAGTAGGGATGCCCGGAGGTGATGGTGTAGATGCGTTCCACCGCCTGGCGCTCGTATTCGAGCACGCCTTCCACGGGTCGGGTGACCAGTTGGTGGGTCTGCTCCTCGGACAGGAAGCTGATCTTCTTGTAGAGGGCGGCCTTGAAGAACTCGGTGTAGGCAGCCTGCATGTTCTCCAGCTTGCGGCCGGAGGAGCCGATCGAGAAGATGAAATTAAGATTAGGTTCCCCCATCATCCGCCGCAGGTAATCGATCAAGGGGCGGGCGAGCTCCTCCTTGACTTCGCCCTCCTCGAGGTTGTCGAATTCATCGAAGGTCAGCAGGAGGGTATCCCTGCCGAGCATCGAACGCAGCCCGGCCAGGAACTGGTTTTCGAAGATCTCAGGATCGGCGGAGAAGGCCCCCTTATCGGGCGGGGGGATATCCAGGCCGCGCTCCTGCTTGAGGACGCGCACGATCTCTCGCGCCAGCCACCACAGGAAATGATCGAGGGTGGTGTGGGTGCGGCCCTGCAGGTCGAAGAAGACCGGGATGAAACGCTTGGGGAGCTGGTTGCCGAGCTGTTTGAGCACGGAAGTTTTCCCCACCCGCCGCTGCCCGTGGATAACGAGGATGTGATCGGCATACTGGCCGGCGATGCTGTTCTCGATCCATTGGAAGATATCCTGGCGGCCGAAGAACATGCGTTGTTCGGTGACAGGCGCTCCCGCAATGTATGGATTGACGATCTCGCTCATGGTCTCTCCGGAGAACCGCGTGCCGATGCATCCATGATTATTTTACATGTTTATGGGTGAAATGCAAGTGACTTTAGCCTGCTTCTATTATTTCTTATTCTAAACATTTTCTAGCCACCAGACAGTTCGTTTCATGAGTAGTTCGTTGGTCGAGTAGGCGGCGGGTCTCGGTACGGGCTATGCCTACTCAACCAACGCCGCCGTACACTTGCACCGCACTGCGTTTGGTGCAGTGCAGGTGTCGAGACCAACAATGAGGAGATAATTCTCGGAATGTGGTCTCGATACGCCCCTCCAAGTACATTCGGGGCTTCTCGACCACCACTTGTTGGAAAGTGTCAGGTGTATAGAGCATTTTTAGATCACGGAGATCGTTAGGTAGCGCTGAAATACACTCTTCCCGGAGAGAAGGGTCAGGGGGGATGGGCACAAAGATAATTGCCGAATGCTCTTTTGCATGTGTAAACAAATAAATTTCTCCCTCATGCAAGCGCTTGAGCGGGTCGCATGACGGGGAGTATATTCGCCAGTCTTTCCAGCTGCTGACGGTCGTTGGTCACCAGCGTGGCCTGGTATCGTTCTGCCACGGCTGCATAGGCGGCGTCCGCGCCGCGCAAACGATGGCGCGCCGCCAATCCTGCCGCGGCGACCGCCAACGATTCATCCAGTGAAACGAGGGTCAGGCGGGGTAGATCCCGGATGGCCAGGGCAAACGCCAGGCCCTTTTCGGGATCGCCCAGGGCGCGTGACAGCGCGGCCGCCACCTCCGGTATCAACAGGGTGGGACAGATGATCTCGGAACCTTCCTGTTCCACCCATTCAAGGAATTTCTGGCTTTCCTGTGCCCCTGGTTCGCGGGTATTCAGAGCATTTGTATGGACGCTGGCATCTATGGTGTAAGCATTCATCGGCGGATGTCATCCATCAATGTCTGCGTGTCCAGGCCGGCAGGCCAGGCTTTGCGTATTTCCTCCGCCAGTTGGTGATAGACTTTCCAGTCATTCGAAACAGATTGACGGGCAGTGCGCAGGATTTCCGCCTCGATCTTTTCCTGATCGAGCGGCACTAACATTGCAACGGGCCGTCCCTGTTGGGTGATGATATACGCCTGCTTTTCCTCCTGGATGCGGCGCAACACTTCGGATGTTTTCTGTCGTAGTTCACGGATACCGATCATTGCCATTGCAACCTCCTTTGTGATACATTTGTATCTCAATTGTATCACGTATCGATCCCAATCACCTCTCCAACTTGAATATCCCATACGGCGTGGCGGCGTAGACATTGCTGTCTACGTCCACAACAATCGAGTAGACAACCGTCGCGCCCAGCAGGCCGTCGTTGATCTGGCCCCAGGTCAGGCCGCCATCGAAGGAGGCATAAGCCCCGCCGTCTGTCCCAGCGTAGATCGCATCCGGGGTGTTGGGATCCATGGCGATCGTATTGACGAACAGGCTGCCAAGTCCGGTGTTGCTGGATCGCCAGGATTGGCCCGCGTCACTGCTGATCAACAATCCATTCCCCGGCGAGGAGATGATGACCCTCTCGCTATCGCGGGGATCGATCGCCAGGATATTGATGGTGGTCACCGTTTCGGGCAGTGGGCAAACATACCAGGCGCCCGTGGCGGTTTCCAGGTGGAACACCTTCCCGGTTGTTTCGCCGTTGACCAGGATATAGAAATGTGCTCCTGTCTGATCCGGGAAAAGGGAAGTGGAGATCGTTCCAACGATATCCTGTGTCTCATACCTCCAGGCAACATTGTTCCCTTCATACCAGCTTCCCCCCCCATCGTAGGACAGGGAGAAACCAAGAGGATGAACGGCAACAACCAAATTTGGGATCAGAGGGTGCGTAATGAAACTCGAAATAACCTGGTTGGTTCTGGTCATCTTTTTCCAGGTTTTACCGTTGTCATTCGATCCAAGCAGAACATCGGAAAGCACATACATCATCTTCCCGTCCGCATCGAATGCCAATCCATTTCCCTGGTCTGTCAGGAGGTTCCAGTTGGATCCACCGTCCATGGAGCGGTAGATGCGATTCCCGGATTCTGCATACAAGGTGGATTTATCGAAGAGAGAGAGCTTAAGCAAAAGATCTTTGCTTCCCAATCCATTATTCCGCTCGGACCACGTAGCCCCGTTGTCTGTGGATAAAAACAATCCACTCTCTCCTCCGCTGGCGATCAGGGTATCCTCCGCGTGAAGGGAAACGCTTATCGTCCGAATCGATGTGTCGCTCAGGATCGGATTCCAGGTATCCCCCCAATCCAGGCTGAGCAGGAGCTGGTTCGTTTCCGGACTGGCGCAGATGATCCTTCCACTCTGGCTTGGATCGATCCACATGGCGTCGCATTTGTGTTCGAGGAGCCGTTCCCAGGTTTTGCCATCATCCACTGTCCGGTACAACCTTCCCTTCCCAGTGACTTCCCCGGAGATGAAGATCCTCTCCTGCGGCCCAGGCACGATGGTCAGCGACTGATAGAGCAGTTGCAGAAGGATGTTCGTGCGCATCAGGTTCGGCTCCCAGGTCGCGCCTCCATCCCGGGATCGATATATTCCCAGGTCACAATCGTAGCTATTTTCGCGGTCAGCGATATAAAGGGTGTTGGGTGTGGTGGGAACAATCACCATGCTGGTGATGATTTTGGGACAGGAAGGCATTTCAAGCTTCGCCCAGTTTTCACCTCCATCCATCGTCTCATACAATCCCAGGGAATCCGTAAAATACAGGTGATTGCGATCGGTGGGATCCAATGCCACTGTTGCCAGGAAAGGCCCACCGGGAACATCGATCTGGTTGTTGATGGCCTGCCAGGTCTGGGCACCATCGGTTGTCTTATAAACGCCGCCCAGGATCACCCCGGCGTAGAGCGTTTGGGGATCCTGGGGATCGATGACCAGGGAACTGACTTCAGCCCGCTTCAATCCGTTCTGGGCAGGCTGCCAGGATTGACCACCGTCAATGGTTTTGTAGATGCCTGCGTGGAGCGTGCCAACATAAATGACATCCATATCGACCGGATCGAAGGCAATTGCCGTGACCGTATCGCGCGGGAATTCCTGTCCGATGGAAATCCGCTGCCAGGCCAGCGGGGGAGGGATGAAGGTGGGGGAGGGGATGATGGTGGGAACGGCGGTCTCTGTTGGCAAGAGTATCTCCGTTGGGGTGGCTGTGAGCGAGGGCGTCGGTTCAGGGAGGAACAGGGCCGGTAGTGACAGCTTGGGCACCAGCCAGATCAGCAGGCCGATCACGATGATTGCGATCATGGATCCCCATAAGCGCGGATCGTTGTACCAGCGCCTGCGCTTCAGTTTGACGGTCTGAGCCAGCAGGCGGGAGGCATCTTTATAATTTTCATCAATCAATAAGATTCGCTTGAGAAAAGCACTGGCTTGATCATATTCCCTGGCTTTCAGGGCGGATTGCGCTTTGATGTAGAGTTCGTTGAGCTCGTTGATGTCAGCCATGCATTATTTTCCTTCTAACTTGAAGATCCCATACGGTGTGGCTGCGTAGACATTGCTGACCTTATCCACCACGATGGAATAAACCACCAAAGCCCCAAGCAATCCATCATTGATCTCATTCCATGTTTGGCCACCATCGAAGGAGACATAAGCGCCGCCGTCTGTGCCAGCGTAGAGCGTATCTGGATTATTCAGGTCAATGACAATCGCGTTGATAAACAAGCTACCCAGCCCCGTGTTGCTTTCCTGCCAGGATTGACAGCCATCCGTGCTGATCATGACTCCAATGCCCGGGGTGGCAGCGTACAGGTGGCGATTGTCGCGCGGGTCGATGGCCAAGTTCTGGTCGCTGACCGAAGCCCGGAGGTACGCACAAGATTGCCAGGTGGAACCTTCATCTTTGGAATAATAAAAATTGGGACAACCAGCGGTGAGATACAGGATCTCTCCCTGCAAATCTGTGTACAACCGTGGATAGGAGCCGCACATTGAATAGCTTTCCAGCGGTTGCTGCCATGTTTCTCCGTAATCTGCTGAACTGTAGAAGGATAAATCCCCTCCAATCCCGCTATAGACAAAGATCTTTCCGGATTGGGTCGGATGGGATAACACACCCTGTGGAAGAAAAAGCTCCCGCTCTCCTCCCATGCCTCCCCAGGTTGTTCCTCCATCGGAAGAAAGGATACCGCTCCGGTATAGCGTATGGCCATCCACATCAAAGGCCAGGTCACAACGTGAGGGGACAACAACTTCCCAGTGGGAACCCCCGTTCGAGGAATGATACAAGGTTCGATCTTTCCCCAGGGTGCAGATCCCCTCCTGAAGGTAGGGCGGTTCCGTGCCCTGGGGGTTCAGGATAAGCCTGAGCCGCAGAGCGCCCAATCCGGCCGAGAGTTCCTGCCAGGTTTTCCCATTGTCATAGGATGCGAACAGGCCATCTCCGCCCACGAGGGCGATATTCCCAAAACGGAAGATACTGAATGCCTGGAAAGAGCTGGTTTCGGTTGGTTTGAGTTCATTCCAGGTGTTACCTGCATCAAAGGAAACTTCCGGGTAATCGCCACCGGAATAACAATATACTTCCCGACCATCTTGTGGGTTGACTTGAACCCAGTTACACCCATCCTTAACCGGGAACCATGTTAGGCCACCATCGGGGGACATGTAAAGCATGGCCGGATTATTCTCCGGTTCCGTATGGGGCTTTTTGTTGGCTGTCACGTAGACGTAACGGTTATCTATCCCCCCTACTGCGAAGGCATCCTCGGCACCGCCGGGCACATAATACCCTTCCATCCCGATCCGTTCCCAGGTGATCCCTTTATCTTGTGAACGATAAATGCCTGATGGACAATTTGCTCCTTCAGGGTCATAGGAATCAATCAACCTGCTGATGAACAGGGTACCCGGTTGCGATTGCGATACCACCAATCCACCCCTGCTCCTGCTCAGGCAATCATCTGCTATCGGGGAGAAATTAATGCCTCCGTCATCCGAGCGCCGGATGCTCCACTCCCCCCACTCAAAGATCACCTGGCTATCCCACGGTGCAACCGCAACCCGGTGCGGATTGGTGAAGGGTTTCTCGGCTGAACGTAGAATCCAAGATTCCCCGCCATCGATGGTCTTATACAGGCTTCCTTCAACGATCGTGGCATATAGCACTTGAGAGTCATTCGGATCAATCGCCAATCCACCGATCCGGCCTTCTCTCATGCCGTTCTGCATAGGCTTCCAGGAACCCCCTCCATCGATGGATTTATATATCCCTGCATTTTCTGTGCCAACATAGATCACATCGGAATCCTGCGGGTCCACCACAATGGCTGTAATGGAGTCGCGCTTGAATACCTGTCCAATGGAGATCCGCTTCCAGGTCAGCATAACAGGCGTTGCAGTGGCGGGTGGTGTAATGCTTGGGATGACGGTTCTTGTTGGTAAGAGTGTCATTGTTGGGCGCATGGTAATCGTGATTGTGGGTGTGGGCGCAAACAAAGCGGGCAGCGATAACTTCGGCACCAGCCAGATCAGCAGGCCTATCACGATGATGACAATTACAGTTCCCCAGATGCGTGGATCGTTGTACCAGCGCCTGCGTTTGAGTTTGACGATTTGCGCCAGCAGGCGGGAGGCATCCTTGTAGTTCTCGTCGAGCACCAGGATGCGCTTGAGGAGTTCGCTGGCATGGGCGTAGTCCCTGGCTTTGAGGGCGGATTGGGCTTGGTGATAGAGAGATTCGAGGTTAGGTTGATCAGGCATGGTTACCCCTCACCCCTTTCCCCTCTCCCCATCCGGGGAGAGGGGGATTGGCATGTTTGGAGGATAGTAGATAAAACACGAGGGAGATCTTGCTCGATTTCTGAGTTCCGAAAGCGGATCACCCGGTATCCGAGGCTTTCCATCGTTTCCGTGCGGAAAAGATCATATTCCACTTGTGTATCGTGCACACAACCATCGATCTCGACGATCAACTTCTTCTCTGCACAATAGAAGTCAGCGATAAAGGTGCCCATGGGAGCTTGTCTGCGAAATTTGAATCCACCCAGCTGGCGATTGCGCAACCGCTCCCATAACACCTTCTCGGCGGGGGTCATCTCTTTGCGGAGCTCCCTGGCCCGCAAGCGGATACTCTCATAAGCTCGGAGTGGTTTATTCGCTTTCATACTCCATCTTTCTTGCCCCTCTCCCGTGTTCTTAGGGAGAGGGGTAGGGGTGAGGGCTATTTCCCCTCCAGCTTGAAGATCCCATACGGTGTGGCGGCGTAAGCCTGGGAGGATATATCCACCACGACCGAGTACACCACCGTTGCGCCCAGCAAGCCATTATTTTGAACTCCCCATGTCTGGCCGCCATCCAGAGAAATGTATACACCTCCATCCGTACCGGCATAGATGGTGTTGGAATTGAGCCGATTGATGGCCAGGCTGTTGACGAATAGGTTTCCCAGGCCATTGTTGATGGGCTGCCAGGTTTGGCAGCCATCTTCACTGACCATTACTCCCTGGCCGGGCGTGGCGGCATATAGTTTCGTGCTGTCCTGCGCTTGGATGGCGATTGACTGGTTGCCGATCGAAGTGAAGAGCGGGTTGGCACATCTCGTCCAGGTATCGCCTCCATCCACGGATCGGGCAGAAGCATTCGTGTACCAAACCTGCCCTTGAATGTCACTGTACAAGAATGAATCATTTAGGTTTTCGATCAGGATGTTCCAGCTTTGGCCATAGTCGGTGGATTTCCAAACCGAACCACCATCATTCCTGAATAGGGTTCCACTTACGAGCGGATGGGCCAGGATGCTTCTGCTCTCCGAAAACTCGAAACTTACCCAGGTTTCTCCGCCATCTGTTGACCTGGCAGTAGTACGGTAAAGCGTCTGCCCATCTGCATCGAAAGCCAGGCCGCAGCTTTCGTTTGTGAGGTACTCCCAGCTCTTGCCATCTTGTGAACGATGGAGCGGCCATTCCGCCCCAGGCTGTGTGCAAGACCCTTCCTGGAGATAAAGCGGTAACGTAAGGTTCTTTGGATCGATCTTCAATTCCAGGCGTCCGGCACCCAAGCCGGAAGAGCGGTTCTGCCAGGTGAGGCCGCCATCTGTGGAACTATACAATCCCTTCCCGCCCATCAGGATCATATCCTCTCCAAAATGGACAGCCAGGCCTTCGAAGTTGCTCGTTTCCGCCAGTGGATGGTTCTTCCAGGTTGTGCCTGCATTATTGGATACTTTGAGATAGGAACCGGACCGGCAGTAGACCTGTGCACCGTTCGTGCTGTTGGCCTGGAAGGAATAGCAAATATCATCGAGGATTTCTTTCCATGTCACCCCGCCGTCTTGCGAAAGGAAGGCGGTATGCCCCTTGTTGTTCTCTGACACGTAGGCGTTAACATACATGTATTCTCCCTGTAGCCCACCGATCTCGAAACCGCCTCCGATCCCATAAAGGGATCCGCTTCCTACACCTCCTGCATGGCCAACCATTGGATAACCTTGCATCCCAACAAGGTCCCAGGATTCGCCTCCATCGGAGGATTTATATACACCTCCCGGACATTCCTCGGAGGATAGAGTAGGATCACTGGGGCCAGTAAAATTCGTCGCGAACAGTGTAGCTGCCTGGGAGGGGTGAAGCACAAATGCTCCGACAGCCGGGCAGGTTTCTTTCAGCGATTGCCAGGTTTGTCCATCATCATCGGAACGGTACAGTTTTTCACCGGTAGAATGGAAGATCACCTGGCTATCCCATGGTGCGATCTGAACGTTGATGTAGGGAAATTCACCCGGCGAGAGTCCGATCTCGTTTACAAGCTGCCAGGATTGCCCGCCGTTGGTTGTTTTATAGAGGCCACCGCTGACGGTTGCTGCGAAGATGGTGTCCGGTTCCTGCGGGTTGATGGCCAATGAGCCGACCTTTCCCTCGTTCAGTCCGTTCATGATCGGCTGCCAGGAGTTTCCCCCATCGATGGATTTATACACCCCCGCGTATGCCGTGCTGGCGTAGATCACACCTGAATCCGTGGGATCAACAACGATATCCGTAACATCATCCCGTTCCGCGAACTGGGCTGCGGATAGCCGTATCCAGGAACCGGGCAGGGCGGTCGGTGTGATCGTCGAAGTAGCCAGTTCTGTGACTGCCATCCCCGTGGGAAGAGATGTCTGGATCCCTGCTGGCTGGGTTGGCTGACCAGGCTGTTCGGTCCGACTTGCCAGCGCCTGCATCAGCGGCGAGTCCGGGCGGAACGCCAACCACCCAACTACCAAAACTACCGAACTCACAACTATCCCCCACAACCACCGGCTCTGCCACCACTTGCGCGCCGTGCGGCGCAGTTCGATTGCCTCGGCCATGCGGCGGGAGGCATCCCGGTAGTTCTCATCCTGCACAACGATCTCTTTGAACAGCGCAACTGCCCGGTCGTAGTTTTTCTTCGTAAAAGCAGACTGCGCTTCTCCATAAGTATTTGCCAGCGCCTGCGCCTTGCGGATCTTTTCAATCTCCACCTGAACCGTCTGTTCGTCGGCAGGGTTTATCTTTCGATATTCATCCCAGGCAACCAGGGCCTCCTCGAAGCGTTCCTGGCGGGTGAGGCTGATGGCCCGGGTGCGGGCTTCGTCGGCCTGGGCTTCGGTCAGCTTTTGACGGGCTTCTACGATCCGGGCCTGTATATTGGCATCCCTCGGCTCCTGGGCCAGGTATTCCTCCAGGGCGGCAATCACCAATCCCCAACGCCCGGCTTGCCGGGCGCGGTCGGCACGCGCCAGGATAGCCGCCAGCCCTGCCTTGCGTTGTTCTTCCCGGATGGTTTCCAGGCGCTTCTGGACCTTCTCGTTCTGGGGATCGATTTCCAGGGCGTTCTGCAGGATGGAAAGGGCAGTATCCCAGTTGCGAGCAGATTGCTCCTTTTCGGCTTTAGCGAGCAAGCTGGCGACCACCTTGGTGCGTTTCTCGACCTTGGCCTGCTCGTAGCGCTGGGAAAGCGCCTCATCCTCGGGCGTGAATTTCAAAGCCTCTGCGAAGGCGGCCAGGGCTTCCTCGTCCCGGCCATCGGTCATGGCTTTCTCGGCCCGTTGGCGGTTGATCTCGGCCATGCGCTGGCGGGCTTCGGTGTGCTCGGTGTTGATATTCAGCACTTTCTGGTAGGAAGTGATGGCATCTTTATAGCGGTTCTTTGCCATGGCGGCGTCGCCCAGCGCCAGGTGGGTGCTGCACAACCCGGAACGGGCGGAAACATCTTCATCATCCATCGCCAGGGCTTTCCCGAATTCCAGCACCGCCTGGTCCAGCATGCCCTGGGCTTGGTAGGCGAGAGCAATATTGACCTGGGCCTGGATGTGGTCCGGGGCGACGTTCAGCGCCTCGCGGAAGTTTTCGATCGCCCGGTCGTACTGCCCGGCATCCTGGAACTCCATCCCGATCTCGATGTAGCGGTTGGCGATGGGGTTGACCTCGGTCAATTCCTCGCGCACTTGTTCCATGGTGCGGTTCTTTTGCAGCCACAGCCGCAGCAGGTGGATGACAAACTGGTTCTGCTCGGTCAGGATGTCCTTTTCGCGCAGGTGCAGCACGCCGGAGATCAGGTCGGGTTCGCTGAAGCGCACCCGCTGCTTGCGCAGGTACTCCGCCAGGCTATGGTTGTCCATCGGCACTTTTTCATGTGCCAGGGCTGCCAGGGACCACCTCTCGATATCCGAAGCCTCATCCCAGGTGAACTTCAGGTTGACGGTGCCGCGCTCGACCACATCATCCAGCACTGCTTCTACATCCGTTTCCCGGATGCGCAATTCGCCGGTCCGCTGGCAGAGGGAGAAGAGTTCGTGGCAGGTCAACTGGGTGAAATAGGGGTGGCCGGAGGTGATGCCGTAAATGCGCTTGACGGCCTCCGGTTCGTATTCCAGCAATCCCTCCACTGGGCGGGTCACCAGGCCAGCCGTCTGCACCTGGTTGAGGAAACTGATCTTCTTGTACAGGGCAGTTTTGAAGAACTCGGTATAGGTTGCCTGCATGTTCTCCAGTTTCCGGCCGGATGAGCCGATGGAGAAGATGAAATTCAAGCCGCTCTCACCCATCAGGCGCCTCAGGTAGTCGATCAGTGGGCGGGCCAGTTCTTCCTTGACTTCGCTCTCTTCCAGGTTGTCGAATTCGTCGAAGGTCAGCAGCAGGGTATGGTCACCGATTGCTGTACGCAGTTCCGGCAGGAAGCGGTGCTCGAAGTATTCCGCATCGGTTGCAAAGACTTCCTTCTCCGGGGGGGGAATAGTGATGTCGCGCTCCTGTTTCAGGACGCGTACGATCTCGCGCGCCAGCCACCACAGGAAGCGGTCGATCGTGGTATGCGTGCGGCCCTGCAGGTCGAAGAAAACGGGGATGTACTTTTCGGGCAGGCGGTTGCCCAATTGTTTCAGGACGGATGTTTTTCCCACCCGGCGTTGTCCGTGGATGACCAGGATATGGTCGGCGTAGCGGCCGGTCAGGCTGTTCTGGATCCACTCGAATACATCCTCCCGCCCGAAGAACATGCGGGCTTCCACGACCGGTGCGCCAGCGATGTACGGATTGACCAATTCGCTCACGGTCCACCTCCTGTGGCAGATAGAGCGGGGTATTGTGTTCCATGTTTATCATATGTCGAATGGGAGGGAGAGTCAAGCGGCAATTTGGATTACATGCCCATCTCGATAGACAACTGGTGGTCTCGATATGGCCGCCGTTGGTTGAGTAGAGCGATTCTTACGCTCGTATCGAAACCAGACGGCGGCCTACTCGACCATCGATTTTGATTGCGCGGATGACCCCCATCGGCTAGAATTGCCTTATGAACCATCGTTTAGAACAGACCCGCATGCTCATCGCCCGCCTGGAGCGGCTCTCGGCTGATTCTGTTTGGGCACACCGGGCGGCTGGTTTGCGCGTCTCCCTGCTGCGGATGATGGAGCAGGTGGAGAAAGGAAAGAAACACCCTGACCGCCTGGCACGCCTGATGGCGGAAGGATTCACGATATTGGAAAATGCGGCACGGGAGATCCCGGAAACGAAATCGTCGGAGGATACATGAAGCGAAGAACTGCCATTGTGTTGACTATTGCCGGGCTTATCCTTTCACTTGGTTCTATACTGACCGTCTGGCTGATCGACCGCCCCCTGGCGAATTCCCAACCAGTTGCCTTTACCGATCCTGCTGGGGATAAACTGGTCGGCACCTATTATGCAGGGGAGTGGCCGTACGGCGTGATCCTGCTCGAAGGATTCGGCAGCGACCAAATAACCATGCGTTCCCTGGCAAGCGAGTTTGCCCGCCAGGGTTTCAAGGTTTTTACCTTCGATTTCTCCGGGCATGGCCGCTCGCCAGGAACCCTGGCCTTCGATAATGCCGCCACTGACCGGCTGGCTTATCAAGCGCTGGCTGCGTTGGATGAGTTCAAGCAGGTTTCTGGTTTGCGGGCAGAACAGATATTCGTCATCGGTCACAGCCTGGGGGCGCGGGTAGCCCTGCAAGCTGCGACAATGAACCCGGAGGAAGTGGCCGGGTTGGTGTTGTTGGGGACCCAGGTTAATTTGTCAACGAACGTGCAATCGGAATTCTTTACCGGCACAACCGATGCTGACTTATCTTGGGTTCAGGGGCTGGAGCCCGAGAATCCGCCTGTGCCCATTTTACTCATCAGTGGGGAATGGGATGATATTTTGACGCCTGAAAATGCCCATCTTTTGGCAGATAAGTTGGGGGTAAATGTAGATGTTCCCTACTTTGTAAATGATCGCGCCCTTTTACTGGTCCCAGATATGTTTCACAATTATGAGCCATTCTCGAGTCGTGTAATCATTTCTGCCAGGGAATGGATCAGGAATAGAATGAGTCAAGACATTGTTTTTCAAGATGATGCTATTGCTGTGTCACCTGAAAGATTGGAAGCGACAATTGAAGTGGAATCGATACGGATAGCAATGCTGAAGATTCCGCAGAATTATCGAGTATGGGCGTGGATTCTGGGATTTATCGGACTCTTGATATTCCTATCGGGTGGCGAGAAATGGGCGAATGTTATGGCGTCAGCGGAGAAGATCGAGCCGCAGGTGGAAGTAACTCATCCCCGCCGCTTCCTGTGGGGCAAGCTCCTGCTCTGGCTGGCAGCCCTGCCCGTGGCAGCGATATTGGGCAGCATCTTTTTCTTCATCCCGCTTTGCAAGCCGGTTTTCAACCTGATCTATGTCGGTTTCATCGGCGGATTCGGTATCCTTCTCTTCTTCTTGTACTGGCGCGGAAGGATGCCAGGCGTAAAAGGGAAGTTGCCTTTTGATGTGGAGAAGCCTGCATTGGACTGGAAACGAATCCTGGCAGCGATTGGGGTTACCCTAATCGTGCTAATCCTGACAACAGCTTATGCCCGCACCGGCTGGTTCTATGTTTTCCCGCTCAGCCTGCGGTTGGTATGGCTGGTCGTCTTTACCCCTTTCACGGCATTGGGATTCTGGATAGGTTTACACGAAGCCAGGATGCTCAAGGCTGCTGGCGGAACATCCTGGCCGCAAGCTGCATTGACGTTGATCGGTCTGTTCCCATTCTTTCTGTACACTATTCTTATGGCCGCCATCGGCTCGCTCTCCGGGATGCTGGGTGGTTTGCAAGGATTGCTCATCCTGTGGCTGGTATTGGCCTTCGGTGGGTTGGTACAGGCGATCAATCAGCGCCTATGGCTTACGGCTTTCTGCCAGGCGGTGCTGCTGTACTGGCTGATCCTGCCACAGGGAGTGTTGTTCTGAGTGAATTGACCAGATGGATTTTATGCAAGAGCCTGAAAATGACAACCGCCAACCTCGAAGGCTGGCGGTTTTTCTCACCTGGCTGAAGTTTCCTCGCCTTTCTTGGCAGGGCAGTTCTATTTGCTGGTTGGTGGGCTTTTTCTATCCGTTTCTTCCTTCGCAATTGCTCTCATTTCACCCAACAGAGCCGCTATGAAAAATTTCATCTCGTACTCGACAGCTTTCTTGTCTTCCAGATTCCCTTTCAGCATTGCAAGAAAGGGAGCCCACTTTTCTGTATAATTTGGATCTTTGAAAATAGTATCTATCCCTCCCCGTAACTGTTTCAGTCGCGCCGGGGTAAAGATTTTCGTTATATAGATTTCCAGTTGGCGAAACAGTTCCTTTGCCTTCTTATCTGTGAGCTTCCATTTTGAGCCGGCCGCAGCCATCGTTTCAGCATTTTCGAAGCCGATTACATTGGCAAGAATCTTGTAATTTTCTTCTATTTCTTCCTCCAGGTAAACGTGGAGGTTTAAGTCCCCTGCGAAGATAGCAGATATTCCTTCTTCCCATGTTTTTTCTGCTTTTTGCTCCAGGTATTCCTGCAACCCGGGGGTTTTCAGCAGGGTTTTGAGTTTCTTGAGCGGACCTGGTTTTTTCATTACCTTGGCATCCAATATATCGGTTTCGTCCTCCCCGTCTGGTGCTGCTGCTACAGCCACATCCACCAAGGCGAAGCCGAGATCGATGTGGCGTCGAACAAGCGCCTGCACCAGCCCGATCATCGGCCAACTTGTATGTTTCTTATCCTCTCTCAAGAAGGATATCAAAGCTGCTAATCTGGCGGTTTCTTTCTTCCTGCCTGACTTCTTCAGCCGCAGGCGCAGGTTATCCAGCCTTTTCAGAATTTCCTGGCATATTTCTGTCGTCAGAAGCAGTTTCACGCACTCTTCCAGCATCTCCAATTGCGCTTCTTCTCGTTTTTCCTGGGAGAGCGTTGCCATTTTCTCGGGTGAAAATCCAAATTTCTCTGCGGCTTTTCCCAAATTTTCCGTAGCCAGCATCGGATCGAACAGGACGCCCTCCATCTCCGGTTCATCCGCCAGATCATCGGTATCTATCAATAGCAGTATCAGTTCTTCCGTGCCTTGCCCGGGAGCTGTTGACAGACCGCCAAATAGTGGCATCATGTCATCCAATGCCTCATCGTGCACCTGCTCCGAACGCTGCCGGAAGGATTTTTCCCGGCGCTGGGCGATCTCTTGACGTTTCTGTTTGCGTTGTTTCTGAAGTTTTTTGACCTTTTTCCTGTTCTGGCTCATTATTCCTCGCTTTCAATCTGCGGCGCTGCGGGCGGCAATTTTCTCGCGCGTCTTGCGGTGGATCTCTCGTGTCAATGGGTAGAAGATGGCAAAAATGATCCCGCCCAGCAGGAAGATGGATGGCAGGGGGCCCATCAGGAAGCGGATGCTGTTGATCGCTGACGTAGGCTGGTTGGAACTGTTGGATATGAACCCACTGGCATCCAGCATCAAGAGGGCTAGCGGGATCGCAATCGAGGCGGCCACTTTGCGGAAGAGGGTTACCAGGGCATAGAAGACGCCTTCGTGCCGGCTGCCGGTCTCGAGTTGGTCCACTTCGACCGCATCCGGGATCATTGCCCACGGCAGCACATGCACCGCCGAAACCCCGATCCCGGCCAGCGCCGCCAGGGTGATGACGATCCACAATCCAAGCGTGGGCGGGATGAAGATCAACGAGATCATCACTGCGGCCAGGAAAAGCATCCCAACGATGTAAGCTTTGCGCTTGTCTGTTTTCTTGGAAATCCAGACCCAGAACGGCAGCACGATGATGGCGCTGATGAAGACTGTCCCGGCTACGATGGGAGCCTCATCTTCCAATCCCATGCGGTATTCGAGGAAGTAGAACAACTGGTTCTCGATGATGGACATGGCCGTCCAGGTGAAGAGGAAGATGCCCATGGCGAAGATGAAGGGGCGGTTCTTGCGGGCAGCACGCAGGGATTCGCGAATGGTTGGTAATTTCTGCTCGATATATTCTTTTTTCTCGCGCGTCCCGATGAATGTCAGCAGCAGGGGCAGGGCGGAGGCAACTGCGAAGATGGCCCCCATCATCAACGCCCGCCCCCTGTTTTCCGGAATGGTTTCACCAATGATCATCAAGGGGACAACAAATGCCACCAGTCCACCAATGAGCGAGAATGCCATCCGGTAGCTGGTCAGGGAGGTGCGCTCGTCGTAATCCTGGGTCAGCTCGGGGGTCAGGGCAAAGTAGGGCATGGTGACAACCGTGACCATCGTATCGAAGAAGAAGTAGGCGGCGGCATAATACACCACCAGCGCCCACTGGTTGGAGAAGGGTGGGATCCACCACATCATCAGGAAGGAGATGCCAAATGGGATGAAGCCGAACAGCAGGTACGGGCGGCGGCGTCCCCAGCGGCTGCGGGTGCGGTCGCACAGGTAGCCGATGATGGGGTCGTTGATGTAATCCCAGGATTTGCCGATGAAGATCGCCAGGGCGGCCAGCCTGGCAGGCAGCCCGACCATGTCGGTCAGGAAGATGGCGAATAAAACCGCTACGCATGAATCGACAAAGGCAAAGCCAAAATCGGCAGAACCGTAGAATAACTTGGTAAACCAGGGCAGGCGATCTTTGGCAGGAACGGACATGATGGGTTCTCCTTTGGGCAGTTATGCGGGAATAGGTTTTGGCCAGGCGGGATCGAGGAAACGCTGGATCTCGACCAGGTAGCCGTTGGGATCGCGCACGAACAGGTGGTGGATGTTGTATTTGGGGTTCAGGGCAGGTGGTTTTTCGACTGGGATGTGATGCTCTTGCAAGCGGGCATACCAGCCGTCCACATCATCTGTAACCATGGTGAAGATAATGCCTTGAGGGTCTTGATGGGCATCCGGCTTCTGGCACAGGCCGATGAATCCGTTTGGGCATACCTGGTAGATGCGGCAGGTGCCCTGGTCCAGCACCATTGGCAGGCCTAGCACATCATGATAGAAGGCCTGGCTCTTCTCCAGGTCACGGGTGTACAGGAATGTGACTTGCTGTTGGAAGGATGGATTTTTCAAATCTCTCTTCTTTCGCTAGCGCAGATTGTGAGCGCTAGAGAGCGCTCACTAATCA